>Ga0265314_10003898_pt1 | contig 14178 bp, 12 predicted proteins | sample 4126metaG_FD_203106 | JGI IMG/M metagenome (GOLD analysis project Ga0265314, IMG submission 203106) | Rhizosphere microbial communities from Carex aquatilis grown in University of Washington, Seatle, WA, United States - 4-1-26 metaG | ecosystem: Host-associated > Plants > Roots > Rhizosphere >... | reverse complement strand
CAGTCGTGCGACCAGCTCGTGTGCATGTGCAGGTCGGCGACGATCCAGTCGCGGTCCTCGAGCGGGGCGGGACGTGGGGCGCTCGTCCGGCGGCGGCGCGTGACCGCTGCGTAGACCGACTCGACCCGGTCGGCGAGCGCGTCGAAGCTCTGGCCGGCGGCGGCGGCGATCGACTCCTCGCCCCGGCGCGTGCGGAACCCCTCGTCCTCGAACAGCCGCGCGGCCTCGGCGACGACGAGCTCGGGCTGTGCTGCCCGCCCGGCCGGGTCGGCGATCGCCACGCCGGCCGCCTGGGCCTCCACCAGCGCGCGCGCGACGCCGTCCTGCGCCGGGACGAAGACCGCCGCGTCGCGGAAGATCTCGGCGCGGCTGGCGCCGTCGAACCCGACGCGAACGCGGACCCGGCCGCGGAGCGCGCGCGGGAGGGGCGGGCGGCCGCTCAGGGGCCGCGTGCGCAGCAGGACGAGCTCCCAGCCGGGCAGCGCGGCGAGCTCGCGCGCGAGCTCGCGGAGCTGCGGCCGCTCCGTGGGGCGCCACTCGAAGACGGCGATCTTCCGCTTCTTCCGGGGCGCGTGGGCGGCGAGGTCGACCCCGAGCGGGACGATCTCGTAGCGGCCGGGGAAGCGGACGGCGGCGGCCTGCGCCGTCTCCTTGCTCGTCGCGAGCAGGGCGTCGAGCCTGCCGAGCAGGCGCTCCCGCTGGGCGCGTCCCGGCGGATAGCCGAGCCGCTCGTCCGAGAAGAACGTTGCGACGGTCAGCGCGGGCGCATGCCGCAGCGCGAGGTAGGAGAGGCTCGGCAGCCCCGGCTCGAACCCGTGCACGACGTCGAACCGCCCGCCGGCGAGCGCGACCGCGAGGTTGGCGCGGACGCCGACCGGGACGCCCATGCGGCTCCGGCGCGAGATCGGCACCGCCGGGCCGATGGCGACGACGTCGGACTGCTGGAGGCCGTCGGCGAGCGCGCGGCGCCCGGCGGCGAGGTCGCGGGCGCGGTTCGACGGCGCGAGCACCGTGACCCGGTGGCCGCGGCCGCGCAGCTCGTCGGCCAGGCCGGCGACGTGCTCGTTCACGTCGTGCGGCTGCGACCAGGAGAAGGGGGTGACGAGGGCGACGCGAAATGCCATCCTTCCGGGTCGAGTCTAGTGACGGTTCGGCAGGCAATCGTCGCTGCGGCCCACTGGGGGATCCGAAACGAGCCCCGGATCCACTATGCGGAGACGAGGCCGTTCCCCCTCGAGCGCCACCTGCCGCTCACGACGGACTGCTCGGGCTTCGTCACGCTCTGCTACTTCCTCGCCGGCGCGCCGGACCCGAACGGGCGCGGGTACGACGGCCGCGGCTGGACGGGGTCGCTGCTCGAGACGATGGAGAACGTCGACCGCCGCGCCGTGCTGGCCGGCGACGTCGTCGTCTGGGGCGAATACCCGGGCCGCCACTGCGCGCTCGTGCTCGAGCCCGGAGACGACCCGCTCCTCGCCTCGCACGGCCAGGAGCGCGGGCCGCTCGAGATTCTCTTCTCCGACGAGTGCCGCTATCAGCCGGTCGAGGTGACCTGGCTCAGCTGCCTGCCGTAGGCGCGCGCGTCGACGAACGGGATGACGGCGCGCACCTCCGTGCCCGCGTCGCGGCCGCTCGTGACGCGCGTGTTTCCGGCGAGGCTCTGTGCGAGCTCCCGCATGCTCAGCAGGCCGGGGTAGCGCTCGGGGCTCGTCGTGTATGCCCAGGCGTCGAAGCCGCGGCCGTCGTCCCGGATCGAGAGCACGAGCTCGTTGCCGCGCTGCGACAGGGACACGTCGACCCGGCGTGCCTGCGCGTGCTTGTCGACGTTCATGAGCGCTTCGCGGGCGATGCGGTAGACGACCGTCTCCAGCTCCGGGTCGCGCGCGGTGTCGACGGAGCTCTCGACCTCGAACGCGACGTCGCGGTCGAGCAGCTGGTCGGCGCACTCGCGGAGCGCATGGACGATGCCGCGCTCGTCGATCACCGGCGGGCGCAGGCTCGACATGAGCCGCCGGAGCGCCTGCATCTCGGCTGCGACCTCGTCGCGGACGCGGTGCATCGACGCGAACGCCTCCTCGACGTCGCCGCGCGTGACCTGGTCGGCCAGGAGCTCGAGCCGGAGCGAGAGCGCGCCCAGCCGCTGGATCGGCCCGTCGTGGAGGCTGGCGGCGACGCGCATGCGCTCGTGCTCCGCGACCTCGACGACGCGGCCGCGCAAGCGTTCCTTCTCCGCCTGCTCGCGCCGCTGCGCGCTCGCCACGCCGGCGAGCCGCGCGACGACGAGCGCGAAGACGACGATCGACGTGACCGCGCTCGCGAGCACGTGCACCGGCTTGTGGGACGCATGCTCGACGATCGCCGCGACGGGGGCCACGAGGGATGCGACCATGAGGGCAAGGATCCGCGCCGGGCCGAGCTGGATCCGCATCCGCGCCCGCGTCTCTCCGAGCTGGCGCATGGTCGGCGACAGCGCCGCGGTGCCGAGGAGGAGGTAGTACGTCATCCACGTCGCGTCGAGGAACCCGCCCGGGCCGCCGTACCGTCCCTTCACCTGCAGCCACGTGTAGACGAAGTCCGAGCAGAGCAGGAACGCGAGCGCGGCGGCGAGGAACGCCATCGCCGGGACGCGGAGCACCGGCCCGACGAGCCGGATTGCCGCGACGAGCACCATGAGGTCCATCACCGGGTAGGCGAGAGACGTCAGGCGCAGGAGCGTGCTCCCTGCGCTCGCGTGTGCGTACGGGTCCATGAGGAAGATCCACACGAGGAACGCGAATGCGGCTCCGACGATGAGCGTGTCGATGAGGGCGCCCCATTGGCGGTTCCGGCGGCCGATGAGGAGGACGAGCCCGGCGACGAGGAACGGGTAATGCGCGAGGTAGAGAGCGTCGGCCGGTGCGGGATAGGTCGTGTCGTGGAGCCTGTCGTGGTACGTGTAGAAGGTGACGTCGGCAGCGAAGTAGACGCACTGGCTGATCGCGAGCAGGATCCAGGGCGCATAGCGCACCGGCCGGTACCGGTGGATGCCGACGACGATGGCGACCGCCGCCGAGAGGCTGACGGCGCCGTACAGCGTGAGCCTCGCCTCCCACGGCGCATCGTCAGCCGCGAAGTACGCGAGCACGACGAGGTAGCCGGCGCCGAGGTACGCGGCCGGCACGGGAAGGGAGAGGGATCGCCGCTGGCTCACGACGTGGCAAAGGATCGCCCGTCCGGGCCCTCCCCGCAATAGGGAGAGCCCGGACGGGCGGGGGCTACTGGGCGACCGAAGGGGCCGGCGTCTCGACCGGCGCGGTGCGCCGGTAGCGCTCGATGAACTCCTCGGTCTGCTCGTACGCGTCGTCGTCCGCGATCTGCTGCGGCGGCGACTTCATGAGGTACGAGCTCGGCCCGACAAGCGAGCCGGCGACACCGTTGTTGAGCGCGAGCTTGGCGAGCCGTACGGCGTCGATGACGATGCCGGCGGAGTTCGGCGAGTCCCACACCTCGAGCTTGAGGTCGAGGAGCAGCGGCACGTCGCCGAAGGCGGAGCCCTCCATCCGGATGTAGCACCACTTGCGGTCGGTCAGCCACGGCACGTAGTCGGACGGGCCGACGTGGACGTTCTTCGCGCCGATGTCGTAGTCGAGCATCGACGTGACCGCATTCGTCTTCGAGATCTTCTTCGACTCGAGGCGCTCGCGCTCGAGCATGTTGAGGAAGTCCGAGTTGCCGCCGACGTTGAGCTGCATCGTCTTGTCGAGATGCACGCCGCGCTCGCGGAAGAGGCTCGTGAGCACGCGGTGCGTGATCGTCGCGCCGACCTGCGACTTGATGTCGTCGCCGATGATCGGCACGCCGGCGTCCTGGAAGCGCTTGTTCCAGTAGTCCTCGCGCGCGATGAACACCGGCATGCAGTTCACCATCGCGCAGCCGGCCTCGAGGATCTGCTCGGCGTACCACTTCGTCGCCATTTCGGAGCCGACGGGCAGGTAGTTGACGACGACGTCGGTCTTCGTCTCCTTGAGGATCCCGACGATGTCGTCGGTCGGGCCGTCGGCCTTCTCGACGACCTCCGACAGGTACTTGCCGATGCCGTCGTGCGTCATGCCGCGCTTGACCGTGAGGCCGGTCTTCGGCACGTCGGCGAACTTGATCGTGTCGTTCGGATGCGCCCAGATGGCGTCGGCGAGATCCTCGCCGACCTTGCCCTTGACGACGTCGAACGCGGCAGTGAACTCGATGTCGCGGATGTGGTACCCGCCGAGGTTCACGTGCATGAGGCCGGGGACGAAGTGATCGTCCGCCGCATCCTTGTAGTACTGCGTTCCCTGCAAGAGCGAGTTGGCGCAGTTGCCCACGCCGATGATGGCGACGCGAACCTTGCCGTCGTCGAGGCGCGCACGCCCGTTCGATTTACCGTTAGTCGACATTCGTTCCTCCATGAATCAGTTGCTTACGGACGTGCAGGATGCGCTGCAGGACGGTGAGCCACGCGGTGGCGGCGAGCACGACGATCGCCCACTGGAGCGCGCCCCAGGGAGCGAGCACGAGGCCGGCGGTGATGACGACGACGCGTTCGGCGCGTGAGCCGAGGCCGACGTCGCCGCGGAGGCCGAGCGCCTCGGCCTTCGCCCGTGCGTACGGCACGAGGAACGAGCCGGCGACCGCTGCCACCGTGATGACGACCGCGCGGTCGTTTCCGGAGCGGGCGAAGACGAGCGCGATGGCAGCGAGCATCGCGCCCTCGCCCACGCGATCGGTGGTCGAGTCGAGGAAGGCGCCGAAGGGCGTCGTCTTCCCGCCGGCGCGCGCGAGCGCACCGTCGAGGATGTCCAGGATCGAGCCGACGACGAAGACGGCGGCGCCGAGCCAGTAGAAGAGGAGCTTGTCGCGGTTCTCGAAGGGGACGAGGACGGCGGCTGCGAGGCAGAGCGACACGCCGGTCGCGGTGAGCGCATTCGGCGTCACGCGCGTGCGGGCGAGCCGGGTCACCGACCGGGATGCGAGAGCGCGGGCTCCGGTGGTGTAGCCCTCTTTGAGGCGAAGCGGGAGCTGTCTCGAGGTCGAGTCCAATCGCAATCCTGCTATGGGGCGACTATAGCAGGTTTGCGATGAGGGGCTTGGCCCGCGGAAGGTTTCTGACGGCGAGAATCGAGATGACGGCGACGCAGATTCCGGCGAGGACGTCGAGGAGGAAGTGGTTCGCGGTGGCGAGGACGCAGAACCAGACCCAGACGGGCCAGAGGGCCCAGACGACCTTCGCCCAGACGTGCCGGCAGATGCCGACGAGGAACACGCCGATGATGAGCGCGTCGGCGGCGTGGAGGCTCGGCATCGCGGCGTACGGGTTGGCGAAGAAGGCGAGGACACCGTTCGAATGGTTCACGCCGTTCTGGAAGTACGTCGTGAACATCCACGGCGGCGCGGTCGGCCAGACGACGTACCCGACGAGCCCGATGACGTTGGCGAGCAGGACGGTGTTCCGGAAGCGCTTGAAGTGCTCGTGGTGCCGGACGTAGACCCAGAGGAGGGCGAGGCCGACGACGGTGAACTCGGAGTTCCAGTACGTCCACGCCGCGGCCGTCACGAGCGCGTTCGAGGAGTTGACCACCTGCTGCGCCCCGACCTCGACGAGATGGTGGGTCGTCCGCTGCTCGAAGGTGAGCACGCGCCAGCCGTTCCAGAACGCCTGCGCAGGGTTCCTGTCGGCCAGGCTGCGAGCGCCGAAGTAGCTCAGGTAGAAGCCGAACCAGATCGCCAGCTGGCGACCGAAGTCTGTCCATCCGCGCGGAAGTACGCGCCGGCCTGCGGCTACTACGGCGGTCACAGGGAGAGTCTAGTCCCGCGGCCGGTTCCCACACCACCGGGTTTCCGCCCGGGCTAGAGCACCTTGGAGAGGAAGGCGCGGGTGCGCTCGTGCTGCGGGCTCGCGAGGATCTCCCGGGGCTTGCCGGCCTCGACGACGACGCCTTCGTCCATGAAGACGACGGTGTCGCCGACCTCGCGTGCAAAGCCGATCTCGTGCGTGACGACGACCATCGTCATGCCGTCGTTCGCGAGCCCGCGCATGACGTCGAGGACCTCCCCGACGAGCTCGGGGTCGAGGGCCGAGGTGGGCTCGTCGAACAGCATGAGCTTCGGGTTCATCGCGAGCGCCCGCGCGATCGCCACCCGCTGCTGTTGCCCGCCCGAGAGCTGGGACGGGTAGCTGTCGTACTTGTCGGCGAGGCCGACCCGGGTGAGGAGGTCTCTCGCGGCGGCGGTCGCCCGGTCCTTCGAGATCCGCCGGACGCGTACCGGCGCCTCGACGACGTTCTCGAGCGCCGTCATGTGCCCGAAGAGGTTGAACCGCTGGAAGACCATCCCGATCTCGGCCCGCTTCCGGCACACCTCGTTGTCGGGGAGCTCGAAGAGCCTGTCTCCGGCCTGCCGGTAGCCGACGAGCTCGCCGTCGACCCAAAGCCGGCCGGAGTTGATCTTCTCGAGGTGGTTGATGCAGCGGAGGAACGTCGTCTTGCCGGAGCCCGAGGGCCCGAGGATGCACATGACCTCACCCGGCTGGACCTCGAGCGAGATCCCCTTCAGCACTTCGAGGCGCCCGAAGCGCTTGTGCACGCCCTCCGCCTTCACCATCGCGCTCATCGGCGGAAGATAGGGACGTCGAGGACGCTGCGCCACCACGTCAGCAGCACGTTCTCGGGCTGATTCCGCGACACGCCGCGCCCGTAGTACCGCTCGACGTAGTACTGCCCGAACGACAGGATCGTCGTCACGATGAGGTACCAGATGCTCGCGACGATGAGGAGCGGAATGATCTGGTACGTGCGGGCGTAGATGACCTGAACGGAGTAGAGCAGCTCGGTGACCGCGATCACGCTCACGAGCGACGTCGTCTTCAGCATCGAGATCGTCTCGTTGCCGGTCGGCGGGATGATGACCCGCATCGCCTGCGGCAGCACGATGCGGCGCATCGTCAGGAGGCGCGTCATCCCGAGGCTCTGCGCCGCCTCCGTCTGACCCTCGTCGACGGAGATGATCCCCGCGCGGACGATCTCCGACATGTACGCGCCCTCGTTGAGGCCGAGCGCGAGCATGCCGGCGACGAACGGCGTGATGTGCGACGCGACGTCGACATGCGTGAACTGGGGGCCGAGCGGAATCCCGATCCCAAAGTGCGGGTACAGCGCCCCGATGAAGTTCCAGAAGATGATCTGGACGAGCACCGGCGTGCCGCGGAAGAACCAGATGTAGACCCAGCTCGCGCTCGAGACGAGCGGGTTCGGTGACAGGCGCATCACGGCGAACACGATCCCCAGCGCGATACCGATCGCCATCGACGTGGCCGTCAGCTCGAGCGTGACGACGAGGCCGTGGAGGACCGGGCTCGACGCGAAGTAGTGCCGGATGACCGACCACTGGAAGCGCTTGTTGGTCGCCATCGACACAGCGACCGCATAGATGAGAAAAGCGATGGCCACGGCCGCGAGCCAGCGGCCGGTGTGCCGGACCGGGATCGCCCGGATCTCTTCGGGCGGGACCGCCGAAGCGGCCCCGCCCGACGTCACGTCAGCTTGTTGCGCCGTTGATCTTCGGGTTCGAGATCGCGCCGCCCTGGACGCCCCACTTCGCCAGGATCGACTTGTACGTGCCGTTCGAGATGAGCAGCTTGACGGCATCGCGGACCGGCTTCGCCATCCCGTTGCCCTTCGGGATCGCGATCCCGTAGGGGGCGGTGCCGTACGGCGTTCCGGTCAGCTTGAACTGGCCCTTCGACTGCTTGACGATGTACGCCGCGACCGGCGAGTCCGCCATGCCGATCTGGGCCTTACCGCTCGCGATCGCGAGGTTGGCGGCGTTCTGGTCGGGGAAGGCGGAGACCTTCACCGCCGGCTTGCCGGCCTTCTTGCACTTCGCGCTCTGTGCGGTCGCGTCGGTCTGCTCGGTCGTCCCGTTCTCGACGGAGACGGTGAGCCCGCAGATCGATGCGAGGCCCTTCACCGCGGTCCCTCCGGAGGCCTTCGTGTAGAACGACGTTCCCGCGGAGAAGTACGTGACGAAGTCGACCACCTTCTGCCGCGCGAGCGTGTCCGTGAAGGCAGACATGCCGAGGTCGTACTTGCCGGCCTGGAGACCAGGGATGATGCCGTCGAAGGTCGCGTTCTTGACGGCGAGCTTCAGCCCGAGGACGTCGCCGATCGCCTTCGCGAGATCGGCGTCGACACCGATGACCGTATGACCGTTGGTGGCGACGAGCTCCATCGGCGCATAGGTCGCATCCGAGGCGACGGTCAGCGTCCCCTTCGCCGCGATCTTCTGGGGAACCTCGGCGGCGATCTTCGGGTTCTTCGCTGCGGACGCCGGGACGGCGACCACCGCGGCGACCGCCAGGCCGATGAGCCCGACGGCGATTCTCTTCGATCTCATGCCGTTCCTTTCGACTGTTCCGGCCTGCATTTGGAACGACAGACTACGCGGGTCTAGCCGCCGATGTAAGACATCTCGACCTTCGGCAGCGACGCCGTCTCGGCCGTGCGGAGCTCGGAATAGCGGTCGGTGCGGCGCGTCCAGATGCCGCGGAGCATCTCGGCCAGCTCGGCGTCGGAGGCCCCGGCGCGGAGCGGCGCCCGGAGATCGTGCCCGCGGAGCGCGAACAGGCACGTGTGCAGACGTCCCTCGGCAGAGAGCCGCGCGCGCGAGCAGCCGCCGCAGAACGGCTTCGTCACGGAGGCGATGACGCCGATCTCGCCGGCGCCGTCGCGGTAGCGGAAGCGGAGGGCGGTCTCGTCCTGCCGGCCGGGGACGGGCTCGAGCGGCCAGGCGGCGGCGATTCGCTTGACGATCTCGTCCGCGGGGACGACGTCGTCGAGCCGCCAGCCGTTCGTGTGGCCGACGTCCATGTACTCGATGAAGCGGAGCGTGTGGCCGGTGCCGCGGAAGTGCTCGGCGAGCGCGACGATGCCATCGTCGTTGACGCCGCGCTTCACGACCGCGTTCACCTTCACCGGCAGGCCGGCGGCCGCCGCGGCGTCGATGCCGTCGAGGACGCGCTCGACGGGGAAGTCGACGTCGTTGAGCGCGCGGAAGACCGCATCGTCGACGGAGTCGAGGCTCACGGTGACGCGGTCGAGGCCGGCCTCCGCGAGCGCCTGCGCCTTCTGCGGCAGGAGCGCGCCGTTCGTCGTCAGTGCGAGCTCGAGGTCCGGGATCTCGGACAGCTGCGCGACCAGCCGTTCGACGTCGCGGCGGACGAGCGGCTCGCCGCCCGTGATGCGGACGGTGCGGACGCCGAGGCCGGCGAACACGCCGACGACGCGAGCGATCTCCTCGAAGCTGAGGAGCTCCTTCCGGTCGAGGAACGCGTGATCGCGGCCGAAGGCCTCCTTCGGCATGCAGTAGACACAGCGGAAGTTGCACCGGTCGGTGATGGAGACGCGCAGCGTCTCGAGCGGCCGGCCGAACGTGTCGTGCAGCGGCTCCATGGCCAACAGGGTAGGCGCTATGCCTGGGACTGGGCGGCGGCGGAGAGGCGTCCCTCGTCGGCCACCGGAGCCGGCTCGATGCCGGCCGCCGCGTACGCGTCCGGCTGGTCGAGCGTCTCGTGCTCGAGGAGCGCCTGCGCGAGCGAGTCGAGCTTGTCGCGGTTCTCGCGCAGGAGCGCGAGGACCTCCACGCGGGCGGCGGCGACGATCTTCCGCACCTCCTCGTCGATGAGGCGCTGCGTCTCCTCGGAGACGCCGGCCGCGCCGGGGAACAGCGGCCCCTGCCCGTCCTGGGGGATGACGGTGATGGTGCCGATCGCCTCGCTCATCCCCCATCGGCCCACCATGTGGCGCGCGATCTGCGTCAGCTGCTGGAAGTCGGACTCCGCGCCGGTCGTGAGGTCGCCGAACACGATCTCCTCGGCCGAGCGGCCGCCGAGCGCGACCTTGATCTTCGCGAGCAGCTCCTCGCTCGAGTAGTTGAAGCGGTCGGCGTCCGGGGCGGAGAAGGTGACGCCGAGCGAGAGGCCGCGCGGGATGATCGAGATCTTGCGCACCGGGTCGGCGCCGCGTGTGAGCATCCCGACGATCGCGTGCCCGCCTTCGTGGTACGCGGTGCGCCGGCGGTCGGCGGCGCTCATCATCACCTTGCGCTCCGCGCCGAGCACGATCTTCTCGAGCGCGTCCGTGAAGTCCGCCTCCTCCACCTTGTCGTGGCCGCGGCGGGCGGCGAGGAGCGCCGCCTCGTTGACGAGGTTCGCCAGGTCGGCGCCGACCATGCCGGGCGTCGTCGACGCGATCGCGCCGAGGTCGACGTCGGGCCCGAGCGGAACGCTGCGCGTGTGCACCTGCAGGATCGCCTCGCGGCCGTTCCGGTCCGGCGGCTGCACGGCGACGCGGCGGTCGAAGCGGCCGGGACGCAGCAGCGCCTGGTCGAGCACGTCCTGCCGGTTCGTCGCGGCGACGACGATGACGCCGGTCGACGAGTCGAAGCCGTCCATCTCGGTGAGGATCTGGTTGAGCGTCTGCTCGCGCTCGTCGTTGCCGCCGCTGAACCCCGCGACGCCCGAGGTGCGCGAGCGGCCGATCGCGTCGAGCTCGTCGATGAAGATGATCGCCGGCGCCGCCTCCTTCGCCTTCGCGAAGAGGTCGCGCACGCGCGACGCGCCGATGCCGACGATCGCCTCGACGAACTCCGACGCCGCCATCGAGAAGAACGGCACGTTCGCCTCGCCTGCGACCGCGCGCGCGAGCAGCGTCTTGCCGGTGCCGGGCGGCCCGCTGAGCAGGACGCCGTGGGGGATGCGCGCGCCGAGCCGCCGGTACTTCTCCGGGTCGCGCAGGAAGTCGACCACCTCGTTCAGCTCCTGCTTCGCCTCCTCGATGCCGGCGACGTCGGCGAAGGTGACCTTGTCGCCGCCGGGCTCGTAGCGCCGTGCGCTCGAGCGGCCGAACGCGCCGAGCATGCTCTGCATGCTTCCGGCGCGCCGCATCGCGTAGTAGATGATTCCGATGAAGAGGATGGTCGGGCCGAAGCCGACGAGCAGGCTCTCCCACCACGGCGTGCCGGTGTCGAGCGGCTGCGCGTTGACGACCACCTTCTTCTGCTGCAGCAGCGACGAGAGCGCGTTCGTGTCGGCGAAGGCCGGGATCTCGGTCTGGAACCGCGTCGTCTTCTTCGACCCGGCGTAGCTCTCGGAGACGGTGAACGTCCCCTGCACCGCGGTGCCCTTCGACGTGATCGTCGCGACGTGACCTGTGCGCACCTGCTGGAGGAAGTACGGGCTGTAGGGGACGCGGACGCGCGGCGGCGCCTTCGTCGCGCGTGACGCGACCCAGTAGTTGAGGACGAGCAGGCCGACGGCCCACGCGACCCACCACGTCCACCGGATGCGCGGCCGCTTCGGGGGCTTCGGGTTCTTCGGGAGGCGCGGGCCTCCCGCCGGATCAGCGCTCACCCCTTAATGATGCCGCTTCAGCGCCCTGCCCAGACCTTCGCCAGCTCGACGATCGTCGCCGCGGCGATGCCCATGTCCTCGACGCAGATCCACTCGCGCTCGCTGTGGGCGTCCTGGCCGCCGGTGTAGATGTTCGGTGTCGGCAGGCCCATCTCCGTGAGCGCCGAGCCGTCGGTGCCGCCCCGGATCGCCGTCCGCTTCGGCTCCAGCCCGATCCGGCGGACGGCCTGCTCGAGGTTCTCGACGATCGCCGGGTGCTGCTCGAGCACCGCGCGCATGTTCCGGTACTGGTTGCGGGACTCGACCTCGATCGAGCAGCGCGGGTCGGTCGCGGCCACCTCGGCGGCGAGCGTGTGCAGGTACTCGACGTGCCGGTCGAGCAGGTCGTTGTCGAAGTCGCGGACGATGAAGCGGAGCTCGAGCTCGGAGGCGTCGCCCTGGACGAGCGTGGGGTGGACGTACCCCTCGTGGCCCTCGGTCGTCTCCGGCGAGAGCGCGTCCTTCGGCAGCCGCTCGACGAGCACCGCCGCGAGCTTGATCGCGTTGACGAGCTCACCCTTCGCGAGGCCGGGATGGATCGACCGGCCGCGGATGCGCATGCGCACCTGCGCGCCGGAGAACGTCTCCTCCTGGATCTCGCCGACGGTCGAGCCGTCCATCGTGTACGCGGCGACGGCGCCGAACGTCTCCACCGGGAAGTGGGTGACGCCGCGCCCGATCTCCTCGTCGGGGTTGAACGCGACCTTGAGCGGGCCGTGCGGAACGTCCAGGGTCGCGACGAGATAGGCGGCGGCCGCCATGATCTCGGCGATGCCGGCCTTGTCGTCGGCGCCGAGGAGCGTCGTGCCGTCGGTCGTGATCACCTCGTGGCCGACGTGCGCGGCGAGCTGAGGCGACTCCTCGGGGCGGATCGTGTGGCCCGAGTCGCCGAGCGGGATCTCGCCTCCCGAGTAGCGGACGCGCTGCGGCCGCACGTTCGTGCCCGTCACCTCGCGCGCGGTGTCGACGTGCGCGAAGAACGCGATCGTCGGTACGTCGCCGTCGACCGTCGCGGGGATGGTCGCGGTGACGTAGCCGTGTTCGTCCATCTGCGCGTCCTCGAGGCCGAGCTCAACGAGTTCGTCGAGCAGGAGGCGGAGCAGGTCGAGCTGCTTCTCGGTGCTGGGGTACGACTCGGAGTCCTCGTCCGACTGCGTGTCGATCCGGACGTAGCGGAGCAGCCGCGCGGCGGCGTCGTTCGCGAGCTGCGCGGCGAGCTCCGCCGAGTCGAGTTCGGCGGCCATGCGCCGGAGTCTACGGTTACGCGAGATGCGCGGACGCCTCGTACAGCTCTACGCCGGGCTGGTGCTCTACGGCTTCAGCGCGTCGCTGCTCGTGCTCGCGCGACTCGGACTCGATCCGTGGGACGTCTTTCACCAGGGGCTCGCACGTCACACGGGGCTCGCGATCGGAACCTGGAGCATCCTCGTCGGCGCCTGCGTCATGGTGCTGTGGATCCCGCTGCGCCAGCGACCGGGGATCGGGACGCTCAGCAACGTCGTCCTGATCGGCGGGACGATGGACGTCGTGCTCGCGCACGTCGGCCCGCCGCATGCGCTCGCGTGGCGGATCGCGTGCCTTGCCGCCGGCGTCTTTCTCAGTGGGGTCGCCACGGGCATGTACATCGGCGCCGGGTTCGGTCCCGGCCCGCGTGACGGGCTCATGACCGGTCTAGCCGCGCGCGGCCACTCCATCCGCGCGGTCCGCACCGGCCTCGAGCTGAGCGTGCTCGTCACGGGCTGGCTGCTCGGCGGGACGGTCGGCATCGGCACGGTCGCGTACGCGATCTCGATCGGGCCGCTCGCGCACGTATTCGTGCCGCTGTTCGCGTACGACACGCCGGAACCTGTTATTGACGCCGTGTGATCGCGGTTCTCCTGGCGCTCGTCGCCGCCCTGTTCTTCGGCGGCATGAGCGTCTTCATCCGGATCGGGCTGGCGCGCAACCCGGACGTCGGTGTCGGGACGCTCGCAACCGTGGCGACGGCGCTCCTCGTCGCGCTCGTCGGCCTCGCCGTGGAGTCGCCGTCGCGCGGCGTGCATGCGGGCGCCGCCTGGCCGTTCGCGCTCGCCGGGCTGCTGCAGCCGGGGGTGGGGCAGTTCCTCGTCACGCTCGCCATCCGCGAGACCGGGGCGTCGCGCGCGTCCATGATCTTCGGGTCGGCACCGCTCGTCTCGGTGGCGATCGCCCTCGTCTTCCTCGGCGAGCCGGCGAGCGCGCCGCTCCTCGCCGGCGCGGTGCTCATCGTCGGCGGCGGCTTCGAGCTCGCGCGGGAGCGCGACCGCCCCGAGCACCTGCGGACGATCGGGCTGCTGTATGCGTTCGTCGCCGTGGTGCTGTTCGCGAGCCGCGACAACCTCATCCGCTGGCTCGCCGGGAGCACGACCGTGCCGCCCGCGGCGGCCGCCGCGGCGGCGCTCCTGGGCGGCTTCGTCTGCGCACTCGTCGTCGTCGGGCCGACGCTGCGGCGGAGGGTGCCGGACGTGCTCCCGTTCGTGCCGGCCGGGCTCTGCTTCGGGCTCTCCTACCTGGCGACGTTCGAGGCGTACTACCGCGGGCGCGTCACCGTCGTCTCGCCGCTCATAGCCACCGAGGCGTTGTTCGGCGTCGGGCTGGCGGCGCTCCTCCTGAGGCGGACCGAGCTCGTCGGCCGCCGGCTCGCGATCGGCGCCGCCTTCATCGTCGCCGGCGGGGCCCTCATAGGCGCATTTCGGTAACAC
>Ga0265314_10003896_pt1 | contig 14181 bp, 13 predicted proteins | sample 4126metaG_FD_203106 | JGI IMG/M metagenome (GOLD analysis project Ga0265314, IMG submission 203106) | Rhizosphere microbial communities from Carex aquatilis grown in University of Washington, Seatle, WA, United States - 4-1-26 metaG | ecosystem: Host-associated > Plants > Roots > Rhizosphere >... | reverse complement strand
ACAAGCGGGGACGATGCTTATCTAAGCGGTCATGATATCGGCGACGCAAGCAGCAACGATACGATCTATGGCTATGCCGGCAACGATGTCATAAATGGAGGTGCCGGCGACGACGTCTTGTATGGCGGCGACGGCAACGACCTTCTTTATGGTGGCTCGGGGCATAGTCTTCTGTATGGAGGCAATGACTCCGACCATATTTATGCCACGGGGTATAACACGGGCTTCGGGGATGCGGGAGCCGACTACCTCTACAATAACGCAACATCGGGCGATGCGGCTTCAACAGCCGTCACCCTCTACGGTGGTGATGATAACGACACGCTCTATGGCGGCTATGGCGCAACAGTCATGGACGGCGGCAATGGCACAGATACCATGTATGGGTTTAGCGGTGCGGTCGACACCTTCAAATTTGACGCGGCGACTGCGTTCAATGGCGTCGATACGGTAAGCCAGTTTGCAACCGGAGGGGCCAGTCACGATAAGCTGGATATCTCCGACATTCTTGAAGGCCACTACAATCCGGCCACCGATGTCATCACTAACTTCGTACAAATCCAGACAAGCGGCAGCAATTCGGAAGTCTACGTCGATACGACCGGAACGGGCACGTTTAACGCAGCGGACCATATCGCAACGATATCCGGCGTGACCGGCCTTACGGATGAAGCTGCGGACGTCACTGCTGGACTGCTCATCACGGTTCACTAGGACGACAAAGGCTGCAGAGCTATGCCGGGCCTTTCCGTCGAGGACACACAATGCTAATTTAGGGGGAAGGTGGCCCACGCTTGCGCGGCGCCCGCCTTCCGGGCCGGCGCGGCCGGAGAGTGACATCTTGCTGATTTATCTTGAAGGCTGCTGACAGCGAAATTCCGGCGAGGCCGCCTCCTTGCCCTCCTTGCTGCTTGCGCTGCAATGGCAGCCATCTTGATGCCGGATCGCTCGTGATCTCGATCCCGTTCTCTTTCATATAGGCGAGGGTCTGCAGCAATTTTTCCCTGGAGGCCGCGTCATGGCTCTCGTGTCGCATTCTTAACTGGTCCTTCTGATCGAAACCTTGCGCCCTGTAGCCTTGCTTGAGGTGAGCCCTGACCATCCGCGCCATTGCGCCGTCAAAATCTCCATCGTTATGTGCGAGCCACGCGGTGTGCCAGGGGATCTGCCCAAGCTGCCCGTGACCCAGACATTTTAGTTCATGCTTCTCCAGCCGCCTTATCGCGCTGTAAAGCCGCTCGCATTCAGCGGCCTCGTTATCATGGCGCCTTTTCATCGCAACCTGCACCTCGCGATGGAATTCTTCCATCGTGCGCAGATATTTGCGCCGCTGCTTCTCGTAGTAGCTGATAAGGGTTCGGAGGGCGGCAATCTTGCGCAGGTAGAGCGCAAGGCCGATCGCCCGCCAGTGCCGGCGCGCGAGCTGCCGCTTTTTCTCAGCTAACATCCATGCCAGCATGACCTTGCGCTCGTGCATCTGGCGGAGCTTGATCTTCTGCCATTGCAGATCGATAGCAAGCTTCCGTGACCTCTGCGCGCGGAGCAGACGGTCGCGCGCTTCCTTGGCCGCAGCGTCCTTTTTCAGCCACGCGCTTGCGGCGTCGCGCACCGCCGCCGCACGCTGCGCCATCAATATCTTCGCGCGCTGCACCGCTGGCAGCTGGCCTAGCGGCAGGGTCAGCAGCTTCGCTGCCACGTCCTTCGTTTTTACGCCTTCTATCTGGCGCGGCAGGCTATGCACATCGCAGGCGAGGTCCACGACGACGTAGGAGCGCCGGTCGCCCCGGGCGAGCAGGTAGCCGCGTTCTTCGAGGCTCGCCTGCAAGCTCGCGCCGTCATCGGACATACGCCAGGCTTCGGTCACCGCCGCCCGACGCGCTTCCGGCGTGATGCCGGAGGCTTTCGCCCGCTCCTTGTCCGCGCGGCTGGGCGCGAGCGCGCGGGCCGGGTCTTCAAACCGCGCAATGCCGCGATCCTCGGCGAGGCCCTGCGGCAGCGAGAGGCCGAACTCCGCCGCCAGCTCCTGCGCGCACTTGCGCAGTTTCTGGCGGTCGTGGCCGAGATGGATCGCCTTCATCCGCCCGATGTCGATGCGCGACCAGACGACATGGCAGTGGTGCCGCCCGGACTTGACGTGGAACAGGACAATGCGCGGCTGGCCGGCAAGGCCGAGGCGCTCTTCCATGAGCGCCAGCACCCGCATGAACTGCGCTCTCGTGAGGGGCTGAGACGGATTGATGAAGGCGGCATAAACGCCCTCCTTCGCGCGCGTCCCCGCGCATAGGGCGTCCATCTCGGCCAGCGCACCGTCGATATCGGTCGCGACCGTGCCGGATGTTTCGGCGAGCTCGATCAACTCATTATCGACGGTGTTCTGCAGATGGCGTGCGAGCCAGCGCGTATTACCGGTCTGCAGCCCCGAGATAATCAAGGCAACCGCCCGCGCATATTAGTGCCGCGCAATATAGCCATGGCCGGAGCTAACGGGGTCATGGTTTGCGCCCCAGGGCGGTGAAGCACAGGAGCCGCAGTTCGGAGAGATCGGCCAGCGCCGTCTCGACCGCTTGCACATCCGCAAGCCCCGCAGCGCTCCTGAACGCCGTTGCGAGCTGGCCGATCCTTCCCAGCAGCAAAGCCACATCCTCGTGGTTCGAGGTCGGGCGCCTGGCTGCCCGCGGCATGGGAAAAGAGAGAGCGGTGTTACGAAGGAAAGTCGAGACAGGGACGCCCGCAGCATTAGCTTTTGCGCATATTAGGGCGTCCTCCAGCGGCGAGAAGCGGACTGTGTACCGCTCGTTTCGCTGCCGTGTCTCGCTGCCGCTCTCCGCCATCGCACCTCCCGCGCGCTGTGGCGACTCCCGGGCACGTGCCCGGTCGTGGTCGCGAGGGGCGCGAAAGCCCCTCGTCGGCGGGCGTGCACAGAAGCAGCGCTCGCCGCAGGCGGTCCAGGGGCGGCCGTGAGCCCTGGTCGTGGGTACAAGGGGCGGGAAAGCCCTTTGCCGGATGTCCGTGAAAGATACCCATTCACGGCTCGCAGATCATCCGGGGTGCATCCAAGGCCGCCGACGCCTTGGTCGCAGGGTGCGGGATCGAAAGTCCCGTGTCGCCCGTCATCCGCCGGCACAATGCTGGCGGTATCCGATCGGGCGACAAAAGCGGGGGTCACACGGGGGCGGCGTTCTTAGCCCCCTCAAGATGTGCGCGGTCTGCCCGCGCACATCTTGTATCCCTCACTATTCCCCTAATTTCAGTTTACATAATTCTATTTCAGGTTGCAAAATTGCAGCGTCCTGCTGCTCAGGGTTTAGAGCCGGGATCAGAATCCGCTAATTTAGCAGAGCCGAATAAAACCGGGCGGCACCTTTCGGCACCGCCCGGAATTCAAGCGAACGCGTTAAGCGAAGTGCTTCTTCACCGCGTTCCAGTTATCGACCGCCCGCAGGCCTTTGCGTTTGGTATAGGATTGCATTGGGAAGTGGAAGTAGCGGGGCAGCCAGCCTTCGGCCTTGCGCCTGCCGCCGGTGCCGGCAAGGCAATGCCTGATCGCGTCCTTCTGGACCCTGGCTGTTTCGGCGATGTGGATATGAGCCGTCTGCTTGCCCGCCATTTCACCCAGCATGGCGTTGATCGCGGGTTTGTCGCGGAGAAGGTCAAGGAAGGCCTCATCCGGCGTCCACCACTCGTTCATGTCGACCGCAAGGAGGTGGCCCAGGATCTCGACGGCCTCGCTCCCTGCCGGCAGGGTCTCGGCCATCAGCAAGGTCAGAACCCGCAGCACCTCATCGTCGGTCAGCGTGAGCAGTTTCGCGAACAGCTTTGGAAACTTCACGGCGCGGTATTCGGGCGCTGTCAGGTGACCATCGCCGGATACCCCAAGAAGCATCCGCACCTCGCTTCGCTCGGTGTCCAAAACGCCGCTTGCCCTGCTGGAGGCCACAGAGGCGGCAGTCGCCTCGTGGCGCTCGGCATCCTGGGTCTCGGGCCGGGCCTGCCATAACCCGTCCCGGCTTATGACGCTGGCCGCGAGGAGACGAAGCGCGATCTGCGGGGATTGCAGGAGCACCGCCCTGACCGCATTTTGCCGGTGCAGGTCGATATACCGCATTGCGGCATTGGTCAGCTCCGGCTTCGCGGGAGCCGGGTCATTTTCAGCTTCGTTTCCGCCGGTCGCGCTCCTTTCTTTTTCCTTGTCGCGCCTTGCCGCTTCCTTGGCATCGAGCCATCCCTCATGCAAACCGATTTCGCCGTTGGCGGCGCAGGAGATGTAGACCGTGCCGCCCTTCGTCCTTCTGCGCTTCACCTTGTCGTACTGGTTAAATTGCGCGCCGATTTCCATGATGACGACATCGCTCCAGCCCTCCTCAAGATAGGCGGCCTGGCGATGAATGACCGCCTCGGTCTGGAGCTTCCAGAACTTCTCCGCGTCGTCGAAATAGCGTTCCTCGCCGAAGAGGTCGGACACGATGTTTCCGGTGTAGCGCTCCGGCGGGAATATCGCCGACGAGACCGGGATTTCCGCGCCGAATAACCAGGCCTTCAGGCGGCGTCCTGTCGGCGCATACTCCTCTGGGTTTTTGAACAGCTTGAACCACGCCTTCTGCTGCTTGGGTGTCGCAAGCGTCAGCTGCTGCATCGTCTCGGGTTCGATCTGCCCTTCCCGGTAGGCGAGGAGTAGCTGCGGGATCAGCGCCGATATCGCCAGCCGGCGTTTGACGAGAAGCTCCGTCACGCCGAATTGGTTCGCGATATCCGCGACACTGCGGCCCTGCCGCGTGAGCGCGGCGAACGCCTCGTACTGATCGATCTCGTCCATTGGCAGCCGCGCGACGTTCTCGGCAAGGGACGCCTCAAGCGCAATCGCATCGTCGCCGCTCTCTAAAATCGTGCAGGGCACCGGAGGAGCATTACCGGTTTCCGCCTGCAGCGCCTGGCAGGCGAGCAGGCGCCTTTGGCCCGCGATGACTTCGAAGCCCTCGCAGTTCGGCCGCACCAGAAGCGGCTGGATGACGCCAAGGCTTCGGATGCTGGCGATGAGCTCGCGAAGCTCATCCCCTGCGCCGTGCTTGCGCACGTTCACCGGCGAGATTTTGAGTTGAGACAGGTCGATATGTTGAAGTTTCATGGTGATTTTTCTCCATGTTGTTGGGTGCGAAATTGCACCGGCAAAAGCCCGGACACTGTGAAGTGCCGGGCTCTCTGCGCTGCAATTTTTGAAAAGTTGAGGAGGCTTAAGGCCAGGCATCTGCCGACGCGTGGCTATGCCTCTATTTCAGATAGGTATGGGATGCCCAGGCGATCGCGAAACTCTTTGGCGTAGCCTTCGGCTTTTGGGATATATTTGACGATCGCCGCACACATTGCGGCGGATGGTTTATCCTCGACATAAGGCCCCATTTCCTCGGTCATATCCTTGTAGCCAAATTCCGCCGGGCTGGCGTCGATCATGTCCGTGCGCAGAAAAAATCGATAAGGCTTTTGCTCTTTGCAGTCAGTCTGTGCGGCATATAGGCCGATTAGCGCGTACCAAGTCTTAGGATGCCATTCGTGCATGATGATCCGGGCAACAGTGCCCCCGCTGTATTGCGTTGCCTCGCGCACATGGTTTTGTTTGGCTTGATCCAGCGTTAGGCGGTTTCGTTGCAGATTGTTGTAAGTCCATCCCATAGGAATCTCCTTTTTGTTTGATTTTTTGCTCGAAATGATTTCCGAACATCCAAAAAAGAGAGCAGCCGGACCAAGCCGAGTCCCAAGATTCTCTTCGTTTCCGGAGGGTCCGCGCGCAGCGCGGAAACCGGAAACGAAAGAATCTCTGAGCAACGGACGCGGCGCTGTGGACGGCTGGTACGATTGCGAAATCGTATGAATTCTTTCTCTTCACTCTTCCCGCGCGAGGGACAGTCACCTTGGGCCGAAACCCGCTAAGGGGTTCGGGGAGCGCCGCAGCGGCGCGAGTATGGCCCGGTCCGGCGGAGCCGGACGCGCTCACAAACAACCGGCGGGGCCGGACGCGCTAATACGATCCGGCGAAGCCGGACAGGCCATTGCACTGAGCAATCCTCTTTTCGAGATGTCGATTTTTCTGTTCGGCATCAACTTCCTGCAGCGCGTGGCGCGGCTGAAGCAATTCGCGGCGAAAGCAACCCTCACGCTTTCCTCCTCCGTCCACGAAGCCATCTGCGTCCTTCGATCTTGCCGACTTAAGCGCCTCGGCGGCTTTGCGGCTGCAAGCGCGGGCTGAAGCCCTGGCGCTCCTCCTCTGACGTTGCGGTCGCAGGCGATGCAGCCAGCCTCCTGCGGCGCTCCTTCCGTCGCAAGAAGGCCGCGATGTCCGTGGCCGGAAGCCAAGGAGGAAAACATGAGACTTATTTCACAAAGCGAATTGCTGCGCGCCACGAAACTCGAGCTGCAGGTGCTGCTGCGCCAGATCACGGCGAGCCTGCCGGCCCTGCCGGAAGGCTCGCACGAGCTGAGGATCGCTCACTACAATCTGCACAACATCCGTCTCGCAATCGCGCGGCCTGAGCTCAGGCCGCGCTGAGCGCCGCCTCAGCTACTTGGCGCGGCCGAGAAAGGCCGCGCCAAACCGCTTAAGCTGCATCCTGCAATCGGCGCCAGGGCCTGTCAGGAAGAAGCCGCCCTGGACCTTGTCCTACGCCTTCATGTGAGTTCCAGCGGCTCGAGACCCAATTTTCAGACATTCGCCACAAAGCTTGGCGACACCTCTGCAAATCGCCGCTATCGAGGCTACCGTGATCCGCTATTCACTCGACGACCTACGTCAGCGCTATGTCATCGAAGGCAGGCCACTTGAGGCGAGCCTCGAAGAAATCCTGCGCGCTGACACCCGCGCGGGAGCGCGCGCTATCTTGGCTTCCATCGCAAAGCGGCGCTTTGAAAACCGGTCCGAAGGACAGCGGCTTCGCAAGATGCTTCGCTTTGAAACAGTTCTCTGGGATCAGGGGCAGGATGCTATCGCGGGCGTCGACGAGGCCGGAATGAGTCCGCTTGCGGGGCCCGTGTCGGCTGCTGCGGTTATCTTGAAGCCCGGCACGCGAATAACCGGTATCGACGATTCGAAAAAGCTGGATGCAAATTCGCGGGAGGCTCTCGCGAAAGAAATCAAGGAAAAGGCGGCGGCTTGGTCTGTCGCCTTTGTCGAAGTCGAGGAGATCGACACCATCAACATCTACTGGGCGGGCATCCTCGCTATGCGCCGGGCTGTTGAGGGGTTGGGATTAACTCCGCAGCATCTTTTAATCGACGCGAAACGTTTGAAAGAGATAGCGATCCCGCAGCAGGCGATCATCAAGGGCGACGCCAAATCCGCCAGCATCGCGGCCGCTTCCATTCTCGCAAAGGTCTCGCGCGATGCGCTGATGCGAACGCTCGATACGCGTCATCCCGGTTACGGCTTCGCCGATCACAAGGGCTATCCCGTGCGCGCTCACTACGATGCCCTCTCCAGGCTTGGCGCATGCGCTGCGCATAGACGCTCGTTCGGCCCTGTGCGTGAAGTCCTTGGCTTGCCGCCGTTGCCGCCCTGGCCCCTGCCATCGGAACGCGTCAGCGTCACGTAACTGGCCCTGACTGCTCCGATCAGCTTGGCTGCGCCAGGAAGCATTTTACCTTGTCGGGCTCTGGGCCATGGAATATCCCTACTTCGCGGGCGCTCCGGTCGTTGTCTGGCTGGATGGCGCGGTTACGATCACCTCGTGGCCCTGCCGGAGCGCGAGTGAAGCCGCCGCAATTGCCGCCTCGAACGCAGCTTCCTTCGTGGCGTATTCATTCTCTGCCTTGCCGTCATGGCGTACCCGCCATACGCCTTCGGTGCCAAATATCTCGTATTTCGCCATGCCCATAAGGTGATTCCTTCCTAGCTCGACGGCTGAGTGTTGCTCGGTGGATCGGACGCCGGGAAGCTGTCCTTCAGACCCTTTTTCAGTTCGTCATCCGCCTTCTTGTCGGCGATTGAGCGCTCTTTCGGCGTGTCTGCGTGTTTGTCGGTCGGTGCCGGATCGAATTTATCAGCCATGGCATTGTTCTCCGCTGCGAACACAACGCCCGACGCCTATAGCGGTTCCCCCGCCGGGAACCAATGACCGCGCGTTCCATTTGATGAAGATGCAAAGGGACGCTCATGCCAAAATCTGAAAACGGAAGAACTGTCGAGACTCCGACCGAGGCGCGGCAAGCCGAGCCCGGTCCAAGCGTTCTTCTGCTGCTCGCCGTAAGTACGGTTCTCGCGATCATTATCTTGGGCGGCGTTTGGCTGGTGTTTTTCAGAACCTGAAGCCAACGTGGCACTGATTACATCTTGCTTGTTGCCGGCCACTAGCGACGTGCCCGGCAACGTTGCGACTGCGGTCATGCAGCCGCTTGCGCGCGATCACTGAAACGGTTCAGATATGCCGCGGCTTCTGACGCCTTGGCGGCCGCGGTGAAGATGGCCCGCGAGTCACTCTTCAGCATTTCGAGCCATTGAGCGAGATACTGCGCGTGGTCCGGGCGGACCTCTTGCGTGATCTGCAATTCGGCGCATAGAAAGGCGGCTCCGATCTCCGCGACGAGTTCTTCGGCGGCATAAGCTTTGTCGCCAAATCGCTTGCCGAACTCGCGGTTAAGGCGATGTTTCGCGCCGCTCCAGTGAGTGAGCTCGTGGAGAAGCGTTGCGTAGTATCCTTCGCCGCGCGACAGCGTCGCCGTACCGCAGAAGTCATCTTCTGACGGCATTTGGATATGATCCGTCGAAGGCCGGAAGAAGGCCCTGTCGCCGCCTTGCTCGATACGGGCGCCGGTCGCGCTTACAAAGGCGTCCGCGGCTGCGATGCGTTCCACCGGGCCAAGCGGGTCGGGCGAAGCCTTGACTTCGTATCCATCGACCTGGCTTGCGTTGAAGACGCGGGAGGCCCGTGCGACCCGTCGCTTGCCGTCGTCGTCGGCATCGTCGGGATTGAGCCCAACGTCGAACTCTTTGTAGAATATGACAGGACTGGCTTTCTCGCCGGCACGAACCTGCGCGCCGATCTCCGACCATTGCCTATAAGTCGCCCAGACTGCCGAACTGAAACCTTTGATTTCAGCGGAGACCCAGAGGCTCAGGATGTTGACGCCGTTGTAGGCGTTCTTCGTGCAGGCATTCACCGGCATGAAAAGCGCACCGGCTGACTTGCGCCATGGCAGCTGGGGCTTGCCGGGATTTGCTTCGATTGCAGCGATGAGCTGCGAGGTTATCTCGGAATAGACATCGTTTCGGGAAGATTGGTGAGTTGATTGCGTGGACATAGCGTCGCCTTTCGCTCTTGCGATCCGCCTTGATTGGCGGTCTCGATGCCGAGCGAAGGCGACGGCGAAAGCGGATGCGGAATTTCGCTGAAAGCGAAACGGCCCGGCGAAGCCGGTAAGCCGAGGGTGAAACCCTTGAAGCGTCCGCGCGCCGGCGCATAGTAAGGCAATATGAGAGACCGCTTCTTAGGACGGGGAGCGCGTGAAGGTGAGCATGATTATCCGGCGACTTGCGGATACGGAGATGATGTCCTGACCTTGATCGCGTGCGCGATTGCCGCAATGGGGCCAGGCCCCGCGGGGCGCCCCGGCAGGCGGAGGCGCTGACGAGACGGCGGGCGTCATCGTAACGGTCAGGACAGACGCATCCGCAGCTTAAATCGCATCTTGGTCGGGCGGATAAGCCAACCGCCCCTTTCCCGAAATATCATGCTCCCCGCGGCCGCCTGGGCCGAAGCATCCAGGTTGAGTGATCCCAACAATACTGCCCTATGTAGTATCCCGGCAACAGACTCCAGAAAAAAGCTGTGCGATGCTCCCTATTCGGGTGGGCACTCTTGGGGGGCGGCCATGGCCTGCGTTGCGAGGTTTGCGACTGGAATAGTCTGCTTGCTGACCGGCGGCTGCGCCATTCTGCCGGACATGCCGCCTGATTGGGCATTGCCGGTCCAGGAGATTGTCCTGCACACGGCCTGCGAGCTTCAGTTCGCGCTCAATGCTCTCCAGCCGATAAGCGATCCGAAGCGCTTCGATCCCACGGCATGGACAATCAAGGTAACTCTCAATCCAAAGGCTGACGCCGATATTCAACCGGGAGCGGGTTTGACGCGCCGCTTCCCGGCTACCGGCGGCACGAGCTTCAGCAATTTAGTTATTGGACCGGGCAATGGCGTCACTGCCGAAATGAAAGGCAGTCACTACGGCAGTGTCGATTTCAAATTCGATTCTGGAGCGTTGATGAAGGACGCAGGCCTGCCCTGTGACACGGCGGCGCCGTCCTACCACACGCTAACAAAGCACCTTGGTATCCAGGATTGGCTTTTCCGTGCGGTGGATACGACGAGAGTGGCCGGTGGGTCGGTAGACAACCCGGGCTTTACGGCGGATGTTTTCATTAAGTTCAACGGCACCGGCAGCTGGACCTATACCTTTCCGCCCGGAGCAAACCTTCTGACGCTGAGCGGCTATTATCAGCTCGAAGAATCTCTGACCATCACTTTTACGGCCAAGCCCGTAAAGGACACGTTCAAAGTTGTTACCCTGCCCAGAGGAGGCAAGGGCTTTGGGCCAAATTATGCATCGCCTCCGCCTTCCACATTCTCGGTCCTTCAAGATCAAAGTGCGTCACTACAGCAGATTCGCCAGCAGCTGCAGAATCTGCGGATTCCAACCCAGTAACTCGTGAGTTCACTGCATGGCCAGCTTTCCCACGACATTGCTCATTCTGTATTTCGTTACGACCCCGGCGCACATATCGCCCGGCGAGAAAAAGAAAGTTCAGGAAATCAATGCAAACTGGACTTTGCAGACAACTAGTCAGTTGCAGACGGAAGATCCGGACTCGTGCGTCTGGCTCGGAAAGAAAATGATCAAAGAATTCGAACCGGTTAACACGTCAACGATCCGCCTCTATTGCATTTGCCCGAAGGAAGTGGTGAACGACGTCTGTTTCAACAAGCAAGAAAAGAAACTAGCGAAGGATCGAAAGGCCGCAATAGAAGAGGATAAGCGTAACCACAAAGAGAGCTTTGTTGAACCAAAAGAGGTCAAGACGGACTCGCCGAGATTTCTGCCCATCGGCCCTGATACGCCCGATCCGTTTGCCACGAAACGATAGTGCTCTTTTTCCCGACGCTAACGTGCGTGCAAAGCGCCAATTTATACCGATGGAATATTCACTGCGTTTGTTAGTGAGCACCGCAATCTAGAGGTCAGCTTGCTCTCAATATTGCGATCCCGCATCGTCGGTCGGGACAGTCTCGTAGCATTTCGTCGTGAAATCAGTTTTCCTCACCATCGCCGAAGCCGGCGACACGGCCGGGTTTCCAGCCGCCGGGCTAGGCCGCGCTCCTGCTGCCAATCCCTCTTTTCTTCCGGGAAGAATGGCTTCTTCCGGAAGGACGTTTTGGACCTGAACCGGTGGGACGCGCCGAAGCCGCTAAGAAAAGTCTCGCTCTTGTGAGACGCAAGGTTTAATTTCCGACAGCAGCGAATGAAACGAAAACATAAATTATGAAAACTGACGATTACAAATACCCAATCACTCAATGCGATGTGCCGCCAGAGCGCCGGTCACAGCTGGAGTCCTATCGTGCGAACCGCCGCCAGTGGTTGACCTGGCTTGACGCCGACGAATATCACGCCATCTGGACGAACTTGTCGGCAATGGTCTGGACAGACGTGTCATACAGGACGTTGAGGCAGCTGGGCGTTGGCGAAGACGACAGGAACGGAACCAATTTCTTTCATAATGAGCTGGTCGCCGAGCAGATCATTCAGGGCTACGTGGCAAGACAAGTGATGGCAGTCAGGCGGCTGATGGATAAAACAGCTGGCGTTATTTCCTTGCGTCGCCTCGTCATCGACATGCGCAGCAACTGGTCGCTCTTTACGCGCGAGAATTATGTTTGCCACGATGGGCTCCCCTACGACTATGAAGCTGTCATGCTGAAGGAGATGACGGCGAGGGCCGGCAAGGGCGCTTTTTGGGCAGCGACCACTGGGCCGGAAGCGCACGGCATATCGAGCATGGCGCACGAGCAGTTTGATCGTCTCGCTGGAAACGATGCCGGCAAACGCACCCGCGAAGATCGTCTGCCGAAGATTTTGCTCGACACCATCGAAAGCTGGCTCGACGGCAGCGGCGCCGAGGAACTCGCCGAATGGAGTCATGCGTTTCTCGCACACGCCGGTCGTCCGGACAGGCGAAAGCAGATCGAGGAAGGGCTAGTCAGTGCCGACAAGATCAGCGATGCGATCAAAACGCTCGTCCGCGCAACGGAAGCCCTGTCGGCTTACGTGCTGTTTGCGGGAGGCCGCATGAACGGCTTGATGCCGGTCGCACAGTTCGATCAGTTCGAGCATCTCAATGAACCGGTGATTTGGGTGGGTGACGAGGACGAGGCCGCCGCCTACTGGGATGTGCTCAGCCGAGAACGGGATGCTTACGCTGAGGGCGTGGAAGACGAGTTGATCGGTTCCGCGAAAGCAGTCGCGGCTTGAGCCGGTGAAATATCCCGTCACCCGGTTTAAGAGCCTGGAGGTTGCGCTCAAAGAGATCGAGCCCATGGTGCGCGACCCTCGGCACCTGCAAACCGGAAAGCCGCTTGAGAAATTTGGCGACATGCGCCCGCGCGAGATGCTGGCGAACTGGCTTTTGTGCGCAACTTTCGAGGTGATCGAGAACCGCGAGCTGCTGTTCTACAGCGACCCCATAGGCGGCGACGGCATTATTCGCGACGAGGCAACCGGGGAGACCTGGCCCACCGAGCATGTCTATGTCTCGCAGCATAGCAAGGGCCCGGACGCTAAGGGTCTCATCCTTGATGCGGTGAACCACAAGCAGCGCAATGGAGCCGCTTATTGCGGAGGGAAGACCCTTGTCGTGTTTCTCGACACGCCAGCGGCTGGAGTGTGGTTTCCGAATGAAATTGCAAAGGCATTGCCGAGCCCGCTTTTGTTTGACACGGTTTGGGTTGTCGGCTTCTTCATGATCGAGACCGGCGGCGTCTACGTCTACAATCTGACGCTGCTGGATGTGACAGGAGGAAACGCGCCGGCTTTCCTGCTGCGGATTGCGCCGGACTTTGACGCCTGGAATGTAGAGCAAATTCAATAGGCAGCATTTCCGCTGAAGTATCGATCTCCAACGCCTGAAGGCGTTGCAATTCTTAACTCCCCTGGGGCGCAGCGGGTTTCAGTTCAACTTTCTTTACGTTGATGCCGGCGTTGCCATCCGGCTCCGTGACCCATTCGTCGGATTCGGGTCCAAATAGTCCCTGCGGTATGGCAACCTTGGCAAAATGATTGTGCACGACATCCAGGGGAAGAATCGGATCTTCCGAGCGGTCGAACGTACAGGCGATCACGCCGCTGATATCGGCATACTTTTCGTTCACGAACATCGAAGTCGGCACCGGCTTACCTTGCGCGCTTTTGATCGCCCACTGGTTGGATAGATAGGGTGTTCCGAACGCCCCAGTCTCCTTGTTCACCGGGACAGCGATCGGCCCAGCCGGATACACAGCCTCTACAGCGTACGGAAGTTGCGATACTCCGTGGTGTATCGGAAGCGCACCAAGCTGGCATCCATTCACCGCGATGACATACGCGTCCTCGTCCCGCACAATCCCCTTGGCGCGATATCCGGCGAGCTTATCGGCCTTGGCTTTGATTGCGGCGATCCAGCGGCGGCGAACTTCCTCATGGGGCACATCCCCCACTTTGAATTCGCCGGGTTTAGGGCCTTCAAGATAATCGCCGGGTACGCCCATCGGTTCGGGCGACACAGCCTCGACCCAATACGTGCGTCCGCCACGCTCAAAACGAAAGTCGGGTCCATGCGGCGCGGTAGTGGTCGCATAGCCCAGGGCGTCAAGGTGTCGTGCGACCATCATCTCCCACGCGCGCTGGAAGACGACGGATTTCTTGCCGCTCGTGAACTCGGTAACAAAATGCTCGGTCGGTAGCTTGAGTGCGAGATACGTTTCCCAGAGCGCGAGCAAGGAAGCCTTATAATTCGGGGCATTCGGGTACTGCTTGTCGAGAAAGGCCCGCACGTCGCGGTCCCAGCGGGCGCGGCGCTGCTGCTCGGTCTCGCGAGCGGACTTCGGACCCATAAAGCGATTGCGCAGCGCGCGGGGGAACTTGCGGCCCGGGTGTTTGCGCGACCAGCCGGCT
>Ga0265314_10003895_pt1 | contig 14184 bp, 14 predicted proteins | sample 4126metaG_FD_203106 | JGI IMG/M metagenome (GOLD analysis project Ga0265314, IMG submission 203106) | Rhizosphere microbial communities from Carex aquatilis grown in University of Washington, Seatle, WA, United States - 4-1-26 metaG | ecosystem: Host-associated > Plants > Roots > Rhizosphere >... | reverse complement strand
CCCAACTGCCTCGCCGTAGCCCAGTACGTGGACGACGCCAGGATCCATGACAGACCGTCATGACCTGGCGGGTGCCGTGGGTCATGCTCCAGTCCTCCGAACCACGACGATGGCGCAGGGACCGCATTTGAGAGCAGCCCCGTGGCCATCCGCAGGAAGGAATGGCCGGCGCGATGAGTGAACCCAAGCGGACCTATCGAAGCATCGAGACGAACGTCAAGAAGACAGCCAGGGAACTCGACGGCACGAGCCTCAAGGACCGCGTCGGGAATGCCGGCGACGAGGTCCGCGAAGGCCTCGGGAACCTGGGCGACGACGTCCGGGCGGCCGACCGCAAGCCGGCCCCGCGAACCACGGAGTCCAAGCCCGGCTGACGTCAGCCGATCAGGGTCGTGACGATCAGGCCGATCGCCGCGATGCACATCGTCCCGGTCGCCACCCAGCCGATCACGTTGAGGAGCCGGCCGTTGGTGTGCTCGCCGAGGACCCTGCGGTCGTTCGATACGAACATCACCAGGATCAGCAGGGGACCGGCGATGAGGCCGTTCAGGACGGCGCTCAGGACGAGTGCCGTGATCGGATTGATCCCCAGGAAGTTGATCGCCATCCCGACCAGCGTGGCGGCCACGATCACCGCGTAGAACTGCGGCGCCCGGCTCAGCTTGCTGTCGAGCCCGGACTTCCAGCCAAAGGCCTCCGAGACGCCGTACGCGGCAGAACCGGTCAGGACCGGAACGGCCAGGACGCCCGCCCCGATCAGGCCCACGGCCAGGAGCAGCGCCGCGGCATCGCCGGCAATCGGGCGGAGGGCCTGGGCGGCATCGGTCGCCGAGGTGATGTTCGTCTTGCCGGCGACGAACAGCGTGGCGCCCGTCGCCAGGATGATGAAGTAGGCGACGATCTCCGAGAAGACCATCCCGCCGATCGTGTCCCACAGCGCGTATTTGAGCTCGAAACGCGACGCGCCCTGGCGAGAGCGCAGGTGGCGGCGGCCGATGCTGATCTGGTCCTCGACCTCCTGGCTGGCCTGCCAGAAGAACAGGTACGGCGAGATCGTCGTGCCCAGCAGGGCGACCAGGATCCCGATGTACTTGGGATCGAAGCGAATCGTCGGAATGAACGTGCCGATCAGCACCTTGACGATGTCGGGCCGGGCGAAGAGCGCAGCCGCGAGGTAGGCCAGGAGTGCCAGGGCCAGCCACTTGAAGACCGTCTCGATCAGGTGGTAGCTGCCGAAGACCTGCAGGGCGATGATGACCACGCTGACGGGCACGATGAAGATGACCGCCGGGATCGGAACGAGCAGATTGATCGCCGCCGCGATCGCCCCGATGTCGGCGCCGGCATTCAGGGTATTGGCGACGACGAGGGCGAGGACGGCCGGGTAGAGCAGCCGGGGATGGTGCTCGCGCAGCACGCCGGCCAGGCCCTTGCCCGAGACCAGCCCGATCTTGGCGCAGATGAACTGCACGGCGGTCATCATCGGCAGCATTACGAGCGTCAGCCACAGTGTCGCGAACCCGAACTGGGCCCCGGCTTGGGCATAGGTCCCGATGCCCGACGGATCGTCGTCGGACGCGCCCGTGATCAAGCCCGGGCCGAGGACCTTTCCGAAGCGCTTGATCGGATTCGATTCCGCCACGAGGGCGGCCGTCCGGGGATCAACCGGCCGGGCAGGGTCGAGCCGGGGTTCAGCGTCCGCGCTCGCCGGACGCCGGCGGCGGGTCGTCACGACTTCGGGACAATTACCCGCAGGGCCCGCGGGTGAATCGACACGCTGATCGGCGTCTTGCCGATCAGGCTCCCGTCGACTTCGACGAGTCGGCTGGGCTGGGTGTCGATCCGCACCTCGCGGGCCTGAGCCCGCAGGACGTGCCCGCCTGAGCTCTCGCCCAGCCCCGTCTGGCGCATCGCTTCCCAGCTCGCAAGCAGCCCTGGCAGCGGTCCAGCCGCGCGAACGACGATGACGTCGAGGAGGCCGTCGTCGGCCTTGATCGCTCGCCTGGGTGCGACCATGGGCAGCATCTTGCCGAAATTGGCGATGAAGACCTGGGCGGCGTCGGTCTGGGTGACCACGCCGTCGAGGGTCAGCTCCGTCGGGACATTGCGGATGGTGCTCGTCTGGCCGATCGCGTTCGCGAGATAGGCGAGCTTGCCCCAGTGCAGCTTCTGTGCAGGCCCGGTCGCCCCGATCACTTCGGCATCGAAGCCGATCCCGCAGGCGACGGCGAAGTCGTGATCCTGTCCGTCGATCCGGACGCGGCCAAGGTCGATCCGCTTCGTGCGCCCGGTCACCAGCGCCTGCGCGGCGTCAGCATGGCCAAGCGGAATCTTCAGATTCCCGGCCAGGAGGTTCCCGGTGCCGGTCGGGATGATCCCGAGGGCCACCCTGGTGCCCGAGAGCGCCGAGGCCACCCGCACGACGGAGCCGTCCCCGCCCACGGCCACCACCACGGCGCAGCCGGCCTTGACCGCCTTCTTGGCGACTCGACTGAGGTCGCGCTTGTGGCTCACTACGTGACTGTCCACCTTCCAGCCCGCGCGCCTGAGCAGGTCGCGCACATCGGCCACGATCTGCTCAGTGTTCCTACCGGGACGGCGTCGTCCTACGACGAGGGCGCGGGTCACGAGACGATGCCCGGAGGACTGGCCGGCGTGCGCCAGCGCCGCCAGGTGGGCCGGGCTCGGAACGCCGCCCCAACCACGAGCAACCAGGCGATCCCGGCCAGGATGCCGCCGACGACGTCGGTCAGGTAGTGATAGCCGAGGTAGATCCGGCTGATGCCCACGCCCAGGGCCAGGAGCGCGGCGATGACCACCGCCGCCACGCCGACCCGGCGCCCGTAGACGGACCACAGGATCAAGGCCAGGGTCCCGTAGAAGATGACCGCGTTCATCGTGTGCCCGCTCGGAAAGCTGAAGTCGGGCAGGACCTTCGCCCACGGCAGCTGTGGTCGCGGCCGGGCGAAGAACAGCTTCATCGTGGCCTGGAGGACAAGGCTGCCGACGCTCGCCACGCCGAGCAAGGCGGCGAGACTGATCCGGTGCGTTCGGATCAGCCAGACGACGACGATGACGAACAGCGGCGGGATGACCAGGATCGAGCCGACGTCGGTCAGCCCGTTCATCACCAGGTCGAGGCCTGGCGAGGCAATTCCGTGGAGGAATGGCGTGGCCCAGGTATCGAGGGCAAAGACTTCCTGGGTGCGGACTCCTTCGGCGATGGAGCCCAGGACGACGAGACTGGCGATGAGCCCGACAAAGCCGACGATGACCGTGAACGTGGCCAGGCCAAGCTGGGGTGCAGGCGGGAGTGTCGCTGCGGCTGGCACCGGCGCGTCCACCGGACCCAGCGGACCCGCCTCGGCGACGGCTCCGGGGAGGCCTTCGCCGCGGTTCTCGCGAATGACGGGACCGGTCGCCGTCACGGTGCTGCCGGCCTTGGGCTGGGCATCGCGCCCCGGGATCCCGTCTGCGGCCCGGGCGTCCCGTGGGCCTTGACCGGTGTGCGATTCGCCCAGCCACCCGGTCGGGTGAACCAGGCGTACAGGCCGAGGGCGCCCAGCGCGCCGAACAGGCCACCGAGGAGATCGCTCGGGTAGTGCTCATCGAGAGCCAGCCGGGCGATGGCGACCAGGACGACCTCGATCGTCACCAGGACGATCAGGGCCTGCTTCAGGCGGAGCGGCCGTGAACTCCGCCAGCTGCGGATCGTCACCATCCCGAGGATCGAGAGCACCTCGAGGACATGTCCCGACGGGTAGCTGTAGACCACCCCGGGGATCCCATCGCCGGTGCCCGACGGGCGCGGTCGGGCGACCAGCTCCTTGATCCCTTCGCTGCCGGCGGTGACCGCCACCAGCGTGGCCGCGACCAGGAACGCCTCGCGGTAGCGGTGTGTCCAGATCAACAGGACAACCAAGCCAATGCCGATCACGATCAAGGGGATGTTCGCCGACTGCGACATCACCTGCCAGACGACCGGCCAGCCGTCGAGCCCGCGAGCGAAGCTGAGGAGCGGCTGATCGAAGGGAAAGACGAAGTGGAGCGCCACGGTCATCGTCAGAGCGGCCAGGGCGCCGAGGCTGAGCAGGCCGATCGCAAGCCAGGCCTTGTCGGTGCTGCCCGCCTGGACTCGATCAGCCGCGGCCGGCTTGCGCGCCTTGGTCACTGGACGCTCGATCCGGTCAGGCGGTCCAGCTCGACCTGGAGCCGAAGTCGATAGAGGACGTCCCATTCGTCGGCCGGGATCACGAGATCGAGGAGCGTCTTGTCGACAGCCTCGAAGGCCGCCAGCAGCGCGGGTCGGGACTTCTCGCCTGGTTTGCCGTTGCGAGCGGCAAGCTGCTGGAGTCGGTCCTCGACCGCCTGGGCCTCCGCGCTTGTCGTCAGGTGGGCCGTGGTTGTGGCCAGCGCTGCCAAGACGACGGCGCGGACGCGATTCCGCCTGGACGCGGGACAGGAGATCGCGATGTCGTAGGGGTAGAGCCCGATGCGCAGCCCGCGACCCTTAAGCTCGACCAGACGTTCCGATCGCAGCTTGCGCACATTGTTGCCCGCGACCCGGGTGAGGAGCAAGGCCGGCAGGGTCAGGACCCATGGGGCGTCGACGACCCTGGCGCTCATTCCGGCCGCGGACAGAGCGGCTTGCAGGTCTCCGGTCAGCTCGTCGTAGCCGCCGGGCTCGACCACGATCGGGATATGCGTGTCGGACCAGCCGTGGCGAATGCTCCGGACCTTGCGGGTCAGGCCGACGCCGGCGAGGAAGACCAGCAGAGCCGCGATCAGTGGGGTCAGGAGGTACCCACGCAGGGTCTCGCGGACGACCACGAGTCCGCCCGGGCGGTCGCCGGCCGAAGGCACGAGATAGCCCGCGAGGCCCACGCCAAGCGGCACGACCAGGACGACCACGACCAGCGCCACCGCGAGCCATGCCCGATCGATGAACGGTGGGTGCGGCGTGGTCGTCAGGGCGATCGAGACGATCCCCGGAATGAGCAGCCCGAGGATCGCGACGATCCACAGGAAGGCGCCGGCCATCATCCAGACCAGGAAGATCTCGTGCGAGCGAGGCACCCGGCCGAAGAGCAGGCTGCTTGCCCAACCAAGGGCACTCGTGACGAGGTCTCCCGCAAACCGCCCGACGATCCCGAAGATCGAGACGAAGGTGGTCATCGGACGGCCGCCGGCTGGGCTGCCCGGAGGAGCTGCTGCCAGGCTTGCAACTGAGCGTGGACGGCGGTCGCCCCGATCAATTCAGCCTCGGCGGCCGGCAAGCGGACCGGGTGCATCAGGAAGGGCCTGCCCTGCCAGCCGCCCAGCCCCCCGTGCGAGCCGACGAGGTTCTCGTAGGAGACGACCTCGCCGGTGGCTTCGTCGAAGGGCCCGATCACGGTCAGGTCTCCGGCGTTGGCGAAGCCGTCGAGCCGGCCCAGGCTTTGACCCGCCAGCGACCCGAACGGCAGGAGCGGATCGAGGCCAGCGACTCGCTTCGTGCTCAGGAAGTGGGTGCCGTTCCGGCCGAGCACGACGGGCCCATTCGCACTGGAGTGGGCCATGACGAGCTCGACCCCGGGATGAGCCAGCAGGCCGGGGATCAGGTTGGGGTAGAGCTGGTCGATCTCCTCGCGCGCGAGACGCTCGGTCGAACAGGTGAGGTAGACCAGCGCCAGGTTGCCCGAGGCGCACACGACGGCGTCGGCGTGCTCTTCCGGACGGGCCAGGGCCCTCCGCCGGCGGGCTGCCCGACGGGCGATCGCCGGCCGCAGGCCCCGACCGCGACCCACCTCGCCCAGGAGCAGCCGCCCGCTGCTCCCGTACTCCCAGGATTCTTCGATGCGGATCCGGGCCGAAGCGCCGCCGATCAGCCGGTAGACAACGTCCTCGAGGAGCTCGCCGTAGAGCTGGGCGAACGGCGACCCGAGGCACTGGCCGTGATCGGACAGGATGACCAGCTCGTACGGTCGCGGCGCGTCGTGGCTTGCCCGTACCAGGCTGCCGATGGTCCGATCCAGGCCATCGAGCGCGTCGACGGCCTCGGCGCGCTCCGGGCCGGCGTGATGCGCCAGGCAGTCATAGCCGGTGTAGTCGACGTAGATCGACGGGGCTTTGGCGAACATCTCCTCGATGACCAGCGCGGTCGTCAGATTCCGGAGGGCCACGTTGGTCAGGGCCCGCTCGAGCGCGTAGTGAATGTCGCGCCTGATTCGCGGCTCGATCGATCGGGCGCGCTGCCGCTCGCGCTGGTAGAGCTCCTTGAGGACGTCGCCCAGGGTAAGGATCGCCAGGCGCAGGTAGTTCACCTGGCTGACCACAACCCCGCGCATCCGCGGCGCAGCCTCGCCGGCCGGAACGTCGCCCCCGATCGTGGCCATCGTCAGGTAGCTCCGGGCCGCATCGCCGGTGACAAGGTTGCCGATACTCGCCCCGTCGTCGGCCAGCAGGCCGCGACCGTCCGAACGCAGCTTGAGGATCTCCGCCGCGCCTTCGGGGGTATTTGCCACGATGAGCGTCCCGGTGCGCTTCTCGTACCATCGGAAGCCGGGCATGTCGTCGTTGTTTCCATGGAGGATCCCCGCCTGGCTGACCGGTGTGACCGGCGGCAGCAGGGTGAACCAGGAATCGAGCCGCCAGTCACCGGACCGAACGAGCGTCGCGAGCGTCGGCATCCGGCCGGCGCGCATCTGGTTCTCCAGGACGGGACGGCTCAGCCCATCGAGCTGGACCATGAGCAGGCCCGGTGCATCCGTGCCGGCCCTGCCGAATTCCCGGGCTGCCAGCCGCCGAACCTGGCCGCCGTGATATGAGTCGTCGTCGGAGGCCCGCAGGATCTCGGCGAACACGGCATTCAGCGCCGTGAGCACGATCGCATCCAGGATCGCGTCGGGCAAGCTTGCGACGCGAACGCCGGGCACCACCGCGCCGATCGCCAGGACGATCGGGACCTCGAGGAACAATCCGAGGATGGGGGTCACGAAGGCCGGCAGTGGAGCGAGCACGAGGAGCAGCACGGGTCGGGCGACGGCGTTGAGGGTGGTGAGCATCAGGGCCGCGAGCGCCAGGGCGGCCGGGCCACCAAGAACGAGGTCGGGGGATGCGCTGGCCACGATCAGGAGGGCTGCGACGGCAGCGACATACGACAGCGCCGCTCGGCGGATCAGCGCCAGGCGGGTTGCCCGCCACTCCCGGATCAGGCGCGCCTGGTCGCGGTAGAAGGCCGCCCAGAAGCGGGGGCTGGATCTGCTCAGGGAGTTGGTACGGGTCACGGGTCGACAGGGAGGCTCAGGCAGGACCGACCCACGGCGGGTCCGTCCTGCCCGGCAAGGTGCAAGCGGGCGGAGGTTCGGCTACTCGGTACTGCCGAGCTAACGGGGGCGGAGGGCACGCGAGCCCTGCAGGAAATTGACCACGAAAACGACCACGATGGCCCCGACAGTGGCGATCACGATGCTCTCGACGTTGATCCCGTTGACGCTGCCCACCTTGAGGACCGAGGTGGCGATGAAGCCGCCAACCAGCCCGCCAACGATCCCGAGGACGACCATCATCAGCAAGCCCTCACGAGAGCCCATGACCTGATTGGCCAGAAATCCGGCGATCGCGCCGACGATGATCCAGGCGATGAAGCCCATATGCGTTGATCCTTCCAGGTCGTGCCGCTCAAACGGCGAACACCGACTGGCGAGCTATGCCCAGCTCACCTCAGGGAACCGCCTCGCGGTGGATTGGCTCCGCTCTCCCTCCGTGCTGGATGGCATCCGGGGAAGCGGGCCACATCGGGACACCGCCGGGCCACGCACCGGCCACTGCTAGACCTGCAATGTGCGCCTTCCGGTTGCCGAGGTCATGACGCTTCGTCATGCGCGTCCGGAGACCGGTCGACGACTCCGGCGCGGCATCGGCGTACTGCCGGCCAGGGCATGCGAATTGACCATCGCTTGGGTTAGGGCCAGAATCACGTCCCGTAGGTGGTGGTGACGAGCAGTGATCGACGAGCGAGCGGACGCGAACGGCGCGCTCGTCCTGCTTGATCGACCCCTGGTGGTCAGCCTGATCGAGCTGACCCTCAACCATGGGCTGTTCATCGTCCGGGCCGTCGACAGCCTGGCCCAGGCCGAGGAGATCCTGGCCGACTGGTCGCCGGACCTGGCGGTGATCGACATGGAGCACGACGACAGCACGGCGCTGCTATCCCGGCTGGGCGCGTCGAACACGATGCGCCAGAGCCAGACCCCGGTCCTGGGCCTCACCCGGCGGGGCGACCTGCGGACCAAGCTGCGGGCCTTCGATCTGGGCGTCGACGACATCCTGACCGTGCCCTTCTCGCCCGAGGAGCTCCTCGCCCGGGCGATCGTCATCACCCGGCGCTCGTCGGGCGTCGAGCGGGCGATCGTGCCCACGATCCGCCTGGGCGAGATGGAGATCGACATCGTCCATCGCGAGGTCCGGGCCGGGACCTCGGTCGTCCACCTGAGCAGCATCGAGCAGAGCCTGCTCTACCTCCTCGCCAGCCGGGGCGGCCGGGCCGTCACCCGCGAGGAGATCCTCGACGCGATCTGGGGCACCGATTTCGTGGCCGAGAGCAACATCGTCGACCGCCACATCCGGAGCCTGCGGATCAAGCTCCAGAACGACTATCGCCACCCGCGCTTCATCGCCACCGTGGCCGGCTCGGGCTACCGCTTCGTGCCGACCTTCTCGAATGCCGGCTGGAGCACCGACCAGCCGGTCGAGGAGTCCCGCCCGAGCTGATCGCCGAGCGCGGGGTGGGCGATGACAAAGCGTAATGACGGTCCCGGCGGAGTGCGGCAAGGTTTGGGTCAGAGAGAGCCGCTACCCCTCCACTCAAGCGGCTTTCGCTGGCGAACAGGACCCGCACCACGTGCGGGCCTTTCGCTGTCCGGGGCCAAATCGGGGGCCCGGTCAGAGCGCCTCGGCAGCGCCTCGACACTCGGCGCACAGGCCGGACACGGTCAGGTGCGACAGGTTGACCGCAAATCCCCGACTGCGAGCCAGGCTCTCGGTCAATGCCTGGGCCTCGGGCGCTTCGATCTCCCAGCTTGCCCGGCAGCCTTCGCAGGCCAGGTGGGCGTGCTCGCTGGCCGGCCAGACATGGAATTCCTCGCGGCCGTCGTGGCCGTGGGAGTGCGACACCAGCCCCAGGTCCTCGAGGACGTCGAGCGTCCGGTAAACCGTCGACGGGGTCGTCTCGGGGTCGCGCTGGCGAGCGCGCTCGATCAGCTCGGCGCCGGTCACATGGCCGCTGGCCTCGACCAGGACCTCGAGCAGCGCCCGCCGCTGGGGGGTCCAGCGCATCCCCCGGGCGCGCAGTGCGTCGCGGGCGCGCGAGACTGGATCGGCGCCGGCTGGCTTGCGGTTCATCGCCGGCATCCTACATCCAGCCAGGGCCGTTCCGCGAAAGAGTAGGTGTAGCGAGGCGATCCGATTGCCTCGGGCAGTACTTGGGACTTGTTGCAACAAGCCCGGCCAGCGCCTACCATTTCGGGACCCAACCGGACGACTGGAGCGCCTCGATGCTGACCACCGCGCACCGCCTGCTGACCACTTCGAGCGCCGTCCGCAACCGGATCTTCGCCGTCTACGGCTTCCTGCTCGTGTTCAACCTCGTCGCCTGGGGCCTGGCCCTGGGCGCCTCGGCGGCCTACCCGATCCTGCTCCCGACCGCCTTCCTGGCCTATACCTTCGGGCTCCGCCATGCGGTGGATGCCGACCACATCGCGGCGATCGACAACACGACCCGCAAGCTGATGCAGGATGGCCAGCGCCCGGTGGCAGTGGGCCTGTTCTTCTCGCTGGGCCACTCGACGATCGTGGTCGGCCTGTCGGTCGTGATCGCGATCTCGGCCGGGGTGATCAGCGATATCCCCTCGATGCAGGCGATCGGCAGCCTGATCGGGACGGCGGTCTCGGCGATCTTCCTGCTGGTGATCGGGATGATCAACCTGGTCGTGCTGATCGACATCTACGGGATGTTCCGGCGCGTGTCGAGTGGCGGCTCGTACGACGAGCAGACGCTCGAGGACTTCCTCAACAACCGGGGCCTCCTGGCCCGGATCTTCAAGCCGATGCTTCGGGTGATTCGCAAGAGCTGGCACATGTACCCGCTGGGGGTGCTCTTCGGCCTGGGCTTCGACACCGCCAGCGAGGTGGCCCTGCTGGGGCTCGCCGCGACGTCGGGCGCCAGCCATATCCCGGTGATCTTCATCCTCATCCTGCCGGCCCTCTTCGCCGCGGGCATGTCGCTGGTCGACGCGACCGATGGGATCCTGATGCTGGGCGCCTACGGCTGGGCGTATGTCAAGCCGATCCGCAAGCTGTACTACAACCTGAACATCACCCTCGTCTCGGTCCTGATCGCCTTCGTCGTCGGCGGGATCGAGATCATGAGCATCATCGCCGAGCGGTTCGGCCTGACCGGCGGGATCTGGGACCTGGTCGGCAATCTCGACTTCGGGGTGATCGGCCTGGCGATCATCGCCATCTTCGTAATCAGCTGGGGGATCTCGACCCTGATCTACCGCTGGCGGCACTACGACGATCTGCCGGTCAGCGGCCAGCTTAGCCCCGGCTCGCGGAGCTGACCGCCTACATCGTCGGGACGTAGCCCGGGTCGAGGAAGTGCTCGGGATCGTCCTCGAAGTCGAGCTTGCAGCCCCGTCCGCAGAAATAGAACGTCAAGTCGCGCGTCGTGCTGGACAGGCCGCGCGCCCGGGCAACGGCCGGGGCCACGGTCATTCCGCAGACCGGGTCGGTCGCCGTCGCCGGCAACGGCGCGTCGCCCGGCTGGCCGGGGAGCGGCGGGTCGGGACTCACGCCGCACCGGCCAGGATCGGGGCCGTGCGCAATCGGAGGGCGTTGAGGACGACGGTCACCGATGACACGGCCATCGCCCCGGCCGCGATCGCCGGGTTGAGCAGGATCCCGAAGCCCGGGTACAGGGCGCCCATCGCGACCGGGATCAGGACGACGTTGTAGGCGAACGCCCAGAAGAGGTTCTGGCGGATCACGGTCCGGGTCCGGCGCGAGAGCGACAGCGCGGCAGGGACGAGCCGGGGATTGCCCCCGACCAGGGTCAGGCCGGCGGCCTCGAGGGCCACGTCCGAGCCGGATCCGATCGCCACGCCCAGATCGGCCTGGGCGAGGGCCGGCGCGTCGTTGATCCCGTCGCCGACCATCGCCACGATCCGGCCCTCGGCCTGGATCGTCCGGATGACCTCGACCTTGTCGGCGGGCAGCATCCCGCCCCGGACGCGATCTGCGGCGATGCCCAGCGTGGCACCGACCCGGGCCGCGACAACCGGGTCGTCGCCGGACACGAGCCACACGTCGCTTCCCGATGCACGCAGCTCGGCGACGGCACGGCCGGCTTCGGGCCGGATCGGGTCGGCGATCCGGAAGGTCCCGGCCAGCCGGCCGTCGATTGCGACATCGACGCTGGTCCGGCCCGCCTGGTCGGCGCCCATCGTTGGCAGCAGGACCCCCAGCTCGACGAGCAATCGCCGGCTGCCGACGATCACCGCGCGGCCGCCGACCATACCGCTGACACCCAGGCCCGATCGCGACGCAAACCCGTCGACCACCTGGAAGCCGAGTTCGTCACGCTGGCCGTAGGCGACGATCGCCCGGGCCAGGGGATGCTCGCTGCCTCGTTCGAGCGACGCCGCCAGGTCGAGGACGAGCGCCCGCTCGAAGCCCGGCGACAGTTCCGCTGCCTCGACGGTCGGGCGTCCGAGCGTCAGCGTGCCGGTCTTGTCGAACACGACGGTGTCCACCTGGGCGGCCTGCTCGAGGGCATCGGCGCTGCGCAGCAGGATCCCGGACTCGGCTGCCCGGCCGGTGCCCACGATGATCGCCGTCGGCGTGGCCAGGCCCATCGCGCACGGGCAGGCGATCACGACCACGGCGATGAACGCCGTCAGGGCCAGCGTGGTCCGCGGTTCCGGCCCGACCAGGAACCAGATCGCGAAGGTCAGCAGGCCGACGAGCAGGACCGCGGGCACGAAGACCTCGCTGATCCGATCGACCAGCCGCTGGATCGGCGCCTTCGAGCCCTGCGCCCGCTGGACCAGCTCGATGATCGAGGCCAGGACGGTGTCCCGGCCGACTCGCGTCGCGCGCATCACCACGCTGCCCGACGCGTTCAGGGTGGCTCCGATCAGCTCGTCGCCGGGCACCTTGTCGACCGGCAGCGGCTCGCCGCTGAGCATCGATTCGTCGATGGCCGTCGCCCCCTCGACGACGAGGCCATCGACCGGCACCCTCTCGCCGGCCCGCACTCGGAGCAGGTCGCCGACCCGGACCGCGGCGAGCGCGACATCGGTCTCGCGCCCAGCCTCGATCCGGTGCGCCGTTCGAGACTGGAGGCCGATCAGGCGCCGGATCGCGCCGCCGGTCTGGTCCTTGGCCCGGGCCTCGAGGTAGCGGCCGAGGAGGACCAGCCCGATGATGATCGTCGAGCTGTCGAAGTAGGTGATCGGGTCGCGGCCGCCGGCCACGACCAGGCCCGGGGCGACCGTCACGGCCACGCTGTACGCCCAGGCGGCGCTTGTGCCTGCCGCGACGAGGCTGTCCATGTTGGTCGTCCCGTGGCGCGCGGCGCGCCAGGCCGCGACGTAGAAGCGCCGCCCGGCCCAGGCCTGGATCACCGTCGCCGGGACGAGGGCGAGCCAGTTGAGGGTCGTCATCGGCACACTGGCCTGCGGCCAGAACATCAGGAGCATCAGCGCCGCGGCGACGCCAATCGCGGCCAACGCCTGGACGAGGGTCTGGCGGCGCTCGTGCTCGCGCGCCGGCTGGTCGGGATCGGCTTCGAGGATCGAGGCCGGGGCGGCCTCGGGCCGAACGTCGTAGCCTGCCGATTCGACGGCGGCGACGAGCTCGGCACGGCCGGCAACGGCCGGGTTCACGGTCACGGTGGCCCGCTCGGTCGCCAGGTTCACGTTGGCCTGGACCACGCCATCGGTCTTGATCAGGAAGCGCTCGATGCGGTTGACGCACGAAGCGCAGGTCATCCCCTCGATGGGCAGGACGATCTCGATCGACGGGCTGCTGTTCATACTCCCCGGTAGTATGGCACGACGATACTACCGGGGGGTATTGGCCGAGGTGCCCAGGACGTCCAGCCGGCCGGCTCGATCGGCGTAATCGAATCGCAAGGTAGGCCAGGCGATGATCCCTGTGTACTCCACAGCACGGGACGCCGGACCAACACCGACGTCTCGGAGATCCCCTCCTCCAGGGTGGCCGGCCGGACGAATGTCCGGCCGGTTGCTCGTCTCAGCGCTGGATCTTGCGCATCGCCTCGGCCATCGCCGGCTTGTCCGACCCCTCGAGGCCGGCGATCGACCCGGCGATGTCGGCGTCGGAGCGGTTCTGGCTGAGCTTCGCCTTCGCCTCGATCCGCTCGATCCGGATCTCGACCCCGACGATTGCCCGAAGCTGGCCGGCGATGTAGTCGGTCGGCGCATCGTCGACCGACCAGGGCGCCGGCCGGCCGTCCTCGTGGTGGGCCGTCAGGCGCCGGACCAGCGCCTCGAGCCAGACCACGTCGTCGTGGATCACGAGCTCGCCGTAGACATGGGCGGTGATGTAGTTCCAGGTCGGCACAACCCGGCCGTGCTCGCGCTTGGTGGCGTACCAGGCCGGCGACATGTACGCGTCGGGCCCGCGGACGATGGCCAGCGCCGGTCCGCGAGCGGGCGTCCGCCACTGGGCGTTGTTCCGGGCGACGTGGCCGACGAGCGCCCCGAGCTCGCCCAGGCCGGTCCGGCTGCCTGGCGGGTCGTACAGGAAGGGCAGCATCGTGGCCAGCAGACCGTCTTCGGTCCAGGTCACCAGGTCGGCAGCACCCTGGTGGTCGAGCAGCTCCCGGACGGTCGCCTCGTCCGGCCTGAAGTGGGCGGGGATGTACACCCTCCGAGTATGCAGCCTCGGATCATCGCCCCCCGCTGTAGGCTCTTGAACCGTGACGTTCGAAACGGCGCTCCTGGGCTGGCACGACTTCTACGTGGCCTCGGCTGGTGCCGCCGCCGCATTGCTCGGCCTGCTCTTCGTGGGCGTCTCGATCAACCTCGGGGCACTGACGGCGCCCGAGCGAATCGACCTGCGCGGCCGGGCGAGCCTGGCGTTCAGCAACCTGATCTACGTCCTGGTCCTGTCACTGAG
>Ga0265314_10003893_pt1 | contig 14187 bp, 9 predicted proteins | sample 4126metaG_FD_203106 | JGI IMG/M metagenome (GOLD analysis project Ga0265314, IMG submission 203106) | Rhizosphere microbial communities from Carex aquatilis grown in University of Washington, Seatle, WA, United States - 4-1-26 metaG | ecosystem: Host-associated > Plants > Roots > Rhizosphere >... | reverse complement strand
TCGTGCGGCTTCAATGGTCGCATTCAGCGCCAACAGGTTCGTCTGCTGAGCAATCGAGGTGATGACCTTGATGACCTGTCCAATCTCTTTGGACGAATCGCCGAGTTTGGACACCGTAGCGGTGGTGTTTTCGGCGATCCTGACGGCTCCGGTTGCGACCTTGGCCGCTTCCGTCGCGTTCTTGGCTATCTCCCGGATGCTGGCGCCCATCTCTTCGGCGCCAGTCGCGACGGTCTGTAAGTTCTGGCTGACCGTCTGCGCGGCCCTTGAAACCACGTCGGCTTGAGCCGAGGTTTCTGCGGAGTTGGCCGTGATCTGCTGGCTGGTGGCATCGAGTTCCTCGCTGGCGCTGGCTACGCGCACCGCATTCTCCGTGATGGCGAGAATCATGCGTTTCAAACTGTCGCTCATCTTATTGATTACTGACGTGAGGTCGCCGAGTTCGTCTCGGCTGTGGACGACCAGATCGTCGCGAGTCAAGTCCCCAGCCGCGATGGCTTCGGCCTGCATTAGGACTGAGTGGGTTGCACCAGAAATGGAACGACCCAGAAAGACGGCGACTAGAATCGCAATGCCCGACGCCACCAAAGTGGTTATCGCCATGGCCCAGTTGAGCGACCGGTTCGCGGAATGTAAGTCTTCTTTGTTCTTGTCTAGGAGCGTGACCAGCGATTCTGCCAGGCCGTCCAAGGACTTCTTGATGGCTATGTTGGACGGAGTAACCTTGTCGGCGTTCTCGTTTCCGGCCCGAATAACCGCATCCCGCTCGCCGCTCGCTGCATGATTTAGCGCTGCCTCTTCCGTCGAGCGGAGTACGGAGAGCTGTTGCTTGATGGCGTCTAGTTGGTCACGGTCTGCCTGAGGCCAATTCGGCGCCAATCCGTCCAGCAGAGCGATATCTTTTCCAATCGAGTTCCATGCTCCGTCGAACCCCTTCTTGGCGTCCTGCCATCGCGCCGGGTCTGTGCCCGCGAGAATGGCTTGACGTCCCTTGACCTGCGTATAGTTCAGGTCCCGCTGCAGTTCTCTGGCACCTGCGAGGGCGGGGAAACGCAGGTCCACCGTAGCGTCTTGGCTCTTTCTGATCTCGGCGGATTTTAGGTAAGTCATGGCGGCGCTGAAAACCATCAGTGCGACAATCACGCCGAAGCCGAGTCCCAATTTCCTCCCCAACGTGAATCTCATTTCGTTCTCCTTAAGCCGAGAGTCGTTAAGTCGTTTTCAGCGTGAGCCGTTCTATTCATTGAAAGCGAGCGTAGAAGTTCACGCGAGTACTCTTCTTTTACATCGGATTTTGGAGTCTTTCTCTTGATCGGCGAAAGGGCATAGCAGCAAAGGAGCGAGCAGCATGAGAGCTAGCTTAGCTACTTTCCGGTGCAAAATAGCGACGTTGTATCACGGACCCCATCAACTTGCAGCCTGTGAATTGCTGCCCAACGTTGCTTACTTTTGCACCAGAAAATAGCTAGTCGTGCGATGCAATCCGATTCACGGCCCCAGCAGTTCCCGTGTTCCCGCGAACCCGGTGTAGGCGATGTTCCTGCGCGCGCACAGGACGTGAAGATGCGAAGATTGACTTCACTGCCGAGGGTTAGTAAGTGCAGGCTGCGGTGAGTCACGGCGAATCCTTGCTACTCAACGCGCGCCGTTTCTGGGTGGAGGCTTCACTGGAACAGAAACAGCGTTTGCAAGAGGTATTTTTCCCGCGCGTGCTGCCGTACGCGCGTGGAACCGGTAACCACAGTTTCTTTCTTCCATATCAGCCTGCAGAGAGCCGGTGTCGTCAGGGACCAACTTCAGCAGAGGCATATTGCAGAATCTTCCGACATGCGCCACCGCATCTCTGAACGATTCTTGCTCAATTGAATGCGATAAAGAAGTCGGAAAACCCGTTCTGATCCCCGGGTACTGTGAGCTCAGAGACCCGTAGCTTTTTGTCTCCCACTTACGCGGGGTTTAGCCTTGATAGATTCTATCCAGCACTCCTTACGATATCGCCTACGCTGTTGTCAGTGACCGTCCGAGATAGATGCCGGAGCAGCACTGCGGGCCAACGCGATCTCCGAATCCCGGTCGGCGATCAGATACGCATCCACCCGAGCCATGGCCGGATACGCAGCCTTCTCTGCCTGCGCCAGTGCCTGGCGTGTTGCGCCCGGCAGGCAAAGCTGCACAAGAAAGACTAATGCGATGAGCTTGAAATCATTCTTCCCCATGGGAATCTCCAATAGCCGCATCTTACTCGATTTTCAATTGACGGAAACGGTCCAATGCGATCATCGAATCTGTATTAGGAACCCACTTGCGGATCAGTACTGTTAAACGGGCATGCACCAAGGATTTTGTCTCCAGCCTAGCCGACGTCCCAGTGCCAATCCGGTGGTAGGTCGGATAATCCTTGACAGCGGCATGGTGTAGTAAGACTGTAGTGCCCATGAGCTGTCGGTCCCTCTACCGAATCTTGGCCGTTTATGTTGTCCTGACATGTCCCGGGGCCGTTCCGTTGTCGGCCTCTACCACAGCCGTATCGGGTGACCCTCTCTTGGGGAATGGCAATGTGCGCCGATTTCAACTCTCCTACGGCGAACTCTTCTCTGCAAGTGTGCTTGCGGCTCCCGTTGACGACAGCAGCGGGTTTGCTGTGCCGGCTAATGCGGCTGCGCCTTCGCAGACCTTCGAGGGCGCTCTCGTGCTGACAAATCCGGCAATCAGTGGCAGCTCTGAGATTCTGCGCAACGACCGGGGCTACGATACCGCTAACGACTCCCCGTGGCGACATCTGCCGAACTTCAGTTTCCAGTTTGTACAGAATGGGAGTCACCTCATTCCCGTTCAGCAGGGCTTAATCATCACGGGACACACTGCCTGGAACTACATCGTCGGGCCCGGACGCGCGTGGCAGGAAAACGGCGATCACGGTTATGTTCGCGCTTCTTTTCCCTTCGCCCTGGTCGAAAGAAATCAAAACTGCGTCCACAACGGAGAAATGACCTTCCTCTTCAACAGCAAGAAAAGCCCGAACATTTCGAATGTCCGATATCAGGTCACGCAGGAGACCTGCTTGTATTTCAAGTTCAACATGTGGGGGCAACTCTCGGCAACCTATACGCCAGGTAAGGTGGATAACAACGAGGCTGTGAAAGACGCGCACGCTCGTGAGGTGGCAAACGGCCTGCCCACCAAGCCTCTGAGTGCTCTCGCGACCGACTACCCGAACTCCGGAGTGAACATCGCAAACTTCACCCGTGGGTTCCGGTCTCCCGGTGACATTACGGCCTTTGGTCTGTTCATCAATGGCGTCAACTACGTGAGCGATTGCCCAACGCGCTTCGGCACGTATGCCTTCTGCGAAAACATGAGATTGCCGTCCTACTCCGTAGCCAAGTCATTGTTTGCAGGGTCCGCGTTGATGTGGCTCGGGCAGCGCTACGGTAGCCGTGTTTATGGCGCGCTGATCCGCAGCTTCGTCCCGCAATATGTGAACGGTGGCGATTGGGTCGATGTCACGTTCGATGACACGTCGGACATGGCCACGGGCAACTACATGAGCGCCGATTACGAAGCCGACGAATCCAGTTCTCAGGAGATGACGTTTCTGTCGGCCGAGCCGTTCAACACGAAGATCGCAAGCGCATTCACTCCGTTCCCGCACAAGGCCGAGCCGGGAACAACGTGGGTATACCAGAGCCATGCGACTTTTATCCTGACGCAAGCCGTCAACAACTATTTGCAGCAACGGCAAGGCGGCGGGGCGGATATCTTCAATTCGATCCGGGATGCAATTTTCCAGCCGCTGCACATGAGCCAGGGCAGCTTGTTGGCACTGCGCACTGATAACAGCGAATCGGGAAAGCCAATCGGCAGCTATGGTCTGTTCTTCATCCCGGATGACGTAGCCAAGATTGGCCGTTTTCTTAACAACGACGGCGGAATGATCAGCGGCAGGCAGCTGCTTGATCCGGCCCGGTTGAAGGAGTCGCTGTTCCGCACGGCGAGTCCGGCCGCTCTTGGTGTCCCTGTTCCGGATGTGGAAAAGCCCGCGGTGGCGAACACGTGGAGGTATCACAACCAGTTCTGGGCAAAGCATATGACGACCGCCGAGTTCCCACAGTATCGCTGCGACTTTTGGGTGCCTTTCATGAGCGGCTACGGCGGAATCACGGTGTTGTTACTACCGAACGGAGCCACTTACTACATCTTCAGTGACGGCAATGAGTTCAGCTGGTATTCAGCTGTGAATGAGGTCAATAAAATCGCCTCGTTGTGTCACTGAGCGTCACCGCTAGAAATGCGGTCGCATACCAGTCTGCCGCGCACAAAGGTCTGAAGCACTCTCGCATCTTTGAGTTCATAAACGGCACGGCGAGCACATCGCGGTTCACGACGATAAAGTCAGCAACGGGAATCGCCGTTTCGCGGGTCTCCGTGTTCTTTCGCATTTCAAGCTTAGAAGGTCGCGGGCGTATTTACCCATAACAGCTGCGTTTCCTTCTCGCTTAGGCTCTGCCAGCGGTGTGCTTGCGTGCTATCAAAATACAGGCTGTCTCCGGTCTCGACGATGTAGTGCTCGATTTCATCAATCCACACTTCCACCTTGCCTTGAAGAACATAAATGAATTCCTCTCCCTCATGGCTATAGGAACCGCCACTGTTGGCGCCGGGAGCGATCCGGAACAGGTGTGGCTCCATAGCCCTCTTGCCAAAGGCAAGCAACTCCATTTCGACACCCGGATTGGGCACCAGGACTTTGCGCTCGCGCGCGCGTACCAGCCGCCGCGACTCATCCTTGTCCGCAAAGAAAGATAGGACGTTGGTCTCATAAAGCCGCGCCAATTTCTGCAGGGTGGCAATGGAGGCGTTGGAGTACCCGCGTTCCAACGAACTCAGGAAGCTGACACTAACCCCGGTTTTTTGGGCGACCTGGGCGAGAGTCAGGGAGTGTTCCCGCCGCAGAAGCTGCAGCTTTCGGGCAATGGCCTCCCGCTTCTGCTTGCGCGCGGAGGGGCCCCGCTCGTTTTCCCGAGGGCTGCGCATCATAGCCGCAATTCCAGCCGGATTGACGCGCCGTACAGTGCGCAGATACTTGATCTCTCGCAGCCTCTTGAGCGCATCTCGAGAATAAAGACGGTAGCGGCCCTGGCTGCGCGCCGCGGTGATCAGGCCCATCCGCTCCCAATTGCGCAAAGAAGAGGCGCTGATTCCCAGCATGCGGGCCGCTTCACTAATCCGAAAATAGATGTCCAGTTCTTTTTCATTCATGGCGACTACGGTGTTACTCCACAGTTCGTATCTTAATGGCAGACTACCGATCTACCGTAAACCTTGCAACCTTGCAGGAGTTGAAGACTGCGCGTAAATGGCAATGATGCCATTATTTTAGGATCATTATCAAAAATGTTAATTCTCTTGTTTTTTTCCTTGACAAACATTGCAGTAATGGTACTAAGGTACGTGAAAATGGATCGCTCATGACGGAACGATTCCACCACGCTGGTCCACGCCAGGGGCGAATTCGAAGGTGCCGGCTTCCGAGGCCGGAGACAGAGGAGACTCCATGACACGCTTTGGCAGATGGGCAAAATGGCCGTTCCTTTTCGCGTTGTTCTTGTTTGCCGCAAGCCTGCAGGCGCAGTGGACGGAAGGCACGATTGCGGGCACGGTCAGCGATGTGAGTGGCGCCGGAGTGGTGGGTGCCGTAGTCAGGATTGTGAATCAACAGACAGGCCACGTGGACGAGACCAAGACGGATGACATTGGGTTCTACCGCGTACCTCATCTCCAGTCCGGAAACTATCAAGTCAGGATAGAGGCGAAGGGTTTCAAAGTCTCCATTGTGGACAACGTGGTCGTGAATGTCGCCAACACGACGCGAACCGATGCCAAGCTTCAGGTGGGGGCGGTGCAAGAGACCATCGAAGTCAGCGGTGGAGCGCCCCTGGTGCAAACCGAAGAAGGACGGCTCGCCGCCACGCTCGACCATCGCGAAGTGCAGGAGTTGCCACTTAATGGCCGAGAGGTCTACCAACTGGCGGTGCTCCAGCCGGGTGTGACGGCAACGAATTCGCCGGTTGTTTCCAATACGGCGTCGCCGAATTCCCCGGTGACCTTTGATAACGGATTTATCTCGAACGGATCTACGCCCCGTGGCAATAACTTCCTGCTCGACGGCAACACCAACAACAATGAATGGCTGGGGGGCACGCCCGTCATTTTTCCTTCGGTGGACGCAATCCAGGAACTGCAGGTTCAGACCTTGAATTTTTCAGCCGAATACGGCCGCAACAATGGCGCCATCGTGAACGTCATTACGCGATCTGGCGGAAACAATCTTCACGGGTCGACTTTTTACTTCCATCGGAATACCGCGCTGAATGCGAGCAATTTCTTTGATCGACAGCAGAAGTCGCCCCTGTTACAGCATCTATTTGGTTTCTCGTTAGGCGGCCCGATTGTGAAGGGAAAGACATTCTTCTTTGTGGACTATGAGGGCTCCCGCCGCAAAGATGGACAGCCGTCGCTGGTCACGGTCGAAACACCCGATTTCCGCGCCCAGGTTCATGCGCTACGGCCAGGCAGCCTTGCCGATTTGTTCTTCACGAATTTTCCCGGGCCAACCTGTGCGGGGAATGCTCGCGACATTGGAAGCATCATCGCACCGGACCCAATCCTCGGTCCGTTTACCGGGGCCGGCGCCCTGGATGGCATGAACGATGTTTGCGACGCCACTCCCGCGCAGGTGCAGGCGAGCCGAGCGGATCAATATCTGGTGCGTTTGGATCATCAGTTCTCGGACAAGAACCGCGTCTTTGTTCGCTGGGTCGCGAATGACGCGTTTGCGGAAGTCGGCCGGCAGGAGCTTTTTGGGGAGGCCAGTGTCCGCGGATTCAAGGCGCCGCTCAACGGGTATTTTGCGGATCTCGGAGCGGACTACACCCATCAATTCTCCACGAGCTGGCTGAATGATTTTCGTTTTGCATATTCCCGTAACCACGGAGTCGTCACGTTCGATGTTCCGGCAGGAACGGTGCGCGATCAACTGGTCAGCGCGGGAACTCCGGACTTCTTCGCGCATCTTTCTTTTGACGATGGATTGGCCGGCATGGGAGGGCCGGTTTACATTCCGCGCGACATTCTTTTCAATACCTATTCCTATGCGGACACGATGTTCAGCACCTTGAAGCGGCATGCGCTCAAGTACGGTTTCGAGGCGCGCAACATCCGTGAAAGCAGTAATTACCAGCTCGAAACCAGGCCGTTCATAGAATTCAACAGCATGTTCGACTTTGCGAACGACATGCCGTGGCTGGAAGAGGCGCTCGCGAATCGAGACCCTTCGAGCTCCAACTTCGGGAATTTCAGCGGGACTCCAAGGAAGTTTTCCTGGTGGCAATGGGCGCTGTTCCTGCAGGATGACTGGAAGGTGGCGCAGCACCTGACACTGAACCTGGGTCTGCGGTACGAAGTCTTCCAGAATCCAACGGAGAGCCAGGGTCGGCTCAGCAATATTGTTCTGGGTTCCGGAAGCGATCTCGCCCATCAGATCGCGGGGGCGACAGTGGCGCGTGTTAAGCAGCTATTCAAGACGGACCGGAACAATTTTGCCCCGCGAGTGGGCCTCGCCTGGGATCCTACGGGCAAAGGCAAAACAGCGGTTCGGAGCGGGTTCTCAGTCGCCTACGTTGAGCCGTTTTCGAACCTGTACACGAACTCTTCGCGTTTCAACCCACCGGATGCAACATTTCTGGATGTGTACCCGTACTACGGGGTCGGAACCGATATCAATTATCAGTTTCCGTTCCAACCCAGTCCGGATTTCAAGAACCCAGTGACGGCGAATGGAGGTGCGGAGGGACTCACCATCGCCCCCAACGGGATACTGCCCAACCTGCGCAGCGGGTACTCCATGCAATGGTTTCTCGGGTTCCAGCAACAGTTCCTGAATTCGTACGCGGTGAGCGCGAACTACGTTGGCACGCGCGCCCTGAAACTCTACACGCGAAGCGACCCCAACCGCTTCACCGGTGACATCTGCAACGCCAACACCTGCGATTTCACGATCGACCGACTGAACCCTGGCTGGGGACAGCTCTACTACATCACGAACGGGAGCAACTCGACCTACCACGGTCTCAACGTGGAGGTAAGGAAGAACTACAGCCACGGAGTCCTGCTGGTAGGCAACTACACGCTCGGAAAGGTGATCGACCTTGGAAGCGATGCGGGGCTGGCCGACTATCGCAATACCAGCCAACCGCAGTACATCACACAGTCCGATACGCTCAACCCGCGCCTGGACCGTGGACCGTCGGAGTTCGACGTCAAGCAGCGTCTAACCCTGTTGGGCCTTTGGAATCTGCCCTCCCCCAAGAAGAATGGCCGGGCACAGAAGATTCTCGGGGGTTGGCAATACAACTGGATTGTGGCCCTGCAGTCGGGCCGTCCTTTCAGCGTGTACTGCTCGTTGCCGTGGTTCGACGGATGCGACTTCAACATGGATGCGGACCAGAACGACCGGCCCAACCGGCCCGCGAATCTCAAGACTACCGGCTTCAGCAAGAGTCAATTTGTAAACGGGGTCTTTGGTGATCCCGAACGGGACACCGTGCATCCGGGCATTACGTCGCCCGCGATCCGAACCTTCTGCCCCGCGCTTGTAGCGTTTTATGTGGATACACCGTGTGTGCCTGTCGGCACCAACGGCAATGTGGGACGCAATGTCTTCCGTGGCCCGATGTTCGCTTCGGCCGACATGGCGTTTTTCAAGAACACTCAGATCACCGAGCGACTGAAGATTCAGTTTCGAACAGAAATGTTCAATACTTTCAATCACACCAACCTTTATCAACCGGTAGGGGATATGGGCAGCCCGCAATTCGGTCAATCCACGACTGCGTTTGCCGCACGGCAAATACAGTTTGGGCTAAAGTTCCTTTTCTAAAGACGGCTTGGCGGGCGTCCGTTGCGGACGGGCGCTCGCCTCTCCGCCTGGAGGACAAGAGACGTGAACGCAATCGAACTACAAACGGAAATACCGGGGCCGCTCTCAATGCGCTGGGCGGAGCGGCGCCAGAAGACGGTGCCGCGCGGGGCCCATTCATCCGTGCCGGTCTTTATCGCGCGGGCGGAAGGGGCCGTGCTACATGATGTAGATGGAAATTCTTTTCTCGACTTTGCGGGAGGCATCGGGTGCATGAACGTTGGCCACTGCGCGCCTGCCGTCCGCGGAGCCGCGCAGGAACAACTGGAACGCTTCACGCATCTTTGTTTTGCGGTGACTCCCTATGACGCCTATGTTCGGCTGGCGGAAGAGCTGAACCGCCGTACACCCGGCAGCTTCCCGAAGAAAACCTTGCTGGTAAACACTGGCGCGGAGGCGGTAGAGAATGCCGTCAAGATTGCGCGTGCCTATACAGGTCGCCCGGCCCTCATCGCTTTCGAAGATGCTTTTCACGGGCGCACGCTCTTGACAATGAGCCTGACCAGCAAGGTGCATCCCTACAAGGAAGGCTTTGGTCCGTTCGCACCGGAGATCTATCGAATTCCCTACGGCTATTGCTATCGCTGCGCCCACTCACTCTCGTATCCGACATGTGAAATCCGCTGTGCTCGCGCTCTGGAAGACGTTTTTCAACGGGCGGTCGCGGCGAGCACGGTTGCTGCCGTGGTGATGGAGCCGGTTCTTGGTGAGGGCGGGTTTGTCGCGCCTCCGCCGGAATTCTTCCGCGTGCTGCGCGAAATCTGCACGAAACACGGCATCTTGCTGGTTGCGGATGAAGTGCAAACCGGCTTCGGCCGCACCGGTACGTTGTTTGCCTGCGAGCAATTGGGCATCGAACCGGATCTGATTCTTTGCGCGAAGTCGCTGGCTGCGGGTCTGCCGCTCGCGGCGGTGACGGGCCGCGCCGAAATCATGGATGCTCCTGTCCCCGGCGGACTCGGCGGAACTTACGTGGGCAACCCGGTAGCGTGCGAAGCAGCGCTGGCGGTTCTGAAGATGTTCGACGAACAACAACTCGCTCGCCGCGCCGGACAGATCGGCGAGTGGATATTGCGGCGCACGTCAGCGTGGAAGAGAGACTTCCCGTTGATTGGCGAGATTCGCGGACGGGGGGCCATGCAGGCATTTGAACTGGTACGCGACGCCTCCACACGGGAACCGGCTAAAGCGGAGACCGAATCGATGATCAAGTATTGCTGGCAGCACGGTCTTGTCATCTTGTCGGCTGGAACCAACGGGAATGTGATTCGGCTGCTGGTTCCGCTCGTTGTCACCGACGACCAGTTGGAGGAAGGTTTTTCGATCTTGGAGGCGGCGCTCGTATTGGTCTCGACTACCGGCGCAGTTGGCGCGAACACCCGAGCGGCGATAACCGCCGATCCATTATCACTCTCTGGGAGCTGATTCGCATGTCTGGCATTGCAACCGAGGTCACACTGCAAGATCGTCTGCTATTCCGGCAGGCCTGCTACATCAACGGCGCTTGGGCTGAAGCAAAGTCCGGCGAGACAATCAAGGTCGATGACCCTGCGACTGGCAAAGTGATTGGACTCGTCCCAAGGATGGGAACCACTCAGACGCGTGAGGCGATTGAAGCCGCTGACGGCGCGTTTGCCGCATGGCGAAAGAAAACGGCAAAGGAACGCGCTGTCGTGCTCCGGCGCTGGTTCGATCTGATGATGGCGAACCAGGAGGATCTGGCCCTGCTTATGACGCTCGAACAAGGCAAGCCGCTGACCGAGTCGCGGGGCGAGGTCGCATATGCTGCGTCGTTCCTGGAATGGTTTGGCGAGGAGGCCAAGCGCGTCTACGGCGATACCATTCCGCCGCATCAGGCAGACAAGCGAATTGTAGTGATCAAACAGCCTGTCGGAGTAGTGGCCTGCATCACACCGTGGAATTTTCCGCTGGCCATGATCACGCGAAAAGCCGGTCCGGCACTGGCCGCCGGTTGTACAGTTGTCCTGAAGCCGGCATCGCAGACGCCATTTTCGGCGCTGGCGCTGGCGGAACTCGCCGAACGAGCCGGGGTGCCGAAGGGCGTGTTCAACGTGATCACGGGGAAAGCAAGCGAGATTGGAGCCGAACTTGCTTCGAACCCGATTGTGAAGAAGCTGTCCTTCACCGGATCGACCGAGATTGGAAAACTTTTGATGAGTCAGTGCTCGAGCACGGTGAAGAAGTTGTCGCTCGAACTTGGCGGCAACGCTCCTTTCATCGTTTTTGACGACGCCGATCTCGACGCAGCGGTCGAGGGCGCGGTGGCGTCCAAGTATAGAAACACGGGCCAGACCTGCGTTTGTACGAACCGGATACTGGTTCAGGACAGCGCTCACGATGCTTTTGCAGGGAAACTTGCTGCGGCCGTCAAAATGCTGAAGCCGGCGCCCGGTTGCGAGCCTGGAGCGACGCAAGGACCGTTGATCGACGATATTGCCGTGAAGAAGGTCGAAGAGCACATTAAAGATGCCACTTCAAAAGGAGCCACGATTCTGGTTGGCGGCGGCCGCCATTTCCTGGGCGGCCGCTTCTTCGAGCCGACGATCCTGATCGGCGTTACGCCGAAGATGGCGATCGCACACGAAGAGACGTTTGGGCCGGTAGCGCCGTTGTTTCGATTCGCGACGGAAGCAGACGCGATCGCCCTTGCGAACGATACGCAATTCGGCCTGGCCGCCTATTTCTACGGGCGCGACGTCGCCCGCGTGTGGCGCGTTGCGGAGGCACTGGAGTACGGCATGGTCGGCATCAACACCGGCCTTATCTCGACCGAGATCGCCCCGTTTGGTGGAGTCAAGGAGTCTGGACTAGGCCGCGAAGGCTCGAAATACGGGATCGAAGAGTATCTGGAGATCAAGTACCTATGCTTCGGCGGCATCGCTAGCTAACAGCGGGAGGATGACAACGAAATTCTCAGACAACTTCCCCAAGGTTTCTCCCAACAGCATGTTTGCTCGCGTGTTGCTGGCATTCTTGGCCACAGCGGGGCTGTTCTACGTCAACATCATGCCCGCGCTGGTTGACGGGCTGAAACAAGGGCTCGGATTCAGCAACCGGCAGGCAGGGCTGGTCGGCTCATTTAACGTCTATGGCGCGGCCTGCGGGGCATTCCTGATTGCTTTCCTGGTCCGTCGAATTCCTTGGAGATCTTCGGCTCACCTCTTTTTGTTTGGGTTGATCGTGATGGACCTGCTTTCCATGCTGGCCCACCACCCGTACGCGCTCATGGGCATTCGATTTCTCCACGGGTTTGTGGGGGGAATGCTGATCGGGCTGAGTTTTTCGATCTTCGCGCGGACCGTGGCGCCCGATCGAACTTTCGGCATGCTGCTGTTGGTGCAGGTTCTGGCCGGCAGTTTTGGCATCATGAGTCTCCCGCTGCTGGTCCCAAAGTTCGGTACTTCTGTCCTGTTTGTTGCGTTGATCTTGTTCAGTACGACCACGTTAGTGCTGGTGCAGTTCCTGCCTGACTTTCCGGCACGGGCGGCGGCGCTCTGCGTAGAAGGCGGTGCGCCTGACAGATTGAAGTGGAAGCCTTTGTTGCTCGCGCTATTCTCCGTCTTTTTTTTCCAAGCCGCGAATATGGGGCTGTTTGCCTTCATCATCGGATTGGGGAAACATTGCGGACTGGAGGTGACGTTCATCACCGAAACGCTGGGCATCGCTAACTGGTTTTCGGTGCTCGGCGCGACCTTGGTGATTATCCTGTCCACCCGGTTTGGGATATTCAAGCCGATTCTAGCCGGCATCCTGTTATCGCTGATTGGCACGTGGGCGTTGAACTACAGCGGGATGAAGTGGATCTGGATCGCCGCTAACATTGGAACCGGGATCACGTGGAATTTCGTGGTCTCCCACTTGCTGGGCATGTGCGCCCGTTTTGACCGGACTGGCCAGACGGCGGTATGGAGTGGATTCGCGTCGAAAATGGGGTTGGCGTCCGGGCCGATGCTGGCTTCGCTCATCGTGGGAACCGGCAATTACCCGGCGTTGATTGCGATGGCGCTTGTGCTGTTGGCTTGTGCCATATTCTCGTCCGCTCTTCCAGCATGGATTCTGGACCGCGAGGCCGCCGCCGGTGCATTCCTTCAGAACGCACATTCCGCGCCAGCCGGAGTCGTGGACTAGAGTGCGGTGATGACAGGCCGGTCTACACTGCTGTCGCAGTTGAGGGGCGTATACCATCGTTCTGTTTGTGGAGCTAAACATGTCATCGTTTTCCGTTGCAGCGTTACAGGTTGATTGGCGGCGAGAGGACAACCGAGACCGTCTGGAGAAAGAAACCGCGCGTGTTCTGGCCAGATTTCCCTGGGTACGAATGGTCGTTTTCCCCGAGCTGTGCTCTTTCGGATCAGATGTAGGTCTTGCTGAAGCGATGCCCGGGCCGACCGAAGATCGCTACCGGGCTTTAGCCAGGAAGCACCGCATCTGGCTTGTCCCGGGGTCCATCTACGAGCGCGCCGGGGAGGATGTCTTCAATACCGCTCCCGTCATCAATCCCGACGGCGAGGTAGTGGGGCGATATCGCAAGATGTACCCCTTTCTGCCTTACGAAAAGGGAGTGAAATCCGGGACTGAGTTCGTCACCTTTGATGTACCAGAAGTAGGCCGTTTTGGCGTATCGATTTGCTACGACGGGTGGGTGCCCGAAACCACGCGTGCGTTGGTATGGAAAGGCGCGGAGGTGATTCTTCATCCCACGATGACAGGGACGATTGACCGGAAGCAAGAACTCATCCTCGCGCAAGCAAGCGCCATCGCGAACCAGTGCTATTTCGTGGATGTCAACGCCACAGGCCAGCTCGGCAATGGACGAACGATCATCGTAGGGCCGGAAGGTGAGATCGTTCATCAGTCTGGGGAAGTGGGAGAGCAGATTCCCTTCACGATCGACCTTGATCGCGTGCGGGAGGTGCGGCGCAACGGTACTCTAAAGCTCGGGCAGGTTCTTAAGTCATTTCGTGACACACCAATTGAGTTTCCATGCTACCGCGGCGAGCGGCAAGAATCGCCTTCGATGTCGGCATTGGGCCCCCTGGCGATGCCCAAGACATAGAACTGACTGGCACACCGATCCACACTTCTATTGCGAGATACTAAAACAAGGTTTTCGACGAGAAGCGAATCATTGCCGTCATCTACTACTCGCTCGTCGTTTACTGCTGGGGCTGGGTTTCGTGGCACAAAAC
>Ga0265314_10003892_pt1 | contig 14188 bp, 10 predicted proteins | sample 4126metaG_FD_203106 | JGI IMG/M metagenome (GOLD analysis project Ga0265314, IMG submission 203106) | Rhizosphere microbial communities from Carex aquatilis grown in University of Washington, Seatle, WA, United States - 4-1-26 metaG | ecosystem: Host-associated > Plants > Roots > Rhizosphere >... | reverse complement strand
TGTGCTGCGCCTGCGCCACGGCCATTCCGTACCCTGGAACCACGATCACACGCCGCGCGCTTTCAAGAATCGACGCCGCATCTTCGGCGGTGGCTGACCGTACAGGCTTGGTCGAAGCCTGCGCCGCTGTCGCCGTAGTCGCCGCCCCAAACGCGCCGAACAATACGTTCGCGAACGACCGGTTCATGGCCTTGCACATGATCACCGAAAGAATAAATCCGGACGACGCGTTCAACGCCCCCGCGATAATCAGCAGACGGTTTTCTAATGCGAAGCCCATCGCAGCGCAGGCCGCTCCCGCGTAGGAATTCAACAGCGCAATCACCGTCGGCATGTCCCCGCCGCCGATCGGCATGATCAATAGAACTCCAAACAGCAGCGACAATCCCGTGAACACCGGAAACACCCAAGACGGAGCCGGCGCCACGATCATCCACACGCCCAATACTCCGGCAATGGCGAACAGCAGCAGGTTGACGAAATTCTGCCCCTTGTAAGTCATTGGCCGCGTCGGCACGATCTCCTGCAATTTGCCGAACGCCATGATGCTTGCTGTCGTAGTGAGATAGCCTAACAAGCTCTCAATCACTAGCGCGACCATCTTGAAGCCGACGGTCGGATGTCCCGCCGCAACATCCGTATAGTATTCAGCCGATCCCACCAGCGCGGCCGCCAGTGCGCCAAAAGCGTGCGAGAGCGCCGTCAATTGCGGCACCGACGTCATCGGCATCAAATAAGCCAGAGGTGCGCCGACCGCGGCTCCCGCCACGAACGCGATGGCGATCCATTCGTAGCTCACTACTTCGTGCCGCAGCAGCGTGCCCACCACCGCCAGCAACATTCCAAATTCACCCGCCAGCACGCCCTTCCGCGCCGTCACGGGAGAACTCAACCACTTAATCGAAAACACCACACACAGCGCAGCGATAATATACGCTGCCTGCCAGAAGGAGTCGTTCATTTCGACGGCGTCTCCTTCTTCTTGAACATTTTCAGCATGCGGTCAGTGATCAAAAAACCGGCGACGATATTGATGGTGGCGAACATTACGGCAATCGTTCCCAGTACTTTGCTCAGCATAGGAGCGTTACCGTTTCCCGAAACCAGAATCGCGCCCACCACCGAAATCGCCGAAATCGCGTTAGTCAGCGACATCAGCGGCGTGTGCAGCAGCGGCGACACTTTGCGGACGAGCTCTAAACCCAAGGGCACGGCCAGCACTAGAACGTACAGACTAATCTCAATCTCGTTGCTCATAAGTTATCTCTCAAGGTTGGGTTTCGGATCTGGCTTCAGAACTAGCCGGTCACGGGCGTGCCAAGTAATTCCTGTACGCGCGCATTCACGATCGTGCCATCGCGCACCACCAAGCTATCGCGCGTAATCTCGTCGTTGACGTCGATATTCAGCGCGCCCTCTTTGGTCATCATATTCTTGAGGAAGGTGACGACATTGCGCCCATACATCTGGCTCGCGTGATTGGGAATGGTGGCCGGCAAATTGACGGGTCCAATGATGGTGACCCCGTGGTCGACAATAGTTTCGCCCGCGCAAGTCAGCTCGCAATTCCCGCCGCGCTCCGCCGCGAGATCGACGACGACGGAACCGCGGTTCATCCCGTAGACCATTTCGCGCGTGACGAGTATCGGAGCCTTCCGGCCGGGAACGGCTGCGGTGGTGATGACTACGTCTTGTTCTTTGATGACGGCAGCCATCTGCTCGCGCTGGCTGCGAATTTCTTCTTCCGTAAGAGCGCGCGCATAGCCGCCCTGGCCTTCGCCGCTCGCTCCCAGAGTGATGTTGACGAACTTCGCGCCCAGACTCTCTATCTGCTCTTTGACCGCCGCCCGCACGTCGTAGCCGCTCACGACAGCACCCAGTCGTCGCGCCGTAGCGATGGCTTGTAGCCCGGCAACTCCCGCCCCGAGGACGAGTACACGCGCCGGCGGAACAGTGCCAGCCGCTGTAGACATCATCGGGAACAAGCGCGGCAGCGCGCTGGCCGCCAGCAGCACGGCCTTATATCCGGCAATCGAGGCCATCGACGACAGTACGTCCATGCTCTGCGCACGCGTGATGCGCGGAACCAACTCGAGAGAGAACAGCGTCGCACCTGCTTGCGCGTATTGCCCGGCTAGCTGCGGATCGCTTAGCGGATCCGCCATTCCGATCACAATCTGTCCCTTTTTTACCAGCCCGATCGGCGTAGGCACCCGCACCGTCAACAGAATCTGTACGGCTCCGGCGACGGCCGCGGCATTCGGCGCGATCTTCGCGCCCTTCGCCGTGTAATCCTCATCCGGATAGCCGGATTCTAGACCGGCATCCGCCTCCACCAATACTTCCGCGCCCGCCTTCGTCAGCACGTCGATCACTTTGGGCGTAATCGCGACGCGCCGCTCGCCCGCGAGCGTTTCCTTTAAAACACCAATCGACAGACCCAAGAGTTCACCATCCTCCTAGCGGAAATCTTCTTGCAATTCGTTGAGTGCAGCTGCGCCGGGGCAGAGCTTTTCTTGCGGCACCCGCGAAAGCGACGTGGCAGGAGTGCGGTTCATTTCGTGCAAATCCGCGACGCTCTCATCGACGTACAGCAAACCGGTCGCGATCGCATCGTGATTCTGTTGTAAATAATTTAGCACTTGCTGGCGGTTGGTCGGATCGTAATCCTTGGGAACCGCCGTAAAACGCACTACGCTGCCGTCATGCATGGTGACAGTAGTCGTGCCGCTCGCGCCGATTGAAGCCAGAATCTCGGTAGCCGGCGGAACAAAATCCGCCTCCGTCGTTTTCTGCATGTGCTTCCGAGTATACAGGTAGCTTTTGGTCGATCCGTTGTGATCGTTAAAAGTTACGCAGGGCGAAATAACGTCCACCAGCGCGAACCCACGATGCGCGATAGCAGCCTTCAGAATCGGCACCAACTGTTCCTTGTCGCCGGAGAAACTGCGCGCCACAAAAGTGGCTCCGATGCTGAGCGCCAGCATCGCCGGATCGATCGGAGCCATCCGGTTCGCTTCACCGCGCTTGCTCTTCGAACCGACATCGGCCGAAGCCGAGAACTGCCCCTTGGTCAATCCGTAGACGCCGTTGTTCTCGATCACGTACAGCATATTTACGTTGCGGCGGATCGCATGGCACAAGTGGCCGAGGCCGATCGACAGCGAATCGCCGTCCCCTGAAATGCCGATGTAAGTGAGCTCGCGATTGGCCGCGTTGGCGCCCGTCGCGATAGCAGCCATGCGCCCATGCGCCGAGTTAAACCCGTGCGCGCCGCTGACGAAATAAGTCGGCGTCTTCGATGAGCAGCCAATGCCGCTCAGCTTGGCAATCATGTGCGGCTCGATCGACAGCTCCCACAGCGCACGTGTGATAGCGGCCGTGATCGAATCATGGCCGCAGCCGGCGCAGAGCGTGGACATCGCGCCTTCGTAATCGCGAAGGTTGAGTCCAATCGCATTGCGATGCAGACTGGGGTGAACGGCTATCGGTTTGGCAATCGACGGCATGGTGGATTACTCCCAGGAATCGGACGTAACGGTCCGCAAATTCGAATCGGTTTTCGGCGCGACGTTTTGCAACTCCGGCGGGACTTGACTAAAGATCGGCTCCACCACGTGGCGCGCGCTCAGCGGGAACCCGCCGTAGCTGAGCACCGAACGCAAGCGGTCCTTCGGTACCGAAGTTTCGAGAACCAGCAGCGAACGCAGTTGAGCATCGCGGTTCTGCTCCACCACGAAGCAGAAATTGTGCTGCATGATGAAATCCTCGACGCTCGCGTCGAACGGGAAGCCGCGAATACGCATGTAGTCAGCCGTGATCCCGCGCGCCGCGAGCAGATCCACCGCCTCGCGCACCGCCGGATCGCAGCCGCCGATCGTGATGATTCCCACCCGCGCCCCCGGATGTTTCACAATCACCGACTTAGGAACAAATTTCGCAGCAGCCTGGTGCTTCTTGAGCAAGCGGTCGACAACGTCCTGATATTCAGCCGGCGTCTCCGTGTAGCCGCCGAACTTGTTGTGCCCCGACCCCCGAGTAAAGAACGCGCCCTTGGAATGCACGCCCGGCAGGGTCCGCGCTGCGACGAAGTTCTCGTCCTCAGGATGGTAGCGGTGGAATTTCGCAAGCTGGCCGACCTGCTCTTGGCTCAAGACACGCCCACGGTCGGGCACATAGCTGCCGTCCCAGGTGAGGCGCGGCACCACCCAATCGTTCATGCCGATATCAAGATCTGTCATCAAAAACACTGGAGTCTGAAAGCGCTCCGCCAAATCGAATGCCTTAGGAGCGAACTCGAAGCACTCCGCCGGATTCGACGGAAACAGCAGAATATGTTTGGTGTCGCCGTGCGAAGCGTAAGCCGCTTCCATCAGGTCCCCTTGTTGCGTCCTCGTCGGCATGCCCGTCGACGGACCAACGCGCTGGACATCCACAATCACAGCCGGAATCTCAGCGTAATACGCCAGTCCCAGCAGCTCGTTCATCAGCGAAATACCAGGGCCCGAAGTCGACGTAAAAGCGCGCGCCCCGTTCCACGACGCACCGATCACCATGCCGATCGCGCCCAGTTCATCTTCCGCCTGGAGAATGCAAAAGTTGTTAACGCCCGTCTCCGGATCCTTGCGGTACTTCTCGCAGAACTCCTTGAAAGCGTCCATGCACGACGTCGAAGGCGTAATTGGATACCACGCCGCCACCGTCGCCCCGGCGTAAACGCAGCCCAGCGCCGCAGCCGTGTTGCCGTCGATCAAAATTTTATCGTGGTTGGCATTCATCTTCTCCAGATGAAACGGCAGCGGACACTGCAAATGCTCTTTCGCGAAATCGTAGCCCAACCGCAGCGCCTTCGTGTTCGACTCGCGCATCGCTTTCTTGGCCGAAAACTTTTCGTCGAGAAGCTGCTCGACAACGTCCATGTCCACGTCCAGCAGCGCCACCAACGTGCCCGCGTAAGCAATGTTCTTCATCAGAATCCGCTCGCGCGCTTCCTTGAAGGTCTCGTTGCACATCTTCGAAAATGGTACAGCGAGATAGTTCACGTCTTCGCGGATCAGATGGGGATCCAGCGGCCACGTAGAATCGTACAGCAGATAGCCGCCCTCGCGAACCTCCGCCACGTCCTGCGCGTAGGTCTGCGAATTCATCGCCACCATCAGATCGTAATCGAGCGCCCGCGCCGTGTACCCATCCTTATTAACGCGGATCTCGTACCAGGTCGGCAGCCCCTGAATATTGGACGGAAAAAGATTCTTGCCGGATACCGGAATCCCCATGCGGAAAATCGCCTGCATCAGCAGGCTGTTGGCGCTGGCCGATCCTGTGCCGTTTACGTTCGCTAGCTTGAGAGCGAAGTCGTTCACGCGGGTGCGTAGAAGCTGATGCACGATTCTATCCCTTTTCTCATTTTTAATCATCACGCGTGCGACAATTCCGGCTCCGCCACCGCGCTGCCTGCATAGGCAATCTGTAGTTCGAACTTTTGCATGTCCCAAGCCGCCGTGGGACATCGCTCCGCGCACAATCCGCAATGCACGCACAGGTCTTCATCCTTTAACATCAGCCGCCCGGTTTGCGGCAATGCTGTCGAGGCGAAAAGTGCCTGCTCAGGATTCACAGCGGGCGCCGACAGCCGCTCGCGAATATCGCTTTCCTCGCCATCGCGCGTGATCGTCAGGCACAGCAGCGGGCATATATCTACACAAGCGTCGCACTCAATGCACTTCGCCGCAGTGAAAACGGTCTCGACGTCGCAGTTCAGGCAGCGCTGCACTTCGCGCGCAGTCTGTTCAGCGTTGAATCCCAGCTCCACTTCGACGTTCAACTGCTCGAAGCGATGCACCAGATCCACATGCTTCATCTTCTGCCGCGACGCCGGATTGTAATCGTTGTGATAGCTCCACTCGCTGATCCCCATCTTCTGGCTGATCAGATTCATGTGGTCGGCCGGCCGCTCCGTCACGCTTTGTCCGTAACAATGCGCGTGCATCGAAATCGCCGCCTCGTGCCCGTGCGCCACCGCCCAAATAATGTTCTTCGGCCCCCACGCCGCATCGCCGCCGAAGAAAACGCCCGGCCGCGAACACTGCATAGTCTTCTCATCCACCACCGGCATTTCCCATTTGTCGAATTCAATGCCCAGGTCCCGCTCGATCCACGGGAATGAATTCTCTTGCCCGATCGCCAGAATCACATCGTCCGCCGGCAGGAAAATCGTCTCCACTACCTTGGATTTAGCAGCCTTCTCGTCCCACTCTAGCCGCTCAAACTCCATGCCCTTCAGAACGCCGTTCTCGATAACGAAGCGCTTGGGCGCGTGATTGATAACGATCTCGATGCCTTCTTCCTCGGCATCTTCCAACTCCCAGGGCGAAGCTTTGAAGTAACCGCGCGGCCGACGCGCCATCACCTTAATATCTTTCCCGCCCAGACGCCGTGAAGACCGGCAGCAATCCATCGCCGTATTGCCGACGCCGATAATCAAAACCTTTTCGCCGATCGAATCGATATGGCCAAATGTAATCGACTCAAGCCAATCGATCCCGATATGAATGCGATCCGTATCGTGACGCCCGGGAATCTCTAGATCCTTGCCGCGCGGCGCCCCGCTGCCCACGAACACCGCATCGAACCCCTGGCCCAGCAACTCCTTCATGCTGTTGACAGGCGAGTTGTAGCGGATATCCACGCCCATGTCGAGAATCGCCTCCGTTTCGAATTGCAGCACGCTCTCCGGCAGACGGAACGACGGAATATTCGTGCGCATCAACCCGCCCGGCTTGTCGTACTTCTCGAAAATCGTGACCTCGTAGCCCAGCGGCATCAAGTCATTCGCGACAGTGAGCGAAGCCGGCCCCGCCCCCACACACGCCACGCGCTTGCCGTTTTTGCGCTCTGGCGCACGCGGCAGCAAATCGCTAACGTCGCCCTTCTGATCCGCGGCCACGCGCTTCAAGCGGCAAATCGCCACCGGCTTGGTATCCAGCCGAGTCCGCCGGCACGCCGGTTCGCAAGGCCGGTCACACGTGCGCCCCAGAATCCCAGGAAATACATTGGACTCCCGGTTCAGCATATAGGCGTCCGTAAAGCGCCCTTGCGCGATCAGTCGAATGTACTCGGGAACGTTGGTGTGCGCCGGACACGCCCACTGGCAATCGACGACCTTGTGAAAGTAGCTCGGGTCGTCCGTGTTGGTAGGTCTCACTCAGCCTCCGATGCAGCGGTACTGGGGTGCAAACGTTATATTGTAACAATTTGCGGGCCGTCTAAAAACTGCGCATTGGCAGGCGAAGATTCCTGTAAGGTAGTAACAGATAAAATCTATGCCACTCAATCATTACGTTTCTCTCGGGAACAGCGGCCTCCGCGTGAGCCCCTTCTGCCTCGGAGCCATGACCTTCGGCGAAGACTGGAGCTTCGGCTCCGGCGAAGCAGAATCGAAACAGGTGCTCGACCGCTATCTCGACCATGGCGGCAACTTCATAGACACCGCCAATGTCTACACCAAGGGCCACTCGGAAAAAATCATTGGCGATCACATCGGACGCACCCCCTCGCGCCGTGACCGCGTCGTCATCGCCACCAAGTTTTTCGGCAGCATGTATTCCGGCGATCCCAACGGCGGCGGCGCCAGCCGAAAGTCCCTGACCTCGGCCTGCGAGCAATCCCTGCGACGCTTGCAGACGGATTACATCGATCTCTACTGGATGCATTGCTGGGACCGCTTCACGCCTATCGAAGAAACCATGCGCGCGCTCGACGATCTGGTAGCCGCCGGCAAGGTCCGCTACATCGGCTTTTCCGACACGCCCGCCTGGAAAGTCACGCAAGCGCAGATCACCGCCAAGATGCGCGGCTGGACTCCGCTGATCGCCCTGCAACTCGAATATTCCCTGCTGGAGCGCACCATCGAAGGTGAACTGGTCCCTGCGGCATTAGAGTTCGGACTCGGAATCACGCCCTGGTCGCCGCTCATGTCCGGAATGCTCACCGGCAAATATACGCGCGAAAACGCCGCCACCGCGAAACCCACGCGAGGCGCCTTCGTCAGCCGCGCCTTTACGGAAGAGTCTTTCCGCGTCGTCGATGTCCTGCTCGACGTCGCGAAAAAGTTAGGCACCACGCCGGCCCGCGCCGCGCTAGCGTGGGTGCAGTCGCAGCCGGGCGTCGCGTCAACCATCATCGGTGCGCGCACCGTCGAGCAATTGGATGAAAACCTGGGCGGCCTCGATGTTCACCTCGCGCCCGAGCACCTAAAGGCCCTCGAAGAAGTATCGCGGCCCAAGTTGAACTTCCCTTACGATTTTGTGCGCAACGCCGCGGGATTCGGCTATAGTGGTGCCACCGTGAACGGGGTGACGGCGCCGCTGAATCCGCTGTCTCCCACCAGCGACGCGGAACGTTATTAAAGACCATCAACGGGGAGAATGGACCATGTCTGTCGAAGAAGAACTGCAGGAGAACGCGGAAAAAGCGAAAGAGCCGTTTGATCGCAATGTCGCGCTGACGATGGCTGTGATCGCGGCGGTGATGGCGATTGTGTCGGTGGCGGGGCAAGTCCTTGTCACCGAAGAATTGCTGAATCAGCAAAAGGCGTCGGACCAGTGGGCGTTCTATCAAGCTAAAGATATCCGTCGCTACGAATCGGACATTGCGCGCGACATGATGGCGGCGCTCTCGGCCGGGCCGGCCGCGATCAACAAATACGCGGCAAATATGGAGCGTTACGATAAAGACCGCGCCGAGATCCAGGCGGAGGCGAAAAAGCTGGAAGAAGAGAGCCAGTTTCATGGCGCGCAGGCGCTCCGCGCGCACTTGGGCGAAGTCTTCTTGGAGATCGCCATCGTTCTCGCGTCGCTGGCGATCCTCACCAAGCGGCGGCCGATGTGGTTTGCTTCCATCTTGAGCGGCCTGGTCGGCGCGGGCATCGCCGCCACGGCTTTGCTCCTGCACTAACGCGAACGGGCCGCAGGGCTACAATAATAGTCGGGATGAATATGATGCGGTCGAGTGCTTGTGCTTGGCTAATGCTGGCGCTAGGTTGCGGCACCACGGCCCTCGCGCTCGATCCTAACCATAAGCTCACGCAGTACCTGCATCGCACCTGGCAGACGCAGGCGGGACTCTCCCAGGCTTCCATCTATGTCGTTACCCAAACCCACGACGGCTACCTGTGGGTCGGAACCCAAAGCGGAGTCGTCCGTTTCGATGGCGTGGAATTCAAGCCCGTGCGCGCCCTCGAAGAGAATTCCCTGGGCCAAGTATGGGCCCGCGCCATGGTCGAAGATACCGCTGGCCGCCTCTGGATCACCTCCAACGACTTCCAGTTGATCCGCATCAGCGGCAACGACGTCAAAGTGTTCACCGAAAAAGACGGTCTTCCTACGCAGGACTTCTCCTGCTTGGTGCCCGGTTCAAACGGGGACATGTGGGCCTGCACCGCCGCCGGCTTGGTTCACATCACGGGCAGCAGTGTCGAAGTGCATGAATCGCCCGCGCAAATTGTGAATCGCCCAATTATCGGCTGCCGCGCCACCGACGGCAAGATTTGGATCGCCGGTGGCGAGATACTGGCCAACTGGGACGGTTCCGATTTCACGCGTGTCGCCCTCAAGTCAGTCATCGGCAACCGCGAGATGCGCAGCCTGCTGTGCCGCGACGACGGAGTTTGGGTCGGTACCGGCAAAGGCTTGGTCCGCTATAACGCCGGAATCGAAAAGCTCTACACCGCGAAGGACGGCTTAGCGGACGACGTGATTCTCACCCTCGCGCCAGGCCAGGACGGCTCCGTTTGGGTGGGCACACGCAATGGCTTCAGCCGTGTGCGCAACGGCGTGCTCGATAGCTATGGCTACCGCGACGGCCTCTCGCAAAATACCGTTTTTGGAGTTTACGAGGACCGCGAAGGATCGCTGTGGGTGGCCACCAAGAACGGCCTCAATCAGTTCCTCGACGGCGCCGCCTCGCGCTATGACCGCAGCGAGGGATTGCCCAAAGACAACATGGGTCCGCTGTTTCAGGACCGCCGCGGAACTCTTTGGGCCGGTTCGCTCGATGGTGTCCTCAGCCGCTTCAACGGCACCTCATTCACCGCGTTTGCGAATTTCCCGCGCGCGCGCATCAACGTACTGGCCGACGATTCGGCGGGCGATGTTTGGGCCGGAACCAACCAGGGCGCAATCCACTTGCAGGACGGACAAGTGAAGGATATTTTCACCACCGCGCAAGGCCTGCCCTCGAATGAAATTCGTTCCTTGTTCCGTGACCATGCCGGCAACTTATGGGCTGGCACCGAAAATGGTCCCGCGGTTTTTCAGGGCGGCCGGTTTATTCAGGTGCCCTTTTTGGCGAAGGAACTGCCGTTCCCTATCGTGTCCATCGGCGAAACCCGCGACGGCGGCATGTTATTCGCGGCCGAGCGCGGCAATGTCTACGTCTTCGCCGAGGGCGGTGTGCGCAAGCTCGAAAGCCCTCCAGGCGAGCTGCCTCTGTTCCAGGACATTAACGCGATCTATGCCGATCGCGACGGCATCGTGTGGATGGGTGCGAACGGTGCCGGACTGGGCATGCTGCGCGACGGCAAACTCACTCGCTTCCTCGTGCGCGATGGTTTATACGACGGCGAAATCTACGGCTTCGTCACCGACGCGCAGGATCGCCTGTGGATGGCCTGCGGCAAGGGCTTCTTCTCGGTGGATCGCAAAGAGCTGATCAAGTTCGCCGACAAGCGCGTTTCGAAGATCGCCAGTACGCCTTACAGTCCGCTGGACGGGCTCCGCACCATCCAGGGAACCCCCGGTGTCGCCCCCGTCGGCGTCCGTACCAAAGATGGCAGACTATGGTTTTCGGCAACCAGTTGGCTGCTGGCCTTCGCTTCCGATCAAGGCATCCGGCCCGGTGAGGTCCCACCAGTCGTGCTCGAAAGCATGACCATCGACGGGAAAAACATCGACCCCGCGAACCTCAAAACCTTGGGGCCCGGCCGGGCCAATGTAGCGTTCCAGTATACGGCGCTCACCTATTTGGCTCCGGCGCGCATGAACTTCCGCTACATGCTCGAAGGCTACGATCGCGATTGGACCAACGCCGGTTCGCGCCGCGAAGCGTTCTATACCAACTTGCCGCCGGGAAAATTCCGCTTCCGTGTCGTCGCCTGCGGCGCGTTTGTCAGTTGCAACGAAGCCGGCACGGCGCTCGATTTCGAAGTCGCTCCGCAGTTTTATCAGCGGACGTGGTTCATTCCGTTGTGCCTGGCCGTGGCCGCGTTGCTCGCGTGGCTCGCGTACCGCTTCCGCGTGCAGCAGTTGCGTGAACAATTCGTGCTGGTGCTCGCCGAGCGCAGCCGCATCGCCCGCGAGCTGCACGACACGCTGATCCAGGGCTTCTCCGGCATCACCATGCAGATGCATGCCTTCACCAATCGCCTGGCCGCCAGGGAAGATCAACAGGCGCTCGGCGAGATTATTCGCGACGCCGGTATTTGCCTGCAGGAGACGCGCCGCTCCGTGGCCGGCCTGCGCGGCGGTACCGGTTCCAGTTCCGGTTTGGCCGTGGCCATCTCCGATGCCGCGCGTCAGCTCACACAGGAGCGCGATATCCGCTTAAAATTGAACCTGGACGAGCGCCAGCAGGAACTACCGGCGGAAGTGAAATACAATTTGCTGTGCATCGTGCAGGAGGCCATTACGAATTCGATCAAGCATTCGGGTGCGCGTACCATTGAGGTCACGCTGGCGTGTTCCGCGAATGATCTGCGCCTTTCGGTTCGCGACGACGGCCGCGGCATGGAGCGCAGCGAAGGCAACGGGCGGGCAGGGCATTACGGCATGGTCGGCATGAGGGAACGCGCCAGTCAGATTGGCGCGGAGCTGGATCTATCCAGCGCGCCCGGGCAGGGAACTAAAGTCTCGCTGCGCATGCCCGTGAATCCGCGGACTCCTGTGCCGTCGCATGAGGGAAGGTTGGAGGCAGTTTGATGAGCGCGGTTACGCAGACACTTGGAATTCTGTGCGTAGATGATCACCCCCTGGTGCGCAAGGGGATCGCTGCGATTCTAGCGAATGAAACCGATATGAAGCTGGTAGCCGAGGCCGGCAGCGGCCAGGAGGCGGTGAACGCCTTCCGCCAATTCCATCCCGATATCACTTTGATGGATCTGCGCATGCCCGGCATGGACGGCATCGAAGCCACCAAACAAATCCGCCAGATCGATCCCGAAGCTAAAATCATAGCGCTCACCAGCTACGACGGCGATCAGGAAATCTATCGTGCGCTCGAAGCCGGCGTTCGCGGCTACATCTTAAAAGAGTCGGTGCACACCGAAATCGTGCGCGCCATTCGCGTAGTGCAATCCGGCAAACGCCTGATGCCGCCCGAAGTCGCCGAACGCCTGAGCGAGCACTTCCCGCAAGTAGCCCTCACGCCGCGTGAAATCGAAGTCCTGCAATATGTGGCCAAGGGTTTCGGCAACAAAGAAATCGGAGTGCGTCTCGGAACCGCCGCCGGCACCGTGAAAATGCACCTGCAAAACATCCTGTCGAAGCTAGGTGCCTCTGACCGCACCCACGCCGTGACCCTAGCCATCCGCCGCGGCATCATTCACATTGAATAGTCCGGCCGCCGCCTGCGTGCTCAAGCCTCCGGCAAAAGAATAATCAGCTCCAACTGCGGATTCGGGAAATCCCCCGGCACATAAGCCGCCAAATTGCGCGCCCGCGTAACCGCTTCCCACGCCACACCCGTCTGGCTGACGCTGAAATACTGATAATTCAGCTTCACCGGAATCGCACTAGGCGGACGCGGCGAATGCGTCAACGGAACCCCCGGCAGAGCCTGCCGCACCAGATGCTCGATGTGATTCGCCGAACACACCTTCACTAGATACGGAGCCTTCCCAATCAGATCCGCCTCGTTCATCTCCGCCCGTACCGCCAAATACATTTTGGTGTTGCGCAGATATTTATCGTCCGCCAGCGCCGTGGCGTAGATCGAAGATTGCGTCAACTTCAGCGGCAGCGACACAAAATTGCTAGGCACGACAGTATCCAGCAGTAGCCGGATCTTCTCATCCAGATCCTCGAAGCAAAAACTCAATTCATCATGCTCGTACTTCGGCAAATCGCGCGGATGAATCGTGCTCGAAAAAGTAGTCAAGCTCCCCGCCAGCGACAGCATGGTCTCGTACAATTCCACCGGATGCCCCCGCCGCACTTCGAACAAATGCTGCAACAGCGGAAAGTGTGAATTAATGGTGTACAGCAGCCAGAAATTGGCGATATCCGAAGTCCCGAAATCCGCCAGACTCAAGTTCTTTTGCCGCCGCGTCCCCGCAAGTTGGCTGCTCTTAGCCGCCAGAATCTCCACCAACCGCCGCAGAATCGACACCAGGAAGTCGCTAGCCGTAATATCCAGCAGCGGTGGCACGAACTTCGGATCTAGCTGATACAGCCCCGCTGCCGTCCGCTCAATCCGCGCCACCCGCAGCACCGAAGAATGCTCCTGTGACTCACCCTCCACCAGGATCTTAAAATTCTTGCGCGCCACCTGCACCGGACGCTCGCCCAATCCCGAATTCTCATCCCGCAGCATCGCGATCTCAGACAAGTACCGCGTGTCCGCCTTGGTCTGCGGCATCGACACATTCAACCCGCGATCGCGAAAATGCGGAATCGCAAGAAACACGTCCAGCGTCTTTTGATCGGCATCGAAGCAATCCGCCAGCGGCTTGGGAGACGGCGCTGCATCGGCATCCGGAATGTCGAACAACAGCCCATCCGGAAAAATCCCCGCCGCATCCGCAATCGCCAGATATCCCGAAGCCAAAGCCTCCTGATTCACCTGCAGCCGCCGAAACCCCCACGGCGCGAAACTCAATCCATCCAACTGAAACTTGAGCGAATTTTCAAGAAAACGATCCTGCGTCTGCAGGTACTGCGGGCTCAGCAGCGTGCCCTTCATCCAGATGACCGGCTGTAAGCGCTTCATGCGAAGTTTAACGATACCATTACACCAGCACCAAGGCCTGTTGCTGGATTCCGCCCGGCCCCGGTACAAACTCCACAGCCAGACCAGGCTTGTCGCCCTCCACCACAAACCGCGAAATCAATCCAAAGAATCCTGCCGCTTCCCCCGCCGTCATCGCCGGAACCACGGCCCGCAGCACCCGCGGATCCCAAAAACGAAAAGTGAC
>Ga0265314_10003890_pt1 | contig 14201 bp, 13 predicted proteins | sample 4126metaG_FD_203106 | JGI IMG/M metagenome (GOLD analysis project Ga0265314, IMG submission 203106) | Rhizosphere microbial communities from Carex aquatilis grown in University of Washington, Seatle, WA, United States - 4-1-26 metaG | ecosystem: Host-associated > Plants > Roots > Rhizosphere >... | reverse complement strand
GAGGGCAGGGGAATCGCATGTGTGCGCCTGCAAGTAGTTGCCAAATCGAAAGAAAGGGATTCTGAGGGTAGCTCCTGATCTGGAGGGAGCAGCCGATGCAGCGATTTGCGGAGTGCTTTTCGGAGTTGCCCGACCCGCGGGCCGACAACGCGGTTCATGACCTGACCGAGATCTTGTTCATCGCGCTGATGGCGACGCTGTGCGGGGCGACGAGTTGCACCGACATGGCGCTGTTTGCCCGGATGAAGGCCTATCTTTGGCAGGATGTGCTGGAGCTCAAGAACGGTCTGCCGAGCCACGACACCTTCAGCCGGGTGTTCCGGATGCTCGACCCGAAAGCGTTTGAAGTCGCGTTTCGGCGCTTCATGAAGGCCTTTGCGCAAGGCGCGAAGATCAAGCGGCCGCGCGGGGTGATCGCGCTCGACGGCAAAGCGTTGCGGCGCGGCTACGAACGCGGCAAGAGCCACATGCCGCCGGTGATGGTGACCGCCTGGGCGGCGCAGACGCGCATGGCGCTCGCCAATGTACTGGCGCCGAACAACAACGAAGCCGCCGGCGCCTTGCAGTTGCTCGAACTTCTGCAGCTCAAGGGCTGCGTCGTCACGGCGGATGCCCTGCATTGCCACCGCGCGATGGCCGAAGCGATTGTGGCACGGGGCGGCGACTACGTGCTGGCGGTAAAGGCGAACCAGCCTGCGCTGTTGGAGGATGCCAAAGCCGCAATCCGCGCCGTCAAACGCAAGGGCAAGACCTCGCTCACCACCAAAGACGCTGAACACGGACGCAACGAGAAGCGTGTTGCTCTCGTCGCGCCGGCTCCCGGCATGGCCGACAAGCATGACTTTCCGGGCCTCAAAGCTGTTGCCCGCATCACCAGCAAGCGCGGCCAAGACGACACGGTCGAGCGCTACTTCCTGATGAGCCGCCCCTACAGCCGTAAAGAGGTCCTGCGCATCGTCCGCGCTCATTGGGGCATCGAAAATAGCCTTCACTGGCCGCTGGACGTTACCCTCGACGAGGACCTTGCCCGCAATCGCAAGGACAACGGACCGGCCAATCTGGCCGTGCTCCGCCGCCTGGCCCTCAACATCGCCCAAGCCCACCCCGATACGACAGTCTCCCTGCGCGGTAAGCTCAAGCGCGCCGGATGGAACGATACATTCCTCTTCGAACTCCTCGGCCACATGCGATAGCCCTGCCCTTGAGGGGGAGGGTCGCCGCGAAGCGGCGGGGTGGGGTGAGGCCTCACAACGGAGCGATCGACATTTCCAACAACGTCGCCACCCCACCCCGTCTCACATTTCGCTGCGCTTCATGTGAGCCGACCCTCCCCCTCCAGGGGAGGATGAAGTCAGAGCTTTGCAACATATCCCCGCGCGTCGTCGGCGATCCGCTGCGCCTCGATGCCGATCTCGCGCAACTGCCCGGTCGGCGAGGTGATGTGGCCGCAGAAATAAAGCCCGGGCGCGGCGGTCGCCCGCCCTGTCACGCGCGGCATGCCGTGCTCATCGAGCACGCCGCTCACATCGGGAATCAACTGGCGAAGATCGCAACGGAAGCCGGTCGCAAGAACGACAGCACCGAATTTTTCTTCGCGCCCGTTGGCAAACACGACGCCGTCCGGCGTGAACCGGTCGATGCCTCCGCGTACCTTGATGGAGCCGTCCCTGATTTTGGCGAGCGTCCCGATGTCGATCAGCGGCACGCGGCCGCTCTCCTCGATCATCTGACGCGGCCCCTTGGCGGCGCGTTGCAATCCGAGTTTCTCGATCGAGCCAACGGCAAGCCGAAGGATCGGCGCGTTGATGGTGTCGACAAAGCGCGCCGGCAAGGACTGTTGCAGGATCGCCCACGACAGGATCGGAAAGCCGAGCAGATCGCGCGGCAGGATCTGGACGGGACCGCGCACCGCCAGCGCCGTGTCGACGCCGGCATTGGCGAGGTCGAGCGCGATCTCCCCGCCGGAATTGCCGAAGCCAACCACCAACGCACGCTTTCCGGCAAAAGGCTTCGGGTTGCGGTAGTCGCTGCTGTGAATGAGGAGACCGCGATAGCTGTCCGAACCTGGCCATGCGGGCCGATAGGGCGTATCGGCCATCCCCGTCGCAATCACGATGACGGACGCCGAGACTTGCTCCCGCGTCGTTTCCACGCGCCACTGCGCAGCCTCGGGCCTGACGCGGGAGACCGTCGTATTGAAGGCGGGCCGAACGTCGAAGCGCGCGGCATAGCTTTCGAGATAGTCGACCATCTGCGCGCGCGACGGATAGGCCGGATAGCTTTTTGGCATCGCCAGGCCCGGCAGACCGGAATGTCGGCGATCGGTATGCAGATGGAGGCGGTCATAGTGCCGCCGCCAGGCCGAACCGACCGTGCCGGCCTTCTCGATCACGGCGGCGTCAAGGCCCGCCGCACGCATCGTCACGGCGCAGGCAAGGCCCGCGGGACCGGCACCGATGATGATGGCATCGGAACCTGGCAAAGAGGGATTTTGCAACGGGCCCTCCGCAGGCGGTTCGCGCTATTTTCCCCAGACGTCGTTGGCGACTTCGACCGCCAGCCGCAGTTTCGCCCACTGCTCCTCTTCGCTCAGGATGTTGCCTTCCTCGGTCGAGGCAAAGCCGCATTGCGGCGACAGAGCGAGTTGCTCCAGCGGCACGAATTTGGCGGCCTCGTCCAGCCGCCGCTTAATGTCGTCTTTTTTCTCCAGCTCGCCGCTCTTCGAGGTGATGATTCCGACCACCACGACCTTGTTGCCCCGTGGCAGATAGCGCAGCGGCTCGAAGCCGCCGGCGCGGTCGGAATCGTATTCGAGGAAGTAGCCGTCGTAATTGGTGCCGGCCAGCATGGTCTCGGCCACCGGCTCGTAGCCACCGGACGAAATCCAGGTCGAGCGGAAATTGCCGCGGCAGACATGCGTCGTGATCACCATGTCGGCGGGACGCTCCGCGATCGCGTAGTTGATGATGCGGGCGTAGATTTCCTGCAGGCCGTCCGGATTGTCGCCACGCTCGCGGGCTTTTTTCAATTCGTCCTGCGAACAGAGATAGGCCCACACCGTGTCATCGAACTGCAGATAGCGGCAGCCGGCGTCGTAGAACGCCTTCACCGCCTTGCGATAGGTCTTGCCGAGATCGGCATAGAACTCTTCGAGCTCGGGATAGACCACTTTCGAGATCGACTTACGGCCGCCGCGGAAATGCAGCACCGCCGGCGACGGGATCGTCATCTTGGCGGTGACATGGGCCTGATCGCACAGCTTCTTCAAGAACCTGAAATGGTCCAGCATCGGATGGTCGGCAGGGAAATCCAGCTTGCCGATGACGCGGACGGCGTCATGCCGGGTCTGCACGCCGGCGAACTGGATGCCTTCGCTGGGGTGGAACAATTCGCAGCCGGTCAGATGGCTAAGGAAATCAAAATGCCACCAGGAACGGCGGAATTCGCCGTCGGTCGCGAGCTTCAGCCCGGTGGATGCCTGCCGGTGCACGACCTTCTCGATCTCGAGGTCTTCGGCCTTGCGCAGATCGTCGGCCGAAATCTCGCCCTTCTCCAGCCTGGCGCGGGCTTCCTTGATGCGCGGCGGCCGCAACAGGCTACCGACCTCGTCGGCACGGAACGGGGCTTTTGTTCTTTGCATGGTCTTGCTCCCAGATTAGTGCGCGGCGCCGGAGACGCCGAGATAGCGTTCGAGCACCGCGGGATCGGCCTTCAAATCCGCGGCTGCCGCGTCGTGAACGATGGCGCCGCGCTCCAATATCACAACGCGGTCGGCCAGCTGCAAAATCTTTTGGGCATTCTGCTCCACGATGACCGAACAGGTGCCACCCGCCCGGGTGATGGCGCCGAGCGCCCGCAGCAGTTCCTCGACGATGATCGGGGCCAGCCCCTCGGTCGGCTCGTCCAGCAGCAAAACCTTCGGATTAAGCGTCAGCGCGCGCCCGATCGCCAGCATCTGCTGCTCGCCGCCGGACAACTGGTTGCCGAAATTGCCGCGGCGTTCCTTCAGCCGCGGAAACATTTCGTAAACCCTGTCGACATTCCAGTATCCGGGCTGCGCCACCGCCGTCATGTTTTCTTCCACCGTCAGCGAGCGGAAGATATTGCGCTCCTGCGGCACCCAGCCGATGCCGGCCCGCGCCCGCTGGTCCGGTCGCATCGCGGTGATGTCGCGGCCACCGACCGCGATGGTGCCGCCAAAGCGGCGGGTGACGCCGACGATCGAGTTGATCAGGGTGGTCTTGCCGGTGCCGTTGCGCCCGAGCAGCGCCAGCACATGGCCCTCGGTGAGCCGCAACGACATGCCGGGCAGCACCACGGCCTCGCCATAGCCGGCGCGCAGACCCTCGATGGCGAGCAATTCAGGCATCGGCGGCCTCGCCGAGATAGACCGCCTTCACCCGGGAATCGCGCGCGACTTCGTCCGGCGATCCCTCGACCAATAGCGCGCCGCCAACCAGCACGGAAATGCGGTCGGCGAACGAGAACACCAGGTCCATGTCATGTTCGATCAACAATACCGTGACATCGCGCGGCAATGCCGCGACCGCGGCCAGGATGTCGTGGCGCTCACCTTCGGGCACGCCCGCGGCGGGCTCGTCGAGCAGCAGCACGCGCGGTTTGGTCGCGATGGCGACCGCGATCTCCAGCAGGCGCTGCTTGCCATAAGGCAACGTCGCGGTCGGCTCGTTCATCACGTCGAGCAGGTGAAATCGCGACAGGTTTTCCGCGATCTCGGCATTGACGTCGTCGCGCGTGCCCATCCGGCGCCACCAGTCGGCGCCGCGGCCGAGCCGTTCCGACACCACGAGCCCGATGGTCTCGAGCGGCGTCAGATCCGCATAGAGCTGGTTGATCTGGAAGGTGCGCGACAGGCCGCGCCGCACGCGGGCATGCACCGGCAGCTCGGTGATGTCGCCTCCCTCGAGCAGGATCCGCCCGGCATTGGGCTTCAGCACCCCGGTCAACAAATTGATCACGGTGGTCTTGCCGGCGCCGTTCGGCCCAATCACGGCGTGACGGGCGCCCTGCGCGATGCGCAGCGACAGCTCACGGGTGACCTTGAGGCCGCCGAACTGCTTTTCCAGCGCTCTCGTTTCCAGCGCGTAGGTCATGGCCCCTCGCTTTCGGGAACGGCAACGACGGCCTTGCGGCCGGCGAACTGCGCGATGACGAGGTTCGGCCCCCACAATACCCAGCGATGCAGCCGCTGGCGCCCGACCATCACGATCACGACCAGCACGAGCCCGATCCAGAACTGCCAGTATTGCGGCGTGATCGAGGAAAAGACTTCCTGCAGCATGCGGAACACCACCGCGCCGATCAGGCCGCCATAGAGATAGCCGGTACCGCCGAGCACCAGCACCAGCATCAGGTCGGCGGAGCGCTCGAACGACAGCACGTCGAGCGACGCCAGCGCCGTAGTCTGGGTGAACAGCGCGCCGGCGATCCCGGCGTAGAACGCGGCGAGCGTGTAGACCGCGACCAGTCGGCGATTGACGGGAATGCCGATCGCGGACGCCCGCAGCGGGTTGTTGCGGATCGCGCGCAACGAGAGGCCAAACGGCGAATGCACGATCCGGCGCGCCAGCAGGAACATCAGGAACAGCACGATGAGCGAATAGAAGAAGCCGGTCTTGCCGAACATGTCGAACTGGAACAGGCCGAGCAGCGGCTGCATCTCGATGCCTTGCAAACCGTCGGTGCCGCCGGTGATGTCGGAAAACCGTTCGGCCAGCGCCTCCAGCAACAGCGCAATGCCGAGCGTCACCATCAGCCGGGTCAGGTCGGCCCCCCGGATCACCAGGAAGCTGGTGAGAAAACCGATCACCGCGGCGGCGAGACCGGCCACCACCAGCGCGATCGCAGGCTCGCCAATCGCGCCATGCACCGCCAGCAGTCCAGCCGAATAGGCGCCGACCCCGAAGAAGGCCGCATGTCCCAGCGAAACGATACCGGCGTAACCGAGGATCAGATCAAGCGACAGCGCGAACAGCGCCAGCCGGACGATGTCGGTCATGATCAGATAGCGGGAGGGAAATGCAAGGCCGCAGGCCACGACCGCGAGCCAGAACACGGCCTCGCTCGGGCGCCAGCGGGCCTTCAGTCTGGCATGATATCCGACGTCGGTGGGCGCGCTCATCTCGGCTCAACGCGAGGCAGTGCGGCCGAACAGGCCGTTGGGACGCCACAGCAGGATCACGATCATGATGGTGTAGATCACGAACGGCCCCATCTTGGGCACGTAATATTTGCCGGCGACGTCGCTGATGCCGAGCAACAGCGCCGCCAGGAACGGCCCGGTGATGCTGGAGGAGCCGCCGACCGTGACCACGATCAGGAAGTAGATCATGAATTTCAGCGGAAAATACGGATCGAGGCCGAGGATCTCGGCGCTCAGCGCGCCGCCGAGCCCGGCAAGGCCGCAGCCGAACGCAAAGGTGAAGGCGAACACCTGCGGCACGTTGATGCCGAGCCCGCTGGCGGCGCGCGGATCGTCGACCGCGGCGCGCAGCCTGGAGCCGAAGCGCGTCTTGGCCAGCACCAGCTGCAGCGCAAGCGTCAGCAGGCCGCATATCACGATGATCATCAGCCGGTAGCGGCCAATGCCGACGCCGAGCACATCGAACTGGCCCTCCAGCGCGGCAGGCAGCTTGATGAAGATCCGCGACGATCCCATGATGTAGTCGACCGCGGCGACCGACATGAAGACGAGGCCGATCGAGAACAGCACCTGGTCGAGATGGCTTCTGGCGTAGAGATGCCGGTACAGCGCACGCTCGAACAGCGCGCCGATCAGGGCGCTGGCGACAAACGCCAGCGGCAAAGCGAGGAAGAACGGCCAGCCGGCCTGGTTGACCAGCACCGCGCAGACATAGCCGCCGGCCATCGCGAACGAGCCATGGGCGAGATTGACGAAATTCATCAGCCCGAGCGTGACCGCGAGGCCGCAAGCCAGCACGAACAGCAGCATGCCGTAGGCGACACCGTCAAAAAGATTGGTGAGGACAGCGGTCATGACAAGCCAGCAGGCATCAATGGGCGATTTAGAACGACCAGGAAACTTCTACACCGTCATGGCCGGGCTTGTCCCGGCCATCCACGTCTTCTTCATCTCCAGAGGAAAGACGTGGATGCCCGGCACAAGGCCGGGCATCACGGGTCGAAACGGACAGGCTTGAAGGTGACCTTGATGCGGTCACTTCTTGGTCTTGCCGGGATCCTTGACGGCGTCAAAAGTCTGGAACTCGACATTGTAGAGTTCGCCGTCGACCTTCTCGACCTTGCGGATGTAGACGTTCTGCACGATGTCGCGGGTGTCCGGATCGATCGAGATCGGACCGCGCGGGCTTTCCCACTTCATCCCCTTCATGGCTTCGATCAGGCCATCGCCGTTTGTCTTGCCGCCGGTCTTCTTCAGCGCCGCATAGATCAGGTGAATGCCGTCATAGCCGCTCACCGCCATGAAGCCGGGACGCGAACCGAACGCCTTCTTGTAGGCGGCGACGAAATCCTTGTTCATCTGCGACGGGTGGGCCGCGGAATAGATATGCGCGGTGACGGTGCCGAGCGCCGCATTGCCCATGCCGTTGAGCAGATCGTCATCCATGACGTCGCCCGGTCCGATCACCTTGATGCCGGCCTTGTCGAGCCCGCGCTCGGCAAATTGCTTCATGAAGTTGCCGCCCTGGCCGGCCGGAACGAACACGAACATGGCGTCGGGTTTTGCATCCTTCATGCGCTGCAGGAACGGCGCGAAGTCCGGATTGGCCAAGGGGACCTTGACCTCTTCGACGATCTCGCCGCCGCCGGCCACGAAGTGCTCCTTGAAGAAGTTCAGCGCATCGTTGCCGGGCGCATAGTCGGAGGTCAGCGTCGCGACCTTCTTGATGCCGTTTTTGACCGCCCAGTCGCCGATGATGGTGGAGGACTGCGCGAGGGTAAAACTGGTACGCACGATATAGGGCGAACGCTCGGTGATGATCGAGGTGCCCGCGGCCATCACCACTTCCGGGACCTTGGCCTGCGTCGCCAGCGGCGCGGCGGCGAGCGCGGCCGGCGTAACGCCGAAGCCGGCGATGAAACTGACCTTGTCGTTGACGATCAATTCCTGCGCGATGCGCTTTGTATTGGCGGGATCGGCCGCGTCGTCCTTCAGGATGATTTCGATCTTCTGGCCGGCGACGCTGTCGCCGTTCTGCTGCATGTAAAGTTTTATCGCGTTGTCGATCTGCTTGCCGGTCGAGGCCTGGCCGCCGGTCATTGGAAGAATCAGCCCGATCTTGACGCTGTCCTGCGCGGACGCGGGCGAGAGCGCCAGCGCGCCGAAAAATGCTGCGCCGATCGCGGCGCGCGACACCAATTTAGTGCAGACGAACATGAACACCCTCCCCTGATCGTTTCGTGCTTCGAACCGAGTCCCCGGCCCTTGCCGCATCATAGCCCGGATCGTTCGACCGTGGCTGCGCCCGGCATGGCGTCCCAGCCGGGCGGTATTGTCAATCGCGACCATGGACGCAACCGGCCTGCCCGCGCGCTCTTCTACATGATCGCGCGGTTGCGGAAAGCAGCTTCGGGTGGCGCCAGGCCCGTAGGTGACATGGAGTATCTAATTACCTCAATATGCGTTAACGGCGGCTCTGCAAATTTACCGTATTCTCGTCGGACCACCCCCGGCCCGGCGATCCCATGCCATCCGGCCGGCGAGAGGCTCAGACGTTCGTAAAATGCCAGTCCGTATCCGCCATCTTGCCGCCGTCGCCGCCCTCGCCCTCCTTGCGGGCGGGCTGGGCGGCTGCGGCACCATCAACGAGAAGCTCGCGGATGGCATGGGCGATTATGTCCCGCAATGGATGGGCGGCCTGCCGGCGGACGCTCCGCCGCGGCCCGGCACCGCCAAATACGACGAGATGATGAAGGAGCAGGAACGCAAGCGGCTCGAACCCAAGGTCAAGGACGATGCCGCCACCGCCAATCCGACGACATCGTCCTCCGGCCTCAGTGCCGTGCACTGAAGCGAAGGCGGAGCGGAACATGACCAGGGACCAGCTTGTTGGAACGTGGAAGGTCGTCACGCTGATGACCACCAGCGGCGGAAAGGTCACCTATCCCCTCGGAGACAGGCCGGAGGGTTTCGCAAGCATGACCCCGACCAGGCTTTGGTTGCTGTTTGTCGACCCGGCGCGCAAGGAGCCGGCAAGCCCGACGCTGACCGATGCCGAAGCGGTCGCCGCCATGAAGGCCCATGTCGGATGGACCGGCAAATACATCATTGAGGATGACCCGCCCGAGGGTCTCAAGCTGACCGCCCGCGTCGACACTGCGTCGAGCCCCGCCATCACCGGCAACGACCGGGTCTATTTCGTGCGCCTTGACGGCGACAGGCTGACGATGAAATCGCCTGATACCATCGTTCCGATGACCGGCTTGCCGAGCGTCGTCGAGATCGAATTAATGAAGGCGGACTAGGTCGTCGGGGAATTCTCCGCCGGCGCGAGGCCTGCCCTAACCCATGAACACCACGGTCTTGCGGCCGTTGAGCAGCACGCGATCCTCCAGATGATGACGCATCGCGCGCGCCAGCACCCGACGTTCGATGTCGCGCCCCTTGCGGACCAGGTCCTCGGGCGTGTCGCGATGGCTGATGCGCTCGACGTCCTGGTCGATGATCGGGCCTTCATCGAGTGCGCTGGTAACGTAATGGGCGGTGGCGCCAATCAGTTTGACGCCGCGTTCATGCGCCTGGTGATAGGGCCGCGCGCCCCTGAAACCAGGCAGGAACGAGTGATGGATGTTGATGCAGCGCCCAGACAATTTCGCCGACATGTCGTCCGACAGGATCTGCATATAGCGCGCCAGCACCACGAGGTCGGTCTGGGTGCGGACGACCAGATCCCAGATCGCGGCTTCCTGTTCGCGCTTGGTCTCCTTGGTGACGGGCAGGAAGTGAAACGGTATCTCGCCGAAATCGAGATTGCCGTAGGTCTCTCGCGGATGGTTGGAGACGATCGCGGTCGGGATCATCTCCAGTTCGCCGGTGCGCCAGCGATAGAGGATATCGGCGAGGCAGTGATCGGACTGCGACACCAGCAGCATCACCCGGCGGCGGGTGGCGCGATCGCGCATCTGCCAGTCCATGCCGAAGCGATCCGCGATTGCCGTGAAGCCGGTTTGCAGCGAGGCCAAATTGACCGCGAGGTCGGCCGCATTGAAGACCACCCGCATGAAGAAATGACCGGTCTCGACATCGTTGAACTGCTGCGCGTCGAGGATGTTCTGCCCGTTATGGGCCAGGAACGTCGACACCGCGGAAACGATGCCGGGGCGATCTGGGCAGGACAAGGTCAGGACGAAGTGATGATCGGACATGGCGTTTTTCGCGCAAAAATGATGGATACGGCTGGGCCCTGCTCTATCACCGGCGGCGGCCTTGCGCCAATCCCGGCTGAGGGATCATGATGAACAAACCCCTTGAACAAATCCTGGGCGACCGGCGTTATCGAGAAAGCACGTAGAATAGGCCCATGGCGGATCGACTGAACGGCTATCGCATTCTGATCCTGGAAACGCGCGAGGAAGCGCAATTTTCAAGGCTGCTGGCCGAACAGGGCGCGGACGTGCTGCAATGTCCGATGTTCACCATTAACGACGCGCCGGACGCCGCACCGATCGAGGCCTGGATCAGGCGTTTCGTCGAGACGCCTTGCGACGATCTGGTGCTGATGACCGGCGAAGGCGTGCGCCGGCTGATGAAGGTGGCGCGACGGATCGACGTGGAGCGCGATTTCATCGCCGCGCTCGGCAAGGCGCGCAAATTCGCGCGCGGACCAAAGCCCGGCAAGGCGTTGCGCGAAATCGGGCTGGAGCCGCAGGTGACGACGGAAAAGCCGACATCCGAAGGCATCATCGAGATGCTGTCGCGGCTCGATCTCGGCGGCCATCGCGTCGGCTTGCAGCTTTACCCCGACAAGGATCACGCCAGGCTGATCGGCGCCATCGCGGCGCAGGGCGCCGAGGTCGAGGCTGTGCTGCCCTATGTCTACGATGCGCAAGCCGCCGATACCAACATCGTCACCGCGATAGGCGAGATGGCGCAGGGCCGCGTCGATGCGGTTGCGCTGACCAGTTCGGGCCAGGTCCGCCGCCTGATCGAGGTCGCCAAGGCGCATGGCTGCGAGGCGCAATTGCGCGAAGGGCTGGCGCAAACGCCGATCGCATCGGTCGGACCTGTCGTGTCGGACGAGCTCAGGTCGCACGGGCTGCGCACCGACATCGCGCCCGCCAACGAGGCCTATTTCATGAAGCCGCTGATATCCGCGATGGCGGCAGCTCTCGGCAAGACCGCGCCGCGCTCAGCGGCACGAAATTGATCAGGCGCTAGGATGCGGCACCCTGCTGCCTGCGGGCGCAATATTCCCTCCAGATCGTCCGGTAGGCCTGCTCCGCGGCACGGGTGTAGTTTTTGGTGTTGCCCGACGCCGACGCCAGCACCCTGCCGGGAAGTTCGGCGCGCAACGCGGCGAGATATTCCGGCTCCGCGGCATATTTCAACGCGAGGTCGAGATATTGCGCCTCGGTCTCGACCACCCATTCGTTGAGGCCGATCGAAGAGAGAATCGCGCCGGCGGCGCGGCTCGCATTGCTGTTGCCGAGTTTGGCCAGAACGGGAACGCCGACCTGCAACGCCTCCCAGGTGCTGACGCCGCCATTCATCGGAAAAGGATCGAGGCAGATATCGATGCCCTCATAGGCCGCAAATTGCTCCAGCCGGGGCGTCGATCCCAGGCACTGTATACGTTCGGGCGCAATGCCAAGGGCCGAAAAGCGTCCAACCAAAAGCTCACGCAGTGTGAGATCGTTGAGCGAGCCATGCTTGATCGTGAGTTTCGATTGCGGCAGCGCTTTGAGAATTTGCGACCAGACCCTGACGGCGTCGGCGGAGATCTTGTCGGTCCTGTTGAACACGCCGAACGTCACATAGCCGTTGGCGAGGCATGGCGGCTGCAAAGTCGGCTTGACCGCTTCCGGCGGCGCATCGATCGTGATCAGGCAGGGCAGATCGAAGACCTTCTCGGCGAACAGATGACGGACCTCGGCCGGTGTCGAAACCGGATCGGAAAACAAATAGTCGACCTCCGGCATGCCGTTGCCGGTGGCGTGGCCCCATGCGGTCACCTGAACAGGAGCCGGCTTGCGGGCGAACACGCAAAGACGATTGCCGCTGGTGAAGCCCGATAGATCGACCAGGATATCGACCTTGTCGGCCAGGATCTGTTCCGCCAGCTGGTCGTCGGACAGCCGCCAGGCGTCGACCCATTTGTCGGCGACAGCCCGAAACCCCTCGGTGACCGAATCCGTAAGACTTGTGCAGGAGTAGCAGATGACCTCGATCGCCGATTTGTCGTGATTGCGCAGCACCGGCCCAAAGATAAGCGCGGCGGAGTGATCCCTGAAATCGCCCGACACATAGCCCACCGTCAGCCGGCGCTCAGGATCGAGCACATTCTGCCGGCGCTGCTCCGGGATCTTCGGAATCTTCGAGCCGATTTGCGTCGACCATACCTTGCGGACCTCTTGATGTTCGGGAAATTCCGCGCGCGGATCGAAATCAAGTGCGAAGATTTTCCTGACGATGGCGCCCTCATGGTCAGGCCGCAAGGCCAGCGCCTGATCGAACAGCTCGATCGCTTCTTCGGTTTTTCCCTGATGCGCCACGCATTGTGCGAGAATTGTCAGCGCTTCGACCGACCTCGGATCGTTGCGGACGGCCCTGCGGCAATTGTCCAATGCTTCCGACAGCCTGCCGAAAACGATAAACAACCGGGCTTGTCCGAGCAACGCCGCTTCCAGTTCCGGGGCGATGATGCGCGCCTTCTCGAAATACCCGAGCGCGGACTCAAGATCGCCGATTTCCACGAGCGCGCGGCCGCGATTGGCCAGCGCCTGCGGAAGGTCGGGCTTGAGTCGCAGCGCGTGATCGAAACTGGTCAGCGCCTCTTGGAAACGCTTCAGCTCGAGACAGGCCAAGCCCGTGCCATTGTAGGCCAGGGCGTAGAGCGGCTTCGCACGAATGACTCGCTCGAAACCCTGCAGGGCATCCTCGAAACGACGCGAAAACATCAACGCATTGGCGCGGTTGTAGACCGCATCGATATAGTCCGGCTTGAGCGCCAGGGCCCGGTCGAAGGTCTGGATCGCAAGGTCAAGAAGATTCAGCTTCAGAAAGGCGTTGCCGAGATTGTTGATCGCGACCGGAGAATTCGGGCGGAGCGCAATCGACTTTTCGTAACTCGCCCGCGCCTTCTCGAATTGGCCCATGTCGGACTGGACCACGCCCAGATTGCTGAGCAGTTCGGCGGATCTCGGGTCGACTTGCAGCGCCCGTTGCAGAATGGCCTCGGCCTCCACGAACTCACCGACCTCCGATTTCGAGAGGCCGAGCAGATGCAACGCGTCGAAATGATCGGGAAGATTCTCGAGCACCTGCAGGCAAAGCGTCTGCGCTTCCCTGGCAATGCCCGCCTGATGCAGCTTGAGCGCCTTGTCCAGGATCGGACCCGCGGCCTTGCGATGCTGCTTCCTGGCGCGGTCTCGTTGAAAAGCGCTCAACCCTGCGGTTTTGTTCATGGCTAGCCGGATGATGACGAGAGGAGGACACGGAGACGCATGCGGGGACTGGGAACTATCCGCAGCAACCGGACAATATTTGATTCGGCGGCCTTGCGGTTAGCTCGCGTTTGCGAAGGTCGGCCGGGTTCGCGACCGCTCGATCCTGCCAATGGCACAGACCGCTGGCGGTCCAGTCGCGCCAGCGCGTTTTCAGCTCAGTACCGCCTCGGCTTCCGTGACGGCGCAGAGCACATGATAGAACGACGACGCGGGGATGGTTGCGACCGTCGAGCGGCCTTCGCCGTCGAACGTGTCGTACCAGCCGCCCGCGACGGGATGGCTGAGGTAGTGCCGCTCAAGACGCGCCAGGGCTTGGCGTGCTTGTTCGGGGGCGCCCGCCTCGCCGGCCTCAGCCTGCGCGATCCAGGCTTTTGCCAATTCGGTCTGCGGCCAGCAGCGCCGGCTGCGCCGCTTGATGTTGCCGTTGGCATCGCCCTCGTCGACCAGGCAGCCGGCCTCATCGCGATAACGCAACGCCGATTGGAGCAACTCGCCACGGAAGCGTCCGGTCGGACAGCCGGTGATGCGCTCGA
>Ga0265314_10003889_pt1 | contig 14203 bp, 9 predicted proteins | sample 4126metaG_FD_203106 | JGI IMG/M metagenome (GOLD analysis project Ga0265314, IMG submission 203106) | Rhizosphere microbial communities from Carex aquatilis grown in University of Washington, Seatle, WA, United States - 4-1-26 metaG | ecosystem: Host-associated > Plants > Roots > Rhizosphere >... | reverse complement strand
GGCGAAGTAACTCGGCTACGGAGCATTAGGCCATTCAATGGCATCCGAACTCTCAAAATACCTCGACCCCAAGACGCTGACCAAGATCGGCAATCTCGATCTGAAGGCGCGTCTGATCGTCGAAGGCTATATCTCCGGGCAGCACAAGTCGCCGTATCACGGCTTCAGCGTCGAATTCGCCGAACACCGCGAATACTCGCCGGGCGACGACTTGAAGCACTTGGACTGGCGCGTCTTCGCCAAGTCCGACCGTTTTTACATCAAGCAGTACGAAGAAGAGACCAATCTCCGCAGCTACATCCTGATGGACACCAGCGAGTCCATGAAGTACGCCTCGCCGGGAAACATTTCGAAGCTCGAATACGCCAGCTATATCGCGGCGAGCCTCACCTACCTGTTGATCCGCCAGCAGGATTCGGTCGGCATGGTGCTGTTCGACAGCAAGATTAAGAAGTTCATTCCCGCTTCCGCGTCGCCGGCGCATCTGCGCCTCATGCTGCATGAACTCTCGCAGATCGTGCCTGAACAGCGCACGGACACGGGCATGATTTTTCATGACCTGGCCGAACGCATCAAGCGCAAGGGGCTGATCGTCATTCTCTCCGATCTTTTCGACGATCCGGAGAAACTGATTTCCGGCCTGCAGCATTTCCGGCACAAGCGCCACGAAATCATCGTCTTCCAGATCCTCGACGATTTCGAGAGTTCCTTCCCGTTCGACAACATGACGCTGTTCGAAGGCTACGAAGGCTGGGAAGAACTGCTGTGCGACCCGCGCACCCTGCGCAAGGGCTACATGGATGAATACCAGGCGTTCACCGAAAAAATGAAGCGCGGCTGCCGCAACAACAAGATCGATTTCGTGCCGATCAATACCAAGCAGCCGCTGGATGTCGTGTTAAGCGCGTACCTGGCGACGCGCGCGAATTTCAGGCAGAAATAGACGGAAAGAAAGCGATAGGCGGAAGGCTGAAGGCAGCAACGTTAAACACAACGGACAACGAACCACGGACAACTGACAAACTCGAATGTTCTCATTCCTCTCCAGCTTTTTTGCCAACCCCGCGCTCGTCGGCGGCGCCATGGCCGGGTCGATCCCGATCATCATTCACCTGCTGAACAAGCAGCGCTTCAAGAAAATCATTTGGGGCGCCATGCACTGGCTCTGGGCGAGTTATAAAAAGTCCCAGCGCCGCATCCAGATCGAACAGTTGCTGCTCCTCCTTATTAGAATCCTCGTTCTCGTGCTGCTCGCGTTCGCGCTCGCCCGCCCCGCGCTGCAGGAGGGCATGGGCCTGCTGACCGGCCGCACGTCCGTTCACCGCGTGATCATCATCGACAACTCGTACTCGATGGGCCAGCTCGTCGGGGGCAAGCCGCTCTTTAACAAGGCCAAGGATCTCGCGGTCGAGCTCGCGGAAAAAGCATCGCTCAGCGATGAAATCGATGTGCTGCTCTCCAATGCCAGCGCCGACGACCTGATTGCGACCAGCACCGCCACCCGGCAGGACATTCTCAACCAGATCAAGGTCGCCACGCTGGGCGACGGCGGCACCGACATCCCCAAGAGCATCGCATCGGCGTGCCGCATTTTGAACGACCGCAAATCGAAGTCGCGCCGCGAAATCATCGTCATCACCGACGAAACGCGCTCGGGATGGGAGCGCCTCGACCACCAGCCGCGGCGCGTGAGCGGCGATGACGAAGCGGCAATCAACAAGGCCTTCGGCGATCCGCGCGGCAAGCCGCGCATTTTGATCTCGCGTCTGCACGGCGAAAAAGACGTCGACAATCTCGCGGCGGTGCGGGTCGAAGTGGATGAAAAGGTCGTGCCCGCCGGCGTCGATACGCAGTTGCTCGGAACGATCCAGAATTTCTCCACGAGCCCCGCCAAGAACGTAAAGGTGAAACTGAAGATCGATGGCGAAGAAGCCGCGAGTGAATTGATCCCGAACCTGACGCATGAAAAACCCGAGACGGTCGCATTCTACCACGCCTTCGGCGAATCCGGTTCGCACACGGTCAGCATCGAGTTGGAACCCGACGGTCTCCCCGCGGACAACACAGCGTTCCTCGCGATCGATGTCGAAGACCAGATGAAGGTGCTGTGCGTCGACGGCCAGCAGCGCGTCGGGCCTAACGCGAGCGAGATGGATTATTTCCGCCAGGCGCTCGCGCCGGCCAAGGGCGCGGAAATCCAGGCCGGCAAAATGCCGCTCTATCCAGAAGTAATCAGCGACAGCGCGTTCCCGGAAGCGAATCTCGATGCGTACCGTCTGGTGGTGCTGGGCAACGTGGCCATGATCCCGCAGGAAAAAATCCAGGCCATGGTAAATTTCGTGAAGCGCGGCGGCGCGGTCTGGATATTCGTCGGCGACCGCGTCGATCCGGCGATCTACAACAAGGATCTGGCCGAACTTCTGCCGATGCCGCTGGGCGAACTGGTCGGCACCGGCGATCCTGATGGCGAGCATGAAAGCCTGAGTGAAAAAGACGCCGATCATCCGGCCGTCGCGAAATTCAAAGGCATCAAGGGACTGCCGCTCTCGCACCTGCAGGTTTACCGGCGCTTTAAATTCGTCCCGCCCGCGCAGCCCGATCCGTCCGTGCGCACCGTTCTTTCTTATGAGAACGGCGAACCGGCGATTGTTGAAAAGCGCTTCGGGCCGGCCAATGGCCGCGTGATGCTCGTTGGCACCACCGCCGACAAGGCCTGGAACAACTGGCCTGGCAAAAACCATTACATGCCGCTGATGAATTTCATCGCGCTCGATCTGATTCAACCGGCCTACATCGAACGCAACCGCATGTACGGCGAGAAATTCGTGATGCAGCTTCCGCGGCAGGATCTGGGCGCAGTGCGACGCGAAGGTTTGCGGCTCAACGATCCGGTCGGCGAATCGAGCAACATGGAAATCCTGACCGAACAATATCTCGCCGAGAGCAGCATGATTCGCCACGCTGGAATTTACAGCGCGGACCTGCCCGGGGAAAAACGCCGCGTCGTACACTTCGCCGCCAACCGCAACACCGAAGAGTCCGACCTGACGCCAATGGAAGACCGCGAAATCCTCGCCAATTTCGGCACCGAAGGCGATGCGCGCAAAGGCGGCTATTTCGGCGTCAGCGTCTCCCAGGGCGACGTTCAACTCGCCGGAGAAGACGTCAAGGCCGTCGAAGAAACGCTCAAGAAGGGCAGCGGCAGCCGCGAAATCTGGCGCTGGCTGGCCGCGACGGTGTTGTGTTTGTTGTTCGTGGAATCCTTCCTGGCAAAACGATTCGGGGATTTCATGCGATAGTACGTTTGCCGTTCTCGGCGCTCTTGGCGTCTTGGCGGTTCATCTGTAGTAAGGAGTGCGTGTGCGTTCATTTTTAAGTTGGCTCTTGAATATCAAGGCGTCTGACATTTCCGACGCCGAACTCAGCCTGCGCTGGAATCAGTCGCTGAGCGGTGGCGTCGTTTTTATCGCCATTGTCGCCGTCATCGGCTTTGCGATCTGGATTTATTACCGCGACGGGCGCGGCACGGCGACTCCGGTCTTCCGCGGTTTTCTCGGCGTTCTTCGCGCCGCCGTGATCGGCATTGCGCTCTTCATCCTGGCCGAACCCGTTCTTCTCGCGACGCACGTTGAAACGCGCCGTTCCGTCGTGCTGGTCATGGTTGATGACAGCTTTTCGATGGACCTGGCGTTCGCCGATGCCGAAGAATCGCTGCGCAAGAAATTGCTCGGCGCGATGAAGAACGCGACCGTGACGCTGCAGACGCCGGACGGCAAAGGCGAGTCGATCGAAGCCACGAAACTTCAGCCGCAGCATTTCAAATTGCTCACGCGCCTGGACGTCACGTCCGCCGCGCTGCGCGCCAAGGGCGACAGCGGTAAGAACTTCCTCGATGCGCTGAAAGACAAGCACGACGTCAAGTTCTACTCGTTCTCGCGGAATATTTCGGCCAACAGCGACGACGGCAAGACGCTGGACATCGAGAAGCTTGCGTCGAGCAATGCGCGCGGCGCGGAGACGCGCATCGGCGACTGCATGCGCGCGGGCCTGAAAGAAATGCGCGGCCAGCCGCTCGCGGGAATCATCATCATCAGCGACGGACGCCAGAACGCCGGCGAAGACGCCGTGCAGGCCGCACAGGCATGCAAGACGCAGCGCGTGCCGATCTACACCGTCGGCATCGGCGACCCGTCCGAACCGAAGGATTTCGAGGTCTCCGTAGAAGGCCCCGAAATGATCCTGCCCGACGACCAGAGCGAAGTCACGGCGCTGGTGCGCTACAAGGGTTACACCGGCGTCAGCTCGATCAAGGTCGAGATGAAAAACGGCGACACGGTTGTCGCGAGCGAAGATCTGAAACTCGGCAAACCCGGCGAAAAAACCCCAGTGTTGCTGCGCTTCAAGGAATCCAAGCCGGGCAAATACACGTACACGATTCGTATTCCCGAACAGCAGGGCGAACTGCGCGTCGAGAACAACGTCGCGACGTACAATTTCCAAGTCGTCGATAAAAAGGTAAAAGTTCTTTTCGTCGAAGGCCAGGATTTGCCCCGCTGGGAATATCGCTATCTGAAGAACGCGCTGCGCCGCGATCACACCACCGAAGTCGACGTCCTGCTCTCCACAAGCGACGGCACCTTCCTCTGGGACGGCACCGACGGCAAGACTCCTCTAGAACAGTTCCCGGTCAACAAAAAGGAAATCAGCGAATACGACGTGATCATCGTCGGCGACGTTAACCCCGTGATTTTCACCGCCGACCAGGTGAATCTGATCCGCGATTTTGTGCGCGAAGGCGGCGGCTTCATCATGATCGCAGGTGAACGCTTCGCGCCGGCCGAGTACACGGCCACGGCGTGGGCGGAGATGCTGCCGATCGTGCCGCAGCGCGCCGCGTTCCAGACGCCCGACGGCGGATTCCAGGAATCGTTCCCGGTCGAACTCACGCCGGAAGGCCGCAAGCTGGCGTGGACGCACCTCGATCCCGATGACGCGACGAACCGCGAAGTGTGGGAGAATCTGCCGAAGCTGTTCTGGTACTTCCCCGTGAAGCGCAAGAAGGAACTGGCGACCACTGTCGCGGTTCATCCTTTCGATAAAGACGAACAGGGCGGAAAAATGCCGCTGATCGTCACTATGCCCTACGGCAGCGGGCGAACGATGTACATCGGCGTCGACAGCCTTTGGCGCTGGCGGCGCGCGGTCGGCGATCGCTACCATTACCGTTTCTACAACCAGGCGATCCGCCATTTGAGCATGGCCAAGCGCTTGGGAGGGCAGAAGCGATTTTATCTCGGCGTCGACCGCAACCAGGCCGCCATTGGCGACCGCATGATTTTGAACGCGGTGCTGAAAGATGAGAATCACAAGGAACTCACTGCGGAAAAAGCGCTTGTCCACGGCAAAACGCCGAAGGGCGAGGACTTCACTGTCGACATGACGCGCCTGCACGACCGGCCCGGCAATTACGAAGGCAATTTCTTCCCTGCGATGCAGGGCGATTACACGATCTGGTTGCGCGACGAAACGCAACCCGACGCGCATCAATCCGAAGTGACGTTCAAAGTCGAGAAGCCGCAGCTCGAGTACGAAAATCCGCGGCTCGACAAGGAGCTGCTCGAAAACATCGCTCGAGCCGGCGGCGAAGGCGGCGCGTACTACGAGATCGACCATTTGCAGGAGTTGCCGCCAAAAATTCAGCCCATCAAGCTGGAAATTCCGCGCGAGACTGCGTTCGACCTGTGGGACAATTGGTTCGTCTTCGCAGTCTTTGCGGCGCTGATCACGGCCGAGTGGCTTCTGCGCAAGAAGGGGCGGATGATTTGAGCGAGTCTGAAACTGCCAACGCGCAGATTCTGGCATCGCTGGCGCAGCTTGGCACTCCCCAGAATCAATTCAACGATTTCGTCCTCGATCCCATCCGCGGCTCGCGACTGATGAACGGCCTGCTGGCGCTCGATCCCGGCCAGACGAATTTCAAGGCCGAAGATGTTTACGCCGCCGTGCAGGGACTCGGCCGCCTCACCGAAGCGCTGCTCGCGCACTTGATCGAGAAACACAAAGGCCAGGATCGCATCAAGAATTTCATCGCGAGCGGAAAGCTGCTGCTTCTTCTGCGAGCCGGGCCGGTCACCGACCGAAAAAGTTTGAACCGCATTATCGCGACGTTTTACGATGACTGGCCCTACGCCGCGCACTGGCGCCGCGACCTGTACCGGATTCCCGCCGCGAACATGACCGTGATGGGCCTCGTGTTCTGCGGATTGCAGAAGCTCCGCGATCTGCTCGATGAACAAAACGGCCTGGCGTAATCGTAGTAACGACTTTAGTCGTTCTCTCACGTTCCTGAACGACTAAAGTCGTTACTACAATCGTGATTTGCTTTTCTCGCACAACAAACTTCAATAGGTCCATATGCCCAAACGAAACGGAACCTCCGCCGGACGGCGCGCCGTGTACGCCGGATCCTTCGACCCGCTGACCAACGGGCACATGTACATGATCCGCGAGGGCGCCAAGCTCTTCGATGAACTCGTCGTCGCGATCGGCATCAATCCGGACAAGCGCTACACGTTTTCGCTCGAACAGCGCATTGATTTTCTGAAGCTCTGCACGAAGGGAATTCCGAACGTCACGCTCGACCATTTCACCAACATGTTCCTGGTTGACTACGCGCGAAAAATCCGCGCCGGCTACATTCTGCGCGGCGTGCGAAACGCGAACGATTACGAATACGAGCGCGGCATGCGCTACATCAACGCGGATATGAATCCCGAAATCACAACGTCGTTCCTGATCCCGCCGCGCGAGATCGCCGAAGTTTCATCGAGCTTCGTCAAAGGCCTGGTCGGGCCGAAGGGCTGGGAAAAAATCGTCGAGGATTATCTGCCGCAACCTATCTATCAGCATTTTCTCGATCATTTTGCCGGTGGAAAAGTGAAAGCGGAAAGCGGCGGATTGAAAGATATGCCCGAGCGCGTATAAGTGCTTATGATTCTCCCTTTACCATACTAAGACGATTAGCGATCGCGTTTGCGCACTCAGATTTTTAAACTTTTTTTCGAGCCTGCATAGCTATTCCTCAAAACGCTTTGCGCTATTGAGGAGCCAGCGCCCTATTGACCGCTTCGATCAGATCTTCGCCGCTGAACGGTTTCAGCAGCACCGCGGCCGGTCCCGGACAGCCCGCGACGAGCGCATCCACCGACGGACCGCGCGCGAATCCGCTCGCGAAAAGCACCGGAAGGTCCGGCCGCAGCACCTGCATGCGCAAATAGGCTTCGAGGCCGCCCATGCGCGGCATGTAGGCATCGAGAATCACGAGCGAAAAACTCTGCGGCGCGTCCTGGAATTTCTCGAACGCTTCCTGGCCGTCTTTGGAGACCACAACTTCATAGCCGCGTTCCTGCAGCGCCCAGCTTGTGAAGAGACGGAAATTTTCTTCGTCGTCCGCGAGCAGGATTTTTCCGAGCGGCTGACCTGGCGGCCGGATCGGCTCGATGCCGTTCGCGGCCTGTTTTTTTCTGGCTGAGTTTGATCCCGCCGAAACCGCGGCGGCCGGCTTGTGCACCGTCTCTTCCGGCTGCGCGCTGGGCAACGTCACTTCCCACAACATTCCCTGTGCGCTCGACGACACGGTCTCAAGTTGTCCGTTGTGATGGCGCAGTATCGCGCGCACCAGCGCCAGTTCGACCATGCCGCCTTCCATCTTTCGCGCCGGCGTTTCGGCGTTGATGGAAAGCCCGGCCATCGGCGGCAGATCCGGCATGCCGGACGAGGCGCGGAATGTCTTCAGGCTTAAACGGCCCGTGCCGCGCATTGCCGTCAACGCGCAGCGGCCCAGCGCGAGAACCATTGTTTTCAGCAGCGCAAGATGGCCCGCGACCGGTGGCACATCGGCGCCGCAGTCGAGCACCACTTCGGCCGAACCCTGCGCCAGCAGTGGCGCGCAATCCTGCAGAATTTCATTGAACGAAATCTCGGCGCGCCCCGCGCCGCTTTCTTCCGAACCGTCGGTGCTTCGGCGCAGCAGCGCCGCCGCCTGCTGCGCTGCATCCACAATCGCGGTCACGGCCGGCGAAGGCAGCTGGCCCTGCGGCATGGTCAACCGCAGCCCGGATGCCTGCGCCAGAATCACACCGAGATAGTTGTTCAACTCATGCAGCAGCGCGTTGCTGGCCAGCGTCGCGAACCGGCGCTGACTGTCCCAAGTCTGATCCTCGATCCGCACACGCTCCGGTGTCTCATCGGCAATGCGCACAAACACGTCGGTCACTTGCGCGCCGCGAAGCCGGATTGGATGGAATGAAATGCGCAGCCAGTGCGGCTTTGAATCCGGCGCGCCCTGCTGCGGACCGGGCGAGAACCACTCCGCCGGCAGATTGACATCGTCGCCGGCCCACGCGCGCTCCAGCGCCGGCTTGAGCCGCGAGATTTGCAGCAGGCCGCTCGTCCAATCCAGCGGCCCCGGCGATTCACCCGGCGCGAGCGGCGGATAACGGCTGATTTCATTTCGCGACGACACAAAAAATCCGGCCTGGCGCGCGTGCGCATTCACTGCACCCGCGCTCGCGCGCTGCAGCCGCAGTTCGCGCTCCAATTCGTCGCGCTTGGACGACGGCCGCGCAACCACGAGGAACACCGGTGCGCCCGGCGATTCACTTTTTCCGCCCTCCGGCAGATCCGGTAGCAGCGCGATATCCAGGATCACGTTCTGCACCACCCCGCCTGCGTTGACGTATTGCGCGTCGAACTGGTGCCGTTCGATATTTTTCAGAACGTCGCGTTGCTCGGCGAGCCGCTCGCGGCTGGCCGGCGCAAGAAATTCGATGCTTTTGCGTCCGATTAATTGAGAACGCGGATACCCCAGCAGCCAGGCGGCGGCCGTGTTGGCGTCAAGCACCGTGCCGGCGGCGTCTTCGATGAAAACGGCGTCGCTCAGGCTCAGGAAGATCTGCCGGTACCGATCGGGCACTTGGGTCTACCTCGGCGCCATCATCCCCGTATTTCAGAATGTTGCCCGCAGTATATGCCGGAAAGGGCTTTCGTAAAACAAAAGACGCGAGCACATGGGCTCGCGTCTTTTTTCAGTGGATTCCGTCTTGAATTATTCGTCGCCCTTGCCCTTGCGGTATTCATCGAAGAGCGGCGGGTCGCCGTTTACGTCGCCGACAACCTTGCCCAATTCCTTGAACTGACGGGTCATGTTGCCGTACAACGCGCCGAAATTCGTCCGTTCGATTTCCGCGCGCTTCTGATCGCGCGCCCAGACCGTGTCATTCTGGAACGTCTGGCGCGTCGGCAATTCGCGTTCGACCGCAAACGCGACGTAGAACCGTTCGTTGATGTTGGTGCTCAGCGGGCCGTCATCGGCCGGCTTGCTGGCCACGTCAATGGGCTCGCCAATGGCCTTCGGAGTCTGGAAATACTGCTTCACTACCGGACTCTTGCTGTCGCGATCGCCGCGGGCCTCTTCCAAGGTGTCGATGGCCGGAACATTCTGGCCCAGCGCCCAATCGTCCTTCATCTTGGTCGCATCTTTGCGCGCCAGTTCAACCGATTCCTCGATTTTCAGGCGCTCGGCGATTTTGTCCTTCGCCTTGTCGTACGGCAACGCTTCTTCGCTTTTGTATTCCTTGATGCGCGCGGCCGCCAGGCCCTGTCCGCCTTTGGACACGACTTGATTCGGTCCGAACTGCTTTATTTTATCGGCGTTCGTCCGGTTCGTGTACGGATTGTCTGAATCACGCATCAGGTAGAAGAGGTAGGCCGCCCATTTCGCGTCCTTGGCGTTGACCTCTTCCTTGCCCTTGTTGAAGTCTTCTTCGAGCAACTGATCTGTCGTCCAGTGAACCAGGTTCTTGCTCTTGGCCCATGCATCCACATCGAACTTTTTGCGTTCCTCGGGCTTCTTGGCTTCCTGCTCTTTATCGAAGGCTCGTTCCGCGTCGCCGAATTCGCGCTTGAACGTATCCATGCGCGAGCGCTGTTGATCAGCCAACCATTCCATGTGCCACTTCTTTTCGACTTCGGCTTTCACTTCTTCGAAAGGCTTGTATTTCTCTTCGCCCGGTTTCGGCGGAGCTTCGCCAGCCTTGGGCGGAATTGCAAAATGAATTCCCTTGTAGCGATCGTAATAATCCTTGATCGCTTGTTCTTTCCACTTCGCTTCAACTTCAGCCTTCACGGACTCGAAGGGTTTGAACTTCTCGGGCTCGCCGGCTTTTGTTTCGAGCTTCCAGGCGGCCATGTTCTTGCCGTAGACCTTCACCAGATCGCCATCGGAGGGCTTCAAGTCCGAGAACGCTTTCTCGGTGTCCATAAAGATGACGTCCGCCGAGAGCATCGGCTTGGTGAACATCACGTCGCGCAGATCCTTGATCGTTTCCTTATCCGCGCCTTTGTGCTTGTCGTAGAATTCCTTGATCTTGTCGTCCGTCGGAGCGGCCGCTTTCGACAGGTAATCTTCGCTCTTCAGTTCTTTGTAGCGCAGGCGCACTACCTCGCGGTCGGCGAGATACGCCACGAACAGTTCTTCGTCGCTTGCGCGCGCCTGGCCATATATGAAACGCATGTACTTTTCGATGGTGCCGAATTCCTGCGTCATGCGCTCAAACTGGCCGGGCGTCATCTGCATGGCTTCGAGCAGCTTATGGTAGACCGCGTCGTTGATGGCGGGCTCCGAACCGTCGCGCTGGCGAATCTGGTTCTTCACTTCCTGGCGCAGGCGGTCCTTCAGTTCTTCCGCGCCCAGTGAAAAGCCGGCCGCCGACGCGGTTCCGTACGAAACCATGTGGTAAGCCGCTTCGTCGCTTGAGCGAACATGCGTGTCACGGTAGCCCTGCGGATTGTAGCCGTACTGCGTCAACATGAAGCGCAGCGCGATCACTTCCGACGGCGTCAGGTGATATTCGGTGTTGCCGATGCGATACGAAACGCTCGGCCCGCCCTTCGAACCGCCCGCTTTGCTCAACGCGTCGCCCGAACCAAAAAGAAAGGCAAAGCTGATAATAATGACCGGCGCCAAAACCATGTAAACGAATTTCTTGTGTTCTCGGAACCATTCGAGCTGCATGTCTTACCTCTACCTGAATTCCCTGCTCCCGCGACGTGCACAGAGCCCATTAAAACAGAACACACAGCTTAAAGCAAAACCTACCACATTGCCAGTGACACATTACGCCGGTTGTGAATCCTTTGGATTCGGGGTAACATGCTTCGAACAGGTAACGGGCCGCGTCGTACTGATTTATGGATGGGAGCACGTCTTGGGCAATGTGACGGTTCTGTTTTTTGGCGATGTGGTTGGGCGTCCGGGCCGAAACGCGCTGCGTTATGCCATTCCTGTTCTGAAAGAAAAGTACCAGGCGAATTTCGTCGTCGTCAACGGTGAAAACGCCGCGTCCGGTTCCGGCCTGACTCCCTCGACGCTCAACAAGATTCTCAGCGCCGGAGCCGACGTCGTCACCACCGGTGATCACATTTTCCGGAACAAAGAATACCCCGGCGTCATCAACGAGCTGCGCGTGCTGCGCCCCGGCAACTACCCCAAGAGCGCCGATGGCCGCGGCTGGGGCCTGTACACCACCGCTGACGGCACCCGCATCGTGGTGATGAACCTGATGGGCCGCGTGTTCATGGAGCCGCTGCGCTGTCCGTTCGAGATCGCGGACGAGATTCTGACGTCGACTTCGAGCCAGGCAAAAATCATTCTTCTGGACATGCACGCCGAAGCGACGAGCGAAAAGATCGCGATGGGCTGGCATCTTGACGGCAAAGTTTCCGCGATCGTCGGCACGCACACGCATGTTCAAACCGCCGACGACCGCATTCTTCCCAACGGCACCGCGTACATTTCGGACCTCGGCATGACCGGACCGTACGATTCGGTGCTCGGCCGCGAAAAAGTTCCGGTGCTGAAAAAATTCAGGACCTCGATGCCCGCTCGTTTCGAAGTCGCCGAAGGCGACGCGCGCGCGTGCGGCATTGCGGTGCGCATCGACAAAGATACTGGCCGCGCCAATTTCATCGAACGCTTTCAGCTTCCGCTCCCAGTCGGGACCAGTTTCATGGACGCCAGTTGATATAGAGGCGACACCACGAGCATGCGCCGCGGCCTTTTCGATCCCACTTCCCACCGCCCCCCTCCGCCCGAGCGCGATCCGAAGACGGGCAAGCCGAAGTCGTACACGGTTTCGCAGATCACGCGGCACATCAAGGATTGCGTCGAGAAGGGCTTCGGCAACATCTGGGTCGAAGGCGAAATCTCGAACTTCAAGTGCTACCAGTCCGGCCATTTTTATTTCACGCTGAAAGATGACGGCGCGCAGCTTCCGGCCGTGATGTGGCGCGCGTCGGCCGAACGCCTCCATTTTCTTCCTGAGGACGGACGCAAAGTTCTCGCGCAAGGCCGCCTGTCGGTTTACGAACCGCGCGGCGCGTACCAGTTCATCGTCGAAAAAATGGAGCCGCTCGGCATCGGCGACCTTGCTGCCGCGTTCGAGCAGCTCAAGACGAAACTCGCCGCCGAAGGACTTTTCGACGAAGAACGCAAGCGCCCGATCCCGCGATTCCCGCACCGCATCGGCATCGTCACCAGCCCCACCGGCGCCGCGATCCAGGATTTGCTGAAAGTGATTTTCAACCGCTGGCCGGCCGAGATCGTCCTCGCCGGCGTGCGGGTGCAGGGCGAGGGCGCGAGCGCCGAGATCGTCAACGCGATCCGAATGCTGAACCGCCTCGCCGGAAAAAATCGCCCCGATGTGTTGATCGTCGGCCGCGGCGGCGGATCGCTCGAAGATTTGTGGGCCTTCAACGAAGAGCCGCTCGCGCGCGCGATCGCGGCGTCGGAGATTCCGGTCATCAGCGCCGTCGGCCACGAGGTCGATTTCACGATTTCGGATTTCGTCGCCGATGTGCGCGCCGCGACGCCAAGCCACGCCGGCGAGATGGTCGTGCCGCGACTCGATTCGGTCATCGACCAGTTGGATGCATTGCGCAGCGCACTGCCCGAGGCGCTGCTGCATCGCGTGAAGGTCGCGCGGAATCGTCTTGATGCGCTCGAACAAAGTTACGCGCTGCGCCATCCCGAAGAACGCATCGCCGCGCTGCGCCAGCGGCTGGATGACATGTCCTCGCGCCTCGCGCCCGCCGGCGAACGCGCGCTGGCCGTCAAACGCGACCGCATCGCCGCGTACGCCGGCCGCCTGGAATCGCTCTCGCCGCTGAAAGTGCTCGAACGCGGCTACAGTGTGACGCTGCGTCCCGACGCCCGGGTTGTTCGCTCAATTGACGAGATTCAGGAAGGCGAAGTGCTCAGCACGCGCGTGCGCGACGGTGTGATTTCGTCACGCGTCGAAAAGAAAGAATCGCGGAAGAAAATTTAGAAATAGGTCTTCGGCACCGACGTCGCGTACCCATAATACTCCGCCGCAATTCCGACGGCCGCCCAGACGATCAAGCAGAACACCATCCAGAGTTTCGTCGAGCCGGTCAGTTTCTGATCCGGTTCCCAGCGGAACATTTTTGCTGCGGCGAGGCACGTCGCAAATCCGGTCAGCGTCAATGCGATCAGATTGAAATACCCGCCGCTCAACCCCGCCCCATCGGCCACGATGCACGCGCGCATGGATTCAACGGCGTAACGGCCGGGCAGAAACGCCGAGACGTGCTTGGCCCAGAGCGGCAGTTGGTTCAACTTTACGCCGACGCCGCCGATCATGATCATCGGCAGAAAGAAGATCTGGCCGAGCGCCTGCACGGCGCCCGCCGAATTCGCGACCATCGCGATCACAAGGCCCAATCCTAAAAACGCGAACGAGACAAACGTGAATCCGGCGAAGAGTTCAACAGGCCGCTCGGGCATAGGCATCTTGTAAAGGATCATCGCCACCGCGATCTGCAGCAGCGCCGACGTGCCGACGATGACGAAGCGCGCCAGCATGGTGCTCGCGACGAACCAAACCGTCGAGAGCGGCACGAGGCGATAGCGGCGCCACACGCCGCGGTCGCGCTCCGTCACCAGCGCGACGGGCATGCCGAAACACGCGCCGCCCATGACGCTGATCGTCAACACTTGCGCGAGCTCTTTGGTCAACGGCGGACTGCCGCCATAAAACGCGCGAAATGCGATCAGGAAAAACAGCGGCACGAAATAGCCGAAGACCATCGCCTGGATATTCCGACAGTTCAGCCGCAGCGTGAC
>Ga0265314_10003888_pt1 | contig 14205 bp, 20 predicted proteins | sample 4126metaG_FD_203106 | JGI IMG/M metagenome (GOLD analysis project Ga0265314, IMG submission 203106) | Rhizosphere microbial communities from Carex aquatilis grown in University of Washington, Seatle, WA, United States - 4-1-26 metaG | ecosystem: Host-associated > Plants > Roots > Rhizosphere >... | reverse complement strand
ATTGTTGAAATGCGATTCCCAGATCGTGCCGCGCGCATCGTCGCGTTTCACATAAGCGAGCACGACGCCGACAATGCTGGTCAGCCCGTTGGTGAATACCAGAATGAACAGCGCATAGCAGATGATCACCAGAAGGCGTGTGTCGCTCGCCGTCTGCGGCGTGCCCTGCGGGTCGCTCATCAGAAATAGGCCTTGTTGTCGATCGCGCGGACGAGGCCTTTGACCGTGCGATAGAGGAACCAGATCGCCAGTCCGAACAGGAGCGGAATGCCGATGAAAACGAAACACAGCAAGCCGAACGCGATGCCGGCCACCAGCGTCACCCAGAAGGTGTTGATGATGTTGTCGTAGTGCGATTCCCAGATCGTTCCGCGCGTCTCGCCGCGTTTGATGTAGGCGAGGATCAGCGCGACGATGGTCGACAGATGACAGGTCGGCCAGCCGATCAGATAAAGGATGTAGGCAATGATCGCGGTGCCGCGCGCGGATTCGTCCACCGTCGGCACGGGCTGCTGGCTGGAAATATCGGTCATGGCTCCCTCCCAGTTCGATGCCCTTATGTGGGGAGGGGAAATGAGAGGGTCAAGGCAGGAGTCCTAGATCCCGCCCCACCAATTATAGCCCTGGTCTTCCCAGTAACCGCCCTTGCCGCCGCCGATTTTGTCGAGGCTCTCGACCACGGCGATGTCCTTCACATATTTGGGCTGCTTGTAGCCGAGCTGGCGTTCGGCGCGGACGCGCACCGGCGCGCCATGCTCGATGGCCAGCGGCTGGCCGTTGAGATTGTAGGCCAGGAGCGTCTGCGGATGCGTCGCCTCCACCAGATCCAGGCTCTCATAGTAGAAATTGGAATCGTTGATGCCGTCGCCATCGCTGTCGGTCATCGGATCGGCGCAATAGAAAACGACATAACGCGCATTCGGCTTCACCCCGGCCAGCGCCAGAATCTGTGCCATCGGCGTGCCGGTCCATTCGCCGATGCAGGACCAGCCTTCCACGCAATCGTGCCGCGTGATCTGCGTGCGCGGCGGCATCTTGCGCAGCTGATCCATCGACAGCGACAGCGGATGCTCGACAAGGCCGCCCACCGTGATGCGCCAGTCCGCGAAATTCTTCTGGGCATGCGCGCGATAGTCCGCCGTGCCCGGATCGAGCGTGCCGTTGGCGCGGAAACTGGGCGCGATGTCCGCCTTGGTGAATTCCTGCGCCAGCGCGTGGCTGCCCGCGAACAGCCGCTGGATGCGCTTGGTCAGGGCTTCGGCGCTGCGCAGAAGCGGATCGGCCCAGGGCTGCTGCGAGATGGAATCGCATCCGGCCAGCGGCAGCGTGGCGGCGCCCGCGAACCCGCGCATCAGAAAGCCGCGGCGTGTTGTGCCTTCAGCCATGCCTGCCTCCCGTCTGCTCGATCTCATAGCGGCCGGTGATCATGGAGCGCAGGTTGTTCCAGGTGCCGGACAGAATGACCATCACGATGTGCACGAAGAAGAACAGCAGGAACGAGAACGCGCAGAGGAAATGGATCGTGCGCGCGCTCTGCCGGCCTCCGAACAGCCATGGCAGGAATGGGAACGCCGCATCCAGCGTCGGCGACATGGTGAGGCCGGTGAGCACGATCAGCGGCGCAATGACGAAGATGACGGTGAAATAGGTGAGCCGCTGGATTCCGTTGTAGCTCTTCGCCGCTTCGCCTTTGGGAAATTGCAGCATGGCATGATGCGCGATTTCGGCAGGCAGGCCCGTGAAGTCTTTCGCCTTCGGCTTCAGATCGCGTGCGAAATGTCCGCTATAGACGGCAAGGCTCGCGAAGATCACGCCATTGGCCACGAACAGCCACGCGAAGAAGAAATGCCACAGCCGCCCCATCGCCAGCCATTGCGGGCCGGGGATCGTGGCCCAGGACGGAAATCCGCGCACCGCCCATTGCCCGTCCACTTTCGAAGCGCCCAGCCATCCTGTGCTGTCGAAATGCCAGGAGCCGATCTGGGTGACGCCCTTCAGCGAACCATCATCGTTCTGCTGCGCGGTCATCGAGATCCACGGATGATCGAAGTCGGACTGGTACCCCCAATAGAGCGCCGAGTGGGCGTTGAAGATCTGCAGCCCGCTCATCAGCATCACCGTGAGCACCACGACATTGGTCCAATGCGTGAGGCGCACGAACAGCGGATGGCGGAAGAACCAGACCTTGGGATCGTCCGGATTGCTGTTCGCGCCGTATTTCAGGAAGTTCAGGAACCGGTCCCACGCGCCGGGGGAGGCGTGATCGTTCGCCGGTTCGCTTGCGATGGTCATGCCCTGTCCCCGGATTCGCCGCGGGCACTATAGACCCGCCGTGCCCCCTATACGCAGCCCAAACCGGCTTCGTTACGCGGCGCTGCTCAGAATTCCGGCTTCACGCCGCCTTTTTCCACCGTGGCGGAGGCGACCGTGGCCTTGCCCGCCGCGTCGGTCAGCACCTGCGCCACCACATAGACGCCGGGTTTCACCATGTCATGGCGATAGGGAACGATCGCCACGATCGGGGTCTGCGGCGTGACATCAACGACCGACGTTCCGGTGCAGCCCGGCTTGCCGGGCACTGCAAGCCCTACGCATTTGCCGTCGACCATGCCCGCGCCATGATAGGTGATGTTGAGCTGCCAGTTTCCGCCGCCGGCCGTAACCGTGCCGTTGGTCATGCTGCCGGCCATCATCGGTGCCTTCTGGGCGGCTTTCACCGTTCCGTTTGTCATGCTGCCCATGCCGGACGATTCGGTGGCCGTCGAGGGATGATGCGGCCAGGGATATTGCCCCTCGCCCATTCCCGCGAGCGGGATGATGTGAATTTCCTGCGCGCTCAGATGGCCGTCCTTGCCGGGCACCGCCGTGATGCCGACGAAGTCGGTCGGCTTGAGCTGGCTGAAGCTGCGCTTCTCGACGGTGGCGAAACGTGTCGCCAGCGTGACGGTTCCGGTGAAGTCCGTGCCGCCGTCCGTCTTGATCGTCATCGACTTGGCATCGAGCGATTGGATCGTTCCGCGCACGAGAGTCGTTTTCGGCGCGGGCGGCGGCGCATCCGCCGCGTAGGCGGCCGACATTGCGACGGATGATGACAGTACCAACAACGTCGTTGCGAGAAGGCGCATCCTGAAATCCTCTGATTGAAAAATTTATGTCATGAAGCTTCCGGCAATACCGACAAGCTGTCAATTCGCACACGGATCATTGTTCCGGCCTTTCATACATTTTGCGACAGCGAACACGCATTCCACGAAATGCGTAACGTACGAAAAATATTGTGAGAAACGTGTCCGAAAATTCTCTTTACTCTGCGCGCTTCGTCACTAGTTTGGATCACAGAGCGGGGGCTCAATCGATGGAGCTTTCGATGCCCGCTTATGAAATCAACTATCGCCACGGCGACGGCTCGCTCACCGCGAAAATCGAAACCCACTGCGCTTCCGACAAGGAAGCCAAGATCCTCGCCCATGCGATGAAGATGGATGGCGCGCGCCAGCTCGAGGTGTGGCTGGGCGATACGCTTATCTATGCCCGCCCTGAGGACCCCGCCCAAAAGGTCCCGATTTCGGTCGGAGCCCATCTTTCGCTGTGACGCCGGCATCTTTCTTTGGTTGCGCGGGCGTGGCACCTTGCCCTCCAGGGGTTCCTTTGAGGGTTTAGACCATGAAGACTTTTGCCAAGCTCGCGGCCGCAGCAGCGCTCGCCGTTTCATTCTTCGCCGCGCCGGCCCAGGCGTCGGATACGCGCGAATTGCTCGCGCATGCCAATGCCACCGTCACCACGCTTCGCCATGACTCGGTGTTCGGCGATGCCCGCCGCAACCTGCGCGGCGCCCGCGCAGTTCTGATCTTTCCATCGCTCGTGAAGGGCGGCTTCATCTTCGGCGCCGAGGGCGGGGACGGCGTGCTCCTGCGTCGAAGTGGACGTGGTTGGTCCAGCCCGGCCTTCTACTCGATGGGCTCGGCCTCGTTCGGCTTCCAGGCCGGCTTGCAGGACGCGCAGGTCGTGATGGTGATCATGACCGACCGTGCGCTGCGCGCGATCGAGCGCAGCAAGTTCAAGTTCGGCGCCGGCGCGGGTCTGACCGTCGTCACGCTCGGCGCGGGCGTGGAAGGCGCCACCAGCGGCAACATGACGGGCGACATCGTCGTGTGGTCGAAGTCCAAGGGCATTTATGGCGGCATCTCGGTCAACGGTTCGGTCGTGGCGCCGGAAGACGACACCAATGCCGAATTCTATGGCCGCAGCGTTTCGACCGCGGACATTCTCGCCAACCGCGTGAGCAATCCCGCGTCGAAGCGTTTGCAGTCCAATCTCAACGCCGCATTCTAAAACGCACTGAAACAAACAGGACGAGCGGCGGTGGCGACACCGCCGCTTTTCTTTTTAGTCCCGCGCCACCGCGAGGATTTCCCCGCCATGCGGCTTCTGCAGCAGGATCGCCGTCTTGAGGCCGGGCGGTGCGGAGGGCAGCGCGAACTGCGCGGGTGCGCCATGCCATTCGCCCAGCTTCGCAAGGACATGCACCACATTGCGCTGCGGCTGAGTGGTGCCGGAATTCTCGCCGCGGGAAATCGGAATCTGCACGATGCGCGGATCGTAGCGCACAAGCCACACATCGGCGGCGCCCTGCCCGGCATCGACGGACGCCGTATTGGCGGTCAGGTGAACGGACGGCGCGGCAGCGCGATTGCTTTTGGCGATCAGGTTTTCGATATCGGCGCGCACATTGCCGACCGCATCCATGCGGCCGTCGACCACGATCTGCGGCGTGAACGGTCCGCTTTCGCGCAACGGGCCTTCATAGTCGCGCTGGCGCTGGGTGAAGACTTCCTGATCGAAGGTGTCCTTCCAGCCCAGATAGTCCCAATAGGTGACATCGAAGCTGAGCGCGAGCACATCCGGCCGATTGGCGATGGCGATGAGATTGGCGTTGGCCGGCGGACAGGACGAACAGCCCTGGCTGGTGAACAGTTCGACGACGGCGGGGTTCTGGACGCTAGCGGCCTGCGCCGAAACACAGGAGAGAAGTCCAAGAACGGCAACAGCAGCAAACAGCAAACGCATGGAACGTATCCGGCAGGGGCGGCGTCTCTTATACGCCCTGCCGCCCGGCTTCGTTACGCCGCGCCCGCCATCGTCCGGTAAAATCTACGCGAACATCTGCCAGGCGAGATTGGCGACGAGGTTGCTGCCCCAATGTTTCAGCGGCGGCAGGCGGTCTTCCCATTCCTGCTGGCGCATTTCCGGCGATTGCGAACGCGGGAAAATATAATGATCGCGACGGTAGTCGGCGTGAACGCCGGCATATTGCGCGCTTTTGCGCGTCACCGGCCTGGCGCCTGTCAGATCATTGGCAGGTGCTAATTCCCTGCATTTTGCAATTCTGGTCGTCTGCATGGCTTCACTCGCTGTTTCCACCCCCTCGGGCGGAACAACGTACGAATCGCCAAAAAGGTGCCGCGACCGCAAACAGGAAGCCGCCGAGTGTGACCCGCAAGGCGCAGCGAATTAACGCTTATTCTATTAAAGCCACGACAGGTTCGGGCGCGCGCACCGCACGGCGGGCGCGGCGCTCGCAGGATTCGTCCATTTCCTTCTTCCATTGCGCGCGCAGCTTGGCGCGCGGGATCGCATAACGCGCTTCGAGGAATTCCGATCCCACCACGCGATCGGTACGGAAATGGCGGAAGCCGTTGCGCAATTCGCACCATGCCACGATCAGCCGCACCGCTTCCCAATAGCTGACGGCGATGGGCCAGATGATGCGGCGGGTCTCGTCGTTCTTTTCGTCGCAATAGACGAGCGCGATCTTGCCTTGCGCGCGGATGGCGGTGCGCACGCGCGCGATGTCGATGGTATCGGGCGGCGGCGGCGGGCGCGAACTGGCGGTGGCGAGCGCCGGCTCCATCAGCAGCGGGCGCAGATGCTCCGGAATGACGACACCGATCTTGGCGATGAGATCGTTGGCGGCGCGCGCCAGCACCGGATCGGCGCGGCCCGATACCCATTGCGCGCCCAGCATGGCGGCTTCGATTTCGTCGGGCGTGAGCATCAAGGGCGGCATGTCGAAACCGCCTTCCAGCACATAGCCGATGCCCGCCTCGCCGCGGATCGGCACGCGGTCGGCCATCAGCTGCGCGATGTCGCGATAGGCGGTGCGCAGCGAAATCTCCAATTCCTCGGAAATCTCGGTCGCCGTCGTCGGGCGCTTTTTACGCCGCAAAATCTGGATAATCCGGAACAGTCTGTCCGCGCGTCTCATGCTGCCAACATCCCGCAACGCTGCTGACACCATGCTGTCAGCAGCGTGTCGTTAAGAAAAGGACCCAATTGAGGAGGGACAGACAATGATTACGCTTTTCGGCTTCGGTCCGGCCTTCGGCCTTCCCGATCCCAGCCCGTTCGTCATGAAAACCGAGATCCAGCTCAAGATGGCGGGCGTGCCCTACCGCTTCGAGCGCGCCGCGCCGCAGACCGGGCCCAAGGGCAAGATTCCGTTCATCCAGGTGGGCGCGCACCGCGTGGGCGATTCCACCTTCATCCGCGCCCATATCGAAAAGCATCACAAGTTCGATTTCGATGCCGGGCTTTCCACGCATGAGCGCGCCCAGGCCTGGGCCATCGAGCGGATGCTGGAGGATCATCTCTATTTCGCGATGATCCAGCACCGCTGGATGGACGACGAGAACTGGTACAAGGGCCCGTCGCATTTCTTCGACGGCGCGCCGGAAGGCGTCGCCAGGGACGCGCGCGAGCGCGTGCGCACCATCCAGCACGGACACGGCATCGGCCGTCACAGCCATGACGAGATCGCCGAGCTGGCGGACCGTTCGCTGACATCTTTGTCGATCATCCTGGGCGACAAGCCCTATGTGATGGGCGAGAAGCCGACCGGCGTGGATGCGGTGGCCGCGGCGATGAGTGCGGCGATGCTGACGCCGTTCTTCACCGGCGAAATCCGCCGCCGCGCGGAGCGCCACGCCAATCTCGCCGCTTATCGCGACCGGATGTTCGCGCAATATTATCCGGACTTCGCGAAGCAGCAGGCGGCGTGACGGTGCGCGCCGCTACCGTTCTTCGCATCGCCGCGGTCATTGCCCTCGTGCAGGCCGCGGCGCATGCCACGCTTTTCCTGACCGCAAAGCCCGGACATGGCGCCGAGGAAATCGCGGTGATCGACGCGATGAAGTCGCACATCTTCCTCTTCGCCGGGCAGCCGCGCAGCTATTGGGGCTTCTATTACGGCTATGGCCTCATGGCCGCGCTTGTCGTGGTGGTGGAAGCGGTGCTGTTCTGGATGCTGGCGGACATCGCCAAAGACACCCCCGCGCGGACGCGCCCCATCATCGCGTTGTTCGTTGTCTACAACATCGCCCATGCCGCGATCCTCTCGCGCTATTTCTTCCCGTTGCCCATCATCATGGACGGGCTGGTGACCGCAACGCTGCTTTGGGCCTTCGCTGCCGCTGGCCGCGCCCACGCGTGAGTTACATGCTCGCGCCATCGAAATGGCTGATGACGGCTTTTTCCAGAACATCGCGCGGCATCAGGTTGGCGTTCACGCCCATGCGGTTCCGGCTCGCATCGACCGGCCACCAATGGGTCACGCAGCCGCAATTCTTGCAGCGGTGGAATTCGATCTCCCTGTCATCCCACATGTAGATGTCGGTCGCCCCGGCGATGCGCACCTTGTCGAGGGTATAATAGGCCCAGAGCACGCCATAGCGGTGGCAGATGGAGCAGTTGCAGTCCTTGACGGTCTCCGGCGCCGTCTCGATCTGCAATTTCACGGCGCCGCAGTGGCAGCTGGATTCGACCATCATTCTCTCCGCGATCAGGCGGCGAACATTGCCCGGAATTTGCTTTCGCCGGAACGGGAAAAGAGCACGGCGCGGCTTTTCCGGTCGCGCGTGGCCCAGCCTTCGTCATAGATGCGGTCGAGCAGCGCGGCGCCGAGACTGCCTGCCAGATGGCTGCGCCGCTGGCTCCAGTCGAGACAGGATTTGCACAGCGGCCGACGGCCCTGCGATAGGACGCCAAGATCGATTCCGATTTTCGGAAAGAACGCTTCGCCTTTGCGTGTGACCTGCACCTCATCGCCGCGCGCGGCGATCAAGCCCTTGCGCGCGAGGCCGTCGAACAATTGCACGCCCATCTCGCCCGCCAGATGATCGTAGCAGACGCGGGCGCGGCGCACCTGTGGATCGGAGGGGCCGGGCCGCGTGCGCAGATGTCCTGCGCGCGCCGCCACGCCCATCATCTTTTCCAGCATGTCGGCCACGTCGCTGCCCGAGAGGCGGAAATAACGGTGCCGTCCCTGCTTCACGCCCGCGATCAGCCCGCCGCTTTCCAGTTTCGACAGATGCGAGCTCGCCGTCTGCGCGGTGATGCCTGCTTCGTTCGCAAGTTCGGTGGCGGTCAGCGCTTTGCCGCTCAGAAGCGCGCCCAGCATGTTGGCGCGCGCCGGATCGCCCGCGAGCGCGGCGATGGGTGCGATGGAAGGACCTTCTTTCATACTTCGATGGTAGACGAAGCATTCGCGCAGAGGCAAGCGCTATCGTCGCGTCATGAACAACAGCAATCATCCGCATCGCCGCACGGTGATGCGCTGGGGTGCGCTTGCGAGTCTGCTCGCAGCCCTGCCCTGGACGAAAGCGTTTGCACGCGAGGAGAAAGCCATGAACGTCGTCTGCCACATCCGCTACGAACTCGATCCCTTCAAGCGCGACCAATTCGAGGAATATGCAAAAGTGTGGATCACCGCGATCCCGCAATGCGGCGGTGCGCTCATCGGCTATTTCGTGCCCAACGAAGGCACCAATTTCGAGGCCCATGCCCTGATCGGCTTCGACACCCTCGCGGCCTACGAAACCTACCGCGCCAGACTGCGCACCCACCCCGCCAGCAAGGCAAATTTCGAATTCGCGCAGCGCGAGAAATTCATCCTGCGCGAATACCGCGACTTTCTCCGGCAAGTGACGGCCTGATGACGCAGCAGGTCTCCCTCCTCCGGGGAAACGGCCCCGGATTGCTGGTGCGACGCCAGCAATCCGCGGGCGCGCCTGTTCTCTATGTGCACGGCGCAACATTTCCTTCGGCGCTTTCCGCTGCCTATCGCTTCAAAGGCCGCTCGTGGATGGACGACTGGAACGCGCGCGGCTTCGACGCCTGGGCGTTCGACTTCGCGGGTTATGGCGGGTCGGATCGTTACGGCGACGATCCGCAATCAGAGGCGATACCGGGACGCGCGCCAGACGCCGCCGCGCAGATCGCCCGCGTCGTGGAGCATATTGCATCCGCCACCGGACATTCCTCCGTCGCGATTGTCGCCCATTCCTGGGGAACGATCCCGGCGGCGTTGTTCGCCGCGCAAAATCCGCAAGCGGTGAAAGCGCTCTGCCTGTTCGGGCCTATCCTGCGACGCCATGACAAAACAGAAGCTCCGCGCGAGAAATGGCGGCTGGTGACGGTCGAGCAGCAGCTCGCGCGCTTCATAGCCGATGTGCCGCCGGGCCATCCGCCCGTGCAGATCGAACCTAAGCTGGAAGACTGGGGACTGGCCTATCTTGCCAGCGAACCGGGTGCATCGCGGCGCGTGCCGGCGGCGGTGAAAATTCCGAACGGGCCCGCTGCCGATGTCGCCGAAGCGTGGTCGGGCAACCTTGCCTACGATCCGCGCGACCTTCGCTGCCCGCTGCTTTGCGTGCGCGGCGAATGGGATTCGCTCACGACCGACGCCGATGCCGCGTGGCTGCGCGCCCGCGCGCCCACATGCCGCGATGTGAAAATCCCCAAAGGCACGCATCTGATGCATCTGGAGCATAGCCGCGACGATCTTTTTTCCGCCACCGGCGAATTTCTGAAGGACATGGCATGATCGCCGTCATCTTCGAAGTGTGGCCGGACGACCGCGCGGCCTATCTCGACATCGCGGCGTCGCTGCGCCCGCTGCTGGACGGCATCGACGGTTTCATCTCCATCGAGCGTTTCCAAAGCCTCGGCGAAGAGGGCAAGCTTCTCTCGCTCTCTTTCTGGCGCGATGAGAAAGCGGTCGCCGCATGGCGCAATACGGGCGAGCACCGCGCGGCGCAGGCCGCGGGCCGCGGCGGCATCCTGTGCGATTATCGTCTGCGCATTGCCGGCGTCGTTCGCGACTACGGCATGACCGATCGCGGCGAAGCGCCCGCCGACAGCCGCGCCGCCAATCCCGCCGTCAATCCGACGTCGCCAGAACGCCTTGCGGCTTGCCGAAAATCGCCGCGTTGACCTGGCGCGTGCCCGGATTCTCGCGCTCGATGATGTCCATCAGCGCCTGCAGATCGAGAATCTGTATCTGCCGGTAGCTGCGCGCCAGAACGCCTTCGGCGATCAGCGCGCCGATCTCCTTGTTGATCGTCGGCCGCGACTTGCCCAGCACCGCCGCCATGTTCTCCTGCGAGATGCCGACGGGGATCCGTACGCCCGTGGGCGTCTCGATCTCGCCCCGCGCCCAGTAGAGAATGATGCGCGCCAGCTGACAGCGCACCGAATTGGCCGTGCGCATGAAGCTGTTTTCATATTCGATCCTGAGCTTGCGGCCCAGCATCAGAACGATGTCGCGATATCGGGTGGGCTCGAGCGCCAGCGCGTCCATCACAGACTTGCGCCGGAGGAACACCAGTTCGCCGTCGCCGCTGGCGACGGTTTCGAAGGCCACGGGCATCTCGTCGAACACCGCCAGATAGGATGTGGCCTGCGCCGGCATCAGGTAATCGACGATCATGGTATCGCCGTCGGCGCGGGGGCGCTGCACGACGAAATTGCCGCTCGCCACGATCACAAAATAGGGCGACAAGGCCCGGAACGGGATCGCAGTCTCGCCATCGGCATAACGCCGCAACTCCGCGCCTTCCATGAGCTTGTCGATCATGGGATCGGGCCAGGCTGAGAAGATGTGCGTTCGTTTGACGGTGTCCCGGATACGGCCGGCGGCGTTGCTGACGGACGTGCTCACGCTGTACCCGCCTCGGCAGAATCATCTTCATCCGCAGAGTGCCAAAAAGCCGACAGCGGCGCCATCGCCGTCTCGCGGCCATCGCGCACGATGATGTCGCTTGCGCACGAATCCTTCGCGGCATTTGCCGTTACGGCAAGATTGAAAGCACGTTGTTCGAACCACCGAGAGATCTCGCGCGCATCGCGCGGAGATCAGTTCGCGTCCGGCGCGTCCTCATCCGGACCATTCTGGCCCGCATCGTCATGCAGGATCAGCTTGGTGTGATCCTGCATCTCGATCCGCACGCGCGCATGCCTGAAGGCGTTGTGCACCTGCTCGCTGATCTTCAGATCGATATTCTTCAGATGTGCGTCGGAGAGGGCGCGATCGATGTCCGGCCGCGCCTTCGCCAGCGCGGCCTGCACTTCGGCTTCGATGCGCGGCTCCGCCTCCTGCAGGGCGCGCAGTTGCGCGTCATGGACGCGGAGTTCCGCTTCCCGCTGGCGGACTTCCGCCTCGGCGCGCAAATTGTCCGCTTGCGCCTCGCGCGCGTCGGCTTGCGCGCTCGCGATCTCCGCACGCATGCGCGCCAGCTGTTCGGGTGTTGCGCCATCGGTATCGACGTCAATCGAGACGTGACGGATCTTGCGGCCGTGAACCATGCGTTCCGAGCGATGCACCGCGATGTAAGGATGGACCCTCTCGATCTCGGCGGCAGGCTCGATCGGCGGCATCGCGGGCGCGGCAGGCGCCGGCGCCAGAGCGGGCTGCGCCGGCAATGGTGCGACCGGCGGCGCCGGTTCGACAGGCGCGACGCTCTCCACCACCGCCGATGGCGCGGCATCCTGCGCGAAAGACGGACGCGCAAAGGTCAGTGCGGCTGCCGATAGAACGGCAACGCTGCCGATTTTGACAACGTCCATGGCCGTCACGCCGGAGCGCAGCGGCGTCGGCGCCAGAACCGATTTCACGCGCGCTTCCAGCGACGACGGCGCCGCCATGAAGAGCGGCATGCCCGCCAGCGCCGGCTGGCGCGAGCGGAATTCGGACGCGAGTTGCAACAGCTCGCCCGCATAAGAGGACGGCCGCATGCCCGATGCGATCACCTGATCGTCGGCCGCCAGTTCCGCTTCGTTGCGTAGGGCGTGTGCGGCGAACCACACCAGCGGATTGGGCCAGTAGAGCGCGCAGACCAGCAGCGACAGCAGCTGGCTCACACTGTCATGGCGCGCGATATGCGCGGTTTCGTGCAGCAGCACCGCCTGCAACCGCTCGCGCGGCCAGAAATGCGCGTTGAAGGGCAGCAATATGATCGGACGGAACAGGCCCCAGGTGATCGGGCCGTAACCGTTGGGCGATTTGGACAGGCGCACCTGATAGCGGCCGCGCGGCAGATCGTCGAAGATATGGGCGCGGCTGCCGCGCTTGAGCGCATGCAGACCCAACACCGCCGCCAATCCCCGCAACGCGATGGCGCAGACGCCCGCGAGATAGAGCGACAGCAATCCGAAGGCGATGGTTTCGAGATCGATGTGGAAAGCGGGCCGCGAAGCGTTCGCGGCGGTATGTCCGCCGGTGGCAATGGGCGCGGCGTTCAGAGCCTGCGTGTTGGATGCGACCACCGACGCGGCGGGCACGGTGAAATGAATCTTCGCGGGCACGATCCACGCCAGCAGCGGCAGCAGAAGCAGCGCGACAAAGGCGCCGGCCCAGACCAGGTGGCGCAGGCTCGCGCGGTTGCGGAACAGATGCGACGCCTCCCAGGCCAGCGCCAGGACGATCGCCGACATGACGAACGCCTCGCCCGCGAAGAGCAGCATGTTCTGTGCGAAGAGCGTGTTCATCGTCCCTCTCTCTTTGCCTTTTCGATCAGCCGTGACAGCCGGTCCAGTTCGTCGCGGGAAACATCCGCGTCCTTGCGTGTGAGCAGCGCCGCCACGGCGCGCTCCACCGAATTGTCGAAGAAGGTCTTCAGCAGCGAATCCATCGCGCGCCTGCTCATCTGCTCGCGCGCGACGAGCGGCTCGTAGATGTAGCGCGTGCCGTCGCTGACATGCCGCACATGGCCTTTCTTCTCCAGAATGGTGAGAAGCGTGCGGATGGCGGTGGTGCTCGGCGGATCGGCGATCTGCGCCACGATCTGCGCGGCGGAGGCTTTGCCCAGCTTGTAGAGCGCATCCATGATCTCCCGCTCCCGGCGGGAGAAGCCGTCTTTGCCGGATTTATCGCTTGCCTGACGTGCCATGCCAAAAATTTGGCATAGCGGTAGAGACTCGTCAAGCTCGCCTGTCTTTGCGAACCCTACGAGTGTTCATCCGGTAACATTTTTTGCTTTGTTTTAGCCGCGGCCGTTCACATGATCCTGGCCCGAACGCTCGGCTCAGCCGGTGCGCGAGGCGGCGGTGGAAATCACGCGCGTCTTCGAGTCGGCGCGGCGCGCCTGAAACAATCCCGCCTGCGCATCGAAGCTGAACGTGCTGATCAGGATCCAGCGCGCATCGCCCTCCGGCGCGAGCAGAGGAAGCGCCGTCAGTTCCTGACGCAGGACTTCCTGGCCATTGTCGACGAGGATCTGCTCGATGATGCCGGGACGGTTTCGCGCGATCGCGGTGCGGGCGCCGGCCAGCAGCATTTCGCGGTCGCGCGTTTCGCCGGCGACGGTGTCCGACAGCAGCGCGCCGTCCACGTCGCGGCCGAAATATTCCACCATCGCGGAGCCCGCCAGACGAATGCGCGCGTCGGCCCAGTCGCCGACCGGCTCGGCGACGGTGAGATCCGGCATCATCATGGCGATGTCGCGCGCAGGTATGTCGCGGCCCATGCGCATGCCGCCATGCGTGCCGCAATCCTGCCAGTAAGCGATGAGGCGGATCGTCGAGGGGTGTGTGGGCATATTGATGCCCCGCATGCGATGCTCCATCTCGGAACGCGATCGTTCCATGTTGCGCGCCAACATGACGGCCATGACACCCACTCCCCAGCGGACGGCAAATCATGACGCGGAGCTTGTTTCGGGGTCGTTAACGAATACTAGACCTATGGGGGCATGCTGCTGCCATACACTGTCAGCAGAATGGCAGGAGGCGGGCTGCAAAACCGCACGTCGCGTCTTATATTGGCGGCATGGCGCACAACAACGGCATGATTCCCCGCTCGAAGAAGAGCAAGGCGGCCCGCGGGCTGTCCGACAACGCGCAGAAGTTCCGCGCGGCGGTGGAGCATGTTCC
>Ga0265314_10003886_pt1 | contig 14212 bp, 7 predicted proteins | sample 4126metaG_FD_203106 | JGI IMG/M metagenome (GOLD analysis project Ga0265314, IMG submission 203106) | Rhizosphere microbial communities from Carex aquatilis grown in University of Washington, Seatle, WA, United States - 4-1-26 metaG | ecosystem: Host-associated > Plants > Roots > Rhizosphere >... | reverse complement strand
ATCCCGCAAGGATCCAGCAAAGAATGTGCCCGGTGCCACTCCGAGCATAACGGAGAGGATTTTCCGCTCATCAAGTGGGATCCCAAAACCTTCGACCACAAACTCACCGGCTACGTTCTCGAGGGCAAGCATGCCGGCGTGGCGTGCGCTCGCTGCCATAGCGCCGACCACATCGCCCCCGCGGAGCGCGCCGCGATCAAGATGAAGAACCTGTCGCGCAGCTTTTTGGGTGTACCGCAGGCCTGCGTCGCGTGTCACGAGGACCCGCACAAGGGACGGCTGGGCGCGAATTGTATCCAGTGCCACAACTTCAGCGACTGGAAGACGGTCAACGTGGCCCAGTTCGATCACTCCAGGACGCGCTATCCGCTGACTGGATTACACGGGCAGGTGAAGTGTGAAAAGTGCCACACGGCGGCAGCCAACGGCCAACCGCGTTACACCGGGATACCGTTTGCCAAATGTTCGGATTGCCACGCCGATCCACACCACGGAAGCTTCCCTCAAGGCTGTGAGTCCTGCCACGGCACCGAAAGCTGGAAAAGAATTTCTTTGGCTGCGGTGGGTAAGAACTTTGATCACTCGAAGACGAAGTATCCGCTACAGGGCAAACACGCGACCGTGGATTGCGCACTCTGTCACGCTGGCGGAGATTTCAAAAAGCCGGTTGCGTTCGCAAAGTGCATGGATTGTCACCAGCCCGATCCGCACAACGGCCAGTTCGCCAAGCGACCGGGGGGAGCGGAGTGCGCGGCTTGCCACTCTGTAGATGGCTTCAAACCGTCGACGTTTACGGCGAAAGATCACTCGACCTCGGCCTATCCTCTCGAAGGCAAACACTTCGCCGCCGAATGCGCCAAGTGTCATATTCCCAAGGGCAAAGACACACTGTTCAAGGTTAAGTTTGCGCGTTGCACCGATTGCCACAAAGACGAGCACGATGGGCAGTTCGCCGGGGCTCCGTACCTCAATGCCTGCGAGCGATGCCACACGCTGCAGGGGTACAAACCCTCGACGTTCACGCTGGCCCGCCACCAAGAGACGCATTTTGTTCTAGCCGGCGGACACGTCGCCGTTCCCTGCGGAGATTGCCACAATGACCAAGCGCTGGCGCATACGGAAGGTGCGCCCCGGCCGGTAGTCTTTTATCACTGGAAGAATCTTTCCTGCACGACCTGCCACCGAGACCCGCACAGAGGACAGTTTGCGAAACGCATGCAGCAGCTTCGCACCGACGGAACGGCCGCCGGTTGCGAGGCTTGCCACTCCACCAAATCGTGGAAGGAACTCTCGCGCTTCGACCACTCGAATACGTCGTTCCCGCTCCTGGGCGCGCACAAGGCTACGGCCTGCATCGACTGCCACAAGCCGCCCAACCTGGAAACCAAGCTCATCGCCGCTGACTTCACGGCTGCGCCCGTCAAGTGCGAGGACTGCCACGAGGACATTCATGGCAAGCAGTTTGAGAAGAATGGCGTGACTGCTTGCGTGGATTGTCACAACAGTGCGAAGTGGAAGCCGTCGCTTTTCGACCACGACAAGCGGACTTCGTTTGCCTTGCAAGGTCTGCACAAGAACGTTCGCTGTGTTGGATGCCACAAAGAGATTCGAATCGTCGGGGATAGGAAGGTCCTCTTTTACCAGCCGACACCCAAGCGGTGCGAGGGTTGCCACGGGCCGGATACTCTGCCTCCCGGCAAAAGCTAGTTCATCTCCCACGCAGCGGTTCCATGGACGTAATAAATACCCTCGCCCTGAAGAACTTACCCCACTCAGAAGTGCATGCCTGGCCGGCACGGGAATTTGGACATCGGGGTCATACGACTCCTGAACATCGACTCGCGTAACTTTGCTCGCCATGCACAAATGGCTAAGCTCTGTGGACGCAGGATTGCTGGCGTAGCGGTATTTTCCGGCTTCTTAGGGGTATTGGGGCAAGTCCAACAACTAGGGTGGGAACGTTGACTGCGGGACACTTCACGAGCCTGGCAGCAGGGCTATTGCTTACCTTAAGCTCGCTCGTGAGCGGGACGAACCAGAGCGCGCCCGAAACCCATAGCCCACATGGCAATCTGAATGTTCCCTGCCAGAACTGCCATACCGCTCAGGGCTGGAAGCCAATTCGCACCGTTCCCGAATTTAATCACAACCAGACCCGTTACCCGCTGCGCGGCCTGCACCAGAATGTGGCCTGCACGCAATGCCATGTAAAGCCGGTGTTCAACAATGTGGGCCACCGCTGCCAGGACTGCCACGCCGATATTCATAAACGCCAACTGGGCGCAAACTGCGAGCAATGCCACAGCGTCCGGGGATGGGGAGTATCGATCAAGGAGATTGAGCAACACGATAATCGCTTCCCGCTGACGGGCGCTCACGCCGCCGTGGATTGCGACTCCTGCCACAAGAACGCGGCCAACAGCCGATTCCAGACCATGTCCACGATGTGCTATTCCTGCCATGCGGGAGACTTCAAGAATACGACGTCCCCGAATCACATCACTCTCGCTTTCTCGACTACCTGCGAACAGTGCCACAGCACGGATAACTGGCTGAATGCGAAGTTTGATCACAATTCGGTGGGATTTCCGCTGACCGGCGGACACGCGGTTCCGCCCAGAGCATGTACCGACTGCCATGTCAACAACAACTACAACCTGACGAGCACGACATGCATTTCGTGCCATCAGACCGATTACAACAACGCCACCAGCCCTGTGCCGCACCGGGGTTTCTCCACGAACTGTCAAACGTGTCACGACACCATTACGTGGACGGACGGGAAGTTCGACCACAGCGTGACCGGTTTCACCTTGACGGGAATGCATACGGTGCCCCCGCGGCAGTGCGCCGATTGCCACAACCAGAAAAATGGCGGCTACAACCTGACGAGTGGGGCCTGTATAACTTGCCACCAAGCCGATTTCACTGGCGCCAAGGACCCGGACCATGTGGCGGGAGGCTTTTCGCAAAGCTGTCAGATTTGTCACACAACTTCAGCGTGGCAGCCGGCAACGTTTGACCACTCCAAATCCGCGTTTCCCCTGACCGGTTCGCACACCGTGCCCCCACGGACGTGCGCGGACTGCCATGGCACCACCAACTACAACATCACGAACACGGCTTGCATTTCGTGCCATCAGAAGGATTTCGACAACGCGACTAGCCCGGTACCGCACGCGGGTTTCCCGACGACTTGCCAACAGTGTCATGACACCGTGCAGTGGACGGATGCCAAATTCGATCACTCACAAACCGGCTTTCCACTGACCGGTTCGCATACGGTTCCGCCACGGGCGTGCGCGGATTGCCACGTCAACAACAACTACCAACTGAACAGCGCGCTGTGTATTACTTGCCACCAGAAGGATTTCAACGGAGCAAACAGTCCGGTGCCGCACGCCGGCTTCCCGACGACTTGCGAGATGTGCCACGACACGACCGCCTGGACGGACGCGACATTCAATCACAACAACACGCCGTTTCCCCTGACCGGATCGCATACGGTGCCCCCGCGAGCATGCGCTGACTGCCACGTCAACAACAACTACACCTCGCTGCCGACCACCTGCATTGGTTGCCACCAGAACGACTACAACAACGCGAAAAGTCCGGTGCCGCACACCGGCTTCCCGACGACTTGCGAGAACTGCCATGACACAATCCAGTGGACCGATGGCAAGTTCGATCATTCGCAAACCGGGTTCCCACTGACGGGATCTCATACAGTCCCCCCGCGCGCCTGCACCGACTGCCACGTGAACAACAACTACACCCTGAACAGCACGCTCTGCATTACGTGCCACCAGGCCGATTTCAACGGGGCAAACAGTCCCGTGCCGCATACCGGCTTCCCGACGACTTGCGAGCTTTGCCATGACACGACTGCCTGGACGGATGCGACTTTCAATCACAACAACACGCCCTTTCCACTGACGGGATCGCACACGGTGCCCCCGCGGACCTGCTCCGACTGCCACGTCAACAATAACTACACCACGCTGCCGACGGCCTGCATCGGCTGCCATCAGAGCGATTACAACAACACCTCGAATCCGGGGCACGCGGCCCAGCCGCAGTTTTTCCCGACGACGTGCCAGAACTGCCACAACACCACGAACTGGCAGAATGCGACCTTCAATCACGCGCAGTACACGCCGTTCCCGATCAACCATGGCAACGCCAACGGCGTGTGCGCGACGTGCCACACGAATTCGAATGACTACTCGATTTTCCAGTGCACCAATTGCCACGCGAAAGCCGAGACGGATCAAAACCACCAAGGCGTCAGAGGATATGTGTACAACAGCGTGAACTGCTATCAGTGCCATCAGAGCGGTCACGGCGGGTGATAAGCGAAGCCCGAAGGGGCAGCGCCGGTGGTCGCAATCCTTCTTGCTGCGCGCGCTGAATCGAGACATTCGGGGAAGTGGCGCGGGATCTGGCCGGAGCGCCAGCGAGTGCTGAATGGACATGAACGCAGTTTGCGAACATCTCGCAATCGGGATACTCCTGGTGTCTGGCGCCACGGCGCAGAGTCCAACCAGGACCGCGACCCTGCAGAATATTAGGGTGGCGCGGGATGGCGGCAACGTGCGCGTGGAAGTAACTCTGAGTGCCCCCGTCAGGCCCTCGATTGAAACAGCTATAAATCCTGACCGAATTCTGCTCGACTTCCTCGACACCATCGCCAACAGAGATGAACAAAAAGAAGTCAACTTAGATGGCCTACGCAGGGTGCGCACGGCGCAGCACAGCGCCGTTCCGCCGGTGACGCGCGTCGTTATTGATCTCGACCATGCACATGCTTACACGATGAAGGCAGAAGGAAACACGATCATTGTCACGGTCGGTCCGGTGCTGAGCGCGAATACGGGCCGCTCCAACGCGCCCGCGCCGCCTGTTTCTTTAGGATTGCGTGGCATTCTCCGGCGGAAGGCGCCGGCCCAATCCGCGACGGCCGCTCCGTCTGCTTCCCTCCCGCTGCCGGACCCGGCTCCGGCACCGGCTTCCGTTTCGCGTCCTCGTCCGGAGGATGCACAGGATGCTTCCGCATCCACGGCTCCGCCATTCTCCGGGGCGCAAGCCGCCGCAGACTCTCAGCCGCGCGATGGCTTGGTTACGGCCTTAGGCTTTCCTTCGGTCAGCGCCAACACGGTCAACTCAACCACTGCCCGGGCCGCCGCGAGTGGCACAGAGCCCGGCGCAAAAGCAGCGGCAGTAAGCAGCGATCACGCGGTGGAGACGATCTCCGCTAATTCTGCCGCACCCGAGCCGGCGGCTGGCGGCGCGGCGATGATCGTCGCCCGTAGTGACGATCCGAATCTGCACACCGTTTTCAGAGTGAAGTATGTCGCCGAGGGCATTGCTTACCTCGAAGGCGGGCGCGCCCAGGGTCTGGCCGAAGGCATGAAACTGGAGGTGAAAGACACGAACTTGCCCGCACGGCAAGGGGATAGCGCCAACGCCGACGATCCGCAGGTGGTGGCTGAGTTGGAAGTGAGTGGAGTCGCGGAAACTTCGGCCGTGACAGACATTCACACTTCCAGGCGTCCCGTGAAGGCTGGGGACCTGGCCTACCTTTCGAGCGCCGATGCTGGAGTCCTGGTGGCGCAGCGCGCATTGAGTTCGACGCGGCAATACCCGGCGGTGGTTTCGTTCAGCGAAGGCGACACCCTCGATGAAGAGGCGCGCGAAGAAGTTCCGCGTCCGCCCCTGCCCTCCGTCAACCGCGCCCGAGGCCGGATTGGGCTGGATTACGTTACCACTATGAGCACTGGATCTTCGGCCATGACCAGTTCGAATGTGGGCTTCGCCTTTCGCGGCGACATCACCCGCATCGGCGGCACGCACTGGAACCTAAGCGGATATTACCGCGGTCGACTGACTTCACAGAACGGCAGCAACATCCAAACCGTGCAGGATCTGATCAACCACACTTATCACCTCAGCATGACCTATGACAACCCGAACTCCAGTCTGGTGGCGGGGTTTGGGAGACTGTACCTGCCTTGGGCCTCAAGTCTCGATACCATTGATGGCGGATATTTTGGAAAGCGGCTCTCCAAGGGCACGACCGTCGGAATTTTTGGCGGATCGACGCCCGATCCGAGCTCGTGGGACTACAGCCCGAATCGCGTGATCGCTGGCGGCTTCGTCAATTTTGAAGGTGGCGAGTACAACAACTGGCACTACAGCAGCACCTCCGGTGCCGGCATCAACATGGTGAACTGGACGATGAACCGGCCCTTTGTGTTCTTTGAAGATTCCGTCTCCTACAGCAGAAAGTTTGCCGTGTATGAGGCGGCACAATTCGATAGTCCCGCCGGTACGCCGGTAACACCGGCGCCGGGCCCGGGACTCGGCCGCAGTTTTTTCACGTTGCGCGTGCAGCCTCACCCCCGGGTCGAACTGGATTTCAATCACAACTATTTTCGGGACGTCCCAACCTACGACCCGTCAATAATACCAACCGGGTTGGTCGACAAATATCTATTCCAGGGAGTGAGCGTGGGGGCACGGGTTGAGGTGGCTAGGCAAATTTTCCTGTCCTCGACGATCGGAAGAAGCAACGGCGCCGGCGACAAGAATGCGTCGCTTAACGAGATGTTCGGCATCACCTTCAACCGGCTGCCGATCTTACACCTGCGCGCGGACGCGCACTACGCGCGCTTTAGCAGCTCTTTTGGCAGCGGATACTATGAGGCGGTTTCGCTCTCTCGGCAAATGAGCGAAAGTCTGCGCCTGGAACTTCTGGCGGGACAGCAAGATTTCAGTTCCGCGTTGACCACCGCCAGCCGCTCCCGCTTTCTCACGACCACCTGGGAAAAAACGATGGGGGCGCACTACTACGTGCAAGGAAATTTCACCATCAACCGGGGCGAGATGAATTATCAGCAGTGGATGTTCTCGATCGGCTACCGGTTTGATTCGAAGGCGAAGGCCCGCAATGAGTAGACCGGCACATTTCGCAAAGGAGATCGCGAAGCAACTACTGCGCGCCGCGATCGCGGTCGTCGCCTGCGTCGGATTCTGCATGGCAGGCGACAGCCCTGCTTCTCCCGGCGCGGACAAGCTGCAAAGCCTGCTGCAGCGCACCGGCGAGCAAATGTCGGAGTATCTCGAGAAATTTTCCGATGTGCGGTGCACGGAAAAAGTGTTACAGGAAAAATTCAAGAACGATGGCAAAGACAAAATCGATCATCGAGAAGAATCCACCTACGACTATCTGGTGATGCTGAGCAACACGGGCGGCGAGTTGAACCTGACGGAGTCGCGGCTGCCAGTACACCAACCCAAGTCGGACAAGAAAAATCGTTCCATGCTGGTGAGCAACGGCTTTGCCACGCTGTTTCTCGTGTTCCATCCGCTCTACGTCAACAGTTTCGAGTTCAACACAGCCGGGGAGGAACTGGTGAATGGCCATCGGCTGACCAGAGTTGTCTTCCGGCATATTCGGGGCACGCGGACGCCGGCAGCGCTGGCGCTGCGCGGACGGGAATATCCGTTGGAACTTTCTGGCACCGCTTGGATCGACACGGACACTGCTGTCATCGCAAGAATTTCCGCTGGGATCGACAACACCATGGTGGATGTGGGACTGAACACCCTCCAAACGGATGTGGAGTTTGTCCCGGTTCCCTTTCATGACCCTGAAAAAACGTATTGGTTTCCGTCGCGGGCAATCGTCGAAGTGGAAACGCCCCGTCAGCACTGGCGGAACACGCATGAATTCACGAATTACAAGAGGTTCGAAGTCAGCACCGAGGAGCAGGTCGCCACAAAATGAGCACTAACGCCACAGCCGCAGCCAACGCTCGTCTCGCCATCACTACGGCAAAACCCGCGGTCGACACCGAACGAGGTCATCAGGTCCGCCTGTTCCTGGGATACCTGATTGCCATTGCGCTCGTCGCCGGGATTTTCGCATACGGCTTCAACTACTACACGCTCAGTTCCACCGAGCGGCCATTTTCTCCCAAACACGTCTTGCTGAAGCCCAGCGGAGTGATCGGAGTCAAACTCGGCATGTTGGGGCTGGGGATGTTCCTCTGTATCTTTCTCTATCCCCTGCGCAAGCGCTGGGCCTGGCTGGGGCGGCAGGGGAGTTCGCGGCACTGGATGGACAACCACGTGCTTTTGGGACTTGCGGCGCCCTTCGTCATTGCCTTGCACGCGGCGTTCAAGTTCCGCGGGTTTGCCGGCATCGCGTTTTGGATCATGCTCGCCGTTTCCCTCAGCGGAGTCGTCGGACGCTATCTCTACGGGCAAATTCCAAGAAGCCTGAATGCAGCCGAGCTTTCGCTGAAAGAGGTGCAGGACATCCAGGCCAAGCTGGGAGAACAACTGGCGAAACAGAAGATTCTTCCTCAATCCGATTTGAGAGCATTGCTCAGCCTGCCTTCCGCGGAGCGCGTACAGAAATTGCCGACCGTCGTAGCGTTGGTCTACATGATGCTGCTCGATCTAAGCCGCATCTTCAAGATCGCCACCTTGAGAAGAAAGCACCTCGGCTTCGCCGAACAGCTTTTCACGCTGGGCGGTTTGCGAAAGACAAGTCATCCCGATCTGGAGCGGGCGGTTGCGGTTGCGCGCGAAGAGGCGGCCCTCGCCAAGCGCGTGCTGTTTCTTTCCTGCTCCCAGAAGGTGTTCCATCTCTGGCACGTTGTACACAGACCGTTCAGCTATACATTTGCGCTACTCGCGATCGTCCACATCGTGCTGGTTGTGATGATGGGATATTTCTGATGCGCCACCTTGGCATGGAGCGCTTTTAATGGATACGCTCGTCGCATTAGCAATCGCCGCCATCGTAGGAATCTTTTTCGTGCGCGGCTATTTAAAGAGTCTCAAGAAACAAGAGGAACGGGCGCGCGCCTCGGCCGCCAAGGGAGCCCTATTTTCCGACGGGCCCAAATCGCAACATCCTCATATTGATACCGCATGGTGCCTGGGTTGCGGCGGATGCACCTCCGTCTGTCCGGAGGGCGACGTGCTTGCCATGATTGGAGGCAAGGCGGCGATCGTAAACGGTCACAAATGCATTGGCCATGCGCTCTGCGCCGACGCATGTCCCGTAGGGGCGATCACGATGGTGCTTGCCAGCCCCGCCATGGCCGCGGATATGCCGCGCTTAACGCCGGAGTATGAGACGAGCCTCGAAAGTCTTTTTATTGTTGGCGAACTGGGCGGTCTCGCTCTGATCAAGAACGCCGTCAACCAGGGCCGCGATTGCGTGGATACGATCGCCGCTCGGATTACCGCCCACGGAACGGCCCAAACCCCGTCCGATGTATTCGATGTGTTGATCGTCGGGGCCGGACCGGCGGGGATCAGCGCCTCGCTCCGGGCCATCGAGCACAAACTCAACTATGTCACGTTGGAGCGAGACGAGATTGGTGGCACGGTTGCGAAGTATCCGCGGCAGAAACTGGTGATGACAAGTCCCGTGGAATTTCCGATGTACGGGAAGTTCAAGAAGACTGAACTCTCCAAGGAGGCTCTGCTTGCTTTCTGGGATGTGGTTCTGAACCGCGCGGATTTTAACGTGCGCACCGGCGAAAAAGTTGAGGACATCAAGAAAGGCGCGGACGGCGTATTTACCGTCGTGACCGTGAACAACCAATACCGTGCCCGCGCCGTGGTTCTAGCGCTGGGACGCACAGGCACTCCGCGAAAACTGGGGGTGAAAGGCGAAGAACTGCCCAAAGTGATGTACCGCTTGATCGAAGCGGATCATTACATCAATAAGCAAATTTTGGTAATCGGAGGCGGCGATAGCGCGGTTGAGGCGGCCATGGGACTGGCCTTTCAGGCCGGGAATAAAGTGACACTCTCCTACCGCCAAGCCGCTTTCGCCCGCATCAAGGAACGCAATTCTCAACGGATCGAGGACTCCATACGCAAAGGGAAAGTGAACGTACTGTTCAACTCAAAACCGGTGGAATTCACGCAAACTTCCGTGGTGTTGGATGTGGACGGTATGCGGCGAGAAATTGAAAACGACTTTGTCTGGATTTTTGCCGGCGGCACCCCTCCGAACGATTTTCTGAAGAAGATCGGCGTTGGATTTGGAGCACGGGACCTGAGTCTGGATGCGAGCCAGGAAGTGAAACACACTGCGGATTCCGGGAAACAACTCGCTGAGGCTGCGGCGACAGCACATTAGGGTTCGCGCATTCTCCGAAATGCTGCACGAGAAAACGAAACCCACATCTCGGAGGCCCAACTTTGAAAGGTCGTTACCCGAAAGCTCCAGCGATTCTGACGATTCTTCTGCTCTCCTCATTGGCCCGAGCCCAAACACTCACCGGCACCGTCACGAACGGCACGACTGGGAAACCCGCCGCCGGAGATGAAATCGTCCTGCTTGACCTCAGTCAGGGAATGGAAGAAGCCGGGCACACAAAGACTGACTCGAAAGGCAACTTCAGTTTCAAGTTGGAGGATGCCCAAGCGCCGCATCTGGTGCGTGCCATCCATCGGAAAGTGGCCTATCACCGCATGGCGTCTCCCGGAACGACTTCCATTGAAGTCGAGGTTTACGACGTCGGGAAGCACATCGACGGGGTTGAAGTTGTCGCCGACATCATGCGGCTGCAGGTGGTAGGCGGGCAGTTGCAAATTATGCGCGAGTTTGCCGTGCAGAACTCTTCGCAACCCCGACGCACACAGATGAATGATCGCAACCTTCAATTCTATGTTCCGGGCGGAGCGCAAATCGTCGAAGGCTCGGTGGCGACCGAGCATGGCAACCCGCTTAAATTCGCACCTGTGCAAGAGAGCGACAAGGACCGCTATGCCTTTGCGTTTCCCCTGCGTCCGGGAACAACCCATTTCAAGGTGCTCTACAAGGTGCCGTACGCCAAAAGTGCGAACATCGATCCGCGATCGCTCTATCCTTTGCAGCACTTCTTGGCTATTGTTCCCAAGTCTATGGAGTTCTCGGGGGCGCCCGGAAGCAACTTCAAGCCCATGAACGACCCCAATCAGCCGGATGCCAACGTTCAGATAGCTTCCGCCACAGCGGCGGGGCAAACCCTTGCGTTCACGATCTCGGGTGAGGGAACACTGCAAGCCCGTGTGGAGGGCGGCACTGCGCAGCGGGAAGGCCCTTCGGCGCAATCCGGGAATCTTCGCAGCGGGGGACCCGACCTCCCCATCGAACGGTCGGATCCTCTGCAGAGATATCGCTGGCCCATTCTGGGTGCCTTTGCCACCGCGCTGGTGGTGGCGGGTGCGGTCCATGTCGCGTTGCGGCGGCGCGCCACGGTGCGCCACGGCCCATCCCGGACAGCCGGTTCTTTGGAATTCGAAGAGCACAATTTGGACCATTCGACGACCGGAGTCCCCTCCGCGGCGGCTTCCTTTTCCATGTTGCTACAAGGGCTGAAAGATGAAATCTTTCAGCTCGAAGTCGAACACATGCAGGGGGACATCTCGCAGCAGGAATACGACAAAACAAAGGCCGCGCTCGGCCAGGTGCTGGAGCGTGCGCTGAAGCGCGAAACGGTCAAGTGACCGTGCTCGCATACACCGGGAAGCACCCGTGAAGCCTAAGTCGACTTGTAAATGGATGGTTGGCTTGGGCAGCAGGCGGCATTAGATTTCCCGCCATCGTGCGCTTGCTTGACCTAAAGCTTGCTATCGAGGTAATTCTGCGAACGACGGACTGTGTGTGCGTTTTAGGGTGGCCAAGAATCGGTGCGAAAGGGAGATGCCGGTAGTCCCTCCGCGTTCGAAAGATCGCAGTCCGGACTGTCGGCCCACGCGTATCGGACTGCCACTGGAGCTGCAACTTCAGGGCTGGACACGATGACTGAGTTTCCTTCGATCGACGCTTGCGCCCAGTGAAATTGTCGATCCTCCCCGGCGATCGCAAAACCCTGCGGAACGCCTCCACCCTTGGCCCGCAAACCGCCGTCCGTGTGCACGAATCGAATCCGGATTGCGTTTCCCTCCACGGACATGGATTGATATAGGGGTCCTGAATAGACGACCGGGGTTTCATAGGTGACACCAAGCGCCCATAGCGCCAGGCGTTGTCCGACCTCAGCTTTCCGGTGGGGGTGAATGTCTTTCGGATCTCCGACATCTATGGTTACGGCTAAGCCAGTGTGCGGGATCTTGTTCAGAGTGAACAGTTGGGCTTCCCGCAGTTCCGCCCAAGCGGACTCCGTTGGATGGTCGGGACTCGCGCCATGATTTGGCAGCTGCACGATGAGGAACTCCATCGCGGCATAATGTGAGGCGGAACGCCAACTCTGGATAAGGTTCGTCAGAAGCACGCGATATTGCTGCGCTTTCAAGGCGTTGCTCTCCCCCTGATACCAGATCGCTCCGCGGAACGAATATGGCAGCAAAGGCGCGATCATGCCTTGATATAAACCGGAAGCACGACGGTGTGGGTAACCTGCCGGGGGGACGTTTTCAAGCACGAAGCCCGTTAACGCTGCAGGAGTGAATTCCTTTACCACTCCCCATCCCTCCTGGTGCAGGTCGCGGAACCAGATCGTGACCTGCGTCCAGTCGCCGGAGGCATGAAGCAGCGAGGTGGCATAGTCGTCCCAGTCGGTAATCGTCGACTGCAAAGAGCGGAAACGGAATGAGCCATTGCCACGCACCCAGAAACGGATGCCTGCATAACTGCTCAGGTCCGCCGGCAATCCATCTGGCTGGAATTTGGCGGTCACACGGGAGTCGTCAGAGGCGTCGATCCGGCCGGCGACCTGAGCGGCGAAGCCGGTACCACCGCGTCCGGGAGAGATGAGACCGAATGTTGTCTCGGGCGCGGCACGCCAGTCATAGAACCAATCGCCACCGAAAGCTGTGTGGGCGCTACCATCATCGAAGTTGGCAAGCGGAAGTGGCTTGCTTGGACGCGAGGGCTCTGGAATGAGCTCAAAGTCATCGAATACCAGATCGAAAGGTGCTCGACTGGCGGTGAAAGTGTCGCCCTCGGAGCGATTCCATTCCTCGAGAATCGACTCGATTTGCGGGTCCTGCTTGACCGCCTCCGGCGCGATCCATTCTTCGATGGTGGTTCCAGGCCAGGCGGCCTCGATGATTCCAATCGGAACCTTCAACTTGCGGTGAAGATCGCGGGCAAAATAGTAAGCGACGGCGGAGAAATCCTTGACCGTATCGGGGGTGCAGGGATACCACGAGGCGGGGAGAGTGTCCACCTGCGGGTCGAGCGCTACCTTCTTGGGAACGTTGAAGAGCCGGAGGTTCGGGTAATCCGCTTTGGGGATCTCCTGGTCCGCGCCCGTGGACCCGCTCAGCACAAAAGCCATGTTGGATTGTCCCGATGCGATCCAGACTTCTCCGATCATGACGTCCTTGATAAGGATGGCCTTCTTGCCAGCGACCCCCAAGCTGAATGGTCCGCCCGCATGCATTGGAGGCAACCGCACGCTCCACCCGCCCCTGGGATTTGTGATTGTCGTCCTTGAAGTTCCCGCTAGGCTGACCACGATCTTTTCGCCGGGGTCAGCCTTCCCCCAAATGTGAATTTCCCGCCCCTGTTGGAGAACCATGTGGTCGCCAATCAGATTGGGGAGTGTCGGTTCGGCCCGGCAAAACGGTGGAGAAAGGAGCAAACACATCGAGAAAACAAAGTACCAACGGCCAAGAAGGAAGCTTTGTCCTGCCGATCTGGTCAGCGCCAGAATTGCAGCCGGGAAGAAGGAGCGTGCGATGGAACTTGCTTTCACTGTCTTGTGCTCCTTTGAGGCGGCGCTAGCGGCTTCGGTGACGTGGACTTCGCGACAGGAATCACTTGGCGCACGCGACCGATTCGATTGCTCCGCGGTCGACGCCGCCGCATTGCGGCACTGTGACACCAAAGAAATCTCTGCCCCCGCTGCTTTCAATTACCTTCCCGGAATCCATAGCGGGCGAGTTCTTTTGGGGTGCATATCCCGCGACTGTCTGGCGGCCGAACCCAGCGTGGCCGGGGTTTGCCAACAGCGGATTCGAGGTGAGGCCGTGCGGATCGTCCGCTGGAGGCACTCCGTAGTAGACGTTGAAGTCGTAAACGTTGTTCACACTCTTGCCAGGACCGGGTGCGGTCTCGTATGAACCATCGGGGTTTCCCTTTACGCCATACGAGAATCGCGCGGTGCCTTCGACATAGAAAATGTTGTTGTAGAAGTACGTATTCGTCGCCCACCCGGTCCAATCCGTGTGGAGAACGACATCCACGCTTTCA
>Ga0265314_10003883_pt1 | contig 14222 bp, 10 predicted proteins | sample 4126metaG_FD_203106 | JGI IMG/M metagenome (GOLD analysis project Ga0265314, IMG submission 203106) | Rhizosphere microbial communities from Carex aquatilis grown in University of Washington, Seatle, WA, United States - 4-1-26 metaG | ecosystem: Host-associated > Plants > Roots > Rhizosphere >... | reverse complement strand
GCCTTCGGCAGCCTGCGAGGCGACACGGACGACGCGGAGTGGGGGGCATTTGATTCAAAAGCCAATGTCAATTACCAGGGGACAAGCCCCTGGCCTGTTTTCTGACACCTGGGAACGAAGGTTATTTCTCCAACAACCTGCCGACCATCTCACTCAGTGCATCGCCCCGCGCACTCAATGTGACGACGTTCCCTTCCTGGTCGACAAGGATCGCGCGGGGAATCGAGTTCACTCCGTATTTCGTCGCCAAGGGGTGCTTCCAGCCGGTCGCATTGGGATCGTCGCTGAACAGGATCGGCCAGGCGAGCTTTTCCTTTTCCAGGAACGTTTCCAATGCCGCCCGATCCTGGTCGAGGCTGATGCCGACCACGTCGAAGCCCTGCTCGTGGTACTTTTCGTACGTGGCTTTCACGTTCGGCAATTCGGCGAGGCACGGTCCGCACCAGGTGGCCCAGAAATCGACCAGCACCACTTTGCCCCTGTATCCGCTCCAGTCGAATTCGTTATGGTCGACGAGCTTTCCCTGGATGTCGAGCGGATGGCCGACCATATCGAGTTGGTGGGCGGCCCCTTCCGATTGTTCGGCGATGGCCGCCAGTTGCGGATGGTTCTTTTCCTTCAACGTCGCGGCGAGTTCCAGGTACGCCGCGATTGCTTCCTTGCTCCGGCCGTCCTGGGCCAACTGGTCCGCCGCGAGCTTCGCCAACTGCGCCCCCAGCGCGACGGACTTTGGATCGTCGGCCTTCATCAGCATCGTTGCCATTTCGGGGAGCGCCTCGGCGGCCAGATCCGTCGCGCGCGCTTTGCGAATTAGTTGCACGGCGCGGATCACAAGGCCGGCCTTCGCCTCGTTGACCTCGCCGGCGCTCAGGTTCTCTTTGACGGCGGCAACCAGTTCCTTCAATGCCTCCGTGTCGTTCAAGTCAGCCGCGCGTTCCATTTCGTCGAAGCGACGGGCCAACTCGCGAAGCTTGACCGCTTGGGCGATCGCCGCGCGCGGGTCATTCGCGTACTTTTCGACCAGAGCCGATATCTTTTCGTTTGCGTTCTTGTCGCCCAGCCGCCCAAGCAAAGGGAGCGTGTCGAATTCCGCTGCCAGAGCGTCTGCTACGACCGTGTCGTCGGCTGCCGACTCGAGGATCTTGTCGGCGGCGGCGACGATCGCGGCGGCAGTCTGTTGGCGTTTGGCCATCCGTTCAGCGCGCGTGCCCGACTCGCGCTTGGGGCGTTGCAACTGTTTGATGAACGCCAACAACTCCTCCGGCGTTCCGTTGGGGACGGCCAAAGGGTCACTGGCGCCGGGACTTGCCGGCCCATCCGCTTGAACCATCGGAACAAGAATGGCGAAACCCAAGAATAATGCCAAAACGGCGACTAATCGATGCGAGCCGAGCGATTTCGACATGGCGACCGCCTTTCAATACTGAAGGGAAGTTGGGTTGGTGGGCAGAACCCACCCTGTGGAACCAGCGACCCGAGACTGCCCCACGATTAGCAGGCTACTCCAAGCGGCGCGCGGTTGCAAAGGGGGTCAAGGGGCGTAAATGCTTCGCCCGCCGTCCACCGGCAGACAGACGCCGGTCACAAAGTCGTTGCGCAGAAGGAATAACACCGCGTCGGCCACATTTTGCGGGCTTCCCTCGCGTTTGACCAACGTGGCTTCGATCGCCGCTTTACGCTCTTCCTCAGGCAGATTTTCAGGCAGCATCGCGGGGCCGGGGAGCACCGCGTTGACCCGCACCCGCGGGTTGCGGCTGGCCAGCTCAACAGCCAGGTCGCGAGTGAGCGTTGGGATGGCGCCTTTCGAAGGGAAATACGCGGCATAATTCAAATAGGGCCGCACGATGGCCCAGTCGCCCAAATTGACGATGGCGCCGCCGGTGTCTTGTGCGATCATTTGCAGCCCCACATGCTGGCAACAAAGGAACGTCGCCAATGTGTTGACCTCGAAGTGTCGTCGCACGTCGTCGGCCGTGATTTGTTCGAGCGGCTTAGGTAGCCAGACCGCGGCGCAGTTGACCAGGGCGTCGATGCGGCCAAAGGCATCGTTCGCCTCGCGGACCATCGCGACCAGCTTGCCTTCATCAGTCAGATCGCACGATACGATGGCCGTGGCCGCGCCGTGCTCCTCCAGTTCGCGGGCCGTCGCAATCGCGCCGTCACGTGAACGATGGGCGTGCAGTACCAGGCGATAGCCCGCCGCGGCCAGCGTCCGAGCCACGCAGTTCCCGATCCGCGGCGCCCCACTGCCGGTGATCAGGGCGACGGGCCGGGCGTCGGAACTTGAAGGTGCATCCATTTTTGCGCGGTCGTTTTGAGGCCTGGGGACAAGCCCCTGGCCTTCTACGAAGACACGTCCTACTTTTTCCCCTCGGCGAAATCGGCCGCGAACGCGCGGGCATTCAGCTCTTCGCCCGTCGCGAACTTCGTCAACTCGTTCCAGGTCTTCGTGCGGCCGGGTGCGAAGACCCGCTCGCGCATGAATTTTCCGACATCCTTGCGGCCCACGTACGAGGCCGTCCGCGCTTCGGTTTTCAGCACTTCGCGCGCGATCGTGGCATGCACCTGGCAGGCGAATAGTTCCCCCAGCATGTAGTTGTGATAGTACGCCGGCGCGATGACGATGTGGATCTTGCTGCCGTAGTCGGGGGCATTTCGATCTTCGGGCCGCTGGAGAAGCTGGTATTTCTCCACCAGTCCCCACCAGACGTCGCTCAGGTTCTGGTCGGGATTGCCGTACAGCTCTTTCTCGAATCGTAACATCACCTGGCACCAGCGCGAAAAGATCAACAGCCGGTTGCGCCGCATCTTCGCGCCGGCCGCGTTGAACGCCTTGGGGTCCGACACTTCGACACCCATCTGGTGCAGCCAGTCGGCACTCTTGGAAAAGCGTTCGAAAATCATCGCCACGCCCTCCGTCGTGAGGATATGCGCCTCGCCCCGCACGGCGTATGGCAGCTTGCGAGGGATGTTCTTGCTGCTGTAGACCGCATGGCCCAGCTCGTGCAGCATGGTACTCATCCATTGCTCGTCAGCCACGACGTTGGCCAGCACGCGCACGTCCCCCTCGCGGTCGATGTCGGTACAGAAGGCGTGCGGGTTCTTGCCGGGCTTTTCGTAGAGGTCGCTGCGCTTGATCACGTCGTCGATCGGCAACCCGATTCCCGCGTAGAACTTCTCGCACAGCCCGATCACGTCGACCTTGGCGTACTCGTCGTCAAGGCTCGTCTCGAAGACAGCCGGCGACTCCTGAAAAAATGGGTCGTGGTAGTGCCAGGGGCGCAATTCGTCGACCGAAACGCCGCAGTTCTCGGCCAGCTTCGCGTCGATCTCGAGCTTGGCCGCGCGGAAAGGCTCGCGTGTCAGCTCGTCGAGCTGATCGAACAATCCCAAGACTTGCTCCTGGCTCTGTTCGTTCAATTCGAGCTGCATGGCGTGGTAGTCGGCGAAACCGAGTTGCCGTGCCGCCTGATTGCGCATGCCGACCAGCGTGCGCAAGTCCTGCTCGACGACCTGGCCGACCTCCTTGCTGGCCTCCCAGACGGAACGCCGCTCGTCGGAATCTCGCGACTGCTTGAGCACCTTTTTCACGGCGCTATCGGCCAGCTCTTCGCCGCCCACCTTGGCACGGAACACGTTGAACTGCTTCTCGATGCCGTTGGCGCGGGTGACCATCTGCTTCAAAAGCTCGGCATCCACCTGCTTGGGCACGGCTTGCAAGTAAAGGAGATGAATCTGCCTGGCGAGCAAAGGGTCGGCCAGTTTTGCCGCCTCGCACTGCTTGAGACGCGCAAAGCGGTCGCGGTCGGCCAGGGCCCCGTCGAGTTGGTTTTCCGCCTCCTGCTTGAGGCGGTAGGCCTCGTCCGAACCGGTCACATTGGCGTCCCACCAGCGGCGGCCGGCTTCGATCTCGAGCGGACGGAAGTCACGCTCGTACTCGGCGACAAGCTGTTTGGCCAACTTGTCGGCATCCGCGGCCCAGGCCGGGTTGAACGAGCCGGTCATCGCCATAGCGCACATGATCGTGACTCTCCATCGAATTGAGACAGACAACATCTGAGCGGATCTCCCTCGACGCGGGCGGCCCCTTTCAAGCCCGGCAGACATTGTGCCCTGCTGACCACGGGTTTTCAACCCGCCAGGAGATAAGGTAGTGGGGGGTTCATAAGTACTCTCACCCTTGCCCGCCACCCATCGGCGCGGGATGCTGGTGGCGTGCGGTCTTGGCAACCGCGAACGACCAACCCTTGTGGGAGCCGATGTCCCTGAAACTGGCGTGGCCGAATTTCAGAACGCCCTGGCCAACTGCGAAGTCTGGTACCAAGCGACACACTCAAGGCCTGATGCAAGGAGACGTACGAAATGATTCGTGGCAATTTGTGCATGATGGCAATCGTTGTTTGCCTCGTGGGCGTCTTGCGCTCGGACGACGTGGCAAACAAAGACGGCGCCAAGGATTTGAAGTCGATCGAAGGTCTCTGGGTTGGAGCCTGGGGTGGTGGTGTTCGCGACGGGGTTGTCTTCCAACCCGCAATTGCGGAGTTGTTCATTCAGGGCGATCGCATTGAAATGAGCGGTTTCCGCGATGCGAAAAAGCTCATGGGCACCGTCCGTCTTGACGCGAGCGCCAAGCGGATGCGCGTGACTCCATCGGTCGAGCCAGGCGGTGACCCCATTTCGCAGGAAATCGACTATCGGTATCGAATCAAGGCCGATGAGCTCACGCTGATCGGTACCGACAAGTTCTCAGTCACCTTGCGCAAGCTCCCGGCTGTAAGAAACGCACCGGCAAACACGGAACTTGAGCTCGTCACGGCCACCGGGATTGACGACACAGGCGACTTACGCGTGACCGAGTTCACGGAACTTCGAGCGGGCCAGAAGGGCACGACCTATTATCGGCCCGAGAATCGGTCGTTACATACCCGACAAGCAACCGTCCTCTTGGTACAGGAAACTGGATCGAAAAATGTGACTGTTGCGGAAGCTCGTGGGCTCATCCGCGAAGCGACGCCTGTGGCGGTTACCTACCGGCATGACGATCGCGCGGAACCGCAACAGTTACACGAATTGTGGAAGGAAATAGGGCCGCCCACCCCGGATAGCGACGCTATTCGTCAAACGCTTTCGCGGTCACTGCGGCCAGGGACATTGGTTTTCATCCTCTCTGCCCGCGAGAACGTTCCCGTACCATGATTCCCTCCCTCGTCGAAGGCAGCGGACTCTCTCAGCCGCTCGGAGTATAAAAATGAAAACCATCATCGAGCCCTTCCGAATCAAGGTCGTCGAGCCGATTCGGATGCTCTCGCGCGACCAGCGCGAGGCGGTGCTGAAACGGGCCGGCTTCAACATGTTCCTGATCGCCTCCGACGACGTATTGATCGATCTGTTGACCGACAGCGGAACGGGGGCCATGAGCAGCCGGCAGTGGGCCGGCGTCATGCAAGCCGACGAAAGCTACGCCGGTTCGCCCAGCTTCTACCGCTTCGAGCGCACGCTGCGCGACGTGACCGGCTTCGAACATGCCCTGCCCACGCACCAGGGCCGGGCCAGCGAGCGGATTCTATTCGAGCTGCTCGGCGGACCCGGGAAGGTCGTCCCCAACAACGCGCATTTCGACACCACGCGAGCCAATGCCGAGCACTCCGGCGCCGTGGCCGTCGACTTGCCGATCGCCGAAGCCAAGGACACCCGCGACCGGCACCCCTTCAAAGGAAACATGGACGTGGCGGCCCTTCGCGAGTTGATCGCGCGCCGCGGGCGGGAACACGTGCCTTTGGTAATGGTGACGGTCACCAGCAATGGCTTCGGCGGCCAACCGGTGAGCCTTGAAAACCTGCGGACCGTCCGCCGGGTGTGCGACGAATTCCACCTGCCCCTGTTCCTCGACGCCTGCCGCTTCGCCGAGAACGCCTATTTCATCAAACGCCGCGAGCCGGGCCAGCAAGACCGCGCCGTGAGCGAAATCGTCCGCGAAATGTTCGATTTGGCCGATGGGGCGACGATCAGTGCCAAAAAGGACGGGCTGGTCAATATTGGCGGTGTCTTACTGGTGCGCGACGCCGCACTGTTCCGCCGGGCGAGCAATCTGTTGATCCTGACCGAAGGCTACTTGACCTACGGCGGACTCGCCGGGCGCGATCTGGAGGCGATGGCCCAGGGATTCTTGGAGGTCTTGGACGAAGACTATCTCCGCTATCGGATTCGCAGCGCTGAGTATGTGGGCGAGAAGCTCTTGGCGGCGGGCGTTCAAATTGTCGAACCGCCCGGCGGGCACGCGATCTACATCGACGCCACGGCCTTCTGTCCGCACATCCCGCCAGACCGGTTTCCAGGCCAGGCGTTGGTCGCGGCGCTTTACCGCCACGCGGGTATCCGATCGGTCGAGATCGGGTCGGTGATGTTCGGCGGCGACGGACACGAGCCACCGGCGTTAGAACTTGTGCGGCTGGCCTTTCCGCGGCGGGTTTACACGCAGTCGCACATGGATTATGTCTGTGAGGCGGTGGCCGAGGTCTACCAGCGTCGGCACGAGATCCGCGGCCTGCGGATCGTCGATGCACCCGCCGTGCTGCGGCACTTCACAGCCACGTTCGAGGAGGTCTGAAGCCGTGCGAGATCAGCGTTACACACGTCGGGCGTTCGTCGCCATGGCAACCGCCGCCGGTGCCGGGTTGGCGGGCTTCCGTCCGGTGCTCGCCTGGCCGAGCGATACGAGGCTCCCCATCACGGGTCCCGCTGATCCAAACTTGGAGTCGTTCGACCGGCTGATGACGTCGTTCGTCGCGGAACACAAGGTTCCGGGGGCCTCGCTGGCCGTCACTCGCAATGGAAAGTTGGTCTACGCGCGTGGTTTTGGGTACGCCGACGTCGACCAGAAGGAGCCCGTCGAACCCGCCTCGCTGTTCCGCATTGCGAGTGTGTCCAAGCCGATTACCGCCGTCGCGGTCTTGCAGCTCGCCGAACGAGGCAAGGTAATTCTCGACGACAAAGTCGTCGACCGGATGAAGCTGACTCCGTTCGTGAGTCCGGGCACCGAGCACGATGAACGATGGAAGCAAATCACGATTCGGCACTGTCTCCAACACACGGCCGGTTGGAACCGGGACAAGTCCGGCGACCCGATCGGCCGGCCTTTGCAACTCGCCCAAGCGCTGGGGGTTTCGTCGCCGGCCAGCCCGGTCGATATCGTTCGGTATATGATGGGCCGGCCGCTCGACTTTGACCCGGGTGCCGAGCACGTCTACTCGAACCTTGGGTATTTGGTGCTCGGACGTATCATCGAGACGGTGACGGGCAAGAAATATGAAGATTACGTCAAGAAAGAAGTGCTCGCTCCGCTAGGAATCCATGCGGCACGGCTCGGCCGAGTATTGCACGAAGGTCTGGCCAGAGGAGAAGTCAAATACTACGATTCGCAACGGCGCATGGGCGCTTCGCTGTACCCGCCGCACCAGCAAGTGCCGATTCAGTACGGTGCCGAAAATCTGGAGAATTATGAGGCACACGGCGGCTGGATCGCATCGGCGGTGCAACTGGTAAGGTTCGCAGCCGCGTTCGACGACCCCATGAGTTGCCCGTTGATCCGTGCGAAGACGATTGCCGAAATGCGAGCCCGGCCTGCAGGCCGGGCGGGCTACGAACCCGGCGGAAAGCCAAAGGCCGCTTACTATGGCTGCGGATGGTCGGTCCGCCCGGTCAACGGTACGGGCAAGACCAACGACTGGCACAGCGGCTTTATCGCCGGCTCCGAGGCGCTCTTGGTGCGCCGCTGGGATGGACTCAACTGGGCAGTGGTCTACAATACCGCGCTGACACCCGACGGCAAGCGGAAGCTTGCCGGTCTGATTGACGGGCCGCTTCACGCCGCGGCCGATCAGGTTAAACGATGGCCTCCGACGGACCAGTTCGGCAAGTTCTTGACTTGAATTGGCGCCATCGAGCGTGGTGCAATCCACGACATCCGTGGTTTGTGGTCGTGTGCCTGTGCCTGGTTGCACCGGCGGGCTGTGGTAGCCATTCGCCCACCGCCGAGAAGACTACGGCAGCGAGACATCGAACAGCGCCCACCGCCGACGTCGAAGCGGTCGCTGACGAATTGCTCGATCTGGTGCGGCAGCGCCTTCTCTTGATGCACGAAGTGGCCCGTTGGAAATGGAACGCAGGGAAGTCAATTACGGACGAGCGACGCGAGCGGGAGCTGTTGCGCGACCTGGAGCAACGAGGACTTGCCCTCGGGCTCGAACGCCCAACATCGCGGGCCTTCATGGCTGCGCAGATCGAGGCTGGCAAGCTGGTACAAGAGGCCGATTTCAAGCGTTGGCGGGACCAGGGTCAGGGTCAGTTTGCCGATGTTCGCGACCTGGCGAGCGATTTGAGGCCAGCGATCGACCACTTGAGCATGGAGCTGCTGGCCCACATCGCACAACTGGCGTCGCTCGTCGACCAGGCAAACATGCGAGCGACCATTCGGAAGCGCGGAGGCCGGATTCTGCAAGGAGACGGCATTGACGATACGGTACGATCCGCGGCCCTACGTACTTTGATCGCCGAACCATGATTCTGATTTGGCCATGACCCATATCGCAGTATCAGTTCCGAACAGGCCAAAGAATTTGCCCTTTCCCAACGAGCCTTCCAGGCGGGGGTTGGCATTGTCGGGGCACGCGGAATTCGTTTGGCCTGTTCGGTCGCTCCGCCAATTCACTTGACGATTTGGGGGTCGATGTCCCCGGAGCAGAGGATGACCAGGGTGTGGACTTTGCCGCCGCGTTTCTGGCATTCGCTCTTGGCTCGCCGAACCGCATCGGTGTTGGCGGCGCCGTCGCCGTATTCCCAACCGACACCGTAGATATTGTCGTTGCCGATTGCGAGAACCAACCAGCCCCCTTGCACCCAGCCGACGATGCGTGCGTCTTTTTCCGCACACTTGGCGAGCGCCATTTGTTCCGCGCGGCCGCGGCTCGGGGCATCCCAGCTATAGCCGTAATGGCCGGTCGAGGGCGAAAAGGCAACGGCGGCATAGGTACTGAAGTCAATCGTACCCGCGTCGACGGTTCGCGGAAGAGCGACCGAATTCATCAGCAGCATGGCTGGAAGAAGGGTCGCGCGCAACAACCGCGTCACAACTGTTGGTTTGGTAATGCGAAACATGATCAGGGTCCTTTGGTAGAGGGTCAAGAAAAAATGGTCACCGTTACTAATGGAAGCGGCATGGAGGGCCGAAAGGGGGTGGGAAATCACCTAGAAACCAAGGGATTTCGCTCTGCATTTCGCAGCGGAACAGCGTGACATCCGCGGCTTCCGAAGGTTAGAATAGACACTCCACGCCTCCGGCCTTGCATTGCAGAGGCCTTACACCGCACCGGCCCATTCGACCCGCATTTCAATCCACAATCCGAAATGTTCTTCGCCACGCCTCATCCTCTCCACGCCACGCGCCGCGACTTTCTCCGCCGAACAGGCTCGGGGTTCGGCATGCTCGCTCTCGCCGGTCTGCTCGACCAGGAGGGCTTGCTCGCTGAGACCGATTCCAAGCCATCCGAGATCCGCCCGGTTTCCGAATCGAGACAGGGGCAATCCGCAATCGCCCTCAACCCTCTCGCACCCCACCCCTCACATTTCCCGGCCAGGGCCAAATCGGTCATCTGGTTGTTCATGAATGGCGGGCCAAGCCAGGTCGATACCTGGGATTACAGACCCGAACTGGAGAAGTTCGACGGCAAGGCGTTGGAAGGCTTCGACCAGAACACGGGCTTCTTCACCGACCAGGTGGGGCCCTTGATGAAATCGCCGTTCAAGTTCCAGCAACACGGTCAGTGCGGGGCATGGGTCTCGGAGATCTTTCCGAACATGGCCCGCCATGTCGACGACATGGCCTTCATCCGTTCCTGCTTCACCGAGACGAACAACCATTCACCCGCCTTGTTCCAGGTGAACACGGGCATGAGCCGTATGGGGTATCCCAGCGTGGGCGCCTGGGTCACCTACGGTCTGGGCAGCGAAAGCCAGAACCTGCCCGGCTTCGTCGTGATGTACGACACGCTCGGACGCGGACTACCCAAGGGCTACGCCCAGAACTGGGGCGCCGGTTTCCTGCCCGGCATTTTTCAGGGGACCGCGCTCAACTCGCAGGGCGCCGCGATCGACAATCTCGTCCGCCCGGCCGACATGACCGATAGCCAGCAGCAACGGCAACTGGCTCTCTTGAACCGTCTGAATCGGCGCCACCACGGCGAGCACCCGGCCGAGGCGGAACTGGCCGCGCGGATCGAGAGCTTTGAGCTGGCCTACCGCATGCAGATGGCCGCGCCCGAGGCGATTGACGTCGAGCGCGAGCCCGAATCGATCAAGAAGCTCTACGGTCTCGACAACCCCAAGTGTACGCACTTCAGCCGGCAATGTCTCATTGCCCGGCGGCTGGTCGAACGGGGTGTGCGATTCGTGCAGATTTACAGCGGCGGCACCGAGAACGAGAAAAGCTGGGATGGCCACTCGAACATCGGCCAGAACCACACGCAATTCGCCGGCGAGACCGACATACCGATCGGAGGGCTGCTATCCGACCTCAAGCAACGGGGCCTGTTGGATTCGACGCTCGTTGTCTGGAACGGTGAATTCGGCCGCTTGCCGCTGGTGCAGAAAGGGGGCACCGGCCGCGACCACAACCCGCACGCTTTCACCACCTGGATGGCCGGCGGTGGCGTCAAAGGGGGCGTATCCCATGGCGAAACCGACGAGCTGGGGCACAAGGCGGCCGTCGACCGTGTCAGCATCAACGACCTGCACGCCACGATCTTGCACCTTTTGGGAGTCAACCACAAACGGCTGACCTTCCGCTACGTCGGACGCGATTTCAGGCTGACCGACGTGGCGGGTGAGGTGGTAACGAAGGTGGTTGCGTGATCGCTACGCGGCTTGCTCACTGGCGAGGGGCTCACTGGCGAGGGGATATCGGAGATCGGTTTTCTTCGCTTTGGTTTGTGAAGGCATAGCCGACCCACCGCCGCGGAGCGGCATGGGGCGTTTCGTTACCGGGTGCCGCAAACCAACGCTTCGTGGTGAGCGATCGGGTCAATCCAAGCTCCTTGATGCGGCTCGCAGTGGGAAACGTCGTATCTTGCCAACAGTTCAGGCAAGACGTCGGACAGCCGCCAAACGCCGCCGCGTGCACAGGCAGTCGTTGGCTCTTGTTCTTCGAAGAGAGTACTTAAATTCATGGGAGGCTCCCCGTAGGTTCGGCTTTGCAGGCTGAAGGAACGTGGGGCAGGTTTCCAACCTGCCGTAAGCAAAACGGGAATAAATGGCAGGTTGGAAACCTGCCCCACGGTCAGGCTTTGCAGGCTGACGGTTTACGTATCGGACGGCTGATTTACTATACAGAATACTATACAATCAATGTACGTCTGTCAACTTTCACAGGTTCATGGCGGGCCGGAAGATAAAGGCGTCTCCACGAGGCGAGCGTGTTTTCGCCGTTTTTCGGCGGAAAACCGTCAGGGTGCCGTTCTCTCGTATGGGCGGTTTCCTCTATAATGGGTTAAGCGCCACGTTGCCGGCGGGAACACCGGCATCGATTGCCCGCGGGCCACGCGAGGCTTTCGGCGGCTGGGGATCAATGCGGTTGCGTCAAAATAGCGCGGCCGTCCTTAACGGGTGATTGCTCATTAGGAATCACCGCCCCTTAAGGGTTTGGGTCTCGCTGGAGGTATCGAGACCCATCGAGGCCGGATTTCGAAGTGTGGTTACAGTCACTCACGGAACTTAATTCCAATGCAGCAAGCCGTTTGCGCCCAACGACGCACCGACATCCGTAATATCGCGATCATTGCCCACGTCGATCATGGCAAGACGACGCTGGTCGATTGCTTGCTGCGCCAAAGCGGCGAATTCCGGGCAAGCCAGGTCGCCGAAAACTGCATCCTCGACTCCAATGAACTGGAGCGGGAACGGGGAATCACGATCCTGGCCAAGAATATCGCCATCCCCTACCAGGGAGTGAAGATCAATGTGATCGACACGCCGGGCCACGCCGACTTCGGCGGCGAGGTCGAGCGAGTGCTGCGCATGGCCGACGGCGCCTTGATCCTGGTCGATGCCGCTGAGGGACCGATGCCGCAGACCAGGTTTGTGCTCTCGAAGGCACTCGAATGCCGGCTCAAGCCGGTGGTCGTGATCAATAAGATCGACCGCCCCGATGCCCGGCCGCAGGAAGTGCTCAACGAGACCTTCGAGCTGTTCGTCGAGCTGGGAGCGGGCGATACGCTCGCCGATTTCCCCTATATCTTCGCCAGCTCGCGCGAAGGCTACGCCACCCACGACCCCGCCCAGCGAACCGACTCGGTCCGACCCTTGCTCGACCTTGTGCTCCAGGCGGTGCCGGGACCGGAGATCGACGCCGAATCGCCCTTGCAGATGCTCGTGACCACGCTCGACTGGTCGGAGTACGTCGGCCGCATCGCCGTGGGCCGCATCCAAGCCGGACGCGTCCGCCGTGGGCAGCGCGTGGCCCTGATGCAAGCCGGCGACGTCGTCACGCCCGGCAAGGTGAACACGCTCTTCGTCTTCGACAAGCTCGGCCGCCGCGAGGTCGAAGAAGCGGACGCGGGCGACATCGTGGCCATCGTCGGCCTGGAGTCGATCGAGATCGGCGACACGATCAGCGACTTCGACACCCGTCGGGCACTTCCCCGGTTGGAGATCGACCAGCCGACTTTGGAGATGATCTTCTGCATCAACAGTTCGCCCTTCGCCGGCCGGGCGGGCAAGTACGTCACCAGCCGCCATCTTCGCGACCGGCTGATGAAAGAACTGGAACGGAACGTGGCCCTGCAGGTCAACCCGATTGAAGGGAGCGATGCCTTCGCAGTCTCGGGCCGCGGCCTGCTGCACCTCTCAGTACTCATCGAGACGATGCGTCGCGAGGGCTTTGAGCTGTCGGTGGGCAAGCCCCGCGTGATCACTCGTGTTCACGAGGGGATCGTGGAAGAGCCCTTCGAAACGCTGGTGGTCGAGGTCCCGCCCGACAAGCTGGGGGCCGTGATGGAGCTGGTTGGCGCTCGCCGCGGCCAGATGCTCGAAATGCACACCCGCGGCGACTACTCGCACGTGATCTTTTCGATCCCGGCGCGGGGGCTGATCGGCGTGCGGACGAGGCTCTTGAATGCGACCCAGGGCACGGCGATCATTCACCACCGCTTCGAGCGCTACCGCCCGCTGGAAGGCGAAATCTCCGGCCGGCCTAACGGCGTCTTGGTGTCGATGGTAACAGGCAAGGCGGTGGCATTCGGCCTGGACGGGTTGCAGAACCGGGCCGAGATGTTCGTTGGACCTGGCGACGAGGTCTACGAGGGAATGATCGTGGGTGAGAACAGCCGTACCGGCGATATGACCGTCAACCCGACCAAGGAAAAGAAGCTCACCAACATGCGGGCCAGTGGGAGCGATCGCAACATCCTATTGAAGCCGCCTCGGATCATGACATTGGAAATGGCGCTCGAGTACATCGAGGAAGACGAACTGGTCGAGATCACGCCCACACACATCCGGCTGCGGAAGATCTTGTTGACCGAGAACGATCGCAAGCGCGCCTCGCGCCAGCGCGGGTAGGAATGCGCGTTTGATTGATCGGCTCTGCCAATTATGGCGAGCCGACCCGCTCCGCGGGTCGGCCCGCCTTGTTCGCGTTGTTGGGTTGGTCGCACGGATTATACTTCACGCGGCCGAAAATGAGACATTTGGCTTGATGGTAATGTTGGGCCGCCTCGCGGCGACGAATCGGCCATGGCCCTACTTGCGGTGCAGCAACAGCAAGGCCGATAGCAGGAAGCGTCTGAAGGTTACGCCTGCGGTAAAAACTCCTGCGTCTCCACGACCCCCAGAGGAAGCAGCCATCGATGGTCCATCGGAAACCGCGCCGACTGCGCCCGGCGGGGCGGCTCGTTGCCGTTTAAGACTTGTTCCTTCCCCCACGGCCGGACGGTGCTATGTGAGTAGTGGAGGGAATGTCGATGGAGCACCAGGAGTTTTTGCCGCGGGCGGTCGCGCGGTTTCACGGCCGCCGCCGGAGAGGATTTGCCAAAGGCGTGCGGCAAACGTCGGCGGCGCGCGCCGGCGCCTAGGAATGTCCCGCACCTTCCCGCCCGCGACGAGTTGGGCGGCACCATGACGGCGCGGGCTCGCCAATCGCCAACCAAAAACTGCGATAACCCTAAATGGCCGGC
>Ga0265314_10003882_pt1 | contig 14224 bp, 18 predicted proteins | sample 4126metaG_FD_203106 | JGI IMG/M metagenome (GOLD analysis project Ga0265314, IMG submission 203106) | Rhizosphere microbial communities from Carex aquatilis grown in University of Washington, Seatle, WA, United States - 4-1-26 metaG | ecosystem: Host-associated > Plants > Roots > Rhizosphere >... | reverse complement strand
GGCGCCGCCACATCACGATCGCCACGCCGGTGGTCGTCAGCACCAGCGGTATCGGACCGAGCAGCCAGCCGAGATAACCGAGCGCAAAGAAGAATGCACGCTGGCCGCGGTTGAAATGGCGGCCGGCGTCTTCGCAGAGCCGCGCCGCGCGATGAGCAAAAGCTTTCGCCGCGGGCGTGTCCTTGGCGGCCGGCGGCGGCGCGGCGCCGACCATGATGGCGAAATAATTGAACAGCCGGTACGACCAGGCGAACTTGAAGAAGGCGTAGACGAAGACCACGATCAGCCCCAGCATCTTCAACTCCCAAAGCTCGCGCGACGGCACCGAGCCGAGATTGAGCAGATACATTACCGGGAGGATGTCCTCACTGACCCGCATCAAGGATAATGCCCCGCCGATCGCGATCAGGCTGGTCGAGGCAAAGAAGGCCGTGCCGTTCTGCAAGGCCGCGGTCACTTGGGCGTCGACCATGCGAACGTCGCGGCCCAGCAACTGCTCCATCCAATTGTCGCGGTAGCCGTTGACGCGGGCGTTGAGGCTGCGCCGCCCGGCGTCGGTCCGTTCGATCACGAGCGAATAGACGATCCAGGCGCCGACGAAATAGGCGATGGCGAGCAGGTCGGGCAGGGTCAGCGCGGGCATCGACTCGTTCCTCTCTTCCTATCGTGCCCGCTCGGGGGCAGGGCTTCAACCGTCCTGCGCTTGAGCGCCGCCGCCGCGTCTGCCAAAAAGGGCGGTAAACCACGCGGAAGTCGGGCCATGGCGCTGAAACTGCTGATTGGCAACAAGAACTATTCGTCCTGGTCGTTGCGGCCCTGGATCGCCATGAAGACGGCCGGCATCGCCTTCGATGAAGAGGTGATCCCGCTTTACGAACCGGGCAGCCGCGAACAGGTGTTGAAAGTGTCGCCCGCCGGCAAGGTGCCGGTGCTGGTGGATGGCGACATCGCGATCTGGGAATCGCTCGCCATCCTGGAATATCTGGCAGAGAAGTTTCCGCGCGTGGGTCTGTGGCCTGCCGACGCGCGCGCCCGCGGCCATGCCCGCGTCGTGGCGAATGAGATGCACGGCGGCTTCCAGGCGCTGCGCAAGGCCTGCCCGATGAACATGTGGCTGCCGCCGAAATCACGGCCCCAGACCGACGACGTCATGGAAAACGTCTGGCGCATCGACGCGCTCTGGCGGGATTGCCGGGCGCGTTTTGGACAAAGCGGCGATTTCCTGTTTGGCGGTTTCGGCGCGGCCGACGCGATGTATGCGCCGGTGGTGTCGCGGCTGCACAGCTACGGTCTGCCGGTCAGCACGGACGCGCAGGCCTACATGGCCGCCGTGATGGCACTGCCGGCCTGGCGCGAGTGGCACGACGCGGCGCTGCGCGAGCCCTGGGTCATGCAGCACAACGAGCCGGATTGGCCGCTGGTGCGGGGCGTTGCGCTGTAAGGCCCGCCCAGTTTTGGCGATCCCCTAAAAGTTACGACGGCCTATCTCGTCGCCCGGGAACCAATGTTCCCGTCCGGGGATTTATTTGTGCGCCAATGGACGGCGCCCAAATAAAAGCGCCTTGGGGCGGTCAGGACGGTCATCATGGCATTTACCGATACGTTTTCGAATACGTGGGGCGACCTGCGCGCCCTGACATCCAAGCAGCGCAACGCCGTGCTGGCCAGCTATCTCGGCTGGACGCTCGACGCCTTCGACTTTTTCCTTCTGGTCTTCGTGCTCAAGGACATCGCGCAGGAATTCTCCACCGACATCAAGACGGTCAGCGTCGCCATCGTGCTGACGCTGGCGGCGCGGCCGGTCGGCGCATTGCTGTTTGGGCTGGCTGCCGACCGTTACGGCCGCCGGCCGACGCTGATGGTCGACATCGTCGCTTATTCGGTGCTCGAGCTGCTGTCCGGTTTTGCACCGTCGCTGGCGGCGCTTCTGGTTCTGCGCACGTTGTATGGCGTCGCCATGGGCGGCGAGTGGGGCGTCGGCGCCTCGCTCACCATGGAAACCATTCCGCCGAAAACGCGCGGCATCGTCTCTGGCATTCTGCAAGCCGGTTACCCGTCGGGCTATCTGCTGGCCTCGGTCGTCTACGGGCTGTTGTTCACGACCATCGGCTGGCGGGGCATGTTCATGCTCGGTGCGCTGCCGGCGCTATTGGTCCTCTATATCCGTAGCCAAGTCGACGAGTCGCCGGCCTTCGCCGCGCGCGACAAGAAGGTCAGCGCCAACAACATCTGGCACGTCATCCGCACCAATATCGGCTTGTTCGTGTTCTCGATCCTGCTGATGACGGCGTTCAATTTCTTCAGCCACGGCACGCAGGACCTCTATCCGACCTTCCTGCAAGTGCAGAAGCACCTGTCGCCGCAAGTCGTCGGCGCCATCGCCGTCGTCTATAATATCGGCGCTATCGTCGGTGGCCTCTTGTTCGGCATGTTGTCTGAATCCATCGGCCGCCGCCGCGCCATCGTCATCGCCGCGCTGCTGGCACTGCCGGTGATCCCGCTGTGGGCCTATGGCACGACGCCCGTCTTGTTGGCGATAGGCGCGTTCCTGATGCAGGTGGCGGTGCAGGGCGCCTGGGGCGTTGTGCCGGCGCATCTCAACGAGTTGTCGCCGGAGGAAGTGCGCGGCACGTTCCCCGGCTTCACCTATCAGCTCGGCAATCTGCTGGCCTCGGGCAACGCCACGCTGCAGGCCGGCATCGCCGGTCATTATGGCGGCGACTACGCCTTCGCACTTGCCGTCGTCGCAGGTGTCATCGCTGTTGCGGTGGCGGTGCTCGCCGGCTTTGGCCTCGAAGCGCGCGGCATCAAGTTCGGCGGACGAACGCCAACGGCGGCGCCGGCGGAGTAGCCTCATGCGCAAGAAGTAAACGTCACCACGGCCGCTCAACTGAATTGGTGACGTGATCGCGGTCGGGCGAGGTAAAGCACAGGCCGACGCAGAGGTAAGACAATTCCGGATGCGGGTTATGCCCGCGGTGAAATTTGGCGATCGGCTCGGAATAGCATTCGCCGGCCTTGGCCTCGACCAGAACGCCTTCCTGGAAATGGGCCTCGAACTGGCCCTGCAAGGCGACGAAAAACGCCGCGCCGTTATGGCAATGCCAGTTGGTGAAGCCGCCCGGCACGATTTCGGCGTTGTAGATCTGAACCTTCACATTCGGGTCGCGCGGCAGCGAGGCATACATCGCATCGAACAGCAGGTTGCGATGGAAGCCGTGGCCTGGCGGCACGAAGCCGTCGAGCGCGAGCTTGAGGTCTTTGTATTTGTCGGGCGAGAGCATGGTCTATCCTGCGGCGGCGGTGACGACGATTTCTACCAGATGCGGAGCCTCGAGATCGACTCCGAGGCAGGCCCGCATCGGCGGGTTTGCCCGATCGACCCATTCGTCCCACGCCTTGTTTATGTCCTCTTTGCGGGAGATGTCGGCGATATAGACGATGGCCGAGAGAATTTTGCTTTTGTCGGTGCCGGACATCGCCAGGCTTTCGTCGATCCGCTTGAGCGCCTTGCGGGTCTGCTCGTAGACGTCGGGGTCGGGGTCGGGGTCGGGCGACACGGCCACTGTAAAGACCAGGCCGGCATGCACCACGGCGCGGCTACGGGTCGGCGTCAGACCGGGAAATCGCGTGATCATCGGGCGCTCCTGTGTGGTGCGCCATAGCCTGCACAACAAAAAACCCGGCGCAAGCGCCGGGTTTTGTCGAATTCGTTGAGCAGCCGTTACTTGTCGAGGGCTTCCCTGACGGAGTCCTTCATGCCGCCGACGGCGTTTTGCACCTTGCCGGCGATCTGCTGGCTCTTGCCTTCGGTTTCGAGCTTGCTGTCTCCGCTAACTTTGCCGGCGACTTCCTTCACTTTACCCTTGGCCTGCTCGAAGCTGCCTTCAACGCGATCTTTATCCATGGTGGATCCTTCCATTTGCGAATTCGGGGGTGGTCGCACAGTCAACGTTTTGCGGTGCGGCACGTTCCACGAATGTTTTGCAACATTCGCAAGCACGTTGATCTATTTGAGGGGACCGGTTCCGGTCCCGTCATTTGGCACCTTGTCGGTCGCCCGGGTTTTGTCGCCGTCCGACGGCTTCAAGTCCGAAGGCTTATTCGACGTGCCGGGCTCCGGTCTGACGTCTTGACCGTCGGTTGCCGGGGCTTTGTGCGTTTCGGCATCGGGTTGCCCCGCCTTCATGTTCGGCGCGATCTTGTCTGGCGGCGCATTCTGGATCGCTGCTGGCGCGGGCGCGGCGCCTTCGGCAGGCGCGCCGGTCTGGGCCGAAGCTGCACCGGCGCTTAGCAACAGGCCCGCTGTAATCGATATGAGTGTGTATTTCATGGAAAATTGCCTCCCGAAGGCAGGGGTTCCAGTGAGAACGCCGGACCGCAGCCGGAGTTCCTCGACGGGCCAAGATGCCGCTGTTTGGCCGCCATTGCCTTCCGGGTTCCATCAAGGCACCTTTTGAAAAAGACTCAGTGCTGAAGAGATTTGGGAGGGCCCGTTGGCGATTCTTTCGTCATCAATCGACGCCAACACCGCCGAATTCCGCGCCAATGCGGAGCGCATGGCGGCGCTGACCGCCGAATTGCAGGCCCGCCGCGCGGAAGCCGCCAAGGGCGGACCTGAGAAGGCGCGCGAGCGTCACATCGGCCGCGGCAAGCTGTTGCCGCGTGACCGGGTCATGAACTTGATCGATCGGGGTTCGCCATTCCTGGAGTTGTCGCCGCTCGCCGCCAACGGCATGTATGACGACGCTATTCACGGCGCCGGGCTGATCACGGGCATCGGCCGCGTCGAAGGCCGCGAATGCATGGTGGTATGCAACGATTCAACCATTAAAGGCGGCACCTATTATCCGATGACGGTGAAGAAGCATCTGCGCGCCCAAGAAATCGCGCGCGAGAACCGGCTGCCTTGCATTTACTTAGTCGACAGTGGCGGCGCCAATCTGCCGCACCAGACCGAGGTCTTTCCCGACCGCGAGCATTTCGGCCGCATCTTTTTCAACCAGGCGAATTTGTCGGCGCTGCGCATTCCGCAGGTCGCCGTGGTGATGGGCTCGTGTACCGCGGGCGGCGCTTACGTCCCGGCGATGTCGGACGAGACCATCATCGTGAAGAATCAAGGCACCATTTTTCTCGGCGGCCCGCCGCTGGTGAAGGCCGCCACGGGCGAGGTGGTGAGCGCCGAGGACCTCGGCGGCGGCGATCTACACGCGCGCAAGTCCGGCGTCGCCGATCACCTGGCGCAGGACGACCACCACGCGCTGTCTCTGGCGCGCCGCATCGTCGCCAATCTCAACACCAAAAAGTCCGTCGACATTCCGCTCACCGCCTCGCGCGATCCCGCCTGCGACATCGCCGAACTCGACGGCATCGTGCCGACGGACCTCAAGAAGCAATACGATGTGCGCGAGGTGATCGCGCGGCTGGTCGACGCCTCCGAGTTCGACGAGTTCAAGCAGCTTTATGGCCCGACGCTGGTCACGGGCTTTGCGCGAATTCACGGCATGCCGGTCGGCATCCTCGGCAACAACGGCATCCTGTTTTCCGAGAGCGCCCTGAAGGCCGCGCATTTCGTCGAACTGTGCTGCCAGCGCCGCATTCCGCTGCTGTTCTTGCAGAACATCGTCGGCTTCATGGTCGGCCGCGATTACGAGGCCGGCGGCATCGCCAAGGATGGCGCCAAGATGGTGACGGCGGTGGCCTGTGCCCAGGTGCCGAAGGTGACCGTCATCCTTGGCGGCTCCTACGGCGCCGGCAATTACGGCATGTGCGGTCGCGCCTACGGCCCGCGCTTTTTGTTCTCGTGGCCGAATGCGCGCATTTCGGTGATGGGCGGCGAGCAGGCGGCCTCGGTGCTGGCCACCGTCAAGCGTGACAACATCGAGGCGGGCGGCGGCCAATGGTCCGAGATCGAGGAAGAGGAATTCAAGGCGCCGATCCGCGACCAGTACGAGACCGAGGGCAATCCCTATTACGCCACCGCACGGCTATGGGACGACGGCATCATCGCGCCATCGGAAACGCGCCGCGTGCTGGCCTTGGCCTTTTCCGCAGCACTCAACGCGCCGGTGCCGGAGACGAGGTTCGGGGTGTTTAGGATGTGATCCCGGCAGCTTTTGCGCCCACACTCGCCGGTTGCGTACTACTCGGGAAAGTAGCATTATACATGTGGCGCACGTTTAAGGTGCGTTACCGAGAACCCACCAACCCACGAGGAAACGGCCATGAAGATGCTCGCATTATCCGCTATCGCGTTTGGCCTGATGGCCGGCGCGGCCCACGCCGACTCCATCAACGGCATCCAGATCAACGGCGCCATCGGCGGCCAAGGCGGCTCGCACACCGTCGTCGTCGACGGCGTCACCTGCAAGCTGAAGAACTCCACCTTCGGCCAGCCGCAGGGCTGCAATTACAGCCTCGGCGGCGGCATTTCCGCCCAGGGTCAGGGCAAGATCACGTCCACGACGTCGAACCAGGGCTGCAGCCCGACCTGCGAATAATCGCGACATCCAAGTCGCCTGTCGTGGGCTTCGCCTGGCGGAGCCCACTTTTTTATGCGCGCGCGGCCCTGTAGCCCTATCATGACGGCAGGCGCCGAAAGGACATATATAATGCCGTTCGAGAAAATTGGATGACCTATACTTCCGCCCTCATCGTCGGCGCCGGCTCGGGACTTTCCGCGTCGCTCGCCCGCGTCTTCACCAAAGCCGGCATGAGCGTGGCGCTCGCCGCGCGCTCGGCCGCCAAGCTCGATGAGTTCGTTAAGGAGACCGGCGCGCGCGCTTTCAATTGCGATGCGGCGAAGCGCGACGAGGTCGACAAATTGTTCGCCGATCTCGACGCCGCGAAGCTGACGCCCGATGTTGTCGTTTACAACGCCAGCTACCGTACGCGTGGGCCTTTCGCCGAACTCGATCCAGTTGAAGTGGCGAAGGCGATCGAGATCACCGCCTTCGGCGCCTTCCTGGTGGCGCAGGCCGCGGTCAAACGCATGCTGCCGAAAGGCGAGGGCGCCATTCTGTTCACCGGCGCCTCGGCCTCGGTGAAGGGCTACGCGCAGTCGGCGCCCTTCGCCATGGGCAAATTCGCTTTGCGCGGGTTGGCGCAAAGCATGGCGCGCGAATTGTCGCCGCAAGGCATCCACGTCGCGCACTTCGTCATCGACGGCGGCATCAAGAGCGCGCGCCGCGCCGCGCCGTCGGACAAGCCGGACTCGCTGCTCGATCCCGACGCCATCGCGCAAAGTTATCTGCACGTGCTGCAACAGCCGCGCAGCGCCTGGTCGCAGGAAGTCGAGCTGCGGCCGTGGCTGGAGAAATTCTGACGATTGGAATTAGACCAATTCCAATGTTTGCCGCGGCTATTGCGCCGTCGCCTTTGCAGTGACAGAGATTTGCCGAGACGCACCGTGTCACGCGAGGGTCCTATGCATCGCATCGTTGTCGCCGCCGCGCTCGCGGTTACGCTATTGCCGCTGACAAGTTTGGCGCAGACGCCGCCGGCTCCATCGGCGCCCGCCGCACAACCGGCGACACCGCCCGTGCCGGCCGCCAATCCGGAAAACCGGCCGGTGACGACGAAGGCTTACGTGCCGGGCCTCGAGCAGTTCATGAACGTCATCCTCACCGAGCACAACAAGCTGTGGTTTGCCGCCAAGGCGCGCAATTGGCCGCTCGCCGAATACGAGTTGGGCGAGATCAAGGAAGTCATGGGCGACGTGCAGGACACCGTGCCGGTGTTCAAGAATTTGCCGCTCGCCGACATGATCGATGCGGTCATTACCAAGGAAATCGTCGCGCTGGAGAAGGCGGTCGCGGCCAAGGACTTCAAGCAGTTCGCCAGCGCCTACGAAAAGCTCAATGTGGCGTGCAACGCGTGTCACCAGGGTACCGAAAACGGCTTCATCGTCATCAAGCGGCCGACGGCGCCGCTGTTCACCAACCAAGACTACAAGCCGCACAAGTAGGTCACGCAACCGTTATCGCGCGATTCAGTGGCCGTTTACCCCTGGCCGCTAGCGTCGCCGCCATGGGAATTCTCGCAGTTCCAGTCAATATCAATGGCACGGTGTGCCGCAATTGCTATGACGTCGACTCCGCGCGCCGCGCCGAGTCCGAAGCGACGAAGAAACGCGCCGCCGAAACGGCGCAGAAAACCAAGGAATCGAACGGCGATATCAGTTTCGATAAGCAATCGGTAACCACGTTCGGCGGCTCGCTCAAAGTTGCCGCCGCGACCGCTCCCACGCCGCCGCCGCCGACCGATACGCCTGGCCAGTCGGTCAACGTCCTCGCCTGACCCCGGTAGCGGCATGAACGGCCGCGTGGTAAACGCGGGCCATGTTCGATCCCAACGAAATCAGTCAGCTCGCTCCGACCGGCTACTTGCGCGGCGGTATCGTGATATCGCCGGCGGCCTCCGCCTTCTTCGCCATCCGCGACGCACTCGGCGCGCCGAAAGGCGTCACCATCGATCTGCTGCATAATTTCGCCGATGCGCTGAAGCTGCCGCTTGATTTGCAGATCTACGATAATTCCGGGCAGGTGACCGACGCCGTCGCCTCCGGCGCCTGCGACGTCGCCTTCATGCCGCGCGATGCCACGCGCGAGGGCAAGGTCGATTTCGGCCCTGCTTATTACTTCATTTCCAGCACCTATCTGGTGCCGGCCGGCTCGAAAATCCAATCGATCGACGAGGTCAACCGCGCCGGCGTGCGCATCGTCGGCATTTCCAACACCACGACCGTGCGCAGCGCGCGCCGCACCGCGCCTCTGGCCACCGCCGTGGAAGTGGCGAGCGTTGAACTGATGACCGAGATGGCAGCATCCGGCCAAGGCGACGCTTTCGCGCTGTCGCATGACTCGTTTACCGGCTTGCTGCCGAAGCTGCCGGGCGCGCGCGTGCTGCCCGGCCATTTCCAGCAGACCGGCATTTCGGTCGCGGTGCCCAAGGGCAGGGGCGCGGCGCTCAAGGTCGCCAGCGCCTTGATGGAAGAGGCCAAGAAATCCGGCGCCGTGCGTCACGCCCTCGACGCCGCCGGCTTCAAGGACGCTGAAGTCGCGCCCTAGGAAACGCGGCGGGCCGGTTGCTACGGCGTAGTCGGTCGCCCGCCATAAGCCACGACGGCAAATACAATGCCGCCGTGGCTAAACTCGGCGACTTCCCGCATGCCCATCTTCTGGTGAGCCAACAGCGATGTCGCGTTTTCGCGACGGATAAAGGCAATGCCCTCGCGGCCCGGCAGCCGCGCCCGGAGTGCGGCAAACATGGCGCCGGCTAAGCCGCGGCCGCGCTCGCTCGCGGCGACGCAAATCGGTCCGTAGTTGTAGGCATCGGGTGTGCCTGGGTAGACTTTTAACATTGCCTCCACGAGCGGGACGTGGGCCTGCGCGGCGAAACTGGAAAACACGAGGTAGCCCACAACGCATCCGTTCCGGCGCGCAATGATCACTTGCGCGTCGGCGCATGCCGTTTCAAACCATTCCCGCGAAAACGGGACCGACAGAGAGCCGCCGTTAGTCGAAAGATTGCTTTTTTGCAGGTCCAGAATTGCGCCGACGTCCTCGCGGGTGGCGAGAACAATGTCGAGGTCGGTGTCGTTCATTTCTTGCCACGCCGTCGCATGAAACCGAGCGGTCTATAGCGTCACCACCACATTGCCGACCGAGACTTTTTCCACCGCCTCGTGCGCCGCGACGATGTCGTTTAGCGGGAATGTCTGCTTGGCGATGCGGTGCTTCAGCGTGCCACGCTCCAGCGCGTCGGTGATCGCGGCCACCGCTCTTTGCCGTTCGCCCGCGTCGAGCTCGTAGACAATGAAGAACTGGTACCTGGTCGCATTCGGAATGCCGAAGCCGGCCGGAATGGTCGCCTGCGGATTGGACGTCCCGTAGATGATAACGTTGCCCTTCGGCTTGAGTACGCCGGCGACGTATTTGGCGTTGCTGGCGATGTCCATGTCGATGATTGCATCGATCGGCTTGTTGCCGGTGATCGCCATCACGCGCGCGGGCACGTCCTCGTTCTTGTAGTCGATGGTATGGTCGGCGCCGGTCTCGCGCGCCATCGCCGCCTTTCCGGGCGACGAGACGGTGGCGATGACGGTCGCGCCGGCTGCCTTGGCGAACTGGATGACGTATTGGCCAACCGCGCCGGCGCCGCCAGTCACCAACACGGTGCTGCCTTTGCCGATTTCGGCAAGCGCCACGGCGTGGTAGGCCGTCATCGCCGGAATGCCGAGGCAGGCGCCGACCACGAAGCTGACCTTGTCCGGCAACTTCACCGCCTGGATTGCCGGCAGCGCGATATATTCGGCCGCGGTGCCGAAAGGACGCTTCCACTGGCCGTTCCAGACCCAGACCCGCTCGCCGATCCGCGATTTCGGCACCCCGTCGCCGACCTGATCGATTACGCCGGCGCCGTCGCTTTGCGGGATCAGTTGCGGCCAGGCGATCTTGCGGCTGCCTTGGCGGCTTTTGACGTCCGAGGGATTGACGCCTGAAGTCGCGAGCTTGACCCGAACCTCGCCGGGGCCGGCCTGCGGCGTCGCAATCTCACCGACGCGCAACACATCTCGCGCCGCACCGTTCTTTTCGTAATAGGCCGCCCGCATCGACGCTCTCCATGAATTGAGAGCGCAGGATAGCAGACTAACCGGCGACGCGGTTCCATTCCGTCCGGGCGCGAACGGTCAGCTGCTGCCACTTGTTGTTGACGATGTCCCAGTTGACCATCGGCCGCTGCGCCACGTCCTGGGCGTCGGCGGCGTTGAGCGCATTGTGCGAGTCGTAGATGTAGGCGCCGCCGATCGTGAGGCAGACGCCCAAAATGATGCCGAACAAGACGCGCATGGTGAATTCTCCTCGGATACCCCGCTTCGAAACGCCGGGCGAGCGCGTAAAGTTCCTGTTGATATCTGTTAACCTTTAACCGGGCAGGGCGGCCAAAAGCGCGCCAGGGCCGCCGGCATAATCTTATAACATATTGAAAATACTACTGTTTTGCCTTCAAAAACTTTGGGCGAAATGGAAATTAGCTGCTATATTACCGTCCATGAGCACACAAACGACCAAGACCGCCAAGCGGACCACCAAGGCTACGGCGCGGACCGTCAAAAAGCCGGCCAAGGCTGCCAAAGCGACGCGCGGCGCCGCGAAAAGCGCGCGCACCGTCGACAAGAAGGCGTCGAAGTCGGCGCGCAGCCCGGTCGGCAAGCCTGCCGAGACCGCGCGCACGCTGATGGCCACCGCGCGTTCGTCGAAAGTCGCAATTCAACCGTCCCGCAAGATGATCGCGAGCCCGCCGGTGCAGCCGGCCGCGCCCGAAATCGTGCTCAAGAGCCACAAATATCAAGTCGGCGAGACGGTCTATTTCACATCGCCGACCTTCGGCCGCGCCGCCGCCACCGGCACTTATACCGTGGTCAAGCTGCTGCCGTCCGAGAGCGACGATTACCAGTACCGGATCAAGAGTTCCGGCGAGGCCTTCGAGCGCGTCGCCAAGGAAAGCCAGCTCGACAAAATGTGAGCGCGATTTGCGCTTGCCCGCCAGCCATTCGTGTCCGCTGTGGTCTACGATGCGCAACCGAACTGCGCGTCGCGGCCGCGCGTCTGTGGCCGAGGGCGGCAGATCCCGGTCAAACCGGCGGAATAATGCAAACGCCGTGACGTTATAAAGCTGATAAAAAAACCTTCCGGAGGATTCATGACCAGGTTTTCACTGAATTTTTTGAAGGCGGCCGCGCTGCTGCTGCTGCCCGCCTTGGCCGCGCCCGCCGCGGCACAAAATTACCCGAACCGCCCGGTCAAGATGATCGTGCCGTTCGGCGCCGGCGGGCCCGCGGATGTTTATGCCCGCATCCTGGCGCAACATCTGTCGGAAGAAACCAAGCAGTCCTTCGTGGTCGAAGACCGCCCCGGCGCCGGCGCTTTGATCGGCACCGACGCCGTCGCGAAGTCGGCGCCCGACGGCTACACGCTGCTGGTGATGTCGAACACCCACACCACCAACGAGTCGCTGCTCGCCAACAAACCTTACGAGCTGATGCGTGACTTTGTGCCGGTGGCGACCATAAATTATTCCGATCTCTTGATGGTGGTGCACCCCTCGGTGCCGGCAAAAACCGTCGCCGAGTTCATCGCGCTCGCAAAAAAGGAGCCGGGCAAGCTGAATTACGCCTCGTCCGGCCCGGGCACGCCCTACCACATGGCCGGCGAGTTGTTCAAAGCCATGGCCAAAATCGACGTCGTGCACATTCCGCACAAGGCCTCCGGCGACGCCCGCAACAGCGTGCTGTCCGGCAATGTGCAGATGATGTTCGACGCCGTCACCACGATGTCGGCTTTGGCGAAAGCCGGCCAGGTGCGCGCGGTCGCCACCACGGGGCTAAGCCGCAATCCGCTGACGCCGGACCTGCCGACCGTCGCCGAGACGGTGCCCGGCTATGAGGCGACCATCTGGCTCGGCGTCATGGCGCCGAAGGGCACGCCCAAGGACGTCATCGCCTATCTCAACAAGACCATCAACAAGGTCATCGAACTGCCGGACGTCAAGGAAACCTGGCTCAAGCAGGGCGCCATTCCGCTGGTCAAGACCCCGGAGGAGTTCGATGCCTATCTGCGCAAGGACATCGACAAGTGGGCCGAGGTGGTGAAGGTCTCTGGGGCGAAGGTGCAGTAATCACGCGCAAAGGCAAAGCATGAATGTGGATCGCGCGCTGAACGGACTGCTCAAGCTGGTGATCGTTGCCGCGGTGATCGCCGGCGGCACGCTGGCGGTGGTCGTCGTGCTCGACCGCGTGGCGGAAGAATCCAAACTAGACCGGCAAACCGCCGAACGCCGCGCCCTCATTCAGCGCAACGCCGAACTGAGCCTCCGCGCGGTAGCGCCCGGCTCGGCGCTGGCCTGTCTCGATGGCGGCGCCGGCGAGGCGGTCGAGAACGCCTGCGAGAAACAGATCTTCGCCGATCCCCAACGCGCGGCGAGCGCGGTTACCTATATGGCGGCCCGTTTGTCGCTCTTGGCCGACGCCGCCAATGCCCAACCGTCGGCGCTCGATGCTTTCGGCGCTACGCGGCGCGCCGTCGAGCTCGACCGCTACGGCATCGCCGCCCACGTGCTCGCGGTGCGCGACGGCTGCACCGCCGAGCATTGCGCGGCCTTCGCCTGGCTCGGCGACACCACAGCGCTGAGGGCCAATCTCAAGGCGCAGATCTACGACCAATATGTTTCGCGCTATGCCGACGCCTGGAACAAAGAACCGGACAAGCAGGTGCCGGTCGCGGCCGTCGCGCCGCCCGCGGGCGTGCCGGTCGCCGAGGCGCCGTCCGCCCGTCCGGTGTCGGATAAATACGATTTCCCCTCGGCGGCTTCGATCCCGCCGGTCAGTATCATGAATGCCGAACCGCCGCTGCCCAAGGCCGCCGCCGAGGCCCAAGCCAAAAGCGAAGCCAAGAGCGAAGCCAAAAGCGAGGCCGACGTGCGGGTGCCGCCGAAACGTCCCCAGGCCCAGGCGGCCAGCCCGCAAGCGCGCTAGTATGCCCGGGTCGTAACGCCGGGGGCCCATGTTCACATCTGTCCTGATCGCCAATCGCGGCGAGATCGCCTGCCGCATTGCCCGCAGCGCCAAGCGGCTGGGGATGCGCACCATCGCGGTCTATGCGCAGGCGGACGCCCACGCCCTGCACGTGCGCTCTTGCGACGAGGCCATTGCCATAGGGCCATCGCCGGCGGTGCAGAGCTATCTCGTCATCGACAAGATCATCGCCGCGGCCAAGGCGTCGGGCGCCCAGTGCGTCCATCCGGGCTACGGCTTCCTGTCGGAAAACGCCGCTTTCGCGCAGGCCTGCGCCGACGCAGGCCTCGTTTTCGTCGGACCGCCGCCGGCGGCGATGAAAGCGATGGGTCTGAAAGACCGCGCCAAGGCGCTGATGGAGAAGGCCGGCGTGCCCGTGGTGCCAGGCTATCACGGCGATCTCCAGGACCCGAAGTTTCTCAGCCGCAAGGCCTACGAGATCGGCTACCCGGTGCTGATCAAGGCGGTCGCCGGCGGCGGCGGCAAGGGCATGCGCCGCGTCGACAAGCACGCCGACTTCGAGACCGCGCTCGCCGGCGCCATGCGCGAGGCCAAAGCCGCCTTCGGCGACGAACGCGTGCTGATCGAGAAATACGTCACCGCGCCGCGCCACATCGAGATGCAGATCTTCGCCGACAGCCAAGGCAACGC
>Ga0265314_10003881_pt1 | contig 14224 bp, 10 predicted proteins | sample 4126metaG_FD_203106 | JGI IMG/M metagenome (GOLD analysis project Ga0265314, IMG submission 203106) | Rhizosphere microbial communities from Carex aquatilis grown in University of Washington, Seatle, WA, United States - 4-1-26 metaG | ecosystem: Host-associated > Plants > Roots > Rhizosphere >... | reverse complement strand
GTCGAAGAAGTACATCCAGGCGTTCTCGGAGATCGACGACGAGTACCTGCGCGAGCGGGCGGGCGACATCCGCGACGTCGCGCAGCGCGTGCTTCAGAACCTCCTCGGGGAGGCGAGGAACAGCCTGAGCCGCCTCGTGGAGAGGCGCATCGTGGTCGCCAACGACCTTGCGCCGTCGGACTCCGCGGGGATCGACAAGGGCTCGGGGCTTGCGATCGTCACCGACTCGGGGAGCAAGACGAGCCACGCGGTGATCGTGGCGCGCTCCATGCAGGTGCCGGCGGTCGTCGGCGTGCGCGACCTGACCAAGCGGGTGAAGACCGGCGACTGGGCGCTCGTCGACGGCTACGAGGGGCTTGTCATCCTCAACCCCTCGGAGCAGACGCTCTTCCGCTACGGGAAGATCCAGTCCCAGAAGAAGTCCTTCGAGGTCCTCCTCCTGGAGGCCAACCGCCAGAAGGCGGTCACCTTGGACGGCGTCGACGTGACGCTCATGGCCAACATCGAGAAGGTGGACGAGGTGAACCTCGTTAAGGAGTTCTTCGCCATGGGGGTCGGGCTCTACCGGACCGAGTACCTCTTCCTGAACTCCTCGCGGATACCCTCGGAGCAGGAGCAGTTCCTCGCCTACAAGGCGGTCGTCGAGGGCGTGGCGCCGAACCCCGTCATCATACGCACCCTCGACCTGGGAGGGGACAAGCCGATGGCGTCCGACCCGGACCTGTTCCCGAAGGAGGCCAATCCCTTCATGGGCTACCGCGCGATCCGGTTCTGCCTGGACAACCAGGGCATCTTCAAGGACCAGCTCCGGGCGGTCCTGTTGGCGAGCAACCTGGGCAAGGTGAAGCTCATGTACCCGATGATCAGCGGCGCCGAAGAGCTGGCGCGCGCGAACGCCATGCTCGAGGAGTGCAAAGCGGACCTGCGGGCGCGCGGCCAGCCCTTCGACGAGGCCATGGAGGTCGGCGCGATGATCGAGATACCGAGCGCTGCCGCCACGATTGATATCCTGGAGAAGCAGTGCGATTTCTTCAGCGTCGGCACCAACGACCTCATCCAGTACATGCTCGCGATCGACAGGGGCAACGACCGGATCGCGCACCTCTACGAGCCGGCGCACCCGGCGGTATTGCGCACCCTTAAGCGCATCGTCGACGATGCGCACCTGCTCAAGGTGCCGGTGAGCGTCTGCGGGGAGATGGCGGGGGACCCCATCTACGCGCCCCTGTTGCTCGGCATGGGCATCGACTCCCTGAGCATGGCGCCGCCCCTAATCCCGGCCGTGAAGTTCCTGGTTCGCTCGATGAAGATGTCGGAGGCGAAGGCCCTTGCGGCCGCGGCCCTGTCGATGACCGCGGCCAAGGACATCTACGCCAAGTGCCAGGAGTTCAACCGCCAGCACCTGAAGATGGAGTAGGGGCGGGGCACCCCGTCAGGACTTGGTCCCCGTCGCAAGGAGCGTCTCGAAGAAGGGCTCGACGCTCTCCTTCGACACCGGGGCGACCTCTATCTTGATGAACTTCGCCTTCTTCAGGAAGAGCTCCAGCGTGCTTTCCTTGAAGCCGAGCCAGTGGTCCTTATAGAGGTCGCGGGCCTTCTCGAAGTCGTGCTCGGCCAATTCGAGGATGAGGAGCTGGCCTCCGGGCCTTAGGATCCGGTGGGCCTCGTCGACCGCCTTCTGGGGGTGGATTGCGTGGTGGAGCGCCTGGCTAAGGATCGCCAGGTCAACGGACTCGTCCTGAAGGGGAACCTGCTCGATGTCGCCAAGCTTGTAGGTGAGGTTCGACAGGTCGTTCTTGCGGGCGAGCTCGGTGCCGACCTCCACCATGCGCGGCGAATTGTCGATGCACCACACCTGCTTCGCGTTTCGGGCGAGGAGCTGGGAAATGAGGCCCTCGCCGGCCCCCAGGTCGGCGACGACCACGTTGGGGACGAGCCTCAGGGCCAGGCGGCCTATCGCCTCCCACGAGCGGCCGGGGCAGTGGTTGCGCCCCAGGCGCCCCGCAATCGTGTTGAAGTACTGCTCGGAGACCCGGCGGCGCTTGCCGAGAACGCGGTCAAGGTGCCGCCCGTCCTCCCCGATGACGTCCAGGTCCGAGACGCTGTCGACGGCGGCCCTAAGGAGCGAGAGCTGCCCCGGTGGGAGGTTCTGGCGGAGCGAATAGAACGCCTTCTTGCCGTCGCGCCGGTCGGCGACGAGGCTCGCCTGGCGCAGCAGCGCCAGCTGCGAGGAGATGCGCGACTGGCCCATGCCGAGGATCTCCTGGAGCTCGGCCACCGAGAGCTCCTCCCTCATGACCAGCGCAATCAGGCGCAGGCGCGTGGGGTCGGACAGGATCTTCAGGGTATCCCAGGAGGTGTTCACGGCTCACGCGAGCGTGCGGAATTGACGCGCCAACGCAACGCCTAATCCCTTGCGCCCCGCCCGCTTAGACGTAGCGCGAGATGCTGACGATCGAGTAGGCATCCTCGCTCGCCCCCATCTTGACCTTGACCGAGTCGCCCGCGCGCTTGCCGATCAGGGCGGCGCCGAGCGGGGTCTTGTAGGAGATGATGTGCAGCTCGGGATTGCCGTCCCAGACCCCGAGTACCGAGTAGCGCGCGGTCGCGCCGTCGGGCCCCTTGACCTCGACCACGCTTCCGACGCTCACCTGGTCGACCGAGGCGTCCTTGAAGTCGGTGATCCGGGCGCGCGCCAGCTCCCGCTCGAGCTGGCCCTTCTGGGCCATGAGCATCTGCTGGTCCTGCTTGGCCATCTTGTACTCGGAGTTCTCGCGCAGGTCCCCGTGCTCGCGGGCCGTGGCGATCGCCTTGGAGTTCTCGGGGATCTTCTTCGAGACGATCGCCTCGTACTCGGCGCGCTTGCGCTCGAAGCTCTCGCGCGAGACGAGCAGCTGCTCCTCCTTGCCCTCAGCGTCGGCCGCCACAAGCGACTGGATGTTCGGGAAGATCTTGATGAAGCGGGCCAGGAGCGACTTCTTGGTCAGTTCCTCGAAGCCCTGGTTAAGGAGGAGCGTGTTGGCCAGGTCGCGGGCCGTCTCGGGGTCGGCGGTGGAGAGGAGGTCGGCGATCAGCTCGGTGTCGTCGCTCAGGATGTCCCCGAGCGGGATCCGGCGGGCGCTCGCGGCCTGCAGCGCCTCGTAGTCGATCGCGAAGAAGATCGCGCTCAGGAGCCTCGGGGTGATCAGGTCGTTCAGGAGCTTTGCGAATTTCTTTGAGTGGCGGTTCTTGACGATCCACAGGAGCACCGGGGCCCGGAGGTTCTGCTCGGTCTGCCAGCGCTTGAGGGTCGCGGCCAGGTCCTCGGAGTACCCATTCTCCACCAGGAAGTTAATGCACTCCGTCGTGAACTTGCCCTGCGAGACCTTCAGCAGGTTGAAGGCGATGTCGCGGCACTCGATGGGGTGGGTTTCCTTGATCAGTTCGAGGAAATGGGACTGGAACTGGACGGGGATCTTCTCGGCGATCGCCGGCAGGTCCCTCAGGTTGGCGACCAGGGAGGACTGGGACGGCTCGAAGGACGCGGGGTCAGCCCCGGCCGCCTTCGCGATGCGGTCGCGCACCGCGGCGCCGTAGAGGCGCTCGGCCGCGTCAAGCTGGTTGCTGTCCTTGACGGCGTCGGCGACGCCCTTGAGGACCTCCGAGAGGTTGGCCTGCGCGGCCTTGTGGGCCGACGCGGCGGCGTAGTCCTCTGCGAGCGAGATGCGCCGGCGGGCCGAGCGGGTCGAATTGAACTGGTCGAAGATCTCGTCCTCGGCGGAAACGGGCGTTTCGCGAAGGATGTAGCACTCCGTCTTCTTTTCCGGGACGGAGACCCGCGGGTCCTTGGCGACGGCCTTGCGGGCCTCGGCCCACCACTTCTTGAACTTCTCCTCGCCGACGACCTGCGAGAGGGTGATCTCAAGGTCGATGGCCGTCGTGGCCTTGTTCGCGTAGGACTCGAGGGCCTCCACGATCAGCTGGGCCGGGTTGTCGGCTATGAGCTCCAGGATCTTCTTCGGCTCGGTCTCCTTGCGGACCAGAAGGTGATTGTCAGGAAGAACTTCCATCGTTCCAACGCAGAACGCCGGGTCCATCGCGTGGGATTTCTTGCCCTTGAAATCGATGACCAGGCGCAGGGTGGTGTCGTCGAACGACTTGATTTGGCCGAAGCCCCAGCTCCTGTGGATCACGTACGCGCCAGGCTTCATGGCCTCAAGCTTGGTCTTGGAGGCCTTGAGGGCGGGATTTTTGGCTAGGAGCGCGGAAACGGCTTCGGAATTCATAGTTGCGCAAATGAACGCGTGAACCGGAGAGTAAAATGGATTATGAGCAAGCTTGTCAAACCGAGTCTCCAAAACACCTGGTCGCCCGCTGTGCGGCTGATCGCCCGCTGGCTCGACCTTCGGGAGCGGATTGACGTGCTCCTGGAGTCGCTGCCGCCCGGCATGGAGGGTGCCGAAAGGGGCCGCTGCCAGCACCTGGTCTTCGGCGTGGTGAGGCATTTTGGCCGAATTGAGGCGGTTCTGGGGGGGCTCGTGGCCCATCCCCCGAGGTTTGTGACCCGCGCCATACTCTATGTGGCGGCCTTCGAACTCATCGATTCGGCGGGCGAAGCGGCCGACCCCGGCCGGGCCGCCAAGATCGTCCACCATGCCGTGGAGCGTACCAAGGAGCTCGCAAGCCCCGCGGAGTCGGGGCTTGTCAACGCGGTCGTCAGGAAGATGGCGACGATCCTCGCCTCGCAGGCGGCTCCGGGCCCCATCGCACCCGCCGAGGTGCTCGCCAACTACTTCTCGCACCCGGAATGGCTCGTCAGGCGCTGGCTAAGGGACCTTGGGGCGGCCCCGACCCGGCGCCTTCTCGAATGGAACCAGTCCCCCGCGCCGCTCTACGCGCGCTGGCGCGATCCGGCCAAGCCGGCGCCCGAGTGGCTCAAGCCGACCGAGTGGAAGGGCTTCCTCGAGGTCCCCCACGGCCATTGGGCGGAGGTGGGACAGCTCCTTAGGGCCGGCTCGCTCTACCTGCAGGACCCGGCGACCCGGCTTGCGGTCGACCTGCTCGAGCCGAAGGCGGGCGAGACGGTGCTCGACCTCTGCGCCGCTCCCGGGGGCAAGAGCCTCTTGATCGTGGACGCCATGGGCACGGGCCGGATCATCGCGATGGACCTGCCTTCGGCGAGGATCGACCGGCTAAAGGAGAACCTTTCGCGAACGACCGAGGTCGGAGCGGCCCTCGTCCAGGCCGACCTCCTGGAGGGGGCCGGCAAGGTCCTGAAGGAGCACGGGCTCCCCACCGAATACGGCGCGATTCTGATCGACGTGCCGTGCTCGAACACCGGGGTCATGAGGCACCGGGTCGACGTGAAGTGGAGGCTCCAGGAGGCCGACTTCGCAAAGCACGCCCGCCAGCAGGCGGCGCTCCTGGGCGCGGCGACCCGGCTTCTGGCGCCGGGCGGGCGCATCGTGTATTCGACGTGCAGCATCGACGCCGCGGAGAACGAGGGCGTCATCAAGGCGTTCCTCGACCGAAACCGGGGCCTTAGCCTGAAGAAGAGCGTCGTCGCGGTGCCCTGGATCGACCGGCACGACGGGGCTGCTGCCTTCCTGCTGCAGAGGGACTAGGACCCAGGGCCTCCCGGGTGCACGCTAGGGCACGAGGGCGTCCACGGCTATCGTACGGGTGCGCTCCTGGGTCCCGTCGATGAACGTGTAGTCGACGCGGCCCGCGGACGAGGTGAGCCGGTCGTAGCGCACGGGGTCCCACGCCGTCGCCGGCTCGCCGTTGATCCGCGTGACAAGGTCCCCCTGGCGGACGCCGGCCGCCTCGGCGGGCGAACCCGGGACGACGCCGACCACCTTCCAGTACGCGGGTGTCTTCCTGAAGGACAGCCCCGTCCCCCTAAGGGGCGGCACCCGCAGGGCGTCCGCCGCGTCGCACTGCAGGAAGACCTCGTTGTGGCGCTGGTCGAAGGTCACGGTGAAGTGGCTGAGGATCCCGCCGCCCAGCGACGAGAGCTCGTCGGTCAATTCGGCGACGGGCTGGGGCACGTCGAACGACCCGATCCGGACGACCCCGGAAAGGCGCCCGATCCGCGACGGCCGGTCGCCTGCCAGCGTGCTCACGGTAGGTCCAGCGACCGGGCCGAAGGCGAACACCGGGGAGAGCCCGGCCGGGTTGATGTCGATCGCGGCGGCGCTTCCCGAGTCGATCAGCGCCGCGAACTCCCGGTCGCCGAGGCGTATGGGGATCATCGGGATCTTGTCGGCGTTGTTGAAGAGGATGGTCTCCCCGGGAATGCCGTCCTCGGGGATCTTGGAGCGCAGGACGATGCGCTCGTTCGGGTAGTCGAGCGTCAGGACGGTGTTTCGAAAGAGCGGGAAGCCGAGGATGCCGTCGATCCGGACGCCGAACTGCGCGGAGAGGTCGGAGCAGTCGTAGACGAGGGCGGGCACGTACTCGAACTTTGCCGCCCCCAGCTGGAGCTTCGCCAGGGTGACCGCCTTCAGGCGCGCGAAGCCGCCCTCCGACGAGCGGACCCTGACCTGGGGCTCGTCCTCGGGCGGGGGGGACCCCGATGCGCCGTAGCGCTTCGCGATGTCGGGAGAGACGAGGGTGACCGAGGAGCCCGTGTCGACGACGAAGTGATAGGGCCCGAATTTGTCCCAGCTGTCCTCGACGACGAGGATGTTCCCGATCAGGTGGCCGGGCAAGGTGACCGGCTTTGACCCCACGTGCGTGACGCCCGGCTTCGGGGCCGAGCGCTGGACGCCGAAGCACCCGGCGGCGAGGAGGCCTGCCAACGCTGCAAGAGCGAAAAGCAGGCGCTTCATCACCGGACGGGTTTGGTCAGCCTCGCGGCGAGGGCGAGCGTGAGTGCCGTGAGGACGGCGGACCAGACGAAGACGCTCGTGGCGCCGAAGACGAAGAAGACCGCGCCTGCGAGCATGGGCGTGAAGGCGCGGGCGAGCGACCCCAGGGACCGGAAGATGCCAAGGACCCGCCCCTGCTCCTCCTGGCTCGTGTAGAGCGAGATGAGCCCCGTCGTGGACGGGTTCACAAGTCCGGAGCCCGTGGCGAGGAACGCGAGCGCCACGTACAGCATCCAGGGGCGCGTGCACAGGCCCGCGAGCACCAGGCCGATGCAGGTTGCCACGAGCCCGCCGTACAGGACCGGGATCTCGGTCACCCGCTTCAGGAGGATCCTCACAATGAAGCCCTGTGTGATGATCGAGCACAGCCCGAGGAACCCGAGCATCATCCCGTTCTGCCCCGCCGTGTAGCCGAACCGCTGGGCAGCGAGGAACGTGACGGAGGCCTCCATGGCCACGAAGGCGACGGCGTAGACGAAGGCGACGATGTTGGCCCGGCGGACGTCGTCGTTCTCAAGGGCGAATATCGCCTTGATCGGGTTCCTGAGCCTCGCCTCGCGGGCGCCGGAGCGGGCGCTCTCGGAAAGGGTCTCCTTGAAGCTGCGGTTGATCCAGGCGAGGTTGGCGATGCACAGGGCCAGGGACACCAGGGCCGGCACCGAGTACGGGTTGATCCCGATCCCTGCTAGGGAGGGGTGGGACGTGAGAAGGTTCACCTGCGCGCACGCGGCGCCGAGCACCGGGCCGGTGACGAGCCCGAGGCCGAACGCGGCCCCGACAATGCCCATGGCGCGGGAGCGCTCCTTTCGGGTCGTCACGTCGGCGACCGCCGCCGTGGCCACCGAGAGGTTGCCGCTGAAGGCGCCGCTTACGATGCGCGAGAGAAGGAAGAGCCAGAACGAGCCGCTCACGACCCAGATCACGTAGCCGACCGCGGTGCCGGCCACCGTCATCCGCAGGACGCCCCGGCGCCCCCGCTTGTCGGAGAGCGAGCCCCAGAAGGGCGAGAACACGAACTGCAGGATGGAGTAGAACGAGGTGAGGACGCCGCCGAAGAGAACGTCGGCGAACGCGTGGCTCTGGCCAAGCGAGCGGGCGATCGTCTCGCTCTCGGAGAGCAGCCACCCCAAGACCCCTGAATGCCCGTCGATCTTCAGGTAGTAGGCGATCAGGTCGGGGCCGAGCGGGAAGATGATCGAGAACCCGATCAGGTCGATCAATAGCGTCAGGAAGATGACGCCCAGCGACAGGGGGCGCTTGGGCGCCGCGGGTTCCGGCGGCGTGGTGGGGATTGCGGCGGTCACCGTTACATCCGGTAGGGCAGCGGAAAGCGCGACGTCATGGCGGTCGCCCGCCCCTTGACCGCGGCGATGGCCGCCGCCTCGCCCGGCGTGCCGATTGCGCGCAGGACCGTGTCGATCATGTCGGCGATCTGGTCCATATCGGCCTCGCGGAAGCCGCGCGTCGTCACGGCGGGAGTCCCAAGGCGCAGGCCCGAGGCCTGGAAGGGGGAGCGCGTCTCGAAGGGGACCGTGTTCTTGTTGCAGGTGATGTTCGCCAGGTCGAGGGTCTCCTGGGCCTTCTTGGCCGTCAGCTCGGGAAGGCTCGTGCGCAGGTCGACCAGCATGAGGTGGTTGTCGGTCCCGCCGGAGACGACGCCGTAGCCCCTCGAGGCCATCGCCGCGGCCAAGGCGCGCGCGTTGCGGATGATCTGCCCGGAGTACTCCTTGAACTCGGGCTTCAGGCACTCGGCGAAGCAGACGGCCTTGCCCGCGATCACGTGCATGAGGGGCCCGCCCTGAGCGCCGGGGAACACGGCCGAGTCGATCGCCTTCGCGTGCGCCGCGCGGCAAAGGATGAGCCCCCCGCGGGGGCCGCGCAGGGTCTTGTGGGTCGTCGTGGTGACGAAGTCGGCGTGCGGGACGGGCGAGGGATGGTGGCCCGTCACGATGAGTCCCGCGATGTGCGCCACGTCCGCGAAGAGCAGGGCGCCCGAGGCGCGCGCGATTTCCCCCATGCGGGCGAAGTCGATGACGCGCGAGTAGGCGCTGGCCCCGACCGTGATCATCTTCGGCTTCTCCCTGAGGGCCACCTCGGCCAGCTGGTCGTAGTCGATCAGGTGGTTGTCCTCGCGCACGCCGTAGGCCACGACCTGGTAGAGTTTCCCCGAGAAATTCGCGGGGTTGCCGTGGGTCAGGTGCCCGCCGTGGCTTAGGTTCATCGCCAGGATCTTGTCCCCCGGCTGGAGCACGGAGGTGTAGACGGCAAAGTTCGCCTGCGAGCCGGAGTGGGGCTGGACATTGGCGTGCTCGGAGCCGAAGAGGCGCTTGGCCCGGTCGATCGCCAGCAGCTCAACCTTGTCGACGAACTCGCACCCGCCGTACCAGCGCCTGCCCGGGTAGCCCTCCGCGTACTTGTTGGTGAGGACGCTCCCCTGGGCCTCGAGGACGGCCGGGTAGGTGAAGTTCTCGGAGGCGATCAGCTCGATGTGGCTCTGCTGGCGGCCGAGTTCGGCCGCGATCGCGGAGTGTATTTCTGGGTCGAGGCTCTTGAGCGGCGCGGTGTTCAGCATGGGAGAGAGGGCAACGCTCGCGCAATCTCGTGCGGAGGCAAAACTTTTTCACGCCGGCGGCCCCTGCGCCGGCCGGACCCTAGCCTCTCTTGGTCGTCCCGTTGGGCAGGCCCGAGAGGAATGCGATGATCGAGGGTATGGCTGCGACCAGCTCGTCCCGGCACGCCTCGTAGGCCGACAGGTGCATGCCGTAGGGGTCGGGGACCTCCAGGTCGCCCCGGCTCCCGGTGAACTCCCGGAAGAGGTGCAGCCTCTTCGGCACCGGGTCCGCCGTCAGCTCTATCATGTCCCTGTGGGACTCGGTCATGCACAGGACGAGGAGCGCCTGGTCGAGCATCTCCTGGGTGACGTGCTGGCTGGAATGGCCGTTGAGGTCTATCCCCACCTTCTTGAGCGCGGTGACGGCGTTCGGGCTGGCGGGATCGCCGCCCCGGCTTGCGACCCCTGCGGAATGGACCTTGAGCGAACGCAGGGGCTCCGGCTGCGCGGCAAGCGCGTGCTGCAGGAGCGCCGCCCCCATAGGGCTTCGGCAAACGTTCCCCGTACAAACGACTAAGATATGTCCCGAGTCGGGCATCGCCCGCCATAAAGGGCACGGAACTCCCGAAAAGGCAAAACCCTATGCGCCCGCCCCTCGTGGGGCTAGATCCGCTTCAGGGCCAAGAGGCCCCGGTGCAGCTGGACCGCCCTCTGCAGGAGAAAGTCCACCTGGGGGCGTGGCGCAAGGTCCTTGTCCGCCGGAGTGTCGGGGGCGTCCGCGTCCGAGATGTGCTCCTTCTCCAGATAGGCCTCGTCGATCCGCGGCTTGTCCGGGAAGTCGCTAAGGAGCGACTCGAGGGCGGCACCCTTCTCGAGCGCGGCGTAGGCGCTCTTGTCCGCCTTCGGCGCGACGTCGACGGCGATGTCCGGCGAGAGCTTGTCCGCCGAGGGCGCGAGGACGACCAGGCCCTGCGGTCCGCCTCCCGGGAACGCGGCGAGGAGGGCCGGCGCGGTCCCGGAGTTCTCAAGGACGAAGACGGGGGTCCTGGCCGACACATTGAAGCGGACCCAGGCCTTCAGGGTCGCGGCGGTCGCCTCGTCCGCAGTCGCGAACCGCAGGTCGAGGACGCAGGCGCCCGGGCGCCCCGAGGCCGGGGACGGCAGGTCCCGCGGCATCTCGTGCACCCGGTAGTAGGAGAGGCCCTGGCCGAGGTCGCGCGCAGGCTCCGAGGCCGGGGCCGCGCCGGCAAAGGCGAGCACCAGGGCGGCGAGGGCGGAGGTCCGTAAGGTCAGGTTCACGCCCGCCTTAATTGCCGGGCCCCGATGTCGCGGCGATAATATTTGGAGGAGCACCGGATGGCCTCGCACGAGGCGTAGGCCAGCGAGGCGGCCTCCCGCAGGGAGGGCGCCGTGGCCGTGACGCCAAGGACGCGGCCGCCCGAGGTCACGAGCCTGCCCGAGGGATCGCGGGCGGTCCCCGCGTGCAGGACCTGGACGCCCTGCGGCAGGTGCGCGGGGATCTCGATCGGGTCGCCCGAGGGGTAGGTTTCCGGGTAGCCCTTGGCGCTGATGACCACGCAGATCGCGTGCCCGGGCCTTGTCTGGAGCGAGTAGCCGCCCAGGTTGCGGGTGGCCGCGGCCCAGAGCAGGGCGAGCACGTCGCTCGCCAGCCTCGGCAGCACGGCCTGGGTCTCGGGGTCGCCGAAGCGCGTGTTGAATTCGAGCACCATGGGGCCGTCGGCCGTCAGCATGATGCCGATGAAGAGGGTGCCGCAGAAGAAGATGCCCTCGGCTGCGATCGCGTCCACCGACGGCCGGACGATGCGCCGCTCGATGTCCGACATGAGCTCCGCGGTCACGACCTCCGCGGGAGAGTAGGCCCCCATGCCGCCCGTGTTGGGCCCCGTGTCGCCGTCGCCGATGCGCTTGTGGTCCTGGGAGGTGGGCAGGATGACGTAGTCGCGCCCCGACACGACGACCAGGATCGAGGTTTCCTCCCCCGTGAGGCAGTCCTCGATTAGGACCTGGCTTCCGCCCTTGCCGAACCTTCCCTCGTCGATCATCGCGCGGACGGCCGACTCGGCCTCCCCGCGGGTCGCCGCGACGACGACGCCCTTGCCGGCCGCAAGGCCGTCGGCCTTGACGACGATCGGAGCGGGCCGTGAGCGCAGGTAGTCGATCGCGGGCCCGGTCTCGCTGAAGATCCCCGCCGCCGCCGTCGGGATCGAGTGCTTGATGAGGACCTGCTTCGTGAAGGTCTTCGACGCCTCGAGGCGCGCCCCCGCCGCCGTCGGGCCGTAGACGGGGATCCCGGCCTCGGCGAGCCGGTCGGCAAGCCCGAGCGACAGGGGCACCTCGGGGCCCACGACGACAAAGCCGGCCTTTTCGCGGACGGCCAGTTCGACCAGGCCCCGCACATCGTCGACCTTCACGGCGAAGCACGCCGCGTCCAAGGCGATGCCCGCGTTGCCCGGGGCGCAGATCACCCTCGGGCGCGCCGGCGATGCCGCGATCGCGCGCACGAGCGCATGCTCCCTGCCGCCGGCGCCCACGACGAGAACGGAGCTTGGGAGGTTTGCCGGGTTCAAAGGACCTGGAGTTTCCTGCGGTAGAACTCGACGACCTCCGCGGGGTCGTCGGAGAAGAGGATGTAGTCGGCCATCCACGCCGGGGCGCGTCCCGTCCTGATCATCTCCTTTATCTGGCGCCTGAGGTCGCCCCAGTACTGCGAGTTGAAGAAGACGTAGGGCACGCGCGGGCGGATACCGAGCTTGAGATTGCAGAGCTCGATGCCGATCTCCTCGAGGGTCCCCACGCCCCCGACGTTGAAGATGCAGAAATCCGCGACTTCGAACCATTTCTGCCGGAAATGCCTCGAGGATTCCTGGAACGTGTTGAAGAAGTCCACGCCGAGCTCGGGCGGCTGGGCCTCGAGCTCAAGGAAGCAGGCGCCGGTCAGGGCGCCCTTGCTGCGGGCCTGGTCCGTCGCGAGCCTCATGACGCCGCCCCCGCCCCCGGTGAGGACCCCGAGGTTGGGCCCTATGAAGGAGGAGAGCCTCTCGACAAGGCCGGAGATGCGGTCCGTGTCCGGCTTGTCGAGACCGACCGCCGATCCGTAGAACGCCAGGATCGTGGCCTCCTGGAACTTGCGGCCCATCTCCTCCCTGACGAAGAAGCCGTGCTCCTTCTTGTAGAGGTGGAAGTAGAGGTCCTTGGTGAGCTCGTCGTACCAGTAAACCTGGATGTTCACCGCCTCGAGGATATCGAGGCGCGCGTGGGCGTTACTCGACAGGAAGTAGCCGTGGGTGCGCGACGCCTTCCTGAAGATGACCCTCCGTAGCTTGATCTCGGGAAGGCGGGTCAGGAGCTCGATGTGCTCGAGCAGGTCGGGGAAGTAGTCGAGCACGAGCGTGTCGGCGTCCTTGGGGGCCGTGTCCATGGCCTGGATAATGGTCCTGTGCCCGCAGGCCCCGTTGTTCTCGGCATAGAGCTTCTTCACGTCTTCCGCGGTCCCAAGCCTCAGGCAGATCGAGCGGTTCTCCATCGTGGCGCTCTGGCCCTTGACGGAGATCCCGGTCTTCGGGCGGGCCTCGTTGGAGTCCTTCGGCGGGCGGTCGTCGAGGTTGCTGTAGAGCTCCGTCGAGGCCCCGAGCAGGCGCAGGCGCTTGCGGGAAAGGGTGTTGAACTCCGGATCCGTGGCCTCGGGGGCCCGGAAGATCTCGACCGAGACCATCGGGTTGACGACCGGGTGGTCGCCCGTGTTGTAGATCTCGAGCATGATGTTCGTGCCGAAGGTCTTCACGGGGTCGAGCAGCACGGCGCTCGTGTGGATCCCGAAGTTGCCCGCGCCCTGGTTCAGGACAACGTAGTGCTCCTTCAAGTACATGGAGCAGCTAGTCAGGATCCCGGAGCGCGGGGGGATCGTCAGCGGCGAGGCGTCGTGGCGGACCTGGACCTTGTCGAGGAAGTTCCTGCCCGCGGCGCCGCTCACGATCAACTCGAAGTTGATGCGCTGGAGCCGGGGGTTGAGCGTGTAGCTCACCTGGTGGGGCGTCAGGAAGACGGAGCCCTGGCGGTCGATGCTTATCGTGTTCGGCAGCTTGAGCCGGTTCTCCTTTATCGCCGCCCAGATCTCGTCGGAGGAGAGCTTCGATGAGGCGGGGGCGTGGAAGAGCCGTCCCACCTGGATGCCCGAGCGCATGAGCTTCTTCCAGTAGCCGGCGTTCGGGAAGCTCATGTCGAACGCGAACGCGTCCACGCTTAGGACCAGGCGGTTGCCGTCGACCTCGAGCCCCCCCTGCACCTGCATCTCGATCCCGATCCGCGCCAGGGAGCTGCGCTCCGTGAACTTGAGCTCGCCGATCATGGATTTCATGAACTCGAACTCGGCGGGGTTGCGCGGCCAGAAGGCGAGCGTCAGGTCGACGTTCTGATCATCCTTGTGCTTAACGGTCAGTATCTGGCCGTCCTGGCTGGTCCAGAATTGGTCGGGGCTCATATTGGGAACCGACGAGATTGAAGGGTGTCCCTGTGGGACTCAAGCGGCGAACGCCGCTAAAGAATTGCAAAGCGCCGGCCGCGCTGGCATGGCTCCCACTCTCACCGCATGAAACCAAACAACACCCCTAAGGCCCTGGTCCTTTGCCTTATCGCAGCGACATCAACGTTTGCCGAAGATGCAAAGGTGGCGGCCCCGGGCCAGGCCGCCCAGCCCGCGGCGGCGCCGGCGGCCGTAGCCCCGGCCCCGTCCTACACCGATGCCCAGCTCCTCGAGGAGTTCGGCTGGTACATCGGCAAGCGCACGGGCCTTGCCGAGCTCGGG
>Ga0265314_10003880_pt1 | contig 14234 bp, 15 predicted proteins | sample 4126metaG_FD_203106 | JGI IMG/M metagenome (GOLD analysis project Ga0265314, IMG submission 203106) | Rhizosphere microbial communities from Carex aquatilis grown in University of Washington, Seatle, WA, United States - 4-1-26 metaG | ecosystem: Host-associated > Plants > Roots > Rhizosphere >... | reverse complement strand
CATATCCCGTAATATCCCCCCGCCCATTTTCATGCATAACAACCTCCACCGCAAAGACATATATGGAACCAGCCTCGACCTCCCTGAAAACACCCAGGTTGATTACCAACCACTTACGCAATCAAACGAATTCATCTGTCGCGGGTCACCCCCTCACCCCTCGCCACTCCCCCCGTCCAGATTTCAAACCTCCAACCTCCAATCTCAAATCCACCTGGTCCTTCAGCCTTTTGCCTTTCTACTTCAGCCTTTCCTTCAACCCCTTCCAAATCCTGAATCACCCGCTCCAAAAGTTGGAATACCCGCTCCGAATCCTGGATTATCCGCTCCAAATGTTGGAATATCCGCTCCAAGTCTTGCCCCTCGACCTCCTGCCAGCCGACAAGCTTCACCGCCCCAGCCAAAGAACGATCCCGCCTTAGCCCAGCTTGCCTTGCAAAGTCCAACCCCGTCTGTAGGCTACGACGAAACCTAATCGAACCTCAAATGAAGCTGGCACAGATTCAAAGGTGGCCATTGGTTTCGGCTTTGGTGATCCCCTCAACCTTCGCAGCGGACTCGCAGCTCCACTCCCAACCAACATGAGATTCCTCCACCCCCGGACCCACCGAGCTTCTTTCCTAAAAGCCATAGTGCTCGCCTGTCCCCTCTTCCTTAGCGGCAGTCCCGCGCTGGCCCAAACTCCAGGCTCGTTGGACACCTCATTCATCAAGGGGGCCGGCGCCGATGGCTTCATTCGCGTGGTGGCCGTTCAACCGGACGCCAAAATCCTGGCAGGAGGCAATTTCGGCTCCGTGCATGGCGCGAACAACACCTTGGTCACGCGGCTCAACAGCGATGGCTCTCCCGATACCAGCTTCGCTTCGGCCTTTCTGCCCCCGATCCTCGCCTCCAGGGTCTATACCTTGGCCCTTCAACCAGATGGACGAATCCTCGCTGCCGGGACGTTCACCAGCGTGGGCGGTACTTTCCGAACCAATGTCGCGCGGCTACAGGCAGACGGTTCGCTTGACCCAAGCTTCGATCCCGGCGCCGGACCCGCCGGCTTGGTCCGGATCCTCGCAATCCAAACCGACACTCGAATCTTGATCGGTGGCGAGTTCACTACCGTTAACAACACCAACCGAAACCGCATCGCCCGCCTTAACGCGGACGGTTCGCTGGATACGACCTTCGACCCGGGCACCGGCGCGGACAACATCGTCCGAAGCATCGCTCTTCTGCCCTCCGGACAGTTGCTGGTCGGAGGATTGTTCACCTCCTTTGACGGACAGGCCTCCAAATATCTGGTCCGGCTCAATGCCAATGGGAGCTTGGATACTTCGTTCCCTGCCGGAGGAGGCCCTAACGGCGATGTCTATTTCGTCGCTCCCCAGCCTGAAGGAACGATCTTGATCGGTGGAGACTTCACGGCCGTCAATGGCACAAACCTGAACCGCATCGCGCGGTTGCTCGCGGATGGGTCGGTCGACCCGTCTTTCATTCCCCAGGGAGGCGTGGTGGGCGGACCGGTTTACAATATAATTAGACAACCCAGTGATAAAATTGCGCTCGCTGGCGCCTTCACCACGGTGAACACCGTTCCTCGCAACCGCCTCGCACGCCTCAACCCCGATGGCTCCCTCGACTCCGCCTTTGACCCGGGCTCCGGCCCCAGCGACACCGTGCTCACTCTGGCCATCCAAACCGACGGCAAGTTGGTGGCCGGAGGACTCTTTGCGACCTACGACGGAACCACCGTCGGCATGCTTGCGCGCGTGAACGGCGATTCGATCTATCCTGCCCTGGCAGCCGAGCTCCCTGATCCCGAGCACATCTTGGTCTCATGGCCCTCATGGGCAACCAACTACGCTCTGCAAACCAAGGCGCAGCTCCAGCTCGCCACTTGGCAAACCATCACCAACAAGGCCGGGATCCGCGGCGACCAGCTAGCCATCACGCTCCCGCTCGCGGCGCAGTCTCAGTTCTACCGCTTGATTTCTCAGTGATCTCCGCCGGCCCGCCGGCGAGGTGACAGGCAACCCAATGCCCAGGCTCAATCTCGCGCAAAGCCGGCACCTCCGTCCTGCATCGCGCCTCAGCCACTGGGCAGCGCGGATGGAATGGGCACCCGCTCGGCGGGTGTATCGGGGAAGGCACGTCCCCGGAAAGGATGATTCGCTGCCGCTTCGAGTCCGGATCCACAACCGGTACCGCCGAGATCAGCGCCTGGGTGTACGGATGCTTAGGTGACTGGCAGGTCTTCTTAGCTCCACCCGCCTCGACAATCCGCCCCAGGTACATGACCAGGATGCGGCGGCTCAAATGCCGCACCACCGCCAAATCGTGAGCCACAAACAGGTAGGCAATCCCGTGTTCCCGCTGCAAACCCCGCAGCAGATTGACGATCTGCGCCTGGACCGAAACGTCCAGCGCGCTCACCGGCTCGTCGCAGACGATCAGCTTAGGTTCCACCGCCAGGGCGCGCGCGATGCCGATGCGCTGGCGCTGGCCGCCGCTGAATTCGTGCGGAAAACGCTGCGCATGCGAGGCGTCGAGCCCCACATCCTGAAGAAGATTCTCCACCCGCTGCCTGCGCGCCGCCGCATTCGCCGCGAGGTGGTGGATGTCCAGCGCCTCGCCGATGATGTTCTCCACCGTGGCCCGTGGATTGAGTGATCCGTACGGATCCTGAAAGATCATCTGGAACCGCCGCCGCCTCGTGCGCAGCGCGGAACCCTTCAGCCGCGTAAGATCTTCCCCCTCGAAAATAATCTGACCCTCCGTCGCTTCCACCAGCCGGATCACCGCGCGGCCCAAGGTCGTTTTGCCACAGCCGCTCTCGCCAACCAATCCGACTGTTTCACCCGGCGCGATGGTGAACCCGACACCGTCCACCGCCCGCACAAATTCCTTGGCGCGAGTGAACGGCCCGCTGTTCACGGGGAAATGAACCTTGAGATTCTTGACTTCAAGGAGGGGCTCGTTCATGTCTGATGGCTGAGTTTCAAGCTTCTGCTGATGGATTCTGAATCGAGTAAGCCGAGTGCGCTCACCGTTCCCCTCGCCCACCCGATCTCAGAGCCTGTCCTAAGACCTGGGAAGGATCCTGCTGGCGTGCTGTTCCCGGATTTATGTTTAGCCCGGTCGCGTTCCAAAACGGGCACCGGACCCAGCGCCGAGGTTCGACCTCGACCAGCACCGGCTGCTTCTGAGAGCACTCAGCCTGCGCCCGTGCGCAGCGCGGATGGAACCGGCAGCCAGCGGGGAACGCACCCAACCGCGGGACAGCGCCTGGGATCGCGGTGAGCCGCTGGACCTCGGAATCCAGGCTTGGCACCGAGTTCATCAGCGCCTGGGTATAGGGGTGCAGTGGCCTTTTCAACAACTCCCCAGCCGGGGCGGTTTCCACGATCTGCCCGGCGTACATCACCGCCACGTCGTCGGCGATATCGCCAACGATGCCGAGATTGTGAGTGATTAGCAGGATCGCCATCCCAAGTTGTTCCTGGAGGCGGCTGAGCAGCTCGATGATCTGGGCCTGGATGGTAACATCCAGCGCAGTGGTCGGTTCATCCGCCACCAACAGCTTAGGCTGCGGCGCCAGTGCCATCGCAATCATCGCCCGCTGTTGCATGCCCCCCGACATCTCATGCGGGTAATTCCTGATCCGCGCCTCAGGAGCCGGGATCCCTGCCAGCTTGAGCAAGCGCACCACCTCTGCATCCGTTGCCGCCTCTGGCCGATGCAGCTTAAGCGCCTCCTTGATCTGGTTGCCAATGCGAAAGACCGGGTTCAGAGAAGCTCCCGGCTCCTGGAACACGTAACTGACCACGCCGCCCCGCACGCTCCGGAGTTCAGCAGCCCTCATTCTCAGAACGTCGCGGCCCTCCAGAAGGATTTCGCCTCCCGCATAGCGCGCGGGCGGGCTCCCTAACAGCCGCGCGATCGAGAGCGCCGTCACGCTCTTGCCGGAACCGCTTTCACCCACCAGGCAAAGAGCTTTCCCCGGCTCAAGCGTGAGCGAGACCCCGTCAACCGCGCGCAACGCACTTGGGCCGCGGCCAAAGTCGATTTGCAGGTTTCGGATTTCCAATAGCGGCATACTCAATTCTCAGCTCCCAGTTTTGATGCGCGGATCGATCCAGCCGTACGCCAAGTCCACAACCCAATTGGCACCCACCACCAAAACACCGCTGAAGAGCACCGTCCCCATGATCATCGGCGGATCAAGGTTGTAGACGCTCTGGACCGCCAGCGTGCCAATCCCGGGCAGAGCAAACACATTCTCAATAAACAACACCCCCCCGAGCATCGCCGCGACATCCATCCCGAGGATCGTCAACACCGGAATCACCGCGTTCCGGAGCGCATGCTTAAAGAGCACGCGGGTTTCCGACGCACCCTTGGCGCGAACGGCGCGAATGTATGGGCTCTCGAGCACTTCCACCATGTTGGTGTGAATCAAACGGGCATAGTAACCGATGGAAAGAATCGCCAGCGTGGCGGCGGGCAGCAGTAAATGGCGGACACTCTGGAACGTCGCGACCGGGAACCACGCGAGCTTGTATGACAGCCAGTATTGAAGCATCCGCGCCAGCCAAAATGCGGGCAGCGACAGGCTGAGCGTGGCCACCACCAGCGTCAAGCGGTCAAACCAGGAACCGCTGAACCTGGCGGTCAGCACCCCCAGCGGCACGGCGATCACCATCCACATCACCCCAGCCACGCTGGCTAGCGCAGCGGTGGTCGGAAGACGCATGAGAATGGCCTCTAAAACCGGCTGATCGGTCACGTAAGAGTGGCCGAGATCCCCTCGCGCAAGTCGGCCGAGGTAAAGACCCAGTCGCTCCCACCACGGATCATCAAGATGGTACCTGGCGTGGATTTCCTGGATCACCTCAGGTGACGCCTTCGAGCCCGCGATGACCTTGGCAATATCGCCGGGCACCGCGTTCAGCAGAAAAAAAGTGAGCACCGCCGTGCCCACCAACGTCAGGACGGACCAAATGAATCGATTTAGAAATCGCGTCAGCACCTTATTTGTCGAGCCAAACGTTTTCCAATCGCTGCGGCCAATGAGAGCGGATCGTAAAGCCTTTGAGCCATACCTGCCGCAGCGCGTAATCGTTTTTTTGGAAAAGAAAGATCCACGGCGCGTCGTCCGCGACGATCCGCTCCAGCTCCTGGTAAAGCTGCAATCGTTTGCCACGATCCAACTCCGGAGCCGCCCTGTGAAAGAGCTCGTTGACCCGCGGATTGGAATAGAATGCCACATTCAAGCAGCCATCGTCGGTGATGCGTTCACCGTTGACCAAGAAATCCAACGTGTCCTTCGGGTCGTTGAAATCCGCCAGCCAGTCCCAGATCGACATCGCCACGTGGCCTCGCCGCTGCCCTTCGTCCAGAAGTGCCTGGTAACTGACGATCTTCAATTCCAAAGTCACTCCCACCGCCGCCAGATCCTGCTGCACTCGGAGCGCCGTCTGGTACTTGTCCTGATCCTCTTGAAGGATCCAAAACGGCACTGTCAGACCGTTCGTGATGCCCGCCTCGGCCAGTAGCATCCTCGCCTTGGCGGGGTCGTAGGGATATCCCGGCAGGAGCGGATTAAATCCTTTCACCGTGTTCGGGAGCACACCGCGAGCGACCACCCCACGGCTCTGGATGCCCTTTAAGATCTGCTGCTTGTTGACGGCGTAGTTCAACGCCTGCCTCACCAGCCGGTTCGTAAATGGCGGCATTTCACAATTGAGCGAGATGTAAATCGGGTTGCACCCCGTTGCCTCCGCGATGCACAGTTGGTAATTTGGGTCGCGCTTCAATCGCAGGAAATCCGAAGCGGGGATCGCACTGAGAAAGTCGAGTTCTCCTCGCTCAAACATCATGACCTGAGCCGATTCCGGGATTCCGGTCAGTGCCTCAACCGCGTCCACATGGGCCTGCGCCGAGAATAAACTGATCGGGTTGTGCACCAGTTTCAGTCGCACTCCGCGCTTCCAGTCCTTGAGCACGAAGGGCCCGGTACCCATCGGATGGACGGCGAAGCTGTCACCCCATCGTTCCACCTCTTCGCGCGGCACAATCACCGAGTACGGCGTTGCGAGCACGTCCGAGAACGTCAGATCCGGCTTCTCAAGCTGGATTTGAATCGTGCGACGATCCACCGCATGCATTCCGGTCACGGTCAGGGGCTCGATCCGTCGACCGCTCTTGGCCGGTTGGTGGCCGGGAGCGGCGGTCAGTTCTTTCATTCGTGCCTCCGTAAAAGCCGCCGCTCCGGAGATCCCTTGATAATAATTGGCGTAGCTGGAATGGAACTTCGGATCCAAGTGGCGTTCCAAGGAATAGACGACGTCCTCGGCTGTTACTTCGCGGCCATTGGAAAATCGTGCGCCCGCCCTTAGCCGAAATGTGTAAATCGAACCGTCTGAAGAAATCGTGGGCAAGGCCTCCGCCAGCATCGGGACGATCTTGTCATTCTCGTCGTAGTCCAGCAGGGGGTTGTAGATCAACATGGTCAGGAGCCCCTCGAGCCAGTCGTAAATCGTCGTGGGATCCATCGAGCGGATATCTGAAGTATGCGCCAGTCGTAGCGTACCGCCGCGCTTGGGACTGTGGACGTTGGCGCCGGACAAGCCCCCAGCCGAATCGGCACCTGCGACCCCAACCATCATCAGGAGAAGGGCGCCAACAGTGATCGCGTTAAAGAGACCCCTCATCGCCGGTGTTGGGGGTCCACGATTTCCTGCAACCCTTGGCCCAATAGGTTGAATGCCAGCACGGTCAACACGATGGCCATTCCAGGGACAATCACGAGGTGGGGAAACGTGGTGAAGTAGGCCTGCCCCTCAGAAATCATCGTACCCCAAGTCGGTGCCGGCGGCGGAACACCGATTCCGAGGTAGCCCAGCCCGGCTTCCAAGAGGATCGTGTTCGCCGTGGTCATCACCGCCAGGACAATCACCGTGGGCAACAGATTGGGAAAAACACACCTGAAGACAATCCGGGCATCAGAGGCACCGAGCGCCCGGGCTGCTTGGACAAACTCCCTCTCTTTGAGCGCGAGCGTCTGTGCGCGCACCACTCGCACCATCCCTGGCCAGCACACCAACCCGATGATCAAGAAAACGCTCACCGCCCCGCGCTTCAAAGTGAAATCCAGGAAGTGCCAGGGAAGCCCGGCTGGGTGCAGGTGAAGAGTCCGGCCGTTCACGTCCAGCAGCCCGGCGAACGCCATCGCCAGTAGGATCGCCGGTATCGTCATGTTCATCTCCGTGAACCGCATCAGGAGGAGATCGAGCTTGCCGCCGTAAAACCCGGCAAGCAGGCCAATCGTGACCCCGATGACGGTGGCAGTGAGCATCGCCGCGATGCCGATCGATAAGGAAACCCGGGCGCCGTAGACCACTCGCGACAAAACGTCCCGCCCGAGGTTGTCGGTACCCAGGAGGTAAGTTCCCCCACCACGCCGAGGGGACCCATCGTCATCCAGCCCTTTCTGGTCCTGCATGTCGGGCAATCGCAGGAGATGAATTCGTGTCATGGTCGGGGCCGTCAGCGCCAGCAGCGCGGAGGCGACGATGATTAGGGCGCCAGTGATCGCCAGGCGATTCGCTGCCAATGTCCGGCAGGCTTTCATAAGCAGGCTTATGCTAGCCGGCATAAGAATGACCGCCGTAGAGCATGGCGAACAATCAAGTCCTGCGTCCGGTCGAGTCCCCCCTTGAGCGTGAAGCCACCTTCGCCCGAGTCTACGGATGAGATCCGTAAGGCAACCTCGAACCCCATCTTCGGCCGAGATATCAGACACTGAGTTGCTCTTATCGGCTCCATCGGCCCGCACTGTTCCAAATCCCACCAGCCGAGGCAATCAGACTTTCCGCCTGTTCTCAGCGAAGCGATGGCCGGCACGGCTCGATGATTCCGCCCGCCCGGCCTTGGTTTCTTCCTTGTCAGCCCAGCACGTTCCCGACCACGCTCCGTGGCCATGCGACGCCTCGACCCTAAACGTTCTCAGGTCTCCCGCCAGTCTATAGATCAACGCCAGCCCATGAATCTGCGCGCCATCCCTTCACTATTCCTTCGCGTGGCTATTGCTTTTCGAGGACCCACGGGCCAGACCGGACGTCGCCTGACCTTCGCCATGTGTTTTTGTCTCGGCGTGTCCCTCATCAGGCCCATCACCCTTCAGGCCGCGATCGCCTCGGGAGACGATGCCCAGGTAACGTTTCAAGCGAGCAAGCTCACCGGGGAACTTCTGCTCTGGAGACTTCAGACAAAACCAGGCGCGGTGCCGGAGGACCTCACGGCAAAACTGGACGCCATCGCTCCGTACGCGGGCACTAACAACGGACCGATTACGGTCTCACCGGATGGCGCGTGGTATGTTTTCCAGAGCTCGCGCTTCGTGCCAGATACGGGCGGGGGCACGGTATTGACGATCGCGCCGGCCGACTTCTCCTCCGCTGAATCGGTGACCAGTTCGAGCGGCTTGATTTCCAATGAGGGCATGGCCCAAGCCACACCCGGCGGGGACGTCATCGTGTTTTCCGGCTCCGGCAGCTCCCACACGCGCGATCTCTACCTGGTTATACGCGCCAATGGCCAGTGGAGTGACCCGGTGGCGCTCACGGCAAATTCCCCGTACGATTACCATAGCTGGCCGGTGTTGTCCGCCGACGGGAGTAAAGTCGTGTTCAACGCCAGCGATGTGGATCAGTACGGCTCATCGGGCACGCGCGTCGCGGAGATCAATCTCGACGGTACCGGGTTCCGCGTTTTGGTGAGCCCTGAGGACGGCCCGCCCGGAGGTTCTTCCGCCTATTGTTCCTTTCCCGCCTACACTGCCGATGGCAATGGCATCGTGTTCGAGGCAACGTGGAATGGCTCTGAACAGATTTGGCGCCGGAGCCTCTCGGGCGGAGTTCCGACTGTGCTCAACAACAGTTTCACCGATGATAATTCACCCAACATCCTTCCCGATGGCCGAGTGATGAGTTTATGGTTGGGCTCCTCGACCGGTAGCAATCTGCACGAGATCAAGATCATGGACCTAGCCGGCCAAAACGCCTTCATGCTCACCACAGCGAACGCCCCGTTCAGCGAGGTTGACGACATCGGCGTGGGCGCAGGCCTGATGTGGGCGCCCGAACTAGCCGTCAGCCAGAGCGACGGCCTGGTTCAAGTCTCCTGGCCCGCTCGATTCACCAACTTCATCCTGCAAGCCTCCTCTACCCTCGCCCCTGGAAGTTGGACAAACATCATCACCTCGACGAACGTGGCCGCCCTCAATCCAGCGGCAGGGCCGTTGTTCCTGCGGATGCGCAAGTAGAGGGGTCTCAGCCACTTGTTTCCGCCAAAACATTTCTTGCAATTTACCCGCGACCGGTTGAGTCTGAATCTCAATGGTGACGGGGTCGTAGCTCAGTTGGTAGAGCGTCTCGTTCGCAACGAGTTCTGAGGTTTTCTTTCCAGATTGATCATTTCTGATCCACGGCACCCAAGTCTTTCAAGGCAAGATCGTTCCACTGCTGGTTTTTTATTCCTCGTTGATCCCCCTGCGCTTCGTTTCACACCTAGTGTATAGAAGCGCATTAGAAGGAATTCCGCCTCTGCCAGCGGACCGATTCCGAACAACCTGCATTAAGCGGATCAGATCTGACAAACCAGGGGGTTTGTAGCATTTTCAAATTGATTTTCAATCGTCTTAGATGCGTTTTCCTGCATAAACACGATTTTTGCACGGATCATTGTAGGTAGGGGCGTATGCTACCGCCACGTATTAGTGTCCCGCCTGAAATCAGGCACTCCCCTGAACGCCTGGGCTACACATTGCAGGAGTCCGCCATGCTCCTGGGTATTAGTTATCCATCGGCCTGGAGATTGTGGAAACGAGGACTGTTAAAGAGTTCCAAGGCGCTGCGGAAGAAAATCATCCCGAGGGCGGAGTTGGAGAGGTTCCTCCGTGAGACTCTCTAACCGCTAAAACAACATTTCCAGCGCCGCTTAGACGACGCGGGAGTATTGAGACCACAACACAGTGAGATAAAAACGTCGAACCATGAACAGATTAACCAAAAAGCATAAAAAGCGCAAACCAGCGGCTCAGGCACCGGCTGTACACGAGGCAGCCAACTTCGTGTCTACCAACGCCATCCAAAGCGACGATGCATTCGCAGCATTCTGCTTGGGCAAGCCCATCCTTGAGTACGTTGCGCGGCGGCTCGCTCCTGAAGGCAACGGACTCTTCAACGAGAAGGGCTGGCTCACTGAGGAAACACAGCACAGGGTGAACGCGAGCCCCACCAAGTTCAAGGAACGAGGTTGTTCGATCTCGCGAGTGGCCTAAATTACATCGAGTCAAAAGTGGCAAAGTTGGAGGGAACCGTCGATTAGAAATGGAGACCACAAAATGAAAAACCCCGCACAGGGGCGGGGGGATGCGAGTGATAGCGCATCAAACTCTAATGCAAACCTACCGCCCCCAAGCCCACCAGTCAAGTCGGAGTTACCTCACAGTTGGTGCTCGATGACCGAGGCCCAATGGGAGGAGCGCGAGCGACGATACCAACGCAAAAGTGCTGCCCGACAGCGCGAGCGCGAGCGTTGGGTTCAGGAGCAAGACCGCCCCGATGCTCTGCGCATACGTTTTGAAACCCCGAACAACTACGATCTCCCGGGCATTTGGGAACTCCGCCGCCGCGAGCGCATCTGGCAAGCCGAAAAACGCCGCCGAGCGTGGGAACTGAAGCGCCTCCGTCATCGCAGCCAGCACGGCCCTGGCATATACGCTGCCATGCGGCAACGACTGCGGAGGGTGCAGGAGGGCCGTCACAAACCGATGCACGATTGATTTAACTACGTATGAACGCCATTGAACGAGCCCGTCGATATGTGGCTAAGCTCCCGCCGTCGATCTCGGGTGAAAACGGACATAAATCTCTTTTCAAGGCTGCTCTAGCCGTCGTTAAAGGCTTCGGGATCGATGATGACGACGATGCACTCGACCTCCTCCAAGAGTTTAATGAACGGTGCATTCCGCCGTGGTCGGAGAAGGAACTGCTCCACAAAATCGAGGGCGCAAAAGAAGCCGATGCCGACGATGGATATCTCCTGGATGGCTGGGGGGGCGAGAGCGATGCGCGTGAGCCAGAGGAACCCAGTGCGGAAGAAACTGCCGCGCGCGAGCAGCGCGCCAAGGAGGAGCGAGAACGACAAAAGCTCGTCAGCTACGCCAAGGCGGTAAAGCCCACGGTTCCCTCAATATGCATTCCAACGACCCGCCCGATGATGAATCCGCCCCGGCTAACCTCGTTTCCGAAGTGGATTGCATCGGCATAACTCTTGGCTGCGTCCGCGACGCGGTTGTTCAATTCATACAACCGCCCTTCCGCTCTGAGCCGTACGGCTAGTTGTTCCATGTACGCCAACTCGCGAAGCCACTTAGTAAAGTCCTCCACATGTGGGTCTGGGTCTGGAAACCGAGCTATCTCCCGCGTCAGACCAAGCCGCAACAGCCGAAGCGATTCCGAGTTCGTGGACACCCATGCTTGGAGGGCGTTGCGGTCGAGGGTCGACAGGTTGGTGGGGTAATTGCGGTTTACCAAGGTTATGGCCTTCAGGAAATCGTCATATCCGTTTGGGTCAGGCATGGGCGGGCGCGGGTGAACAGGTCGGGCGGTAAAGAAAAACACCGCCACGGTCGCCAGCGCGAAGACGGTAATCAAGGCGAGCAGCAGTGTGCGGGGTTTTCGCGCCATCGTTGACGGCAGGATGGCAGAACCTGTGGTGCCGTCAACGACGCCTACCCTGACCACCCGTGTTGGATCGCTGGTTAAGCTGCTTCCGCCCTGGCAGAGGATCTACATTCGCTCATCTTGGCTGCGGCTACCTCCTCGATGTGCTGGGCAGCAGTTCGTAGGTGCGCCAACATCGACAGCTGGGCCAACAGTCTGTTGAGTGAAAAAGGACCCAAGGCTTTATGGCGGACTGTGTCACCTTGCGGCATCAGCGTGCGCTGCCTGGGCTTGGGCCAGCATCGCGAACCAATCGCTGGCGCGCATGCTTACCATCCAATCGCCCCGATTGCGCTTATGGGCGACGACGGGTACTTTCTCACCGCCGTCACGAACGGCCTGGGCCATCGCCTCGTTGATATTGAGGCGTTCAACGGCTTTAACCTCAAAATGGTATCCAGGTAGGTCGGGGCAGATGACATCGGGGCTGTCGGGCGTGCCTGAGAATTGCCGACCACGCCTGGCGGTGTAACCATGGGCGATCAGTTCATCTCGCCAGGCCCGCTCACCACGCTTGCCCTTTTGGCATGAGTTCATGCTCTACCTACCGGCCCCCAGTCAGAAGTTCAGTCCCTCGGGCTACTTCATCCTCAATGGCGCGGTCTTTCTATTCCTGTTTCAGCCAGTGCTGGTTGGCAGCCGGTCGCTGCCTCTCCTGGTGCTGGAGGTCATGGTGGTGCTGATCGACGGAGGCTTCATCAAGGTGCTGGCCGCGCTCAGCCCATTTCAGGGAGACGGCTATCGCGGCGTAAGCTGGTTGCGGTCTCTGGTGACCTCCGGCCTCGGTAATGCCCTGAGCTATCTGGTCGGCTACATCGCGACACGCAGGCCGTGGGCGATGGATGACGGCTAAACAAGGAGGAATCTGATTACGGAGCCAGACTGTTCTCCCGGGGTTCAGTCTCACGGAAGAGCTGGTTGAACGCTGTCCCATCAAACGTTCGTTTGATGGGACACCGGGTCCAGTTCGCCGCAGTACCCGGTTTGCGGGGGATTTCTGTCTTGAAAACCCGTCTCAACTTTCTCTGCCTCATAAACCCGTTGGTGCAATGGAATGCGAGACATGAGCATCAACTCAAGATCGTCGTCTACACCACGGTCGCCATCTTTACGGCTGGTCGGCTATGCCCGCGTCAGCAGCAACGCCCAGGAGCTTCAGCTACAACTTGACGCTCTCCAAAAGGCCGGATGCACGAAGGGTGACATCTTCACCGACAAAGTGTCCGGTGCAAAGTCGGAGCGACCCGGCCTTGATCGCTGCCTTCAACAGCTCAAGGCTGGCGATGTGCTGGTGGTCTGGCGTCTCGACCGGCTGGGCAGGTCGATGCGGCACCTGATTGATCTGGTCGAGGAACTGCGCCAGCGTGGCATCGGGTTCAGGTCGCTGTCCGAGTCCGTAGACACAACCAGTGCCAATGGCAAATTGACCTTCCATATTTTCACGGCGCTGGCGGAGTTTGAACGTGATCTCATTCGAGAGCGCACCAAGGCGGGTCTGGCGGCTGCTCGCGCCAGAGATCGCAACGGTGGACGGAAGCCCATCCCGGCCAGCGACCCACGCGTCCAGATGGCCAAGAAGATGCACGGCGACCGCACCATCCCCGTCATGGACATCTGCCAGACGCTGCGGATTTCGCGGCCCACCCTCTACCGGTATGTGTCGCTGAAGTGACCATCTTGCTGGCACTCAGCTCCAGTCGGGCAGGAGAAGCGGCCCAACAAGGCCACAGCCACGTTTTCAATCTTGCCGGGCTCCTCGATGACAACGGTCGTCACGGCTGAGGCGACACGCGGGCGACGACGGTAGTTATGGCGTGAACGCGATTGAAATCGTCAACATCCTGCTTTCTTCCGACGATGCGCCCACCGCTCGGCGGCTTATCGAGGCGTCCGTCCACCTACCTCGGCGTGGGCGGCGCTGGATTGCCACCTACCGCGATGGCAGCGGGCGTCAGTTCTGGCGCAGCACCGGCCACACCGACCGGCAAGCGGCCTTCATCGTGGCCCAGAAACTGGAGCAGGAGGCACGGCGAGCACAGGCTGAACAGGGTGAGTTGGGTAAGGCGGTCGTCCGAGCGCGGCCTGAGGGTAGCGGCCTAACCCAGCAAGAGGTTGCGCTCGTGATGGGTCTGTCCGAAAGAGGCGTCAGGGCCATCGAATGCCGCGCGCTTGAAAAGTTACGACGGCATCCGGCTCTCCGGGGCATTTGGCGTGAATGGATTGGCGAAGGTGCTGTTTCTGCGGAGGACGGGGAGTTGACCGACGCCGAGGTCGCCGCCATTTATTGCTTGGCGCGCACGATGGAGGAACAGCGAGCCGTGGAGAAGGTAATGGCGTTGATGAGCGGACCAAGCCTGGGGCTGACAGGCGCGCGTGCGCGTAGCCGGTAGGGCGGACGTAAGCGGGTACCGGTGACCGATCCTCGGGTCCAGTCGGGAAGGAGCATGCACGCGGATA
>Ga0265314_10003878_pt1 | contig 14238 bp, 7 predicted proteins | sample 4126metaG_FD_203106 | JGI IMG/M metagenome (GOLD analysis project Ga0265314, IMG submission 203106) | Rhizosphere microbial communities from Carex aquatilis grown in University of Washington, Seatle, WA, United States - 4-1-26 metaG | ecosystem: Host-associated > Plants > Roots > Rhizosphere >... | reverse complement strand
GCCGACGAGCGGCTCCGGACGGGGTTCCTCGACACCGTCCCGATCCACCGCCGCACGACGGGCCCCTACCTCATCGCCAAGCACGAGACGACGTACGCCGACTGGATCGCCTTCCTCGGCGCGCTGCCCGCCGCGGAGCGCGCGCGCCACGTGCCCGATGTCTCGACCTCGATTCGCGGCTCTCTGCGCCTGCGCGAGCTCGGCGGCAGCGACTGGCAGCTGACCTTCCAGCAGTCGTCGAAGCGCTACGTCGCCCACACGGGCGAGCCCTTCGTCTACGCGGGCCGCACCGCGAAGGCGCAGCAGGACTGGTCGCAGTTCCCCGTCGTCGCCGTGGGCGTCGCCGACGCCGAGGCCTACTTCAAGTGGCTCGGCGAGGCGAAGGGCGTCCACGGCGCGCGGCTCTGCAGCGAGCTCGAGTGGGAGCGCGCGGCGCGCGGCGCCGACGACCGCGTCTACCCGCACGGCGACGGCCTGCGGCCGCAGGACGCGAACTTCGACGTCACCTACGGGCGCCTCGACTCCGCCTACGGCCCCGACGCGGTGGGCTCGCACCCGGTGTCGCGCAGCCCGTTCGGCCTCGACGATCTCGCGGGCAACGTCTTCGAGCTGACGAGCTCCGCGCTGCGCCCCGCCGAGACCGTCATCCGCGGCGGCGCCTACTTTTTCAACTCCGTCACCTGCCGTTTGACCAATCGAAACTCCGTCCCGGCCGGGTTCCGCGACATTACGACTGGGATTCGTGTGTGCGCATCGCTTGAGGGGGAAAGCCATGTCGAGAACGCGAAATAGAGTGCGAAGCGACCGAGCGTCCTTTCCGACCCGGGGGCTCGCCCTCCTGCTGATCTTGCTACCCGCCGTCGCCGTCGGCGGCATCTCGCCGCAAGGCATCTCGCCCCAGGGCATCTCCCCGCAAGGCATCTCGCCACAGGGCATCTCCCCGCAGGGCATCTCGCCACAGGGCATCTCCCCGCAAGGCATCTCGCCACAAGGCATCTCGCCACAGGGCATCTCCCCGCAGGGCATCTCGCCCCAGGGCATCTCCCCGCAGGGCATCTCGCCACAGGGCGTGGCGCTCCTCGGCACGGATCTCGTCGCCGCCGACCTCAAGGGCGTCGACATCGGCTCCGTCGAGATCCACGGCACGACCTCCGACAGCGGCCCCGTCGCGGTCGAGCTCACGGCGGGCCCGACCATGAGCACGGGCGCCGGCAGCTACATCTCCGTCGGCGGCGGGTCGGCCGTGGGCCACTACGGCGTCGCGCACCTCGTCGATCCCGCGGGCGCGCCGGCCGGCGACCTCGACATCTACATCGCCGCCGAGCAGCCCGATCCCGCGCCGAACCTCCTGCACCGCGCGTCGAGCCAGGACAACGACGACGTCACGCTCTACGAGGTCTTCTTCTTCCACAAGTGGAGCGGCCAGTGGGCGTCGCTCTGCCCCTTCCACGACGCGACGGGCGGCAACACGGCCATGGCGCTGGCCGAGGATCCGTCGAACCCGAGCCAGTTCGTGCTGGCCTGCACGGCGACGGGCGTCGCGGCGAAGTGCGCGCGCATCTGGGGCTACCGCCCGTGGCGCACCGACACGACGTGGTTCTTCGACGACACGATCCAGGACTGGGTCGAGAAGGAGTTCGCCTTCAAGCCGTTCTACGACTCGTGCAAGCTCGCGGCGCGCGCCGGCTACTGCCAGGACCGCCAGAGCTTCACCAAGAACGGCACGCTCGTCGATCTCTTCGACACGCGCCAGTTCATCTGGCCGAACTCCATCCAGAACCCGTGGAACGCGGACGACCAGGACTCGCTGTGGATGCTCGCGCAGGAGTACTTCGTCTCGTTCGATCCGCTGGCGTCCGATCCGTCGCTCAAGGCCTCGGCGCTGCAGCGGACGCGCTGGCGCGACCTCTCGCCCGAGAACGCGTGCGCGAGCTTCGCCGACATCGATCGGCTCGAGCGCGACCACTTCGAGGACGGCCGCTGGGCCGACCCGCTCACGAACACGCCGCGCATCGAGGTCTTCTCGCCCAACTACTGCACGCACCACGAGGACGTGCAGGGCGAGGCGCTGGCCTGGGACTGCAGCCCGTGCACGACGGCGGTCTGCCGCCACCACCCCGAGTGCTGCAGTCAGGACCCGTCGCTGCCGCAGCCCGTGTGGAACGCGACGTGCACCTCGCAGCGCCTCATCTCGTGCCAGGACGTCGAGGGCGGCGGCGGGCCGCTGTGGCCGGTCGGCCGCTCGTGGCCGTCCGATCCCATCAATCCTTTGGGCCCCGCGCCCGCGCCGCAGAAGTACCTCCTTTCACCCGGCGGCGCCGTCGAGGGCGTCATGGGCGTGAGCACGGGCGGCACGGCGGTGACCCTGACGGGGTGGTCGTGCGATCCCGAGTGGCCCGGCATGGCCGTGCCGATCGCGGTCTACGGCGGCGCGCCCGCCGACAAGGGCGGCACGCTGCTCGGCCAGACCTACGCCGACCTCGCGCTCACGACGCCGCTCGCCTACGAGGTCAGCGCCGCCTGCGACGGGCCGGGCCGCTCCACGGCGCTGCACGGCTTCTCCTTCGATCTGCCCAACGGCACGTCGGGCGACGTCTACGTCTACGCGCTCGACACCGCGACCACCGACGGGCCGGCGGCGCCGCCGGCGCTCCTGCGCAACGGCATCGTCCACGTGCCGACGTGCGGGCACAGCGAGCACGTCGCAGGTGATGCGCTCGACGCCTCGTGCAGCACCTGCGCCGCGGCCGTCTGCGCGAAGAACGGGCTCGGCTCGTGCTGCACGACGAGCTGGGACGACTCGTGCGCCGGCGCCGCCGAGGCGTGCGCGCCCGCCGACGCCTCGGCCGCCGCCGACGGCCGCGCCTTCGCGGAGGTCACGACGGGCTGGATCGAGGCGCCGTCGTCGGGCACCTACGTCTTCAGCGCGGGCGTGCAGCCGAGCCGCGTGTTCGTCAACGGGCAGAAGCTCGTCGACTGGTGGGACGGACCCGGCCCGACCTCGGGCAGCATCGTCCTGCAAGCAGGGGCGACGTACAGCTTCCGCTGGGATCGCTTCCAGGCCTCCACGCCCCTCGACGGGACCGTCCCCGGCCTGACCTGGCAGCCGCCCGGCGCCGTCGGCCAGACGGCGATCCCCGCGGCGGCGCTCCACAAGGTGGCGCCGACGGCCGGCGCGGGCCTGCTCGCGACCTACTATCAGGGCCTCTACGCCGGCGTCTCGGTCGCGCGCGTCGATCCGGGCGTCGACTCGACGACGACGGTCATGCCGCCCTCCGGCATCGCCCCCCCGAGCTGGTCGACGACCTGGGACGGCGAGGTCGTGCCGCTCTACACGGACACGTACAACTTCACGGTCGTCGCGGCCGGCGACGGCGATCTCCAGATCGGCGGCGTGTCCATCCTGCCGCCCGTGCCGGCGGGGCCGCCCCTCGCGCCGAGCTGCTCGCACGACATCTGCGCGCTCGGCCCCAAGCTCGCGGCCTCGACGACGACCGAGGCGGCGTGCGATCCGTGCGTCGATCAGATCTGCGCGAAGGATCCGTTCTGCTGCGACGGCGGCTACCTCTCGTACTACTCGACGGAGCCGGAGTGGGACGCGAAGTGCATCGCCGAGGTGAGCACCCTCTGCGGGCTCACCTGCAACTCGCCCGTCCCCACGCCGTCGACGCGGCAGCGCGTGAGCAAGCCGGTCGCGCTGCAGGCGGGCGTCCACTACCCGATCCACCTCGGCGTCGTGACGGGCCCGGCCGACGCCACCGTGCAGCTCGTCTGGTCGAGCCCGCTGCAGGCGCGGCAGATCGTGCCGGCGACGTCGCTGATCCCGCCGGGGCCGCCGAGCAACCGCGGCGCCGGTCTCAACGTCATGTCGTTCGCGACGAAGAACGGCGGCACGAAGCCCGACCTCGACACGCCGCTCGCCGCGGGCTCGACGCCCGACCTCACGCTCGCGCCGCCCGTCGGCCCGAACGGCCTGCCCGTCGTGCCGGTCCTCGCCGCGCCCGATGATCCGGTGGCCGGCGTGCCCGCTCCGCCCGTGCTCGTCTCGCCGCGCTTCGGGCAGCAGGTCTACGGCGCCGGAGGCCCCACGATCACGCTCGCGGGCATCGGCGGCCTCCAGGGCGGCTCGATCCTCGCGCACATCGAGGGCACGGGGACGAACGTGGTCATCCCCGTGTCGGCAGGCGGCGCCTTCTCGGGCGACGTGACCTTCGCCGGCTACGGGAGCTACACGCTCGATCTGCAGCAGCGGAACTATCCGGGCGCGTCCTGCGCGTCGCCGCCCGCGGCCTTCTGCGCCGACAGCGCCGTGGTCAAGTGGGACGTCACGGTCGCCGAGGCCGCGCCCGCCTCGCCGCCCGCGCCGATCATCACGTCGCCGCGCGATCCCACGGCGAGCCCGAACCCGGCGGACAACACCTTCGCGGTCACCGGCACGGCCACGCCCGGCGCCCTCAACGTCTGCGACGTCGGCGGGGGAACGGCCACGCCCCTCGCGGTCGGCGCCGACGGCGCCGGCGTCATCAGCGGCCAGGTCACGCTCAGCGACGGCTCCGCCGACCCGACGAAGGGCTGGCACAAGCTGGTCTTCACGCACGCGGGGACGTGCGTGCAGCCCATCCCGGGCGGCAGCGCGCCGGTGTTCGTGAGCGTCGGCATCCGCCCGCCCACCGTCACGTTCCCGCGCACGGGCGCGCAGATCGACTGCACGCCGAACGCGCCGCCCGATCCGGGCGTGGTCCAGGCGAAGGGCACCGTCCCCTACTCCGAGGCCGCGTTCGGCAGGCTGCGCGTGTTCGAGGAGACGGGGCACCCCGCGATGCGCAACGTGGCGCGCGACGCGAGCATCTCGCAGACGCAGAACGCCGACGGCTCGTACAGCTTCCAGGCGTCGACGTTCCTCGGCACGGGCAAGCACCTCGTCTACTTCTTCCAGGCGCCCGACCCCGATCCGACTCTCACGCCGGACCAGGTCGCCGCGCACTTCCGCGCCTTCGCGAGCCTGGCCGACACGCCGACCAGCCGCATCGAGATCGACGTGCCGCCGCCGCGGCTCCAGTTCCCGTTCCGCGGCCAGACCTTCGTGCAGGCGGGGGGCACGCTGAAGTTCGGCGAGGGCAACTGCAACCCGCAGAACACGCAGAACGGCCCCGACTGCGCGCTGCCGAACGCCGACGTCAACATCCGCGTGGGCCGGCGCGTGTGGACGACGCGCGCCGACGACAACGGCAACTGGAGCCTGTCGTTCGATCTGGCGCCGGGCTGGCATCAGATGCTGATCTCGCAGGTCGCCGACTCGCGCGCGGGCGGCGGCTGGCAGGAGGGCTGCCCGTCCGACGACACGCTCGTGGGCATCACGACGGCCGACGGCAACCTGCCGACGCTGCAGCTGCCCGGCCCCATCCAGGTGCCCGCGGCTGGTCCCAACGGGACGGTCGTCAACTACGACGCGTCGGCGTTCACGGTCGCGGGCGCGCCCGCGACCCTCAACTGCGTGCCGCGCTCGGGCTCGCTCTTCAAGGTGGGCGTGACGCTCGTGCTGTGCACGGCCATCGATCCCGCGACGAACGCCGTCAACATCGGCGGCTTCGCCGTCGACGTCGTCGACGGGCCGCCCATCGTCACCGTGCCGGCGGACATCACGGCCGAGGCACAGGGCCCCATGGGCGCGCTCGTTTCGTGGGACGCCTCGGCGATCGACGCCGTGAGCGGTCCGGTGCCCGTCGAGTGCACGCCCTCGTCACCCGCGCTCTTCTCGCTCGACGAGACGACGCAGGTGACGTGCACGGCCATGGACGGCGCCGGCACCCCGGGTTCCGGGATGTTCAACGTCACCGTGGTCGACACGACGCCGCCCACGCTCTGCCCGCTGCCGGACCTCCGCGTCCTCGCGGCCGGCCCGGGCGGCGGCGCGGTGACCTTCGCCACCTGCTCGGACGATCTCGTCGACGGGCACGTCATCCCGATCAACTGCGGCGCGCACCCCTCGGGCTCGTTCTTTCCCGTGGGCAAGACGGTCGTGACCTGCACCGCGACGGACCGGCACGGCAACACCTCGCCGCAGTCGAGCTTCACCGTCAATGTCGGCGACTCGACGCCGCCCGTGCTCAAGCTGCCCGGCACGATCACGGTCCCCGCGACGAGCCGCGCCGGCGCGCGCGTCTCGTACGCCGTGACCGCCACCGACGACAGCGACCCGCACCCGTCCGTCTCGTGCGCGCCGGCGTCGGGCGGCGTCTTCCCGCTCGGCGACACGCCCGTCAACTGCACGGCCAAGGACGCCTCGGGCAACATCGCCACGGGCACGTTCCACGTCCGCGTGCTCGTCTCGTTCGGCGGCTTCCTGCCGCCCATCAACAACAACGGGACCTCGGTGTTCTTCCGGCCGCTGCCGATCCTCGTGCGCTTCGCGCTCGCCGACGGGAGCCTCAACGTCTTCGACCTGCCGGCGAAGCTTTACCTCGCCAAGGTCGACGCCACGGGCCACGTCGGCCCCGAGCAGCCCGCCGCCGGGCTGCCGCCCACCGTGGGCAACAACTTCGTGTTCGTCGGCCTGCCGCTGCTGCTGGTCCGCGAGTACGACCTGGTCATGGACGATCACGCCCTGTCGGCGGGCGTCTGGCAGCTGCGCGTCGACCTGGGCGACGGCGTCGCGCACACCGTGCGCGTCACCCTGCGCTGAGGCCGAGCGCGGCGACGAGGCGCGCCCAGTCGCGGGGCGCGCCCTCGACGGAGATCGCGCCCGAGGCCCGCAGCTTCGAGGCGTCGTGCCCCAGGATCAGCAGCGCGCGCAGCGCGCGCTCGTCGCCCGTGATCGTGACGTCGGGGTTCTCGGCGGCGCGGTCGCGCACGACGAGGCCCTTGGCACCGAACAGGAGCGCGAAGGCGCGCGGGCCCGCCTTCAGCCCGACGGTCAGCTTGACGCCGCCCGCGTAGCGCCGCTTGAGCGAGATGAGCCCCAGCGCCAGGTCGACGCGATCGCCCGGGCGCGGCTTCTCGAGCAGCGGCCAGCCCCAGCGCCCGAGCTCGAGCACGACGGGCTCGAGCGCCGCGCCGCGCTCCGTGAGCTCGTAGGCCGCGACGCCCGCGGCGTCGCGGCGCGCGACGAGGCCGCCCGCCTCGAGCTCGCGCAGCCGCTTGGCGAGCAGGTTCGTCGTGATGCCGGGCAGCTCGGCGAGGAAGTCGGAATAGCGACGCGGCCCGAGCAGCAGATTTCGAATGACGAGCAGCGTCCAGCGCTCGCCCACGACGTCGAGCGCCCGCGCGACCCCGCAGAACTGCTGGTAGCTGCGGCGCTCGGGCTCACGGGCCTTCATGAAGACATCCTAACTTTTATTTTTATGAGTTGATACTATTAAAAACTAAAGTTAGCCTTTTCTCCATGACCAACGAGACGCCGCTGCCGCTCACGCTCGTGTTCGTCGTCCTCTCCGCGATCGTCGCGACCCTCGGGGCCTGGGCCGCCGCCCTCGCCCCGGCGGCCGGCCCTCGCCCGTCGCGGGTCGCGCCGCGCTGGCTCGCGGCCGCTGCCGTCGTGGCCGTCTGGATGGCCGTCTGGGCGCTCGTCGCGCGCACGGGCGCCCTCCTGCGCTTCGATCACCGCCCCCCGCCCCTGCTGCTCATGCTGGTGGCGACGGTCGCGGCCGGGGTGGCCATCGGCGCGTCGCCGCTCGGCGCGCGGCTCGCGCGCCTGCCGCTGGCCGCCCTCGTCGGCTTCCAGGCCTTCCGCCTGCCGCTCGAGCTCGTCATGGATCGCGCCGCGCGCGCGGGCGTCATGCCCGTTCAGATGTCGTTCGAGGGCTGGAACTTCGACGTCGTCACCGGCGCGAGCGCGCTGGTCCTCGCGGCGCTCCTGCTCGCGAACCGCGCGCCGCGGGCGCTCGTCGTCGCCTGGAACGTCCTCGGCGTCGGCCTCCTCGCGAACATCGTCGCGATCGCCGTCGCCTCGACGCCGCTCCTCCACGCCTTCGGGACGGCGCCCGCCGCCGTCAACACCTGGATCGCCACCGCCCCCTTCGTCTGGCTCCCGACGGTCTTCGTCGCCCTGGCGATCGCCGGCCACATCGTGCTGACGCGCCGGCTGCTCGCCGACGCTCAGCGCGCGCGATCGAACGTGTAGCCGACGATCACCTTGATGACGAGCGCGTTCGACGTCGACGTGAGCCCCTGGCCCACGCCGGCGTTGAGCTCGAGGTTGCGCACGGCGAGCAGGTTCGCGACCTCGAAGAGGTAGTGCTGCTGGTCGCGCGCCGGCGCGAGCCCCGCGACCGGCCCGAGCGCCGCGTAGTACTCGACGCCGAACGAGGCCGCGCCCGGGAACTCGTACAGCGCCTGCGCGGCCGGCTCGAAGGTCACCGCGCCGCCCGTGAGCGGGACGTCGATGATGGGGTTCACGGCGAGGCGCAGGTGCGCCACGTCCCAGGCGGCGATGGGTCGCACCTCGACACCCCAGCGGTCCGCCTCGTAGCGCGCCGGCAGGTCGCTCACCTCGAAGTTCGCGCCGAAGCGCACGCGCTTCGACCACGCGGGCGGCGTGACGAACTTGCTGCGCAGCTTGACGCCCGCGTAGTCGTACGTGCCGTCGGCCCGGATCGCCGTCTGGAGGTACCCGCCCAGCTCCCACCAGGTCGTGACGCCGAACGACGGCTCGAGCGTGAAGTGCGCCTGGTGGTTCGGCGGGAGCTCGGGCGGCTCCGCCGTCGTGACGCCGTTCGCGACCGCGTTGCTGTGCAGCTCGAGCCCGAAGACGCCCGGCGCGTTCGCCGTGCCGTCGTAGACCTGGATCTCGAACGCGTCGAGCGCGCGCGCCTCGCGCGTCCCCGCGATCAGGCCGAGCGCAACGACGATCGAGGCCCGCCGCCGCACGCCGTCACCGCCCCGACCCCGCCTACGCCGCGCTCTGCGGCAGCGCGCCGCCCGCGTCGCCGCCGCCCTCGGGCGGAGCATCGCCCGGATCGCCCTGATCCATCGTGTAGCCGCAGCCCTCCCGATCGTTGCAGTAGAGGCGCGTGCCCGTCTTCGAGACCTTCTGCAGCAGGAACGGCAAGCCGCACTTCGGGCACGGCTGCGGGACCGGCCGATCCCACGAGACGAAGTCGCACTGGGTTTTCTGGTAGTTCGAGCATCCGAAGAACACCTTGCCGCGCTTGCTGCGCTTCTCCGTCAGGTAACCGCCGCAGTTGGGCTTGGGGCACGTCACGCCGAGCGACATGGGCGCCGTCGTCTTGCAGTCGGGGTAGCGCGTGCACGCCTGGAACTCGCCGAAGCGCCCGCGCCGGATGACCATGTCGGCGCCGCAGGTCGGGCACTTCATGTCCGACGGGCGCGTCGTCGGCACGACCGTCAGCGTGCCGTCGGCGTTCTTGCGGTACTCCTTCGTGTTCTTGCACTCGGGGTAGCCGGAGCACGCCAGGAAGTGGCCGTTGCGCCCCCACTTGATGACCATCCCCTTCCCGCACTTCTCGCAGACCTCGTCGGTCTTCTGCTCCTCGGCCTTGACGTTGCGCATCTCCTTCTTGGCCGTCTCGACCTCGGCCTTGAAGGGTGTGTAGAAGCTCTTGAGGATCTTGACCCAGTCGGCCTCGCCCTCCTCGACCTTGTCGAGCTGCTCCTCCATCTGCGCCGTGAAGTCGCTGCTGACGATGTCGGGGAAGCTCTTGAGGAGCAGGCCGTCCACCATCGTGCCGAGCTCGGTCGGGTGGAGGCGCCCCTCGCGCTTCTCCACGTACCCGCGCCCTTGGATCGTCGTGAGGATCGCGGCGTAGGTCGACGGGCGCCCGATGCCCTTCTCCTCGAGCTCCTTGACGAGCGTCGCCTCGGAGAAGCGCGGCGGCGGCTGCGTGAAGTGCTGCTCGGGCGTCGTCTCGAGCAGCTTGAGCGTCTCGCCCTCGCGCACCTCGGGCAGCGCGCCGCTGGTCTCGTCCTCGTTGGCGGCGTCCTCGACGGTCTCGGCGTACACCTCGAGGAAGCCGGCGAACTTCATGACCTGGCCCGTGGCGCGCAGCGCGACGCGGCCGGCCCCGATCTCGATCGACGTCTGGTCGAACACCGCCGGCACCATCTGGCAGGCGATCGTGCGGTTCCAGATCAGCGTGTAGAGCTTGAGCAGGTCCTCTGTCTCGCGCTCGTCGCGGCCGCCGCCCTGCCCGGCCTCCCACAGCTTGCGCACGCTCTCGGGGTCGTACTTCGTCGAGGTCGGGCGGATCGCCTCGTGCGCGTCCTGCGCGCCCTTCTTCGTCTTGTAGACGACGGGCTCGGCCGGCAGCCGGTCCGCGCCGAAGCGCTCGCCGATGTACGCGCGCACCTCGGTGACCGCGTCGTCGGACAGACGCGTCGAGTCCGTACGCATGTAGGTGATAAGACCGACGAGGCCGTCCTCGCCGACCTCGACGCCCTCGTAGAGGCGCTGGGCGAGGCCCATCGTCCGCTTGGGCGAGAAGCGCAGCTTGCTCGACGCCTCCTGCTGCAGCTTCGACGTGATGAACGGCGGCGGCGCGTTCTTGCGCCGCTCCTTGCGCTCGACCGACGCGACGACCAGCGGCGACGACTTGATGGCGTCGACCACCTCGCGCGCCTGGCCCTCGTGGGTGAGCTCGACCTTCTTGTCGTCGAGGCGCGCGACCTTGGCCGTGAACGGCGGCGGGTTCCCGCCCTCGACCTTGACCTCGACGGTCCAGTACTCCTGCGGCTGGAACGCGGTGATCTCGGACTCGCGCTCGCAGATGAGCCTGACGGCGACCGACTGCACGCGTCCGGCCGACAGGCCGCGCCGCACCTTCGTCCACAGCACGGGGCTGATCTGGTAGCCGACGATGCGGTCCAGCACGCGGCGCGCCTGCTGCGACTCGAACTTCTTGATGTCCAGCGTCGTGGGCCGAAGGATGGCCTCGTTGATGGCCTTCTTCGTGATCTCGTTGAAGAGGACGCGCTGGATGTTCGGGTTCGAGGGACGCACCTCCTCGGCGATGTGCCAGGCGATGGCCTCGCCCTCGCGATCGGGGTCGGGCGCGAGGAAGACCTGCTTGACGTTGGCGGCCGCTTCCTTGATCTCGGCGAGCACCTTCTGCTTCGTCTCGATGACGACGTACTCGGGCTGGAACCCGTGCTCGATGTCGATGCCCATCTTCTTCTTGGGCAGATCCTTGATGTGGCCGACCGACGCCTTCACGACGTAGCCGGCGCCGAGGTACTTCTTGATCGTCTTCGCCTTGGCGGGCGACTCGACGATGACCAGCGCCTCGCCCATGCGGCGTGGCTTGGCGGCGGCCTCGGGCGCTCCATCTTCGGCCTTGGCCTTCGCCTTCGCCTTGGGCGCGACCTTGGCCTTCAACTTCGCGGCGGCGGGCTTCTTCGCCGCGGTCTTGGCCGAAACCTTGGCCGACTTCTTCGCTTTCGGCTCCGCCGCGTCCGCGCTCTCGAGCGCCGCGGCCGCCGTCTTGGTGGCCTTCTTAGTTGGCACGAAGCACCTCGAATCGTCCGCCAGGCAGGCGACGCGCCCACCCTGAAAGCTCCGCCTCCGCGAGCCCCGCCAACACCTCCGGCAACGTCGCACCCATGCGCAACGCTAGATCGATGGGGGCGGCCGCGCCCGCCCGCAAGGCTGTCACGAGCGGCGCCAGCGCCGCCGGCACCTCGGCCGCCGCCGGCTCGACGCCCGCGAGCCGCTCGACGAGCGCCTCCGCGTCCTCGAGCGCCAGGGCCTTGCCCGTCGCGATGAGCCCGTCGCAGCCCGCGCTGCCGGGCACCGCGATGACGCGCCGGCCGAGCTGCCGCGCGAGCCGCGCCGTGATGAGCGCGCCGGACGCGCGCTGCGCTTCGACGACGATCGTCGCCTCGGCGAGCGCCGCGACCAGCTCGTTCCGCACGGGGAACTGCCCCGGGTGCGGCGGCGTGCCCGGCGCGTACTCCGAGAGGACGCCGCCGGCGCGCGCGATGTCCGCGAAGAGCGGCCCGTGGCGATCGGGGTAGACGACATCTATACCGGTGCCGAGCACGGCGAAGGTCGCGCCGCCCGCCGCGAGCGCGCCCCGGTGCGCGGCGGCGTCGATCCCTAGGGCGCCGCCCGACACCACACCATAGCCGGCGTTCACGGCAGCCGCCGCGAGCCGCCCGGCCCGCCGGCAGCCCGCGAGGGTCGCGGCGCGCGCGCCCACGATCGCGACGAGTCGCTCGTCGTTCCGGGGCAGCCGGCCCGCTGCCCAGAGGGTCGCGGCTGGTCTCGGGAGTTGGCGCAACGCAGCCGGAAAGCTCGGCGCGTCGGGCGCGACACTAAAGGAAGGGGCCGGAAACGAGGGGGTCGAAGCTCTCATGAATCGCCTTTTCGGAGGCGTGAGAGCCGGGTTGTGGGGCCCGATACCGACCATAATGAGCCGTTGCTGATAGCGCTCCGGCCGCCCTCGGTCAAGCGACCAACATTCGGCCCTAGTGATTTCAGGTACTTACGAAAGCCCTTCGAGCTCGCGCAGGATACGGTCGGCCCCGCGGGCCAGCAAACGGCGGGAAAGCTCGGTCCCGAGCGCGCCCGCCTCCGAAGGGGTCCCCGACATCTCTTCGCGAATCATCTCCGACGCGTCGGGGCGGCCCACGAGACCTCGGAGGACGACCCGGCCGTCTCGCACCACGGCGTGGCCCGCGACCGGTGTGCGGCAGCCGACGCCGAGCCCCGCGAGCAGCGCGCGCTCGGCCGCGACCGTGACCTCCGCGTTCGAATCGGCGAGGGCTCGGGTGAGCGAGCGCACGCGCTCGTCGGCCGCCCGCGCCTCCAGCGCGAGGGCGCCCTGCCCGATGGCCGGCAACATCTGATCCTCAGTGAGGCGCTGCGTGATGCGGTCCGCGAACCCCAGGCGATCCAGCCCGGCGCACGCGAGCACGCCCGCGTCCACGACGCCCTCGGCGATCTTGCGCAGCCGCGTGTCGACGTTGCCGCGCAGCAGCTCCACCTTCAGGTCGGCGCGGAGCGCGAGCACCTGGCAGACACGCCGCAGGCTGGACGTGCCCACGCGGCTGCCGGGCGGCAGGTCCGCGAGACGGGCGCCCGCGCGGCTGATCAGCGCGTCGCGCGGATCGGCGCGCTCGGGGATCGCGACGAGGGCGAGCCCGGGCGCGAGCTCGGCCGGCACGTCCTTGAGGCTGTGCACGGCGAGATCGATCGTGCCCGCGAGGAGCGCGTCCTCGATCTCCTTGACCCAGACACCCTTGCCGCCGAGCTCGATGACGGGCCCCGTCTGCTTGCGGTCGCCCTCGGTCACGAGGATGTGCTCCTCGATGACGAGCCCCGGGTGCGCGGCGACGAGCGCGCGCCCGACGTGCGCCGCCTGCCAGCGCGCGAGCGCGCTGCCGCGCGTCCCGATGACGAGCTTGCCGGGGGCGCTCATGACGGCTCGTCCTCGACGCCCGGCGGCTTCGCGGCGACGGCGCCGCTCCCGGACTGGGTCGCCTCGGCCGCGGGCACGGGCTCGGCGGGCTGGAGGTCGAAGAGCTTCTTGACGGCGTCGACGAGCGTGACCGCCTCCCCTGCGTCTCGCTTGAGCGCCAGCTGCGGCAGGTGCAGCACCTTCTTCGCGAGAGCATCGAACGCGGCGACGACGATCTTCCTCTCCTTCTCCTCGAGGCGCGCCAGGCTCGCGTTGAGCTTGTCCGCTTCGGCGTGCGCGATCCCGATGACGTGCGTGCGCATCGCCGTCACGATGGGACCGAGCTGGCTGCTGCTCCACGACTGGAGGAAGCGCGTGACCTCGCCGTCGACGATCGCCTCGGCCTTGTCCGCCTCGGCCTGACGGCCCTGGAGGTGGGTCGCCGCCTGCTTCTGGAGATCGTCAATGTCGGCGACGAAGACACCCTCCGGATACTTCTTCGCCGGCTCGACGTCGCGGGGCATGGCGATGTCGATGATGAAGATCGTCCGCCCGCGGCGGGCCTTCTGCACACGCGCGAGCAGGTCGAGCGTCAGCACGGGCCGCTGCGCGCCCGTCGACGCAATGACGATGTCCGCCTTCGCGAGGGCGCCCGCGAGGTCCTCCCAGTCGTGCACGCCGGCGCCGAAGCGCGACGCCAGCTCCTCGGCGCGCGCGCGCGTCCGGTTGGTGACCGTGAGCGTCGCGCCGCGCGAGCGCAGCGCGCGCGCCGCGAGATCGGACATCTTGCCCGCGCCCACGACGAGCACCTGCTTGCCCGTGAAGTCGCCGAAGAAGGCGTGCGCGACCTCGACGGCGACGGAGCTGACGGAGACAGGGTTGCGCG
>Ga0265314_10003876_pt1 | contig 14240 bp, 9 predicted proteins | sample 4126metaG_FD_203106 | JGI IMG/M metagenome (GOLD analysis project Ga0265314, IMG submission 203106) | Rhizosphere microbial communities from Carex aquatilis grown in University of Washington, Seatle, WA, United States - 4-1-26 metaG | ecosystem: Host-associated > Plants > Roots > Rhizosphere >... | reverse complement strand
ATTTTCAATAGAGTTATGTAGACGTAGTTTATATTTATAATTAAAAATGTAAATTCTGCCTCCCCTTTTAACGTCCCGCTCTCGCCCCTCCTTGACGCGACTCTCTTTCCCAATTTAACAGCCGCCGCTGCCCGGCGCCCACCCATCCGCGTCGCGCTCGGCAACAACGCCTCTCCTTCGAAGTCCTCTCCTCAAATCCAATAAAAACAACCACTTACATCCTCCCGTGCGCATCACCCCACCACGACGATCCCACCCTTCAGGAGGACCATATGCGCCCAGCACCCTCAGTGCAAAATTCACGATTCACAAATAAAGATTGCCAACCGCGCGCGCACACGCACGCCAAACTTGGCAACCTTAGCGTTTTACCCCAAAAAACCGTGCGCGCCGCCACACTCCGTTTTGAGTTTTGCGTTTTGCGTTTTGAGTTTCGCCCCTTATCCTCCCCCCATGACCCAATTCCTCTACGCCCCCTGGCGACTCGAATACATCAAATCCGTCTCCGACGGCCCAGCCGACTGCTTCCTCTGCGAAGCCGCCAAACATCCCGAATCCGACGAAGCCAACCTCGTCCTCGCCCGCTCCCCGCTCTGCCTCCTCATGCTCAACAAATTCCCCTACGTCAACGGGCACATGCTCGTCGCTCCCTACCGCCACGCCCCGACCCCCGTCGAACTCACCCCCGAAGAACGCGCCCAGATCATGGAACTCCTCACCCTCGGCCAGCAGGCCCTCGCCCTGGCCATGAACCCCCAGGGCTACAACATCGGCTTTAACATCGGCAAATGCGCCGGCGCCGGCGTCCCTGGCCACATCCACGCCCACATCGTCCCCCGCTGGAACGGCGACGTGAACTTCACCACCATCCTCGCTGATGTCCGCGTCATCCCCCAGGCCGTCGAAGAAGCGTGGAAACAACTAAAATCCGCCCTCACCACCCTCCAATCCGCCGCGCCCGCTTAGTCCACTACCCCCAGCGCATCCCGCGGCTTTTCCGCCGCCAGAAACGCCCGCACCTCCTCCGCAATCGCCGCCTTCGCGCCGGCAACATCCCGGAAAAACTGCGGCGTCCAGACCCGCGTGAGCTTCCACCCCTGCGACTCATGTACCAGCGTCCGGAACAAATCCCACTCCACCGGATCGGGCGCCTGCAGATAGCGGCTACTGTCGCAAAGCACCCCAATCGTCACATCCCCTTCCCGGTGTGGATGCGCCACTGCCACATCCACGCAGAACCCATCATTTCCCCAATGCACAAAACTCCCCAACTGGTGCGCATCCTTCAGCGACTCCGCCAGCGACTCGGAAAACCGGCTCGGCAGCGAGAGCCCCTGCTGCTGCACCACCACCTCCGGCGGAAACGCCTTTGCTTCTTCAACGCCGTGGCCATCATTTTCGGGCGCCGTTTTCGCATAAGCCGCTGCCAATTGTTGCGCGAACTGCAGGTAGGAAAAAAGCAGCCACGCCCCACCGGCCGTCTGCCCGGCCGGCACCGGCGGCAGCGCCCGGTAAATCTCCGCCGGTATCGACGTGACCAGATGCACCTCTTCCCGCGCCCGCGTCACCAGCACATTGAGCCGCCGCCCGCCCCCCGCGCGTCCCAGCGGTCCAAACCGCTGATAAAACCGCCCCTCCTTCGTGGGACCAAAGGTCGTTGAAATGATCATGTGGTCCCGCTCGTCCCCCTGCACGTTCTCCAGGTTTTTGACAAACAGCCCTTCAAACGAGCCCGCCCCCTTCCGGGTGCGCGCTGCCGCGAGCCGATTCCCGAATTCCGCATCCTCCACCGCAAGCGCATCGAGTTTTTCGAGGATCAAATCCCGCTGCACCAGGTTGAAGCACGCAATTCCGATGGACGGCGGCTCGGCCCGTTTAAGCAGGTCCCGCACGATCCGGCAGACCAGTTCCGCCTCCACTTCATTTGCCCGATCTTCGTAAACGCCGTTGGCACGATACAGCGTCAGTGGGCAGAAACGCGTGGAATTCGCGGGGTGGCCGGGGATCGCCTGCAGGCGATGGTTGTAGAACTGCGCGTTGGAAAAGCCGATCAAATCGGAATTGCGTGAGCGGTAGTGCACGTCCAGATACGCGTTTTCGATTGAAAGGTTGAGCGCCGCGGTCAGCAAATCCTCCACTTCGCCCTGTTGGCGCTCAAACAAATCCTGCTCCCCGCTTACTTCGTCGTCCTCGCTGGCGGTTACCGCGGATTCAAAAAACCGCGTCGGCGGCAACTGCATCGGATCGCCGGCGATGACCACCCGTTTGCCGCGCGTGAGCACCGGAAAGGCCTCCTCCAACCGGCACTGCGAGGCTTCATCAAAGATGACCACATCGAAGAGCGCCGCGCGCGGAAAAATCTGCGCCACCGTCTCCGGGCTCGCCATCCACACCGGGCACATGTCAAACAGGGGATCGCCACCGGCGATCTCCCGGCCCACCTCGATTACCTGCCGCAGCCGCATCGCCCGCTCCCCGCGCAACGTCAATCGCCGGCGCAAATCCGCTCCCATGGGACTTACGCGCGTGAGGGTCGACGACATGAGCCGCTCCTTCTGCCGGCTCACCCAGAAATGCAGCGCCGCATCGCGCACCAGTGTTCGCTTCTGCTGATCCAGCGCCCGGTACCGGTCGAAACTGCTTTTGAGCCGCTGGGCGTCCATCATCTGCAGCGTCGGATCTTCGCGCATGCGCCGCGCAATCTCCGCGGCCAGCAGGCCCTTGTGCAGCGCCGCCATCCCCGCTTCCGTTTCGGGCGCCTGCCGCAGCACGCCTTCAACCGCGCTTCGCAAACCCGCGGGCATTTCCGCCAGCCCGTCGCGCAGCCGGATCGCATCCTCCACCGTGGGCAGCGACCCAATAAGCGACGCCACTTCGTTCACTGCTGCCGAGGAATCCAGCCGTGCCCGCCCCACAAAGCCCTTTAACCACGTTTCGGTCCAGAATCCGCTCTGCCCGAAAACCTCCTCCATCGCCCGGATCGCCTCCGCCCGCGCTGCCGATTTTCGAAGCGCCCCGGCGACCGCGGCACCGTTCTGGCTGTCCTGAAATACCCCCGTCACAAGTTGCGCCAACGCCCCGCGATCCGGTTCCAGCAGCATCAGCGAGAGCCGCACCGCCTCCTCATGCGCCCGCAAGCGCCGGTCGAGTTCCTCATCCTCCGGCAGCCCCGCTTCCTCTTTTCCGGAGAATTCAGAAACCAGGTCCCGCACCACCAGCCGGGCCCGCAATCCGGTCAAAAAACTTCTGGCCCGTTCGGCATTCTGCACATTCAGCGCCAGGCCTAACGGCGTCAGCACCTCCCGGGCCATCTTCTTTTGCTTCAGACAAAAAATCGCGTACCACCTCCGCCCAACCACCAGGTATTCATTCAGCTTCCCCAGCCCGCCGGTAATCGCACCGGGTGTCGGCAGCGTTTCTTTCACGGCGAGCAGGAGCTCTCCATCGAGCCCTCCGCCATCGCGCATCGTCTCGATAAAGGCCTTCTGCTTCTCCATGCCCGCCGCCGCCTTCTTCAGGTCTTTTCCCTTTGCCCCCGCCCAGTGCCGCATGATCTCCGGCTCCTGGAGCGCCAGCAGCTTTTCGAGTCTCTCGGCAACTTCCAGCCGCAATTCCCCCTGCGCATGCAAGTCTCCCTCCCCCAGCGCCGGCACCACCGTATCGACCGCGATTTGCGTCGCTGTCGCCGACTCCATGCACCGTTTCATCGCCTCCCGAAAATATTCCTGGGGCCGGGCCAGAAAATTCCGCAGTTCCATCCGCACATTCCCAACCCAGGGATTCTCTGGAAAATTCACCGCCGCACCGCGCTCCAGCACCTCGCGCATGAGCCGCTCGTGCGACCTGCCCTCCTCAAGGCCGACGCCCGCCAGAATCTCCGGAGTGACGTGCACCCCCTGATCGCTGATCGCCAGCCATTCCCCCATCGCATCATGAAACGAAAGTGCGGCCGCACCCGCTGAATGGCCGTGGGATGCCATCAGGCTTTTCCAATAGGCGGTCAGCTCATCATGCAGCCGCTGCAATTCCGCATCCGCCTTCTCGACTTCCTTCGCCGCCCCGGGTCGCGTCCGTACTTCCCCCAGCCCCTCGAGCCGCTCGCGGAGCATGCGGTAGAAATCGCGCTGATCCCGCTGAGGATCGTGCACCACGCCCACCAGCGGACCGAATCCCAGATAGTCGAGCCGATGGGCCACCACATCCAGGGCTGTCCGTTTGTCGCAGACCATCAGCACCCGCTGCCCGCGTGCCAGGTGGTCGCCGATGATGTTTGTGATCGTCTGGCTCTTGCCCGTCCCCGGCGGCCCGTGGATGACCAGACCCGCCGACGTGCGGGCCATCAGCGCCGCCCGGCTCTGGCATGGATCTGCGGCGGCCACCAGCCGTTCCTCTGCGAACTGCCGCCGGCTCGGCGTGCCCGCGGCGGTCCCCTCTTCCGCCGCGCTCAAGTCCACGTTGACCTCGAGAAAACTCCGCACCGGCCCGGTCAATTCCTCTCCACCCGCCATCGCCTGCATGTCGCGCAGCAGGCCCTCGTTGGCCATTGGAAACAGGCCCATCACCGCCGAGGCCACGATCCGCCCTTCGCCTTCTTCTTCGCCCCGCGGCGCACTTTCCAGCTCAAACGGCTCGCCCAAACCCTCCGTCCCGGCAAAGATCTCAGGCACCGGCAGACCCATTGCGCCGGCCACATGGGCCGTGAGTTCCTGAATCTCCCGCCACGGGTTCTCGGCTTCCCGATCCTCAAATAGCTCCGGGGTGCGCTTCCCGGACTGCTGCTCCAGCCAGGACAGCAGCGCAATATTCGGCTTCACCAGATCGACGCCCTCTCCCTTGCAGGAAATCACGACCGAAGACGTCGCTCCGCTTTTGACCTCCAGCGTCACCGGCAGAAATGCGATGGGCGCGACAATCCGCCGGGACAAAAATCCCTTGCCGCCACGCCCGCTCTTTCCACCCGGCGGCAATTTCAGGAGGGGAAAACCAATCGCCAGCACATGCACGCCCGTGTCCTGCTCATATGTCCGCGCATCCTCGGCAACGGTGCGCAATTTCCCCAGCACGCCGGATTGCTCCGTCCACTGCCGTCCCACCCGTCGCTCTTCTTCGCTCAGTTCGACCGCTTCATCTGTCTCCCCCTTTGCGGGCTGGCGCTTTGGCCGCAATGCCCTGGCCTCGAGCCTGGCAGAATGCTCGGCCCCGATGAGTTTCTGAAGCACCTCTTCGGGACTCATGTCCAGGAGCCGGGACAATTGCGACAGATCCAGCCGCTGCCGGCTTGCGTGGGGGCGGCAGTTCATGCCCGGCCCGCTCACCAGCGAGGCAAAGAGCCGGTCCAGCATCTTCGTCAGTATTTCGTTGGGCCCTTGGGCCATCGTCGCACCTCGGGGAAATGGGATGTCGCAACACTTTAACCAATCTGTCGCGCTTCCTCCTCTCCCTGCGTCTCGCACCCGCCCGCGGCCAACGCTAAGATGAAACCGTGGCGCCATGAAAGACTTCCAATCCACTGAACGTCCCATCCGGAAAGTCACCGGCGATCAGGCACTTTTCACGGCCGACCATCTCGCCGTTGAGGAGCCTCTGGAAATCCGCCTTCAGTTCGGACTGCGGGAGAATCGCACCACGAAGCCCATCGCCATCACCATGCGGACGCCGACCCACGGCGATGCCCCGCGCGCGATCCCCCATGATTTTGAGCTCGCCCTGGGATTCCTCTTTACCGAAGGCGTCGTCCGCGGGCCGGCGGATGTCGAGCGCGTTCTCTTTTGCGGACCGGAAACCGCCCCGCTGAAAATTCAAAACGTCGTCCGGGTCGAACTTGCACCTGCTGCCACCTTCGACTCGGCCCGCCTGGAGCGCCACTTTTTTACCAATTCGTCGTGCGGCATCTGCGGCAAAACCACCCTCGACGCCCTCCAAACCCTCCGCCCCACACCCATCACCGACTCGTTCCAGATTCCTCCCTCTCTCCTGCATGCCCTGCCCGATTTTCTCCGCGATGCGCAACCCGTCTTCGACCGCACCGGCGGTCTCCACGCCGCCGCTCTGTTCGATTTAAATGGAAAACTGCTCGTTCTCCGGGAAGACGTCGGCCGGCACAACGCGCTCGACAAACTCATCGGCTCCCATTTTCATCTCGAATCCTCCGAAGAAACCGAAGTCAAGAATTCGGGCATATCGGTACTACCGTCTGAAAAACCGAACTATTGCGGCAAGGAAAATCCTTTTCCCCTGAAAGGCCGCTTGCTCCTCGTTTCCGGCCGCGCCAGTTTCGAACTCCTCCAGAAAACCATCATGGCCGGCATCCCGCTCATCGCCGCGGTTGGCGCCCCCTCATCGCTCGCCGTCGATCTCGCTCGGCAATTCAATGTCACCCTCGTCGGTTTCCTGCGGAACAACCGCTTCAATATTTACAGCGGCGAAGAACGTATTTCCGCCGGCCAGTAGTGTTCCGTACTTGCCGCCAACCCCGCCGACAGTGGAAAATCGGGCTATGATTCCTTGGAGTTTCTCGTGAGCCACTCGACCGGCACGTCGCCGCAATCGCTTCCCACCGATCCGAATGCGCCCGGCCCGCGCGATGTCCCCCTGCCCATCCTTGCAGAAACGCCGGAAGAACCGCACGCACCGCATGTCGGCGCACCGGCCGATGCCGCCGCCGGAATCCCCGGGGTCTACCGCGCGCTGAAGCATCTGTTCACCCAGGTTTCGCCGGTGACCGCAACGCGGGCCATGGTCAGGCTCAATCAAAAGGGGGGAATCGATTGCATGTCGTGCGCGTGGCCGGAGAGCGATGGCGATCGCCACGTGGCTGAGTTCTGCGAAAACGGCGCCAAGGCGGTCGCCTGGGAAGCCGACGCCACCCGCTGCGGCCCGGATTTTTTCGCCAGGTATTCCGTCGCCGAACTTTCGCAACAGTCCGACCACTGGCTGGGCCTCCAGGGCCGCCTCACCCATCCGATGATCCTCCGGAAAGGTGCGACGCATTATGAACCGATAGCGTGGGATGCCGCCTTTGACCTGATCGCCGGCGAATTGAACGCCCTTCAAACTCCCGACGAGGCGATCTTCTACACCTCCGGCCGCACATCCAACGAAGCCGCCTTTCTCTATCAACTCTTTGTCCGCCAGTTCGGCACCAACAACATGCCCGACTGTTCCAACATGTGCCACGAAAGCTCCGGCGCCGCCCTCTCCGAGACCATCGGCATCGGCAAGGGGACGGTTACAATCGACGATTTTCTCCACGCCCAGGTGATTGTTCTGATCGGGCAGAACCCGGGCACGAACCACCCGCGCATGCTCACGACGCTGGAAGCCGCCAAGAAAAATGGCGCGAAGATCATCGCCATCAACCCACTGCCGGAAGCGGGCCTGATGCGTTTCAAGAATCCGCAGACCGTCCGCGGGATGCTGCTGGGTGGGACGGCGCTCTGTGATCTGTTTCTGCCGGTGCGCGTCGCGGCGGATATTCCGCTGCTGAAGGCGCTGTGCAAAATGCTGCTGGAGCGGGATGCGATCGATCGTGATTTCATCGCCGCCAAGGCGGTTGGCTTTGAGGCGTTGGTGGAGGATTTGCGGCGCACCGACATGGAACCCCTGCTGGAGGCATGCGGTGTTTCGCAGGAGTTGCTCGCTCAGGCGGCGGACCTGCTTGCCCATTCCGACCGGATCATCGCCTGCTGGGCGATGGGGATGACGCAGAACAAACATGCCGTCGCCGGCATCCAGGAAGTCGTGAACCTGCTGCTGATGCGCGGGGCGATCGGCAAACCAGGGGCGGGCGCGTGCCCGGTGCGTGGCCATTCAAATGTGCAGGGCGACCGTACCATGGGCATCTGGGAACGGCCAACAAAACGCATGCTCGAAGCGTTGCAGAAAAACTTTCGCTTCGACCCACCGACGAAAATTGGATTCGATGTGGTGGAATCCATCCGCGCGATGCATGACGGTCGCGGCAAGGTTTTTGTCGCGATGGGCGGGAATTTCCTCTCCGCCGCGCCGGATACGGCGTTCACGGCAAAGGCCCTGCAGAACACCCGGCTGACGGTGCAGGTCTCGATCAAGCTGAATCGTTCGCACCTGGTGACGGGGAAGCAGGCGCTGATTCTGCCGACGCTGGGAAGGACGGAGATTGACCGGCGTGGCGGCGGGGAGCAGTTTGTCACCACGGAGAATTCGATGGGGGTGGTGGAGATGTCGAGGGGGATTCTCAAGCCGGCTTCGGCGGAGCTGGTTTCGGAATCGGCGATCGTGTGCCGGCTCGCGGAGAAGACGCTGGGCGCCCGGACGACGGTGGATTGGAAATCGCTGGCGGAAGATTACGACCGCATCCGGGAGCTGATCGCCGCGACGATCCCCGGGTGTGAGGGCTATAACGAAAAAGTCCGCCATCCCGGTGGATTTTATCTGCCCAACGGCCCGCGAAATGGTGATTTCTCGAGCGCCCCGGCGGGGAAGGCGACGTTTACGGTTCACGCGGTGCCGGACCTGTCCCTTTCCCCGGGCCGGCTGGCAATGATGACAGTGCGTTCGCACGATCAGTTCAACACGACGATTTATGGAATGGACGACAAATACCGCGGGGTTCTGGGCGGGCGGCGGGTGATTTTTCTGAATGAGGACGACCTCGCGGAACGAAATCTGAAATCCGGCGATTACGTGGACATCACAAGTCACTTTGAGAATCAGACGATCACGGCGAAACGCTTCCTGGCGATTGCGTATCCGATTCCGCGGCGGTGTGCGGCGACGTATTTCCCAGAGGCCAATGTGCTGGTGCCCATCGGATCGACAGCGGACAAATCAAACACGCCCTCGTCGAAGTATGTGGTGATTTCGCTGGCGAAATCTGACCAACGACGGTGATTGCCCCAAGAGATCGCTAACAGCTGCAGAACCTCATCGAGAGCCGGCCGGGGTCGAAGTCGTGGTTGCCGGCCAATCGGATGCAGTTTCGCGCGCCGAATCAGCATGACAAGTTTCCCGCGCACTTTGCTGGCATGTGGCTTCGGAAAAACCATCAGCGAGCGTCCGTAAAATGGAACCAAGGCGGAATCGCCTGAGCGGAAAATCAAAAGAAGAAGAGCGGGAAAGCCCCGGGAACGCGGCGATTTGAGGCCATTTTGCGATGCGCTTCGTTTCGCCTCGGGAGAGACCTAAGAAAACTGGTATTGGTTTTGCAAATGTTGCGCGATGTCGAAACTCGGCTTGCGCTAAATCACGATTTCTGCGACTTCCTCGAATCCGGGAGCGGTTCCTGGCTGGGTGATGTTGCGCGTGGGATGGCTCGGGCCGGAAAGGGGAGTGTTTGTGGTTCAATTCTACAATCATGCCATATTGGCGCTAACAGCCATTGTGAGCATGGGGTTTATGGGCGTGGCGAGGAGTCGCGCCGACCCCAATGTCGTCGAGATGCCGGTAACAACCATTGAAGCGGATATCGCGTCCGGCACCTACACCGATCAGGCGATCGTGCAGGCGTATGTCAACCGCGTCAACACGTACAACCCGCTGTACAACGCGTTTACCTGGATAAATCCAGACGCCGTTGCCCAGGCGGCGGCGGACGATGCGATCCTCGCCGGCAACGGCGGCGTCATTCCCGCCAATGAGCCTCTGTTCGGCGTTCCGATCGTCGTGAAGGATTCCATGAACGTCGCGGGCGTCCGCACGACGGGCGGGTATTCCGGTTTCACCGCGGAAAACGGCGGGGTCGACATGATCCCGTTGACCGATGCGCCGATCGTCGCCCGGCTGAAAGCGGCGGGGGCGATCATTCTTGGGAAGACCAATCTGCCGGCATTCGCCAAGAGCGCCGCGTCGGCCAATACCAGTTACCTCGGGCCGACCCTGAATTCCTACTATTCGACGATCAACATCATTCCCGGAGGCAGCAGTTCCGGAACGGCCACGGCGGTATCCAGCAGCATGGCCCCGATCGGCACGGCTGAGGAAACCGGGGGTTCAATCGAGAATCCCGCCGGCGCCCAGTCGCTGGTCGGCGTCAAGACGACCTTCGGGCTGGTGCCCACCAGCGGCGGGATTCCGCTGAACGGTTCCACGCGTGACGTATTCGGCGTGAACGCGCGCAACGTCACGGATGCCGCGAATTTTCTGTCCGTGATCGCCGGGTACGATGCTTCGGATCCGAAGACCGCGGCATCGAACGGTCATATTCCCGCGGCGGGCTATGGGTCGGGGCTGAGCGCAACGTCGCTGCAGGGAAAGCGCATCGGGCTTTTCAGTCCTGCATTTAAGAATGTCACGCTGAGCCCGGAAACGCAGGCTCTCTACGATCATGACGTGCAGATTCTCCAGAGCCTGGGGGCAACCGTGGTGACCGATCCATTCTCGGATCCGAAGCTGGCGATCCCATTCAACACGCTGGCGAATGCGCAGATCACGAGTTCCGCGGGCACGTTCACCTTTAGTGCTTACAGCGGCGTCAACGAGCCCTATGACCTGCAGCAGTGGATGTCCACGCTCGATCCGAAAAAATCGCCCACAACAGTTGCCGCCTTCAAGGCAGCGACCGGCATCGACCTGCTGGCGCCCAGTTCGTTGGGAGGCCCGATCCTGGGCAACCTGGCGAGCACGCCGAACCTGTCGGTAGCCGTCACGGAGCCGACGGTGTCGCAGGACGCGATGGTTGCGGCGTTCAACCAGGGACGGGCGCAGATGCTTGGTGAATTTGAACAGGTGTTGAGCGACGACAACCTGGATGGATTGTTCTTCCCGCAGGAATTCAAGGAGCCCGGCCCGCTTGTGGGTGGTTCCTATTCCAACACCACCGTTTCGGAAGTGAACCTGATGGGAACCCCGCTGGTCGACTTGCCCGGCGGCTATTATGCCGACGGCGCGCCTTTCAGCGTGGGGTTCCTAGGAGATCAGTGGACGGAACGGACGCTGCTCAACTACGCTTTTGACTTTGAGCAAAACACCGAGTTCCGTGTCGCGCCGACCCTGGTGGTTCCCGAGCCGGCGAGTTGCGGGGTTCTGGTTCTGGGCGGGTTGCTACTCGTGCGCAGGCCGCGGAAGCAGGGACGTGATGCTGCCTGAGATGATTGCTTGACGGCGTGTCTACCGATCGCGCCCAAAAGAATATGCGGACCCTCACGTGGAAATGGATCTCCCGTGAGGGTCCGCGGCTTTCTGGGGTTATTTTTGGCGGGAGGGTGGCGGATCATTCAGGGGGCGAGCAGATAGAAGATGTCGGTGCGGATTTTTTCGGGGGCGTGGTTCCAGTCTGATTGCCAGTGGCCGTAGAGTTCCCAGCAGGGGCGGATGGGGATGCGCTGGTTGGTCCGGCACCATTGTTGGATCGCCTGGTGGGCGTTGGCAAGGTTTTGGTAGGGACCGAAGTGGGTCGTCATGAGGACGGGGCCTGAGGGCAAATGTGAAGCCGAAACATCGCGCGCGTTCGCAGGAAGCGGAGTAGCGAGCTCCACGCCGATGTCGATATTCATCACGTCGTCGAGATACACCGCGACGTGGCGACCGGCGCCCTGGATATTTTGTGCACGCAGAGCATTCCAGACGGTTCCGCAGGCTTCGGGAATCACCTTGCCGAGTTCCTGCAATCTGGCCTGGCGGCGAACAACGGCGAGAGGTGCTCCGGGAAATTGTTCCATTCGGATGTCGTAGTTCATGGTTGGCTCCTGCGCGCGATGCCCGAATCCATGGGAATTCTCTAACGGGTGATACGCCAGTTAAGGCCGACGATATCGCGGTTGGGGAAATAGAGAAAGTGCGGAAGCGTCAAATGTAAAGCTGGACAAACTGACGCGTGTCGATGTGAAAGTGCAGACCTTATGTGACGTTGGCCACGTCAGCCAATCAATACCGGCCACGATTCGCGTGAATAAGGCGTGCTGGCTCTTAACTCTCCGAGGGGATGCCCGATGATATCTCTACCCCTTTCAGGCAGGCTCTTGAAAATGTGTTCGCGGGAGTCTTTAACATGCCGAAGGCCAAACGTTGTGCTCGCGCCGCCGTTTCACCGATTCGCAGCGAGGATTCGCGGGCGGAATTGGTTCCGGAGGCGACGCGGGCCTGCCAGGATGAAGCCCAGATCGCCGGCGATTGCGTGGCGCCGCCTGGTCCGCAATCACTGCAGATCGAAGGGGAGTTCCTGGCACCGGGGGATATGAATGCACCAACGGCTCAGCAGATTGAATCCAGTGCGACTGAGTCTTAAGTCTTTATTTTCCAGTAAATTAGGGGCGGTCGTCCATCGGTGCGAAGGGCACGCGCCGGGCGGTGGGTACTTTTCTCATCCGGCACATCCACGCGGAACCTTTTATCGTAAATCCGGTAGTGGCGGTTCGCTCCGCCGGTTCCAAGGTGCTCTCCCCTGAAATGGTTCTATGAATCGATTTACTTCTTATCTACCCTACCCCCCACGGTCGATACCCTCCTTACCATTCTTATTGGAACGGAGGGCCTTTATGGCCTCTTGGGCCGATAAACGGCAGTCCACATCTGACCCCCTTGCGACGGAAGATCACCCCCTGGTCGCGCGGCAGAATCGCCTCGGCCATGAGACGGGGCTGGCCCGTGGTCGCCGGGTGTCGGCAGCACTTCGCGTGGCGCCTGTGGCCAAGCCGGTGGGGGTGCAAAGTGCTCCGGAAACCCATGCCCCGACCATCACGGGCTTTCAGGAACGGCGGCGTCGGCGGCGGGTGGCGATTGCCCCGATGTATTCTGAAGCGCTGATTCGCGTTCTCTCGAAGCGCGATCAGGCAATTGATGCGCATGTCAGCAATCTCAGCGAAACCGGCATGGCGCTGGAAGCCGATGCCCTGATTCCGGTAGGCAGCCCGGTTGCGGTGGAATTCCGCATTTCGGGTCTTGGCCGCGTCGAGAAGGACGGCTGGACGGTCTTTGCGATCGCCGGCGAAGTGGTGCGGCACGATGATGTGGAAGATTTTCCGGGCGGCCCGTATCGCACGGCGATTCGGTTTGTGCAGATTTCCACGATGATGCAGGCGCACATCGCCCGATATGTTGCGACCCATCCCTGAACCGCGGCAAACCAATTGGCCGCGGATACCGTAAAATCCTATGTGCCCGCCCCGCACGTCATGATGTCCGGGTGGGAAAATCGCCGATACCCAAAGGCGACGGGCGCTTTTGCGGGAGTTCCTTTGCATCGCGGCTTTCCGACGGTTCTGGTTTTTCTGGTGTTCACGCTGGCGCTGTGGGGCTTTGGGTTCTGGCTGACGCATGCCGGCGCTCCGCTGCTTTCGCAGGCGGCGATCGTCATTGATCGCCCGGTGCCGAGCGCGGGATGGGGTTCGCTGCGGGTCATGACCGCCAACATTCGCGTGGATATGCCAGAGGACGGCGTCAATGCATGGACGAGCCGGCGGGACCTGCTGGTCCGAACGCTTTTGAAATATCAGCCGGATGTTCTGGGGTGCCAGGAAGTTGCTCCGGCGCAGGGGGCGTTTCTCAACAAGAGCCTTTCGCCGTGGTACGGCTATTTTCCCCGGGCCGGCGCGGGCACGCAGAGCAAACCGATAACCGATGTGGGCGGCCTGCGCGGCGCAGCGGCGCAGCTGGTGGGCGCGGCCGGCGAACTGCTTTCGGGGCTCAACACGCTTTACTACCGCACCGATCGCTTTGATTTTATCGATGGGGAATCGGGGATGATCCTGCCGGATCAGCCGCAGCCGATTGCGTCGGAGAATACATTTTTTACGTTGGCCGTGCTTCGGGAAAAAGCGGGCGGCAAGGCGGCCAAACCGCTGACGGTGATCGCGGTGGATGCGCACTTCAGGCATGACGAAGGATTGGCCGAGAAATGTGCGGCGGCGCTTCGCCAGAAGATCGCCGGTTGGGCGGAAAAATTTCCGGACAGCGGAATCCTGGTGATGGGGGACATGAATCACGATCGCCGGAGCCCGATGTACGATCTATTGACCGGCCAGGGGCGGCCGAGCGCTTCGCCGCTGGCCACGCGCGATCACGACACCGCCCCGATGCTCACCGACAGCTTCGATTACAACGACGCCCTGCATTCGCAATGGGCGACGTACCACGCATTCACCGGCCAGGCCGCCCGCGGCTTTCCGAGCGACCTCATCTTCTTCGGCGGGCCGCTGGAACTCAAAACCGCGGCGCAGATCGAGCGGGATAATGATGCCGGGCGGTACCCGAGCGACCACTTCTTTATCACGGCCGACGTGCAGCGGAAACCTTGAGACCCGGACCGCTTGCTGGCGCTCTGGATT
>Ga0265314_10003875_pt1 | contig 14241 bp, 15 predicted proteins | sample 4126metaG_FD_203106 | JGI IMG/M metagenome (GOLD analysis project Ga0265314, IMG submission 203106) | Rhizosphere microbial communities from Carex aquatilis grown in University of Washington, Seatle, WA, United States - 4-1-26 metaG | ecosystem: Host-associated > Plants > Roots > Rhizosphere >... | reverse complement strand
CAGGAAATGCATGTCCTCGGCCATGCAGTAGACGCAGCGCAGATCGCAGCGGTCCGTCACCGACACCCGCAGATAGCTGACCTTGCGTCCAAACGGATCGATCATGACGCATCCTCCATGCCCCTCGGCGGGGGCTTGTTGTAATGATATATATGCTGCACCGGTCAAAAACGAGTCTTGGCGTTGGTCAAGACGCCGGCAAAAGGTACAAAAAACAGGAGCCTCCCCATGATCCCCGGCACGCAACCCAGCCAACCCGCCATCGGCGCGGTCATCTATCCGCCGGGTAAGCCGCCCGAGGCCTTGCTGGCCCAATTCGCCGCCCAACTGGCGGCGCGCGGCTTCCGCCTGGGCGGGCTGCTGCAGGACACGCTGCGCGACGAGACGGGGCGCAAGACCGACATGACGGTGACCGAGATCGACACGGGGCGGAAGCTGTCCATCGGCCAAAGCCTGGGCAAGGCGTCCAAGGCCTGCATCCTGGATTCCCAGGCCCTGGCCGAGGCGTCGGGCGCCGTGCGCCGCGCCATCGAGACCCGCGCCGAGCTGCTGTTCATCAACAAGTTCTCCAAATCCGAGATGGAGGGCGAGGGACTGGCCGGTGACATGCTGTCGGCCGTGGCCGAGGGCGTGCCGGTGCTGACCGCGGTGCCCGGCGTGCTGATCGAGGAATGGACCGCGTTCACCGGCGGCCAGACCGAGCTGATCGCCCCCAGTCTGGCGGCGCTGTGGCGCTGGTGGGGACCGGGACGGCTTTACGCCGATCTCGCCAACGGGGTGGAGGACACCGCCGTCACGCGGGTGGTGGTCGGGCTCAACTGGACCATGGTGGAGACCGCCGCCGGCATCGGCCTCGCCCAGACGCCGGAACGCGGCACGCCGGGCTGCGCCGCCGCGTCCAACGCCGGCAAGCGAGCCCAGGCCGGGCTCAAGGCCCTGGCCCAACTGGTCCATTCCACCGATCCCTTCGATCAGGCGCTGGGCATGGCCGCCTGCAACGCCCATTACAACCGCTTCGACCTCCAGCTTCCCGGCGGCAACGGCCTGGAAAGCTTTGGGGCCAAGGGTGGCGGCACCGTGGTGGTCGGCGCCTTTCCCGGCATTCACGACCGCCTGCCCGGCGCCAAGGTCATCGACCGCAAGCCGGCCGCCGGCCAGTACCCGGAACAGGCCGCCGAGTGGCTGCTGCCCGCCGCGGAAGCCGCGATCATCACCGCCTCGACGCTGGCCAACCGCTCGGCTCCCGGCCTGCTGCGTCTGGCCCGCTTCGCCCGGGTGGCCCTGGTGGGACCGGGAGCGCCGCTGACCGACCGCCTGTTCACCTATGGAATCGAGGTCAGTTCCGGCCTGATCGCCCAGGACCCGGACGGACTGGCCCGCGTCGTGGCCGAGGGCGGCGGCGCCAAGGACCTCAAACGCCATTGCCGTCAGGCCTCCCTGCGAAAGGCCGCCCCGTGACCAAGGCGATCGATGTCTATTCCGCCGCCCGCACCGAGCGGCCACGGATCAAGAAGAAGCATCTCGCCCAGTTCGACCGCGAATTCCTGTACCTGTCCGGCGCCACGCCCGCCATGAGCGTGCTGGAAATCGGCTGCGGCACCGGCATTTTCCTGCGCTATCTCAAAAAACGCGGCTTCACCGACGTGGTCGGCCTGGACAGCGACACCGGCCTTGCGCCGGTGCTGGACGACCTGGTGGGCTTCGACATCCGGCTGGTGGACGGCCGCGATTATCTGGCCGGCCTGGACGGGCCGCGCTTCGACCGCATCGCCCTGTTCGACGTGGCCGAGCACCTGCCCGAAGCAGCCTTGACCGAGCTGATGCGATCCCTGGCCCGGGTCCTGAGGCCCGGCGGCAAGGTGGTGATGCGCTCGCCCAATTGCGCCTCGCCCTGGGGCCTGAAGATGCAGTTCGACACCTTCGACCACGTCACCCCCATTACCAGGGGACGCATGGAGGAACTGGCGGCCGCCACCGGCTTCGCCTGCCGCGAGGTGATCGGCGGCACACGGGGAACCGGCCTGCGCCGCCTCACCCAGGCGGCGCTGCACTTCGTGCTGGACCGCTGCCTGGCCTATGGCCCCGACATCTGGGACGCCACCATCATCGGGCTGTTCGAAAAGGCCGATTCCTGATACTTCCCAAGCCACAACAAACGGGTGGAAAGCGATTGCGGATTTCCTGGTCACTGGGAGCTTGGCGGCCCATGGTGCGGCAACTGGCCGATCCGTCGGTCGTGGCGATCACCATCGACGACGCCCCCATGCCCGACACCACGCCCGCCCTGCTCGACCTGCTGGACCGCTTCGGGGCCAAGGCCACCTTCTTCATGAGCGGCTGCCGCGCCGTATCGGCCGGCGACCTGATCGCCGAGACGGTGAGGCGCGGCCACGCCGTCTATGCCCATGGCTGGGACCATGTGCGCCTCGACCGCGAGCCCACCGCCCGTCTGCTGGACGACATGGAGCGCTGCGAGGCGCTGCTGGCCGTCCACCGCCCGACGCCGGAACCCTATCTGGTCCGCCTGCCCTATAACGGCGGGCGGCGCTCGGCCCGCATCCACCGGGCGCTGGCCCGATGGCGCCCCGGCTGCGCCCTGGTCCATTGGGGTCCCAGCACCGAGGACCACATGACCGCCACCCGCTGCTCCGGACCAGAGGACGTGGAGACCGAGTGCCGCAAGGATGTGGAGCGCCTGCTGGCCGATCCGCGCCTTCCGGGTGGCATCCTCCTGATGCACGACCAGCCCATCAACGAGCGGCCGGGCGCCGAGTTCAAACCCGCCGTCACCATCACCATGCTGCGCCTGCTGCTGGAGGGCCTCGCCGCCCGCCGCCTAGGCTGCGTCACCCTGCCGCCGCCGCCGCCCCAGGCGTGGTGGCGGCGCTTCATCCTGGTCTGAGAGAGGGATTTCCTTGCGCATTCTCCACACCATTCCGGGACGCAATTGGGGCGGCATGGAGCATCGCACCATCGAGCAGGTGCGCTGGCTGAAAGCCCACGGCCACGACGTCTGGCTGGCCTCGCCATCGGATGGCGAATCATACAGGCGCGCCGCGGCCGCCGGCCTGCCGGTGGTGGATTTCGACTTCGACCGCCCGTGGAAGCCCGCCACGGTGCGAAGCCTCCGCAGGCTGCTGATCGAAAAGCGGGTCGAGGTGGTGGATACCCACGTCACCCGCGACGCCAAGGCCGCCGCCGCCTGCCTCGATCTGGTGGCGGTGGTGCGCTCGCGCCACGTCAACCAGCCGCTGAAGGGCGGTATGATCCGCCGGGCGCAATGGCGGCTGGGCGCCGACCACATCATCACCGTGGCCGAATGCACGCGGCAGCAATTGCTGGGCGTCGGGCTGGCCGATGCCGGACGCTCGGTGTCCATCGGCGGCTGGGCGGACGAGCGCTTCTTCGACCTGCCCGATCCGGTCGCCACCCGCGCCAAACTACGCGCGGAGTTGAGCATTCCCGCCGATGCCTTCGCCTGGGTCTGCGTCGGCATGATCCGTCCCGACAAGGGCCAGGACCATCTGCTGGCCGCCCTGGCCCTGCTGCGGGACAAGGGTCTGACGCCCACGCTGACTGTCGTCGGCTCGGCCACCGCCGAATGCGCCGATTACGAGCGCGGCCTGCACGCGCAGTTGAGCCAATCCCGACTGACCGGTCAGGTCAGGTTCACCGGCTACCGCGACGACGTATCGGAACTGATGCAGATGGGCGACGCGGTGGTGATTCCCTCGCTGACCGAGGCCCAGCCCCGCGTCGCCGTCCAGGCCTTCGCGGTGGGCAAGCCGGTGGTGGCCAGCAATGTGGGCGGCGTGCCCGAGATCGTGCTGGATCATCAGACCGGCCTGTTGGTGCCGCCCGCCGACCCGACCCGGCTGGCCGATGCCATGGCCCTGGTGATGACCGACCATGAGGCCACCGCCCGCATGGCCGCCGCCGCCCGTTCCATGGCCGAGAAGGACATGCGCTTCGACAACCGCATGAGCCAGACGCTGGAGGTCTACCGCACGGCGCAAGCCCATGCCCGCAAGCGCCTGCTGCCCCGGTTCCGGGGGGTGGGATCATGAATACGCTGACGGCCCTGGTCGTGGTCTGTAACGAGGAAAAGCGGCTGCCCTCCTGTCTGGACAAGCTGCGCTTCGCCGATAAGGTGGTGGTGGTGCTGGACAAGTGCACCGACGGCACCAAGGACATCGCGCTCGCCTTCGGGGCACACATCGTCGAGGGGCGCTGGGACCTGGAGGGCGACCGCCGCAATACCGGCATCGCCGCCTGCGACACCGACTGGGTGCTGGAGGTGGATGCCGACGAACACGTGCTGCCGGCTTTGGCCGAGGAAATCCGCCGGGTCATCGCCGCCACGCCTTTCGACTGGCACGAGATCCCGGTGGACAATTACATCGGCGACCGGCTGGTCCGGCACGGCTGGGGCGCCAGCTACGGCAAGGCCGCCTATCCCGGCCTGTTCAGGAAGTCCGCCAAGACCTGGGGCCGCGACCGCGTTCATCCCTCGCTGGTCTGGCAGGGCAGGAAAGGCCCCATGCTGGCCAACCGGCTGAACCATTACGTGGACAAGAACATCTCGGACATGATCCGCCGGCTGGATTCCTATTCCACCGCCAAGGCCCGCGACCTGCGCGACCGGGGCGAGACCTGGGGCTCCACCGCGTCCAACATCCGCCGGCTGTTCAGCCGCTTCTTCAAATGCTATGTCCGGCGCGGCGGCTACAGGGAAGGCGGTTACGGCCTGATCATCGCCATCTGCGCCGGGCTCTATCCCCTGCTGTCCCACTTCAAGGCCAAGTACGAGAAGGAATAGCGCCGCCGTCATTCGGCGTGATACTCTGAATGACGCTGCATCCCAGGAGGCCGCCATGACCGAGCCTGTCGCCAAGACCCAGATTTCGCTGCGCGTTCCCGCCGAGCTGGTGGAAGCCTTCGATGCCATCGCCAAGGGCATGGAGCGCGATCGCTCGTGGGTGATGCTGCGCGCCCTGAAGCAATACCTGGAGACCGAGGGTGCCGACGTACTGCGCGAGCTTGAAGGACTGGCCGCGGCTGATCGCGGCGAGATGTTCGACTTCGACGAGGTCATGGCCGAGGCCAAGGAGATCATCCGCCAGGCCGAACAGCGTCACAAACGTAAAGCCTGCTGATGTCGCCGAGGCTCGCTCCCTTCACGGCACAGGCACGGGCCTGGTTCATGGCCGAGATCACCTATCTCGCCGAGCGCAATCCCGCCGCCGCAACCACCGTGATTACCCAGTTCCAGGAGGCGCGCCGGACGCTGGCGAAACATCCCGACATCGCGCGCCCCGGCCCCATCGTTGGCTTGCGTCATTTCGTCGTCGGCCCATATGTGCTGACCATCCGGCGGAAAGCGGGCTCGGTTGAAATTCTGTCCATCCGCCACGGACGGCAGGCGGACGAAAAGGAATAGCGCCGATGGCCCGCATCGTCATGACCGACGACGGCATCGTCTTCGACGGCGCCACCCTGGAGGAGCGGCCCTTGGGCGGGGCCGAGACCTCGTTCATCGAGATGGCCAACGCGCTTGCCGCGCGCGGCCACGAGGTGCTGGTCTGCAACAAGTGCGAGGCCGAGCGCGTCCACAGGGGCGTCACCTGGCGGCCTTTGTCCCGGGGCGTACCCGAAGGCGCCGACCTCTACATCCCCAATCGCGGCGACAGGCTGATCCGCCTGTGCCCGGAGGCCCGGCGCACCATCTTCTGGATTCACAACCCCGCCGGTTACCTCCTGAAGTGGCGCTATCAATGGAAGCTGGCGCTGCGCCGCCCGGTGATCGTGTTCTCGGGGGCCAGCCACGCCTCGACCTACCCCGGCTGGGCCTTCGCCGGTGGGCGCGAGATCGTGCCCTATGGCCTGACCGACCTGTTCTGCCACGCCACGCCGCGTACCGAGGCGCCAAGGCCCCGCGTGGTGTTCACCTCCAATCCCATGCGGGGCCTGGACTGGTTGCTGGACATCTGGGAGAAGCGCATCCGCCCGGCCGTGCCCAACGCCGAACTGCACGTCTTCGCCGGCACCGCCACCTACGGCGCGGCGGGCGCCGCCAAGGCCGGCCGCATGGGCCCGGTGCTGGACAAGGCCGCCGCCATGGCCGGCCAGGGCGTGGTGCTGCGCGGCCCCGTCCCCAAGACCCGGCTGGTGGGGGAACTGGCCGAGGCCCGCGCCCTGCTCTATCGCGGCGATATCGGCGAGACCTTCTGCTCGGCGGTGGCCGAGGCCCAGGCCATGGGCGTGCCCGCCGTGCTGGGCGACATCGCCTGCATGAGCGAGCGGGTGATCGGGGACGAGACCGGCTATTGCCTGCGAGGCGACGACGCCTTCGCCGAGGCCGGCATCCGCCTGCTCACCGACGACGACCTGTGGCGACGCATGCATCTGGCCTGTCTGGTCAAACAGCGCTCGTGGCGCTGGGATCAGGCGGCGGCCGAGTTCGAGCGCATCGGCGGTCTGGTCCCGTCATCGCCGGTCGCCAGGACGCAGACGCAATAGGCGGCGAACAGCCCCCGGCCCCGGACGACACGCCAACCGCCTGCCAATTGCCCTTATTCCCCGGATCGGGTAAGGGTTGCCCATGAAACGCCGCCCACCCGCCACGCCCCGCGCCCCCCAGTCTCCTCGAACGATCGCCGCCGATCTGCTGTCCGCCGTACTCGACAAGGGTCGCCTGCTGGACGAGGTGTTGGACGATCCCCGCCTGTCCCGGCTCGACGAGCGCGACCGCGGCTTCGTCCGCATGCTGCTGGGCACCACGCTGCGCCGTTTGGGCCAGATCGACGCCCTGATCGAGCATTGCGTGGAAAAGCCCATGCGAGCCGGCGCCGCCTGGGCCGAGCACGCGCTGCGCCTGGGCATCTGCCAGTTGCTGTTCCTGGACGTGGCGCCCCACGCCGCCATCTCGACCACCGTCGATCTGGTCAAGGGCACCTCGCAGGCCGGCTTCGCCAAACTGCTCAACGCCGTGCTGCGCCGCCTGGACCGCGAGGGCCGCGAACTGACCGCCGCCCAGGACGCTCCCCTGCTCAACACGCCGGAATGGCTGTGGCGCTCGTGGGCCAGGACCTATGGCGAGGAGACCGCCCATGCCATCGCCGCCGCCCACCTGATGGAGGCGCCGGTGGACATCACCGTGGCCGCCGATCCCCGGGGCTGGGCGGAAAAGCTGGAGGCGGAGATTTTGCCCACCGGATCGCTCCGCCGTGCCGCCGGCGGCTCCATCGCCGCCCTGCCCGGCTTCAGCGAAGCGGCATGGTGGATACAGGACGCCGCCGCCGCCCTGCCCGCCCGCCTGCTGGGCGATATCACGGGCAGATCGGTGGCCGATCTGTGTGCCGCGCCGGGCGGCAAGGCGCTGCAACTGGCCGTGGCCGGCGGCAAGGTCACCGCCGTCGATCGCTCGGCCAAACGGCTGGTCCGCCTGACCGAGAACATCAAGCGCCTGGGATTGTCCGCCAAGGTGGTCGAGGCCGATGCCGGGGCCTGGACCCCGCCCGAGCCGTTCGACGCCATCCTGCTGGACGCGCCGTGCTCGGCCACCGGCACGCTGCGGCGCCACCCGGATGTGGCGCGGCACAAGAACCCGGCCGAGATCACCAAGCTGGCCGGAGTGCAGGCCCGCCTGCTGCGCGCCGCCCTTCCCATGCTCAAGCCCGGCGGCATCCTGGTCTACTGCACCTGCTCGCTGGAGCCGGAGGAGGGTATCGACCAGATCGCCGCCCTGCTGGAAGAGGGCGCGCCGCTCAGGCGCCTGCCCATCCGGCCCGAGGAGGTGGGCGGCATGACCGAGCTGATCACCGCCGACGGCGATCTGCGCACCCTGCCGTGCCATCTTGCTTCGCTGGGCGGCATGGATGCATTCTTCGCCGCGCGACTGGAGAAGATTTCATGAAGCGCTTCGTCCTCATCGACCGCGACGGCACCATCAACGTCGAGAAGCACTACCTGTCCGATCCCGATCAGCTGGAGCTTTATCCCGGCGTGGCCCGCGCCATCCGCCGGCTGAACATGCTGGGCCTGGGCGTCGCCGTGGTGACCAACCAGTCGGGGATCGCACGGGGCTATTTCGACCTGGAACGCCTGGACCAGATCCACAACCGGCTTTACGCCCTGCTGGAGTCCGAGGGCGCCATGGTGGACGGGCTCTATATCTGCCCGCACGGCCCCGACGACGATTGCGACTGCCGCAAGCCGCTGCCCGGCATGGTCAGCCAGGCCATCGCCGAGCATCATTTCGATCCCGCCCAAGCCTTCATGATCGGCGACAAGGAGGTAGACGTGGAACTGGGCCACGCCGTGGGCGCGGTCAGCTTCCTGGTGCGCACCGGTCACGGCCCGAAATTCGTCGAGGGCACCAAGGCCGATTACGTGGTCGATGACCTGCCCCAGGCCGTCACGGTCATCGAAAAGCTTCTGGCATGCGTATCCTTTTCCTGACCGAGAACTTCCCGCCCGAGACCAACGCCGCCGCCACCCGGGTGTCCGAGCGGGCTCTTTACTGGATCAAGGCCGGGCATCAGGTGACGGTGCTGACCTCGGCCCCCAATTTCCCCGGCGGCAAGCTGTTCGACGGCTGGAGCAATTCCTGGCGGCGGGTCTCTGATCTGGGCGGTATCCGGGTGGTGCGGGTCAAGACCTACATCGCCCCCAACGAGGGTTTCGCCAAGCGCATCCTCGACTTCCTGTCGTTCATGGCCTCGGCCTTCGTCGCCGGGCTGTTCGAGACGAAGCCCGACGTGGTGGTCTCCACCAGCCCGCAGTTCTTCGCCGCCGTGGGCGGCTGGGCGCTGGCCGCCGCACGCCGCGTTCCCTTCGTCTTCGAACTGGGCGATCTGTGGCCGCGCTCCATCACCGCGGTGGGCGCCATGAAGGACAGCCCGGTGATCCGCGCCATCGAGGCGCTGGAACTGTTCCTCTATCGCCGCTCGGCCGCCGTGGTGGCGCTGACCCGCGCCTTCAAGGCCGATCTGATCGCCCGCCGTATTCCGGCCGAGAAGATCGCCGTGGTGATCAACGGCGTCGACCTGCCGCGCTACGCTCCCCGGCCGCGCGACGAGGCGCTGGAATCCGAATGGGGCCTGAAGGACAGGTTCGTCATCGGCTATGTGGGTACCCACGGCATGGCCCACGGTCTGATCAACGTGCTGGACGCCGCCGAGCGCCTGAAGGATTCGGCGCCCCACATCCGCTTCCTGCTGGTGGGCAACGGCGCCGAGCGCCAGATGCTCATGGACGAGGCCGGGCGCCGCGCCCTGCCCAACGTCGTGTTCGGCCCGCCCCAGCCCAAGGAGCGCATGCCCGCCGTGTGGTCGCTGTGCGACGTGGCATTGATTCACCTGAAGGACTCCCCGGCCTTCGCCGAAGTCATCCCGTCCAAGATGTTCGAGGCCATGGGCATGGGCCTGCCGCTGCTGCTGGTGGCACCCGAGGGCGAGGCGTCGCATATCGTCGAGGCCGACGGAGCCGGACTGTTCGTGCCCGCCGCCGACCCCGAGGGGTTGGCCGCCGCGGCGCGGCGACTGGCCGACGATCCCGCGGAGCGCAAGACCCTGGCCGCCGCCAGCCTGGCCGCCGCCGCCGCCCACACCCGCGAGCGCCAGGCCGAGCTGTTCATCAAGGTGCTGGACATGGTGACCACCGGGCGCGGCCCCACCGAGGCCGGCACCGTCGAGGGCTGAGTCCCTCATCTTTTCGTTGACGGGGAGGGGCAGCCTTGTCCACAACCCCAGCCAGACACGTCATCAGGAGCCTTGTTCCATGTCCACCCCGTCGTCGCAGATCGCCGTCATCGGCCTGGGCTATGTCGGCCTGCCGCTGGCCGTGGCCATCGCCCGTCACTTCCCGACCATCGGGTTCGACATTGACCAGAGCCGTATCGCCGAATTGCACAAGGGCCAGGACCGCACCGGCGAGGTGGAGACCGCCCGCCTGCGGGCCAGCACCATGCGCCTGTCGGCGAAGCCCGGGGACATCGCCGGCCAGGACGTCTACATCGTCACGGTGCCCACCCCGGTGGATGCCGACAACCGCCCCGATCTGAAGCCGGTGCTGTCCGCCTGCCGCACCGTGGGACAGGCCATGAAGAAGGGCGCCGTGGTGGTGTTCGAAAGCACCGTCTATCCCGGCGTCACCGAAGACATCTGCGGGCCGGAGCTGGAAAAGCATTCCGGCCTCAAATGCGGCAGCGACTTCTTCCTGGGCTACAGCCCCGAGCGCATCAATCCCGGCGACCGCGAACACACCGTCGACCGCATCACCAAGGTGATCGCCGGCCAGACCCCCGAGGTGACGGCGCTGCTGGCCCGGGTCTACGGCTCGGTGACCACCGGCGGCGTGTTTCCCGCCGCCTCCATCCGGGTCGCCGAGGCCGCCAAGGTGATCGAGAACGCCCAGCGCGACATCAACATCGCCTTCATCAACGAGATCACCATGATCTTCCAGAAGCTGGGAATCTCGGTCTACGACGTGCTGGACGCCTCCGCCACCAAGTGGAACTTCCTCAACTTCAAGCCGGGCCTGGTGGGCGGCCACTGCATCGGCGTCGATCCGTTCTATCTGGCCCAATGCGCCCAGGACAACGGCCACCACCCGGAGATCATTCTGTCCGGGCGGCGCATCAACGACGGCATGGGCGAGTGGATCGCCGAACGGGTCTCGGCCCAGCTGTCCGGCCCGTCGCGCATCCTGGTGCTGGGCCTGACCTTCAAGGAGAACGTCCCCGATCTCAGGAATTCCAAGGTGGTGGACGTGATCCGCGCCCTGCGCGACCGGGGCCATTCCGTGGACGTCCACGACCCCTTCGCCGACCCGGCCGAGGCGGCGCACGAATATGCCGAGACCCTGATGCCCAGCCTGGACGGGGCCGCCGGCTACGACTGCCTGCTGGGCGCCGTGCCGCACCAGCCCTACGTCGCCTTCTCGGACGAGAACTTCACCACCCTGGTCCGCCCCGGCGGGCTGGTGGCCGACATCAAGGGCATGTGGCGCGGCATGGATATTCCCGAATCCCTGCGCCTGTGGCGGCTGTAGCCATTGCGCATCCTGTTCATCACCGCCAGCCGCATCGGCGATGCGGTGCTGTCCACCGGCTTGCTGGCCCATCTGGCCGGGCAATACCCCGAGGCCCGCTTCACGGTGGCCTGCGGGCAAGCGGCGGCGGGATTGTTCGAGCCGGCTCCCTTCGTGGAAAAGGTCATTCCCATGGTCAAGCGCAAGCGCGCCGGCCATTGGCTGGACCTGTGGCGGCAGACCGCCGGCACCTTCTGGCATCAGGTGATCGACCTGCGCGGCTCGGGCCTCGGCTGGCTGGTGCCCACCTTTCACCGCAGGATCATCAAGTCCTCGTGGCAGCCCAGGCACCGCCTGCTCCACCTGTCGGCGCTGCTGGGCCTCGAGCGGCCGCTGGCCCCCGTCCTGTGGTCCACGCCCGCCCAGGAGGCGGAGGCCGCGCGCCTGATGGGCGACGGCCCGATCCTGGCCCTGGGGCCCGGCGCCAATTGGGCCCCCAAGCAATGGCCGGCCGAGCGCTTCGCCCATTTGGCCGAACAACTGACCGGTGAAGCCGGCATCCTGGCCGGGGCGCGGGTGGCGCTGTTCGCCGCCGAGGCCGAGCGGCCCGCCATCCAACCGCTGATCGACGCCATTCCGCCCGAGCGGCGCATGGACCTGATCGGCCGGATCGATCTGGCCACCATCCACGCCTGCCTCAAGCGGGCCAGCCTGTACGTGGGCAACGATTCCGGCCTGACCCACATCGCCGCGGCGTCGGGCGTGCCCACCCTGGGACTGTTCGGCCCGTCGTCGGAGGTGTTCTACGGCCCCTTCGGCCCCCATTGCGCCTCGGTGCGCGGCCCGCGCTCGTTCGAAGACATCTGCCATGCCCCCGATTTCGATCACCGCCGCGCCGATTGCCTGATGCTCGACCTGGAGGTGGGCAAAGTGGCCGAAGCCGCCGGCGCCCTGTGGGCGGAGAGCCGGGGCAAACAGCCCTAACCGCTTGCATTCGCGTCGGACCTGTGGCTAGAAGGGCCGTCGGCCGACCCCATTCCTGCCAGAGGTATTCCTTTGTCCGAGCCCTCCCCTCCCATCCGGGTCAGCGTGGTCGTTCCCGCTTATAACGAAGAGAAGACCATCGCCCAGGTGCTGGAGCGGGTGCGCGCCCAAGCCGTTCCCGGCATCGAGCTGGAGATCGTGGTGGTCAACGACGGCTCCCGCGACCGCACGCGCGAGATCCTCGACGCGCGGCCCGAGCTCTACGACCAGGTGGTGCATCAGGTCAACGGCGGCAAGGGCGCGGCGGTCAAGGCGGCGCTGGGTGTCGCCACCGGCGATTTCGTGCTGTTCCAGGATGCCGACCTGGAATACGACCCCGACGACTATGCCCGCCTGTTAAAGCCGGTCAGGGATTTCGGCGCCGACGTGGTGATGGGGTCGCGCTTCTCCGCGCCGGAATACACCAGGGTGTTCTATTTCTGGCACAAGATGGGCAACTGGGCGATCACCTTCCTGTTCAACGTGCTGAACAACACCACCTTCAGCGACATCTATTCCTGCTATCTGTGCTATCGCCGCTCGTTGGTGGACGGTGCCGCGCTGCAGACCCGGGGCTGGGAGCAGCACGCCGAAATCCTGTCCAAGGCGGTGGCGGCGGGCACGGTGTTCTACGAGACACCCATCTCGTATCACGGCCGCACCTACGCCGAGGGCAAGAAGATCAAGGCCCACCACATCATCGCCGTCTTCGCGACCATCATCCGCGAACGCTTCACTCGTTAGGAGCCGGTTCCCATGTCCCACGAGCATTATCACGATATCGAGCCGGTCACCGAGGACGAGAAGCTCTCCTGGCCGCCCTTCGATCGTGTGGTCAAGCTGGAGAAGGCCTTCACCGATGCCCGCGGCACCATCCAGCCGCTGGTCGACCGGCTGATGAAGAGCGCGGTGCTGATCGAATCCAAGAAGGGCAGCCTTCGCGCCAACCACTACCACAAGACCGACTGGCATTACTGCTATGTGGTCTCGGGCTCCATCGAGTACTGGCACCGCCCGACCGGCAGCAGCGAGGAACCCACCCGCATGATCATCAAGGCGGGTGAGATGGTCTTCACGCCCCCCATGGTCGATCACGGCATGGTGTTCCCCGAGGATTGCACCTTCCTGACGCTGTCGCGCAATTCCCGCGATCAGGCCGCCTACGAGGCCGACGTGGTGCGCATCGACCTGCTGTCCACCGACGGCCTGACCTCCTGGAAGCCGGGAGACAAGTAATCCCATGACCACCCAGCATCACCGCCGCGCCACCTGCCGCCTGTGTGGCGGCAAGCACCTGACCGAAGTGGTCAGGCTGGCCCCCACGCCCCCGGCCAACGCCTTCGTCCCGGCCTCCGACCTGAGCAAGGCGCAGGAGCGTTTTCCGCTCGACGTGTTCTTCTGCGAGGACTGCGCCCACGTGCAACTGCTCGACGTGGTCGATCCCAAGGTGCTGTTCGAGCATTACGTCTACGTCTCGGGCACCTCGCCGGTCTTCGTGAAGCATTTCGAGGATTACGCCGCCTTCGTCATGGACCGCTTCAAGCCGGTGGCGGGCGGGCTGGTGCTGGACATCGGTTCCAACGACGGGACCTTGCTGTCGTTCTTCCGGAAGGCCGGCATGCGGGTGCTGGGCATCGATCCGGCCCAGGAGATTTCCGCCGACGCCACCGCGCGCGGCATCCCGACCATCTGCGGCTTCTTCGGCGCCGACCAGGGGGCCGAGATCGCCGCCTCCCACGGCAAGGCCGAAGTGATCACCGCCAACAACGTCTTCGCCCATATCGACGACCTGTCCGGCGTGGTGGACGGGGTGCGCGGCCTGCTGGCGCCTTCCGGCGTGTTCGTGTTCGAGGTGTCCTATCTGGTGGACGTGTTCGAGAACACCCTGTTCGACACCATCTACCACGAGCATCTGGACTATCACTCGGTGGGGCCGCTGGTCCGCTTCTTCGCCGCCAAGGGCATGGAGCTGGTCGAGGCCATCCGGGTCGGCTCGCACGGCGGCTCCCTGCGCGGCATCGCCCAGTTGAAGGGCGGCCCGCACAAGGTCGGCGCATCGGTGACCGAGGCGGTGGCGCTGGAGGAAAAGCTGGGCCTGGACAAGGCCCAAACGCTGGCCAAGTTCGCCGCCGACATCGAGGCGCTGGGCGCCGAGCTGAACGCCCTGCTGAAAAAGCTCAAGGCCGA
>Ga0265314_10003873_pt1 | contig 14249 bp, 17 predicted proteins | sample 4126metaG_FD_203106 | JGI IMG/M metagenome (GOLD analysis project Ga0265314, IMG submission 203106) | Rhizosphere microbial communities from Carex aquatilis grown in University of Washington, Seatle, WA, United States - 4-1-26 metaG | ecosystem: Host-associated > Plants > Roots > Rhizosphere >... | reverse complement strand
AGGGACGCGACGAAGGCGGACGCGGACCGTACTGGGTCCGCCGCCACGATGAGTACGAGGCGGCGCCGGCGAAATCCTGCTGCTGCAGCTAATCGAAAACAGGGGGACACAATGACACTTTCCATCACCGCGCTTTACGCCGGCATCCTGGCGCTCATCCTGGTCGCGCTGGCGATCAACGTCACCGTCCATCGCGTCAAGTTGAAGGTGCCGCTCGGCGACGGCGGCAACGCGCAGATGCGGCGCATGATCCGCCTGCACGGCAACGCCGCCGAATACATCCCGCTCGCCATCGTGCTGATGGCGCTCTACGAGATCAACGGCGGCGGACACACCGCGCTGCATGTCGTCGGCCTTGCGCTGATCGCTGGCCGCCTGGTGCAGACTTGGGGCATGTGGTCGACCGACATGACCACGCTTGGCCGTCAGGTCGGCCAGAGCCTGACCTGGCTCGCGCTCATCGCTCTGGCGGTGATGAATTTGGCGCGGGTGCTCTAATCCGCCCTCATCCTGAGGAGCGCTCCGCAGGAGCGCGTCTCGAAGGACGAGGGCGGCCCATGGTTCGAGACGCGCCTTCGGCGCTCCTCACCATGAGGACCGAGAGAGGTCGTCGGACGTCGCGCGTGTTACCTTGTCGGCACCGGCTTTTCGCCGCGGTAGTCGTAGAAACCGCGCTGCGTCTTGCGGCCGAGCCAGCCGGCCTCGACGTACTTCACCAAGAGCGGACACGGGCGGTACTTGGAGTCCGCCAAGCCTTCGTGCAGCACCTGCATCACCGACAGGCACGTATCCAACCCGATGAAGTCGGCCAGCTCGAGCGGCCCCATCGGATGATGCGCGCCGAGCCGCATCGCGGTGTCGATCGCCTCGACGTTGCCGACGCCTTCGTACAGCGTGTAGATCGCCTCGTTGATCATCGGCAGCAGGATGCGGTTGACGATGAAGGCCGGGAAGTCTTCCGAGACCGCGATCTTCTTGCCCAGCTTGTTGACGAAGACCTTGCTCGTCTCGAAGGTCGCGTCGTCGGTGGCAATGCCGCGGATCAGCTCGACCAGCTCCATCAGCGGCACCGGATTCATGAAATGAATGCCGATGAAACGCTCCGGCCGGTCGGTCGACGACGCCAGCCGCGTGATCGAGATCGACGAGGTGTTGGACGCGAGGATCGCCTCCGGCTTGAGCGAGGCGCACACGTCGGTGAAGATCTTGCGCTTGATGTCTTCCCTCTCGACCGCCGTCTCGATCACCAGATCGCAGGTTCCAAGCGCGTCGTATTTTTCGGCGGGCTTGATGAGGGCCAGGGCCGCGTTGCGCTCGTCCTCGGTGATGGTTTTCTTGGCCACCTGGCGCGCCATATTGCCATTGATCGTGGCCAGGCCCGCCTTGATGCGGTCGGGGGCGAGATCGTTGAGCAGCACCGAGAAGCCGGCGAGCGCGCAGACATGGGCGATGCCGTTGCCCATCTGACCGGCGCCGATCACCCCGACAGTTTGAATTATGGCCGCCATGGTTGTACCCGATCGGGTTGTCGCAACGAGGATTTAAGCCGCTTCGCCCCTGCGTGCCAGGGGCTTTAAGCCGTTCAGCGTCCGAGCTTGCCGAGCTCGGCTTCGAGCTCGGGCAGTGCCTGGTAGAGATCGGCGACCAGGCCGTAGTCGGCGACCTGGAAGATGGGCGCCTCCTCGTCCTTGTTGATCGCGACGATCACCTTGGAATCCTTCATGCCGGCAAGATGCTGGATGGCGCCGGAAATGCCGACCGCGATGTAGAGCTCGGGCGCCACCACCTTGCCGGTCTGCCCGACCTGCCAATCGTTCGGCGCGTAGCCGGCATCGCCGAGCTTGTCGGCCACCGGCTCGATGTACTTGGCGAAGTTCTCGCGGCTCTGCATCGCGCGGCCGCCGGAGATGATGATCTTGGCCGAGGTGAGCTCCGGCCGGTCGGACTTCGACAGTTCCTCGCCGACGAAGCTCGACAGCGCCGGGTCGGCGGCGGCCGATGCGGCCTCGACTCCGGCCGAACCGCCCGCGCTCGTCGCCTGGAAGGTCGAAGTGCGCACGGTGATGACCTTCTTGGCGTCGGTCGACTTCACCGTCTGGATGGCGTTGCCGGCATAGATCAGGCGCTCGAAGGTGTCGGGACCGAGCACCTTGGTCACTTCCGAGATCTGCATCACATCGAGGAGCGCTGCGACGCGCGGCATGACGTTCTTGCCGTTGGTGGTGGCCGGCGCGACGATCGCGTCGTAGCCGCCGGCGAGCGAGACGATGAGCGCCGCGGTCGGTTCGGCCAGCATGTGCGCATAAGGCTCGGCGTCTGCGACCAGCACCTTGGTAACGCCATCGAGCTTGGCGGCGGCTTCCGCCGCGCCCTTGCAGTCCTTGCCGGCGATGAGGACGTGCACGTCCGCGCCCAAGGCCTTGGCCGCGGTCAGCGCCTTGCTGGTCGCGTCTTTCAGCGACGCGTTGTTGTGTTCGGCGACGAGTAGCGTTGTCATGATTTAAAGGATCCCCGCCTCGTCCTTGAGTTTACTAACCAGCTCGGCGACCGAGCCGACCTTGACGCCGCCTTTGCGGCCGGCGGGTTCGGTGGTCTTGATCACCTGCAGCCGCGGCTTGATGTCGACGCCATAGGCTTCCGGCGTCTGATCGGCGATCGGCTTCTTCTTCGCCTTCATGATGTTCGGCAGCGACGCGTAACGCGGCTCGTTCAGCCGCAGGTCGGTGGTGACGATCGCCGGCATCTTCAGCTTGACGGTCTGCAGGCCGCCGTCGACCTCGCGCGTCACGGTGATGCTGTCGCCGTCGATGGCGAGCTTGGAGGCGAAGGTGCCCTGCGCCCAGCCGAGCAGCGCGGCGAGCATCTGGCCGGTCTGGCTGCAGTCGTCGTCAATCGCCTGTTTGCCGAGGATGACGAGGCCCGGCTTCTCCGCGTCAACCACCGCCTTGAGGATCTTGGCGACGGCGAGCGGCTCGACGGTGCCTTCCGCCTTGACCAGGATGCCGCGGTCGGCGCCCATGGCCAGCGCGGTGCGGATGGTCTCGGAGGCCTGCTGCGGGCCGATCGACACGGCGACGATCTCGGTCGCCTTGCCGGCTTCCTTCAGGCGGATGGCCTCTTCGACGGCGATCTCGTCGAAGGGATTCATCGACATCTTGATGTTGGCGAGTTCGACGCCGGAGCCATCCGGTTTGACGCGGATCTTGACGTTGAAGTCGACCACCCGCTTCACGGGCACCAGAATTTTCATATTCCCCTTCCGGACGGACTATTTTGCAAGGCGGCCGGAAGCTAATGGCCGCGCCATAAGCATGTCAACGTGTATGCTGCGGCGCACCCGCCGCCTTTGAGCGAAGTCAAGAGGCCGCCGGCTCGGTGCGGGAGCACGCGAAGCCGACGGTATGCTACCCGCAGCAATGGGAACAGGACATAGGCCGTAGCGGCGACCTCGTCCTTGGACGGCCCCGGATAGCCGTCTTATGCGCGCTCAACGCCCGGGCGCCTTGGGCTCGGGTGTCGTCACGGCATCCTCGACCGCAGCGCAATCCTTGGCGGCGGACCGGTGCAGCATGAAGATGCGGTCGTCGGCGCTAAATTTGACGCCGATCTGCTTCGCCCGGTCGGCCCGCTTCACCATGGTGAGGCCGGTATCGAGGTAGACCATCAGCGTGTCCTTGTCCTTGCCGGGGTCGAGGATCAGGTAGCCGCCCTCCTCGGCGCTCGACACGTCGAACACCTCCGGGCGCGCCAGCATCATGCAGGAGATGCCGACGGTCTTCTTGAAATTCTTGATGAGCACGCGGCCCTGCACGTCCCGATTGATGCCTTCGTCCCAACTGCACCCGCCATAGGCGAACAAAGATTCGGAATCGCTACGGCGGCTGATGGCGACGCCGAAGTCCGGAGGATTGAGCACAGGCGGCTCGCCGGCAGCCTTGTTATAGGCCAGCCAGACCGCCATCGACGTCGTCGTTTGCTTTGGGTTCTTGCGCAGATGGTCGGCGTCGTAAACGCGGGTAAAGCAAGCGCTGATCGCGGGCTTCGGCGCGATGAGTTCATCCATCGGACTTGGCGGCGGGGCCTTGAACGGGACAGGCGGAGTATCGAGCGGATTGTCCGCCTGGGCGGCGCTCACGACGCAGGCCGCCGCCAGCAGGACGATCGAGCCTAAGGCGAGATTCCATCGGCGCGGCATGGCGCGGTCTCTCTGACATGGTGCAATCACATCGTCGGTCGGTTGAGTCCCCATTGCGCGGGTTCAACCTAGCGGTTCTGCCCCGGCGCCCAGAGGATGTCGGAACGCCCTTTGTCGTTGGCGTAGCGGCCGGCGACGAACAGGTAATCCGACAGCCGGTTGACGTATTTCAGCGACGGCTCCGACACGCCCTCGCCCGGCGCATCCTTCAGCTCGACCATGATGCGCTCGGCCCGCCGGCAGACGGTACGGGCGAGATGCAGATAGGCCGAGGCCGGACTGCCGCCGGGCAGGATAAACGACTTCAACGGCTCGAGCTCGGCGTTGAGCCGGTCGATCTCGCCTTCCAGCCAGGCGACCTGCGCCTCGGTGACGGTCAGACGCGCGCCGCCGGGGCCTTTTTCAGCCAGGCACAGGTCGGCTTCGACGTCGAACAGGTCGTTCTGGATGCGCGCCAGCGCCGCATCGAGCGCGAGGTCGCCGGCCGTGTGCAGCCGCACCAGCCCGAGCGTCGCATTGACCTCGTCCACGGTGCCGTAGGCCTCGACCCGCAGGTCGTATTTCTTGCGCCGCGCGCCGGAGCCGAGCGAGGTGGTGCCGTCGTCGCCGGTGCGCGTGTAGATGCGGTTGAGCACGACCATCGAGTCACCTTTGTTGGCGCATGATCTTATCCGAAAACCGGTTCCCACTTTTCGGGATCATGCGCCGGGAACCTCTTCGCTTGCCCGGGCTTACGGGCTAAGCTGATCTTACCGTGTTTCCGTCTCAAATCATGGGGTGACTGTCATGCGCGTTCTGATCCTTGCCGGTGCCGCCGCCCTCCTGCTGCTGCCGGCCATGCCTGCTGCGCAAGCTTGCGGCGCCGCACATGCCGCCAAGGCCGCCGCCACCGCCGACTTTTCGGCCGCGACCAAGAAGGTCGTGAAGAAGAAGGTCGCCAAGAAAGGCACAAAGACCAAGGCACCGAAGGTCGAATATATGCGCGCCGCGCCGATGTGAGGGCGCAACGCCGTCACCCGGAGGCGCTCGCGAAGCGAGCCTCGAAGGGCGACGGCCCGGAGTCAGCGGCCGTTCATCCTTCGAGGCGCGCCTAAAGGCGCGCACCTCAGGATGACGGTCACTTCCCCATGATCCAGATCGTCGCCATCACTACGATGATGGCAACGAACTGCAGCAGCACGCGCAGGCGCATGAGCTTCTGCGAGCGGTTGGGCGAGCCGCCGCGCATCATGTTGATGAGGCCGAGCAGCAGCACGACCGCCACGGCGATGATGGCGATCGGCACCACGATACTGGACATGACTGAGGACATAAGGCCGGCTTCTAGAGCATGATCCCGAAAAGTGGAATCCGGTTTTCGGAAAAGATCATGCTCGAACAAAAAACTAGACCATGATCCGATTTTTTATCGGATCATGGTCTAGCACCGGTCCGCGCGGCCGGCCAATCCTTAGCCCCGGCGGCCGCCCGCTGCCGCTGCACAATTCGGTTCTCCCCTCAGTTGTATTCTGTTACCCTTCTCGTTGTATCGGGGCGGGTGGGTTGCGTGATGGGGCGTGGGGGCATTTCCGGCGCGGCGGCGGTCCGCGCACGGGATTCGACCGACGGCCCGGACCTTGGCCCCAGCGTGGGTCCGTCGTGGCTGTCCGACGCTGCCGACGCTGAGTCCGACGCCTGCCCCGAACTCGACTGTCTGCGCGGCCGGCTGGCATCGGGTGTCCTGCGCGCGGCGCAAGACCGCGCCGCCAGGCTCGGCATCGGCGCCGACCGCGTCCTGATCGCCTCCGGCGCCATCGAGGAAGAGGCTTATCTGCGCGCGCTCGGCGACCACCTCGGCGTCGCCTTCGAGCCGCTCGACGGCATCGCCCGCGCGCTCTGTCCGATCGACGATGAACGCCTGATCGAGGCCGCGGCCGGCGGTCTGGTGCCGCTCGCCGTCGAGGAGCAAGTCTTTCTGACGGTCGCGCCGCGCGGTGTCGGCGCGCGCCGGCTCGCGACGTTGATCGGCGGGCAGCCGGCGCTCGCCGCCCGCTTCCGCTTCACCACCGGCGAGCGTCTCACCCGCTTCATCATGCGCTATGCCGGCGCGGCGCTCGCCACGCGCGCATCGCAACGCCTGCATCGGACATGGCCGGAACTGTCCGCGCTGCGCACGCACCGCGACGTCAAAGTGCTGCCGAGTGCGGCGGCCGCGCTCGGCATGCTCGGCGCTTTTCTCCTGGCGCCCGCCGCCACCACCGTGATCTTCGAACTGATGCTGGCGGTCGTATTCCTGGCGTGGCTCGTATTGCGTCTGATCGGCGTGTTCGTCGGCACGCCGCGGCGCGAGCGGCCGCCGCGCCTGGCCGATCGCGACCTGCCGGTCTACAGCGTGATCGTCGCGCTCTACCGCGAAGCCGCGTCGATCGACGCGCTGCTGTCGGGGCTCGAACGTCTCGATTACCCGGCCGAAAAGCTCGATGTTATTTTTGCGGTGGAAGCCGACGACAAGGAGACGCGCGCGGCCATCGCGGCGCGCAAGACGCGACTGCCCCTCACCGTAATCCCCGTGCCCGCGTCCGGCCCGCGCACCAAGCCGAAAGCACTCAACGTCGCGCTGCCGTTCGCGCGCGGCCCGTTCACGGTGATCTACGACGCCGAAGACCGGCCGCAGCCGGACCAGATGCGCCGCGCGCTGCATGCGTTCCACAACGCCGGCGACGAACTCGCCTGCGTGCAGGCGCGGCTGTGCATCGACAACACGCGCGACAACTGGCTGACTGGACTTTACACCGCGGAATACGCCGGACAGTTCGACGTGTTCCTGCCGGGCTTCGCCGCGCTGCGACTGCCTTTGCCGCTCGGCGGCTCGTCCAACCATTTCGTCACCGCGACGCTGCGCGAGGTGGGCGCCTGGGACGCGCACAACGTCACCGAAGACGCCGACCTCGGCATGCGGCTCGCCCGCTTCGGCTATCGCACCGCCGTGATCGACTCCACGACCTATGAGGAAGCGCCGTCGCGCATCGGTCCCTGGCTGCGCCAGCGCACCCGCTGGCTGAAAGGCTGGGTTCAGACCTGGCTGGTGCACATGCGCCGGCCGCGCCAGTTGCTGCGCGACTTGGGCGTCGCCGGCTTTCTCAGCTTTCAGCTCATCGTCGGCGGCAACGTGCTGGCGGCTTTGGTGCATCCGCTGTTCATGGTGGGGATGATCTATGCGGCCGTGAGCGGCGATTCGATGTGGCGAAGCGACAGCGGCAGCGACACGCTGCTCGCAACGTTCTACGGCACGACGGTCTTGGCGGGCTACCTCACCTCGGCGTTTCTCGGCTGGATCGGCCTCATGCGGCGCGGCCTGTTGACCAGCGCCTGGGCGCTGATCTTCACGCCGGTGCACTGGCTGCTGCTGTCGCTCGCCGCCTGGCGCGCGCTCTGGCAGTTCGCCGTAGCGCCGCACCGCTGGGAAAAAACCGAGCATGGCCTCGCACGCCACTCGCGCGTCGCCAGCAACATGGTGCGCTCGCTGATCGAACTCGAGCGCCGGCTGAGCAAGCTGAAAAAGAGCGGCAAGCTGCCGGGGGTTGGGAATCCGTAGCCCGGATTGAGCGGAAGCGAAATCCGGGTCATCCGCGCGAGCTTCCCGGATGTCGCTACGCTCCATCCGGGCTACACTCGTGACAATATCGGAGCCGCCGATGAGTAAGCATGCCTTCGACAAGATCAAAGCCGGGCTCGACGACGCACGCGCCTATCTCGACGGGACGGCGGACAAAAAACGTTACCGAGTGCACGTGCCGGACAGCATCGACGTCAAAAAAATCCGCTCCCGGCTCGGCCTCTCACAGGCGGCCTTCGCGGCGACCTATGGTTTTGCGCTATCGGCGGTGCGCGACTGGGAGCAAGGGCGGCGGCGTCCGGAACGCAGCGCACGTATCCTGCTTAAGATCGTGCAGAAAGAACCGGAGGCGGTCACACGGGCCTTAGCGAGCTAGCAAATGCCCTACGGCACGCGCGCTTTCACCCTCCCCTGGAGGGGGAGGGTCGGCGAAGCATCGAGCGTTAAGCGAGATGCGAGCCGGGGTGGGGTGATCTTCATTTGCAAGGCAGCTTCACCCCACCCCGACCGCTTCGCCTGTCGCTCAGCGGTCGACCCTCCCCCTCCAGGGGAGGGTGAAAAAGAACGCACCTCGCCAACCTTGATAATAATCCTTGACTATAATCCCTACCTATGACTAACTATCGCCGTCCCGTTCCGATGAGGGCGTCGTCTAGAGGCGTCTTGATGATGGAGCGGGAGCGGTGCCCGCGGTGGGGGAGACGAACGCTCCTCCCCAATCCCGGGCGGCGACGGCTCCGCCCGGGGACACTAGGACCCCCCGCGAGGAGCTCGCTGATCGGTGGGGCCGACAAGACTCGCCGGAAAGCGCGGACCGTCAGCCGTAAGACACCGCGATGGCGCGCCGGAAGGCGCCGTTAAACAGACTCGCGCCAACCGGCGCGCCGTCAGCCCTCATCTTTCGTTGAGGGACAAAGGAAGAGGGCTTACCCGGAGCCGACACAAAAATACGGGCGATGATGCATGTCTGGCGTCAGGCTGTTTGAAAATTGAATCGGAATATAATGGCGAGCAGTGCGGTAATCGCGCGTCACCTCCCCATAGCCCGTCGAAGACGGGCGTGAACGCCCTAATGAGGGGGAGGGTGAAGAAAGAAGCCGGCATCGCCGCAACGAGCGCTACAAATACTTCCTTAAATCCGCGGCGGCCTCCTCGGGCCGGCGCTTGAGGCTGAACGGCGCGACGAAGCGGCCGCGCTTGTCCATGAGATAGACCAGCGCGGTGTGGTCCATGCTGTAGTCGCCGTGGTCGCCGGGAACTTTCTTGGCGTAGACGCGATAGGCCTTTTCCGCGGCGGCAATGGCGGCTTCATCGCCGGTGGCGCCGCGCACATGCCCATCGAAGCTCGCGACGTAGTCCTTCATCGCCGCCGGCGTGTCGCGTTCGGGGTCGACGGTGATGAACAGCGCTCCGGTACGCTCCGCGTCGGGCCCGAGCGCGCGCAGCACCTCCGACACTTCGAACAGCGTCGCCGGACAGACGTCCGGGCAATGCGTGTAGCCGAAGAACACCAGGAACGGCTTACCCTTGAAATCCCGATCGCTGATCGGCTTGCCGTCCTGGTCGATGAGCTGGAACGGGCCGCCGATGGCGGACGCGGTCGGGCCGTTTCCGCTCAATTGTCCGCTGGCAAACAGGAAGACGCCGAGGAAGATCACCAGGCCGGATAGGAAGGCCGTCAGCACCAGCAGGATATGCGAGGCACGCACGCTCATGTCAGAAACAGGCCGTCCAGCCGGCGCGCACGACTTCGAAAAACACGGCAGTTCCGTAATGCGCCCACAGCGCGAAAGATCCCAGCAGCAAGACGCCCGCGATCACCGCCAGCACCGCGAGCGGTCGCGACAGACTGGCAGGGGAGACGAGCGCGGCCATAATTCCCTCACTGTTCCAGCCCTCAGATAGGCCCGAACGGCTCGTTAGGCAACGCGGGCCTACCCGCATTTACCATCTCCGGAAGTAAATGCTCATAAATTGGGCCGATTCCGGACTGCGTTGACTTCAAAGGTTAAACTCGATGTATAGACCTTTCGGAAAGACACTTACTGGCAAGGGGAGAACGCGCATGCGTACCGCTCTAGCTTTGGCTCTGGCGTTGTCTGTTACGGCGGCGGGTACCGCATTGGCGCAGAACGCTCCTGCCGCCGCGTCGAGCACCTGCAGCAACCCGAACGCGCTCGGCGTCTCGCGCGTCGTGCAGATCGACACCACCGGCGGCCCGGGCTTCGGCTTCGAGCACTTCAAGGCCTACGACTTCCTGCGCGACCACGAGGTCGTGCTCACCTTCGACGACGGCCCGTGGCTCAACCACACCCCGGCCGTGCTGAAGGCGCTCGCCGACCAGTGCACCAAGGCGCTGTTCTTCCCGATCGGCAAGCACGCCGGCTACTACCCGGAAATCCTCAAGCAGGTCGTGGCGCAAGGCCACACCGTCGGCTCGCACACCTGGTCGCACAAGGATCTCTCCAAGCTCACCGATCAGGAAGCCACGGATGAGATCGAAAAGGGCATTGCCGCTGTGAGCATCGCGCTCGGCAATCAGCAGATCGCGCCGTTCTTCCGCTTCCCCGCCCTGCGCCACCCGCCGGCGATGGTGAAGTATCTCGGCGAGCGCGACATCGGCATCTTCTCGACCGACCTCGACTCCTTCGACTTCAAGATGCGCAAGCCCGAGCAGGTCATCGCTTCGGTGATGAAGAAGCTGGAGAGCAAGGGCAAGGGCATCATCCTGATGCACGACTTCCAGCAGGCGACCGCGCACGCGGCGCCCGAACTGCTGAAGCGGCTGAAGGACGGCGGCTACAAGGTCGTGCAGGTGGTCGGCAAGACCCCGACCGAGCCGAAGAAGGAATACGTCGACATGGTGATGAAGGAGATCGGCGGCGGCATGGAAGCCGGGCGTCCCATGTCGAGCGTGATCCAGACCATCGGCGGCAATTAGTTTTCGCCGCGAATGACTGCGACGGCCGCGCAAGCGTGCGCGGCCGTTTCTATTGGCGCATTTAAGATCATGCGCAAAAAAGACTACCGCACCCGGCGGCGGCGCTCGGGAACCTCTTCCACGCACAACAGGCGCTTCGAGTAGATCGAGCGATATCCGCAACCGTTGCAGTGCACGGAGAACTCCTCGGCCAGCGCATTGAGGCGGAACACCGGAATGGGCCGCGAGCAGCGCGCGCAGGCCACCAGCCCACGCTGATAAACGGCCTTCTTGTGGTCTTCTGTGGACGCAAACGACAGCATCTCTCAACTCCAGTTCTTATCCTTCATTTGAATTCAATTTGACGTAAAAACTCTGCGCCCGCGTTAAGGGATCGCCAACAAAGCCGTAAACACGCGTTAGTCATGCGCGCGGCTGCATGCAGCGTTGCGCTTATTGCGGCGGCGCGGAGACAGGCGGCGGCGCGCTCGGCGGTATCGCAATCCCCTCGAATTGCGTCGCGGCGATCTCAAGCGTTCCGAGCAAAGTCGGCAACACCACCCGCACCGGCGCAACGACGTCGGTGCCGACGACCGGCGCGAACCACAGCTCCGAGTCGCGCCGACCGGCGACGTATTTCACCAGCATGCTGTCGGCGCGGTAGCCGGCGATCGGCTGCAGGATCACGCCGCACACCAGCACAACCGCGATGGCGCCGCGCTCGAGCTTGATCTTGTCGATGCGCTTGAATGACAGCGCCAGATTGTAGCGCCGCCGTCCGTCGAAGATGGGGAGCACATGTTTGCAGTTCGCCGGCCCGAGCATGTCGCTGCCGGGTAGCGTGGCGATGAGCATGGCCGAGAGCGGATCGCTCACGCCGCGGCGGTCGGCCTCCTTGACCGGAACGCGGTCGGCCGGAGGCGGCGGCGGGCCGAGCAGTTCCTTGACGTCGCCGTCCTCGAACGTCATGCGCAATTCGCTCACGCCCTCGTCGTCGACGATATGCGACGTGAACAACGACGGCATCAGGCGGTCATCGACAATGGCGCCGCGCGTCGTCACCGAGCCTTCTCCGTTCACCAGCATGCTGAGCACGCCGCTGGCCTTGCCGTGCGCCGAGGTGATGTATCGCTTCTCGTTGATATCGACGAGCCAGTCGATCTTGCCGATCGACACGCCGGTCATCGAGATGGTGTACTGCGCCTTGAGCCTGCCTTGCGCCTGCGCCGGCAATGCGAGGACCGCCAAGGCGAAGGCCAGGCTGGCGGCGAAACGATGCGAGGAATCGATTACGATCATAATTTGCGCATGGGGTGCGGCTCCGATGGAATCACCCCGTTGAAATCCTCGCTTATTTTACACGAAAACACGGGCACTAGGGCACGGCGCGGCGCGTGAAGGAAGTAATTATCGACGAGGCCGTGCTCGCGTGGTCCGCGACGATCCGGCTGGCCACAACGAAAAGCGTAATCGCCAGCACGACTTGCAGGGCCCGCTCGGGCACCCGGTGGGCGAAGATGCTGCCCAGGGCAATCCCCGGCAGCGAGCCGACCAAGAGCGAGGCGATGATCTGCCAGTCGACCGAGCCCATCATCCAGTGGCCGATCCCGGCAATGAGCGTGAGCGGCACCGCATGCGCGATGTCGGAGCCGACGACCCTGGCGATCGGCATCTGTGGATAGAGCATCACCAGGATGACCACGCCGATGGCGCCGGCGCCGACGGACGAGATCGACACCAGTACGCCAAGCACCGCACCGACGGCGACGGTCATCGCCGCTGTGCGCGCCGGATCGACCTGCTTGACCCGCGAGCGGTAGGCCGCCACCAGCGAGGCGCCGAACACCAGCACCAGCGCGGTCGAGAACAGCGCGACGCTGAGCACCAGGGTGATCAGACTGCGTGCTGCATCGCCGTTGAGGTTGAACAGCGACAGCAGCGCCAGCGTCACGACGGTCGCGGGAACGCTGCCGGTCGCAAGCCGCAGCACCACGCGCCAGTCGATGCTGCGGGCATAACCATGCACCATGCTGCCGACGGTCTTGGTGGCGGCGGCATAGAGAAGGTCGGTGCCGACCGCGGTCGCCGGATGGACGCCGAACAAAAGGATGAGCAGCGGCGTCATCAAGGAGCCACCGCCGACGCCGGTCATGCCGACCAGCATTCCGACCACGAACCCGGACAGCGAATAGAGCGGATCGATCATTGCGACTCCATGGCCGGGGCGAACCGGCGCAAGCCCAATCTTAACGCAATCGCGCCCGAAAGCAGCATTCAATGCGCCCGAGTTCCGCCGCAGCTATGCGCTTTAGAAAGAATTCACCATCCGTAGGGGGTGAATGCCGGCGAGCAAATACCTATTTTCATGGAAGATTGTCGCGTCGGGGGGCGCGAGTCGTTTGAAATGGAGCCCTTCGGTGCCGGCCATCGCGACGGTCACGATCAATCCCGCCATCGACATTTTCGTCAATGTCGGTCAGGTCGAATCGACGACAAAGATGCGCTGCTCGTCGCCCAAGCGCGACCCTGGCGGCGGCGGCATCAACGTCGCACGCGTCGCGCATCGGCTCGGCGGCGACGTGATGGCGATCTACCCCACCGGCGGCGCGATCGGCAAACTGCTGCAGCGTCTGGTCGAGCGCGAGGGCATCGCCAGCCTGGTAACCCAGTCGCACGTCGAGACGCGTGAGAATTTCACGGCCTTCGAGCGGGAAAGCGGCGAGCAGTTCCGCTTCGTGCTGCCCGGCTCGACCTTGCACCGTGCCGAATGGGAAGCGGTGCTCGACACGCTCGCTAATCTCGCGGATAAGCCGCAATTCGTGGTGGCGAGCGGCAGCGTGCCGCCCGGCGTGCCGGAAGATTTCTTCGCGCGCGTGGCCCGCGTTGCCAAAGTGCTCGGCGCCCGCTGCGTGATCGACACATCGGGCGCCGCGCTCAAGGCCGCGCTTGCCGAAGGCGTTGCTCTGGTCAAGCCGAACCTGATGGAGCTCTCCGATCTCGTCGGCCTGCCGCTGGACAATGACACCGACCGCATCGCCGCCTGTCGCAAGCTCGTCGCCGGCGGCCGCGCGCAAATGGTAGCGCTCACGCTGGGAGCAGACGGCGCGCTGCTGGTAACGGCCGACTACGCATGGCGCGCGCAGCCGATGGCTATCGAGGCGGTGAGCACGGTTGGCGCTGGCGACAGCTTCCTCGGCGGCTTGGTCGCCTCGCTCGCCGGCGGCAAGGCGCCGCAAGACGCCTTCCGGGTCGCGGTGGCCGCTGCGTCGGCCGCGGTGATGAGCCCAGGCACCGAGCTGTGTCGGGCAGAGGATGTCGTGCGGCTGACGCCGCGGGTCGCCATCGGCGAATTCGCCGATGCTGCGTGACGGTGCTTGGACTACTCGCGGGCTTTCACGCGGGCCGGGCGCAGATCTTCCTGCGCCACGGAGAACATCCCAACCCACATGATGTATGGCAGATAGAAAAAGAGGGGCATTGGTCGCCTCATCGTTGCATACGGTTCCGAGAGGGAACGCGTGCTGCGATGCGGCGTTCCG
>Ga0265314_10003871_pt1 | contig 14252 bp, 8 predicted proteins | sample 4126metaG_FD_203106 | JGI IMG/M metagenome (GOLD analysis project Ga0265314, IMG submission 203106) | Rhizosphere microbial communities from Carex aquatilis grown in University of Washington, Seatle, WA, United States - 4-1-26 metaG | ecosystem: Host-associated > Plants > Roots > Rhizosphere >... | reverse complement strand
TGACGCGGGCGAGTTATGAGAAGGCGTTGAAGTGAGGCCGACTCGATCGTTCCGAGACTCGCGGATTTTTTATCGTGTCCCTGCGAAACGGATTGAATCCGAGATCGACAATAAGACCAACAGTTTCTATCAAAATATCTTGCTAACATCTCTTTATTAATGATTTTACGACTTCGACAAGATCGACAATTTCGAGAGCAAATACATCGTGTTTCCGAAATTGTTTTTACACACTTTTTTGCGAAAATCAGGAATTATGGATTGAAAGCGGGCTCATCCTGTGATACCATGGCCCTCGGTATGCTTGCTTTCACAACTATCATCTCAACCTTCTCGCCTGATCTCTGACGGCGCTCATCCCTTTCTTTAAATTCAAATCGGCCCCTAGGGGCTTTGTCGTGACGTGAGCTCATTTCTAGGGCTTGCGTCTGGCTTTCTTGTGTTGCGCTGTTGGCGCGATTGACTGCAACGAACTGCGAAGAAGGCGGGCGCGGGACGCCCGCGGTCCATGAACGGCGGGCGGGACGCCCGCTCCCCATAAACGGCGGCTTTGCCGAATGGACTTCTACCTAAACTATTAAAGGAATGACGATGGAAACTGAGAATCAGACGGGCACGGCGGGAAGAACGACGGGAGAGACGGCCGCGTTACGAAACGATACTGCGGCTGCGCCACAAGAAGGGCGACCCTTGTGGCAGAGGATTTCGGGGATTGATCCGAAGCGCGAGAATGAGATGACGCGCGATCAGCGCGATGCGGCGATTCGGAAATTGGTGCAGGACGTCCACAACCGCGCGGTGGCGGAATTTGAGAGCGAGGATTCAGGCAAAATCCCGGAGGGCGAGCGCTCGATTTTCTGGGATCCGCTGCAGCGCATCTGTTTGCAACTCGGCATTTCGCGCACGAAGTTGTCGAATTATTCGCGCGAATTGACGGGGCTTCGCGCGCACGAACTCTCGGACCGCATCCTGGCGAAGCGGAAATTGCCGGAGCGGCTCACACATTGGGTGAAAACGCTGGTCGGGCTGGAAATGAATTCGATGCGGGAGACGATCGCGAAAGGGCGCATCGATGGCCAGGTGCGGCAATTCTGGATGGCGCGGATGGTGAAGACCGTGAAAAGTTATCGGCTTCACGAACTGAGGGCGCACTTCGCGGGAGAGATGGGGTTCGCGAATTTTTCGCGTGTCAGCCGGGCGTGTCTGCTTGCGTTCGGGATGTCGCTCGACCACGTCGAAGCCGATCTGGTGCGCACCTACGTGCAAAAGTTTTTGGACGAGATGCTGAAAGCAACCGGGGAACCGCCAAAACGCCATGAGCGCCAGGAACCGCAGGTAAAGGAGAGGGTTTTGACGCCGGAGGCGCAGAAAATCATCGATGATGCGGTGAGGTTTGCGGTCGGAGGTGGGAAAAAGGAGACGCATGTGGCGTGACGGAGCGGTTTTTCGGGTTCGGATTCGGCGCGCGTGATTTTTTGAGGACGCGAAGGGTCGCGGTGTGTCGTGGCGCTTCCTGACGATCGCGCCCAGAATTCGCTTTTTGACAACGAACGCGCTGAGGAGCACACCATTTCGTGGATATGGCACAAAACAGCGAGGGCGACTTAGCCATCAACGCACTGGCAGCCTCAACGTTCGGGCGCTATAAACAAATCGTCAGTTCTAACGCTTCTCGATCTTCGGACGGATCATGAAAAATAAAAAACGCACTGCCTCAACCTCTTCCAACGCGCTGGCCCGCCGCTCATTTTTGGGCATGGCCATCGCCGCGGGCGCAACCTCGCTGCTGCCGGGTTGCGGAAGTTCCAACCGCGTCGATGCTCCTTCTCCGCCCGCTCCCGTTGGGCCGCCGCCAGTCGCGCCTACTGCGACACCCGGCCGCGAGATGGCTCGTTTTCCCGAAAAGACCGATCTGTATCTCCTCACCGACCGGCCGCCGCAGCTCGAAACGCCGCTGAAATATTTTCAGCAGGATTTGACGCCCAACGACGCGTTCTTCGTGCGCTGGCATTTGGCACAGGTGCCGACTTCGGTGGACCTGAAAACATTCCGTCTGGCCATCGGCGGCCATGTCGCCGAACCGCTCAGCCTGTCATTCCACAATCTGCGCACCGATTACGAGCAGGTCTCGGTCGTCGCCGTCAACCAGTGCTCGGGCAATTCGCGCAGCATGTACGAACCGCGCGTGCCCGGCGGCCAGTGGGGACACGGCGCGATCGGCAACGCGCGCTGGACCGGAGTGCGGCTCAAAGACCTGCTCGAACGCGCGTCGGTGAAACCCGGCGCGGTGGACGTCGGCTTCCAGGGCCTCGACCGCCCGCCTGTCGCCACCGTGCCGCTGTTTGCGAAATCACTGGAGATTGAACACGCGCTCGACGGCGAAGTCATCGTCGCCTACGCGATGAACGACGCGCCGCTGCCGATGTTGAACGGTTTTCCAATCCGCCTCATCGTCCCCGGCTGGTACGCGACGTACTGGATCAAAGCGCTGAACGAAATCACTGTGCTGCCGCAGAAATTTTCGGGCTTCTGGATGGACAAGGCGTACCGCATTCCGAAAACGCCCGACGCTCAGGAAACTCCCGACAAGCTTGCGACCGACACGATCCCGATCAACCGCATGTCCGTGCGCTCGCTCTTCGTCCGCCCTGAACCCAGCGACAAAATCACGCGCGGCCAGCCCTGCGAGATCGAAGGCCTGGCGCTCGACGGCGGCAAAGGCATCAAGCAGGTCGAAGTCTCGACCGACGGCGGAAAAACCTGGACCGAAGCAAAGCTCGACAGAGATCTGGGCAAGTATTCCTGGCGGCGCTGGCGCTACGCGTGGAAACCCGAAGCCGCGGGCGCGTACAAGATTCTCTCGCGCGCCACGAACAACGCCGGCGAAGGCCAGACCACCTCGCAATGGAATCGCAGCGGCTACAGCCGCAACGTGATCGAATCGCTGGAACTCAACGTGATCTGACGGAGCGCGCCCGCATGAAAAAATTCGTTCTGACTTTGATGACAATTCTCGCGTTGAGCGTACGCTCCGGATCGCTATTCTGCGCGCCAGCATACTCTGAAAAAGCGAGCGCCCCAATTACTACCGCGCCGAACGCCGAGGCCGAGCCCGAATCCGCCCGGAAAAAAGCGGCGCCCGTCGCCTCCTTCAACGACGAAGAATCCCGCACCATCACGCTGCCGCCCAGCACCGTTGACATTGGCGCGGGGCCGAATCATGCCGCGTTCGACGCCTCCTGCCTGCTCTGCCATTCGCCGAAATACGTCTCCATGCAGCCGCGTTTTCCGAAAAAAGTCTGGGAAGCCGAAGTGCGTAAAATGATGAAAGTGTTTGGCGCGCCGATTCAGGAAGCCCAGGTCGCGCCGATCGTCGAGTACCTCATGGCCGTGCGAGGCGCGGAAGAAGCGCCGGCTGCGAAGTAAATGCCGAGACTGAGTGCCAAGTTAACAGGTTGGCCGCCATTGACTTCGCGTGGGAATTGCTCAGATCGTGGTGAATTCCTCTGCTATATTTTGTGAAGATTTGTGGACATTTGGGATTTTTGTCTTACAAATATCGCGCTTGATTTGTACTACAGTTCAGTACCCTGTTTAATCGTGTAGCACGTCAGTGCCGCACACAACCAGGCTCCCGCGGATGGATCGAATGATACGCTCGAACACACTCTGCCTTCTGCTATCCGCCTTCTGCCTACTGGCCACCGCCCGCGCCGAGACACTCTCGAAAGACGACGCGCTCAAGCTGTTCACAGACAAAGTGCGCCCCGTGTTTCTCGAATCCTGCTTCAAATGCCACGGCGGCGAGAAAATCAAGGGCGGCTTCGACATCAACACGCGCGAAAGCCTCCTTCATCCGGGCGAAGAAGGCCCAGCCGTCATTTCGGGCAACGCGAAAGGCAGCAAACTCTACAAACTGATCACGCGCGCCGATGAACCCTATATGCCGGCCAAGGCCGACAAACTTTCCGACGACAAAATCGCCGCAATCGCGCAATGGATCGACGCCGGCGCGCCGTACGACAAGCCGCTCGGCAATAAACTGGTCGTCGCCAAGCCGCATCCTGTCGTCACCGACGACGATCGCAAGATCTGGTCCTACGTGCCGCTCAAACGCGAAGCTCCGCCGGCGGTGAAAAACGCAGCGTGGTGCAAGACGCCGCTCGATAATTTCGTGCTCGCGAAACTGGAAGCGAAGAACATCACGCCCAACGGTCCGGCCGAACGCCGCCAGCTCATTCGCCGCGCGTATTTCGATCTGATCGGACTGCCGCCGACGCCGGAAGAAATCGACGCGTTCATCGCCGACAAAGCTCCCAATGCCTATGAGAAACTTCTCGACACGCTGCTCGCCAGCCCGCAGTACGGCGAGCGCTGGGGCCGCCACTGGCTGGACCTCGCGCGCTTCGCCGAAAGCCACGGCTACGAGCAGGATTACGACCGACCCTTCGCGTTTCACTACCGCGATTTTGTGATCAAGGCGCTCAACGAGGACATGCCGTACAACCAGTTCGTGAAGTGGCAGCTCGCGGGCGACGAATTCAAGCCCGAAGATCCGCTGGCGATGATGGCGACCGGATTCCTCGGCGCCGGAACGCACGCGACACAGATCACCGCGAACCAGGTCGAGAAAGAACGCTACGACGAACTCGACGACATGGCCGCCGTAACCAGCACGACCTTTCTCGGCCTGACGCTCGGCTGCGCGCGCTGCCACGACCACAAGTTCGATCCGATTCCGCAGCAGGATTATTACCGCATGATCTCGACGTTCACCACAACGGTGCGCAGCGAGATGGACATCGATTTCGATCCGGAGAAATCGAAGGCCGAGAAGGAGGCGTTCGACAAAGAACACGCGCCGCTCGTCGCCGCGGTCGAGAAATTTGAGAAGGAGCAGTTGCAGGGCAAATTCGAGAGCTGGCTGAAAGCCGGGCCGCAGCGGACGAGCGCGCCGCCGCAGTGGGTTATCCTCGATTTCATCAGCACCAAATCCGAAGGTGGCGCAACACTGACGCGGCAGGACGACGGATCGCTTCTCGCCAGCGGCAAGAATCCTGACTTCGACACTTACACATTCGTCGCGCACACAAATCTGAAAAACATCACGAGCGTCCGCCTCGACGCGATGGCACACGCGTCGTTCCCCAAGAGCGGCCCCGGTCGCGCGGGCAATGGAAATTTTGCGCTGAGCGACTTTACGATCACTGCAGCGCCGCTTCCTAATCCGAAAGCCGACCAGTCGCAGTTGCCGAAAGCCGCGCCGGTGAAGCTGAAGAATCCGCGCGCGACGTTCGAGCAAAAGGGATTGCCAATCGCCGCGACGATCGACGCCGACAAAAAGTCCGCGTGGGCCGTCGACCCGCAATTCGGAAAAGACCACTCCGCCGCGTACGAATTTGAAACGCCTATTGGCTTCGAAACTGGAACTGAATTTGTCTTCACGCTCGAATTCAAGAACAACAACGGCCACCAGATTGGCCGCCCGCGCCTGGCGATCACAACCAACCCTCAGCCGCTGCCCTTCGACGCCAACGGCGCGCCGCAATCGATCGTCGAGCTGCTCAACACCGTCGATGGCGGAAAGGAACTTAGCGCCGAGCAGAAAACGACGCTGCTGAAATATTACCGCACGCTCGATCCGGACTGGCAGAAGCTCAATGGCATCGTGCAGGACCACCTGAAGAAAACGCCGAAGCCGCATACGCAGAAAGTCATGGTCTGCAGCGAAGGCGTGCCGGCGATCCGCAACCACACGCAAGGCGGCGATTTCCTCGAGAAAACGCACTTCCTGAAGCGCGGCGACGTCAACCAGAAGCAGGGCGAAGCCGTACAGGGATTCATGCAGATCCTGATGACCACGCCGGACAACGAAAAGCACTGGCAGAGCGAACCGCCGAAAGGCTCGCACACATCTTACCGGCGCATGGCGCTCGCGAACTGGATCACCGACGTCGATTGCGGCGCAGGCCGGCTGCTGGCGCGCGTGATCGTTAACCGGCTCTGGCAGCATCACCTCGGCCGCGGAATCGTGTTTACCCCGAACGATTTTGGCGCGCAGGGAGAGAAGCCGACGCATCCGGAGTTGCTCGATTATCTCGCGACTGAACTGATCGCGAAGGGCTGGCACCTGAAGGACATTCACAAGTTGATCATGACCAGCGCCGTCTATATGGAGAGCGGCGATTACGACGCGACGCGCGCGGCGCTCGACAACGATAACGCGCTCTACTGGCGGCGCGGCCATCACCGCCTCGAAGCCGAAATCATCCGCGACGAAATGCTCTCCGTCAGCGGCACGCTCGACAAAACGCAATTCGGTGCGGGAACACTCGACGAAGGCATGAAGCGGCGCAGCATTTATTTCTTCGTCAAACGCAGCAAGCTGATTCCGCTGCTGCAGCTTTTCGATGCGCCCAACTCGCTGACCAGCATGGCCGAGCGGGCCTCGACAACGATCGCGCCGCAAGCGCTCGCGATGATGAACAGTCCATACGTTCAGAGCTATGCGAAAGCGTTCGCGCAGCGATTGCTGCCGAAAGCGAACACGTCGCCGACCGAAGCCGTGCGCCAGGGCTATTTGCTCGCCGTCGGACGCGAACCCGACGCGACCGAGCTGGCCGATTCGGCCGCGTACATTTCGCAGCAAGTTGAGGTTTACAAAGCCGAGAAAAAGAACAACCCAATGGAACTGGCGCTGACAAATTTCTGCCAGGCACTGATGAGCCTCAATGAGTTTGTTTTTGTAGAGTGATAACGAGGAAAGAAAACAGCACCGCAAATTGAGAATTTCAAAACGCAAATTTCAAATTTGCAAAGCCGTTCATCGAGGACCGAAGAATGAGTGAACAAATCCCGCATCACGTCGCCTGCCCCTGCACTTCACGCCGCGATTTTTTGCGCAAGACGGGCTCGGGCTTCGGACTCATGGCGCTCGCCGCGCTGCTCGACCAGAAAGGCCTGCTGGCGGGAGAACAGGCGCTTCCCAACAACCCGCTCGCGCCGAAGAAATCGCATTTTCCGTCCAAGGCAAAATCCGTGATCTGGCTGTTCATGAACGGCGGGCAGAGCCAAGTCGACACGTGGGATTACAAACCCGAGCTCGAAAAATCCGACGGCCAGGCGCTCAAAGGCTTCGACGCGAAGACTGGATTTTTTCCCGACCAGGTCGGGCCGCTGCTGAAATCTCCGTTCAAGTTCGCGCAGTACGGGCAGTCCGGCACGTGGGCCTCCGAGATTTTTCCGAACACCGTCAAACACGTCGACGACATGGCCTTCATCCATTCGTGCTTCACCGAAACCAACAACCACTCGCCCGCCCTCTTCCAGATCAACACCGGATTCAGCCGCATGGGCTATCCGTGCGTGGGCGCGTGGGTGACGTACGGCCTGGGGACGGAGAATCAGAATCTTCCGGCGTTCGTGACGATGTACGACACCCTCGGCCGCGGCCTGCCCAAAGGCCACGCGCAAAATTGGAGCAGCGGATTTTTGCCGGGCGTGTACCAGGGCACTGCGCTGAACGCGCAGGGCGCGCCGATCAACAATCTCGAAAGGCCGAAAGACCTCACCGATCCGCAGCAGCGCGCGGAACTCGACCTGATTAACAAGCTGAACAAGCACTATCAGGCCTCAAACGCGCACGAAGCCGACCTCGCTGCGCGCATCGAAAGTTTCGAACTGGCGTACCGCATGCAGATGGCCGCGCCCGAGGCGCTCGATGTCACGAAAGAACCCGAGGCGATTCAGAAAATGTACGGCCTCGACAATAAGGCCTGCACGCATTTCTCAAAACAGTGCCTGATGGCGCGGCGCCTTGTTGAGCGCGGCGTGCGCTTCGTCCAGATTTACAGTGGCGGAATGGAAAACGAACGCAGTTGGGACGGCCACATCGACATCGGCGGAAATCATCGCCAGTTCGCCGGCGAGACCGACATTCCGATCGCGGCGCTGCTCACCGATCTGAAACAGCGCGGGCTGCTCGAATCGACGCTCGTGATCTGCGCCGGAGAATTCGGCCGCCTGCCCGTCTCGCAAAAATCCGCCAAACCCGGCCGCGATCACAACCCGCACGCGTTCACGACGTGGATGGCCGGCGGTGGCGTAAAAGGCGGCACGCATTACGGCTCGACCGACGAAATCGGCCACAAAGCTGTCGTCGACAAAGTCAGCATCAACGACCTGCACGCGACGATTTTGCATCTGATGGGTCTCGATCACGAAAAGCTGACCTACAAATACAACGGCCGAAATTTCCGGCTGACCGATGTGGCGGGCGACGTGGTGAAGAAGATTATTGCTTAAATGTCGAATGAAGATGAACGTGGCTGTTGGTGGACTATTCTATTTTTCGCCCTTTATTTTATAATTGGCGGAGCCGGAATTCTTTGTCTGGAAGTTTTCTCTGTTTTGCCGAGGGCGCGTTATGGATTCGTCATCATGCTCTATTTAACTCCGCCTATTTTCTTCATCATTGCGAACGGTATTCGAACGGGGAAACTCAGGACCAAGCAAGGACGGATTTTGGAACGAGCTGTCGAACCGAAAACCTTCTGGGCAGCGATTGCCATTTACATGGTCAGCTATTTAGCGCTCACAATTACTGGAATCGCGGGCATACTCGGCCATCTAGACAGGAGAACTTGAATTTATTCAATCACCGGCGGCACGCGGAAAAATTCGTCGTCCTGATCGGGCGCCGAGCGCAATGCATCTTCATGCTTCAGACTGGGTTTGACGACATCGGCGCGGAACACATTGCCGCTGGCGGAGGCCGTAATCATCGGTTCGACTTTCGACGTGTCGAGCGCGTTCAATTTTTCGACGTAGAGCAGAATTTTGCCGAGCTGCTCGGCGTACTGCTGCGTCTCAGCGGGGCTCAACGCCAGCCGCGACAGCTTCGCCACTTTCGTCACATCTTCGGGAGTAATAGCCACGCTTTGCGCTCCTTTTAATCGTGCTTCGCTCAAGAGTCCTAACGCCTCGCCGCGCGGATTGCAAGTTCACTCGTGCAGCATAAATCGGTGGAAAATCACATTGTAAGAATTCGGCCCTAAAATCCTGCAATATCTTCGAGAGTCGACTGTATATACAGAAAGACCTCTCTGATGGAACGTTTCGCATGAAAGCCGTCTCGGTGTGCTGCCTCCTTTATTGTCTCAGCCTGACGGCTCCGTCGCGCGCTGAAGAGCCTGCGGCGGTGTTGCAGAAAATAAGCGACGCGGACGAAAAGGTCCGGCTCGCCGCGGTGAAAAACGTCGAAGAACTCGGCGGGAAAGACGCAATCGCGGCGCTCGCCAATGCTCTCCATGACAGCAGTTGGGATGTGCGGCTCGCGGCGGGCGAAGCGCTCGCGCGCATCGGTCCGGACGCGGTGACCGCGCTGCTTCCAGCGCTGCTCGACACGAATCCGGAATCGCGCTCCGGCGCGGCGTGGGTCTTGGGCAGGCTCAAGCCGGCTTGCATTCCAGTCCTGCTCAAATTTCTGAAAGACGACCGCCCCGAAGTCCGCAATGGAGCGCGGCGCGCGATCGAGAAAATCGGCGCACCCGGCGTGAGCGCGCTCGTCGCGGGATTCAGAGAGGCCGATCCCGACCTCGCTTATATCATCGCTGAAATCCTGGGCTCCTACGGCGCCGGTGCAAAAGAAGCCGTGCCGGTCCTGATTGAAGCCCTCAAGAACAAACCCGGGACCGCGCTGCACGAAAAAGCAGCCGAGACCTTCGCCAAGATCGGCCCCGACGCACTGCCTTTTGTTTTATCCGCCTTCCAAAACGATTTCGCAGAAATCCGTTGCGGCGCCGTTCACGCGCTCGGCTATTTCCCCGCGAGCGAACCGCGGGTCATTCCGGCTCTGATCGAAGCGCTGAAAGACACGACGCCCGCGATCCGCGAAGCGGCTGCGCGCGCACTCGGCGAGATCGGACCGGGCGCAGCCGTCGCGGTGCCGGGATTGCTCACGCTGCTGAAAGAGGAACGCACTGAAATTCGCCTGCGCGCGCTCGATTCGCTCTCGCGCATCGATCCCAATTCGAAAACAGTGGTGGCGGAACTCGCTGTCGGCATGAAAGACGCCGATGGTTTGGTGCGTTTGAAAGCAATCGAAGCGCTCAGCCGAATGGGCCCCGCATCGAGCGACGCGATTCCCGCGCTGATGGAAGGACTGAAAGACGAGGACGCTTCGATTCGCGTGCAGACGCTTCGCACGCTTTCGGCGCTTCTCCCCCGCCCTGAAGCGCCCGATGCACATTTGGCGCTTCTCGATGCATTGCAGGACAAAAATGCCGACGTTCGCACGTTGGCGCTTGGCGCGCTGAGCAAAACGCTCGCTGTACCGGCGGATCAAGCGTCCACGGCCGGCGGCGTGCCGAAAGAAAACCTTGCCACGGTCTATGCGGCGCTCACTCGCGCGCTGAAGGACGACATCCCGGCCGTCCGCGCGCGAGCAGCCGAAGTCTTCGCGCAAAATCCGGCGGCGGCAGCGACTTGCGTCCCCGCATTCGTCGCCGCCATGAAGGACATCAACGCCGACGTGCGGCTCAAAGCCATTGAGGCCCTCGGCGCTCTGGGCCCGCGCGCCCGAGAGGCCATTCCCGCTCTGATTGCCTCGCTGACCGAATCGACAAACTCGAAAGCGCTCGCCGATACCATTCGGAAAATCGGCCTCGACGCGCGCACTGATGTGACACTGCTGCTGGAAGCCTTTCCGCTGAAAACCGCTGACAGCCGCGCGGTTGTGGCTGAAGGTCGCGCGCAAATCGCGTCCATGCTCGGTTCGCTCGGAGTTGCCGCCGTTGACGCAGTGCCGCAGCTGATTTCGGCCGCGAACGAACGCGCGCCGCTCGGCCCCGAAGCGGCCGCCGCGCTGAAATTAATCGATCCGAACGGCAAAGCCAGCGTGCCCGTGTTGATCGTACAATTGAAAAGCAAAGTGGCCGAAACGCGACTCGCGGCCGTCGAATTCATCAAGAAGCTCGGCCCCGCCGCCGCCGCTGCTGCTCCGGCACTCATCGACGCGACCAAAGACGACGACGCGTACGTGCGCGAAGGCGCCGTCATTGCGCTCGGTACAGTTGGACCGCCGTCCAAAGCCGCGGTCGTTGCGTTGATCAATGCGCTGAAAGGCAGCACTCGCGTCGCGCGCGCGGCATCGGCAGCGCTGATGCGCGCCGACGCGGACTCCGTGCCGCTTCTCGTCGCCGCAATGAAGGATGAGAACATCGAAGTTCGCCGCGGGGTTTCCGCCGCACTCGAAAAATTGCCAGCGGCCATTCCTCTGCTCGCCGCGGCACTGAAGGAGAACAACAAAGACGAGCGCCGCGCGATTGCCACTCTGATCGCGCAAATCGGCCCGCCGGCGAGTCCCTGCATGCCAGGCCTGCTGGATGCGATGAAGGATCCGAGTTCCACCACGCAGTCGCTCGTGATGAAAGCCATTGACAGCATCGGCGCCGCTGGCGTGCCCGCGCTGCTGGCCGCGCTGAAAGGCGGCACGCTTGAGACCAAAAAACTGGTGCTGCCGCTGATCGCGAATCTCGGCCCGGCCGCGAAGGACGCTGTGCCCGCGCTGGCGATGCTGCTGCGCGACGAAAATCCCGCGGTGAAAACGATGACGCTGAAAGCGCTCGAGCGCCTCGGCCCGAACGCGGTGGGCGGCCTTATCGACGCGCTGGGCGCAGACGACCCCGAAGTGAAGCGCATGGCCATTTCCGCGCTGGGAAATCTCGGTGCGCCGGCCAAAAACGCCGTGCCCAAACTGCTCGCCCTGCAGAAAGATGAGAACGTCAAATTGCGGCGCTACGCGGTGAATTCGCTGCGCCAGATTTCGCCCGAAGACCCTGCGGTGATGGCAGGCATTATTGCCGCAACCAAAGATGAAGACCCTATCGTGCGCATGGCTGCGATCAAAAATCTCGGCAGTCTCGGCGCAGCGGGCAAAGACGGCGTGCCGGCGCTGATCGAAGCGTTGCGCGACGAAGACCTGGACAACCGCGCATCCGCCGCGAGCGCCCTCGAAGACATTGGCGTCGCCGCACGAAAGCTCTTTCCCGGAATGGACGTCGCGATCAACGAAATCCGCGCGCTGAATTCCTGCATCGCTTACGGCAAGGCGCAGGAGCAATTCAAGCAGAAGGATTACGACAAGGACGGCATCCTGGAATACGCGCAGAACTTGAAAAGCACCGACGCGAAGCACAACCCCGGCCTCTGCGACGCGGCGCTTCTGCCGCGGCTGTACGCTGACGCCGAAGGCCCGCCGGGCAATCCCGCGTCATACCGCGGCTACCGATTTAAGATTCTCAAGGGCCAGAGCGGCGAAAAAGTTCCGGGCGGCGCCAAGGGCTACATCGAAAATGGAAACATGATCAGCGGCCACGCGCTGATCGCGTACCCGGCAGAATACGGCAAGACCGGCCGCACCATTTTCATCATCAATTACACCGGAAATATTTTCGAGAAGGATTTCAAAACCGCTGACGACACCAATGCATATGTGGCGGCCGTCACGGACTACAAGCCCGACGAAACGTGGACCAACACGCGCCAGGTTTCAGTTGAAGCTCCCGCCACCGTCGTGAAAAAGCCGGCAGTGCTCAAGGGCATGGGCGAAGTGAAGGAAGATACAACGTTCTAAAGATTCGGCCGCTCTACTGAAACAACTCTTTCATCGAAAATTCAACCGGCGCGACGCGCGGAGACATCACGTTGTTTTTCGTCAGTGAGACTTCGAGTTCCAGGCGGTCCGGAAAGAAATAAACCGAGTGTGCGGCGACGGGCTGTTCGGCAGCCATTAGCAGTTTGCGTGCTTCCATCAGCCCAATCGGCTTGTTGGCCTTGTCGAGCAACTCCATGCCGCTGCTGATGTTTTTGAAGCGTTCACACGCCACGGGTCCGGTGCGCACGCGGAAATGATTCGTCACCACCAATTCGCCGCTCTCGTCCATGCGCCGGATCGTGACTTTGTTGTCGGACGTGTCGAATTCCAGCACCGCGCTCGGCGTCGTCGACGTTTTTTCGGCCGAAGCTTTCGACCAGCTCATATGAAAAAGATTGCCGCACGCAGCGCCGTGCTCCGACGCCATTTTCGCGCCCTGTTCGGCGGCGTCACTCGCATTGGGGTCAATGGTCTCGAGCATCCGGCGGAGAAGCAACCCGCGCGCGATGAAATGCCCATTTTCTTTTCCGCCGCGCTTGAAATTGTAGGCATCGTGAAGACATACGACCAGGCCATCGCTGCTCATGCCCGTGTACTGGACGAGCAACCCCGGCCAACCGACCGCAACCCAGCCTTTGCGAGCCGGTCGCCCATCCGCGCGAGCGGGAACTGGATCGGAAACAATCAGCATCTGGTCCGCGACCGCTTTCGGACCGATTGGAAAATCGAGGGTGCGCCCGTGGATTGTTTCGCCGTTCGCGGTGTGTTTTCCCCACGCCGAAAATCCCGAGCACGCGGGCCCGAAATAATCCGCGATCGTATTGATCGCGACCACGTCGTCGCGCGTCAGTGCGCGGCCGAGCGTCTTCGAAACCATGCCCGCTTTGCCGAGTTTCGCGTTCATGCCGGAAAAAATGCCGTCGAACTCCGTGCGGGCGTCGGCGTCCCAATCGAAGTTTTTCTTCGACCATGGCAGCAGCATCGCTTCGTATTTATTCGCGCCAAACGTGGGCAGGCTTTCCAGCGCGGCATCGAAATCATCGCGAAAGTCTTCCGCAAGAAGATATCCTTCGGCAAAACCGCGTTCGAACATGTCGGCGCCCTTCAGACGCAGCACACGGTGATTTTTCAGCGTGACAAGTTCGCCCGCCTTCGCCGCGCGCTCAGCGTTCTGCTCCGCTCGAACCAGCGTCGCGGTCAGGACGAGGACTGACAGGATTGCGAATCGGTTGAATTTCTGCATTTCTTTGCCGCTTGCTCCATGCAAAACGAACCGCATACACTATAACCTAGACGCGCGATACAAGCCAATCTTCGAGACAGAATATGGGCGATAAAAACGCTCTGGGACCGCGCGGCGAAGCCTTCGCATGGGAGCTATTGCGAAAACGCGGCGACAAACTGGTGACGCGGAATTTTTTGTGTCCACAGGGCGAATTGGACATCGTCAGTTGGCACGGCGAGACGCTGGTCTTCACCGAAGTTCGCGCGCGTTCAAGCATCGCGTTCGGATCGCCGGCTGAAACCGTGACGCGAGCGAAGCAGCAGAAGGTAAAGCGCTCCGCGAATTGGTTCTGCGCGAAAACCATAAAAGGAG
>Ga0265314_10003870_pt1 | contig 14258 bp, 8 predicted proteins | sample 4126metaG_FD_203106 | JGI IMG/M metagenome (GOLD analysis project Ga0265314, IMG submission 203106) | Rhizosphere microbial communities from Carex aquatilis grown in University of Washington, Seatle, WA, United States - 4-1-26 metaG | ecosystem: Host-associated > Plants > Roots > Rhizosphere >... | reverse complement strand
CGTGGTGATGGCGGTGCCGCTGCTCACGGTGCTGCTGATGAAGCGTTCGGTGGCGCAAAAGGGCGCCCACATCGGCGCCGAATAGCGCGAAGCCGGCTGGAGACGCCGCGCCAGCCGCGGTCCCGGAGTGTCCATTCACACCTTGATATGATCGGGTTCCACCTAGTGTTGGATGGTCGGGCACGCCGCTCGCCCGGCACAATAAAATTGCCTTTCCACAGGGGAAGAATGGTGAGGGCTTTCGATGGATTCGATTTTTTCGCCATTCGCCGGCTGGATAGGCGAACGCAATGAGTTTCGCGTCAGCGTGCCCCCGACGGACGCGGTGAGCGCGAAGGCAGGAGCGGTCAGTCCCGAAACGGACGGCGGGTCGGCGGAAGCAATCCTCGCCCTTCGATCACAAGCCCCCGATCAGGAGCCGAAACCTGCGAGCAGCGCAATCATTCCTGCCAGATCAGAAGGCTCGCCAGTGGAGACGCAATTCGAACGGGCCTCCGATCGCCCGTCACCTGAAAGCCCGGCCCCGACGGTCGGAAAGACACTCGGGGAGCGGCTGCGCCGGCCTCTGATGCTTGGACTGCCGATCGTGCTGGCGGTGTTCGGCGCGGCCTATTACCTCGTCGAGGAGCCTTATGTCTGGACCGACGACGCGTTCGTTCGCGCGGCGAAGATAACCGTCAATGCACGGGTGGGCGGCCAGCCAGTCAATATCGCCGTCCACGACAACCAGCGGGTCAAGCAAGGGCAGGTCTTGTTTCAAATCGATCCGGAGCCTTATCAAATCGCGGTCGATCAGGCGGAGGCGCGTCTTGCCAGCGCGCGCCTGCAGATCGACGGCCTCAAGGCGACTTACCGCCAACAGCAGGCCGAGCTGCAGTCGGCGAAGGATTCAACCGGCTATGCCGAGCGCGAATATGAGCGCAAGAAGGCGCTGGTCGCCAACGATTTCACCCCGCGGGAGGTCTACGACCAAACCGAGACGACCCTGAAGGTTGCCCGTCAGCACATCGCATCGATCGAAGAGCAGATCGCCAACACGGTGGTTGCGTTGAATGGCGATCCCGATATCGCGGTCGATCGCCATCCGACGGTTCGCGCCGCCAAGGCCCTGCTCGACCGCGCCCGGCTCGATCTGTCCTATGCGTCGGTGACGGCGCCGGACGACGGCGTCGTGACCAGGGTCGACGACCTCCAGGTCGGCAACTTCGTCAATCCGGGCACCGCCGTGTTCTCGCTGCTGTCGAGCCGACGAATCTGGATCGAGGCGAATTTCCGTGAAACCGGCCTGACCTACATGCGTCCAGGCCAGGCGGCGACGATATCGGTCGATGCTTATCCGGGTAGCAAGTTCAAGGCGCATGTCGTCAGCATGAGTCCGGGCACCGGCTCGGATTTCGCGGTCTTGCCGCCGGAGAACGCGACCGGCAATTGGGTCAAGGTTGTCCAGCGTCTGCCGGTACGGCTCGAGCTTGATGAAATCGATCCGGACCGGCCGCTGTTCTCGGGCATCAGTGTCACCGCGCAGGTCGACACCGGCCGCCGCCGCAGCTGGCGCCATCCGCTGTGGCCCACGCTCGCGGCGGACGCCAAGGAAATCTCCAGGTGAGTATTAACGCGAGCGTCGTCCTCGCGCCGAGCGCCACAATGGACGGCCATCGCGCCATCACCGTGGCGGCGCTGTTGGCGACCTACATGGAGGCGGTCAACATCTCGCTGCCGAATGCGGCGCTGGTGTATATCCAGGGTACACTATCGATGGCCGACGACGAGGCCGGGTGGGTCTTTACCGCCTACATCGCGTCGGGCGTCGTGGTGATGCCGATGGCGCGCTGGCTCGCGGAGCGCTATGGTCGCAAGACGGTCTATCAGGTGGCGCTTGCGGTCTTCTCGATCGGCCTGGCGCTGGACACGCTGGCGACGACATCGCTTCAGATGGTGTTTGCCCGGGCCATTCAGGGCGCCGCGAGCGGCGTGCTCGCTCCGGTATCGCTCGCGATCCTGCTCGATGTGCTGCCGCCGGCGCGCCATGCCCGGATCAGCCTGGTGTGGACGTTGTGCATCCTGCTCGGCATCAGCACCGGCGCGAGCATCGGCGGCTGGTTTAGCGAATATCACGGCTGGCGCTCGATTTTCTATTTCAGCCTGCCAATGGCCGGCTTCATCTTCCTGGTGATGGCGTTGTTTCTGCCCGAGAAGAAAGCGGAGCGGGTCTCTCGTTTCGATTTTTTCGGCCTGGCGACGTTCTCGCTCGGCATGATCGGCCTGCAGATGCTGCTCAACCGCGGCGAACGCCTGGAATGGTTTCTCTCGACGGAAATCTGGGCCGAAGCGGCCAGCTCGGCGCTGGGATTTTATCTTTTCTTCGTCCACGTCCTGACGGCGGATTGCCATTTCCTGCACAAGGCGCTGTTCGGGGACCGCAACTTTATCATCTCGACGATCATGCTGTTCGCCGCGGGGTTCGTGCTGCTGCCGACCCTGGCCTTGACTGCGCCGATGCTGGAAAACCTGCTCAACTATCCGGTCGACACCACCGGCTACATGACCCTGGGACGTGGCGTCACGCTGGTGGGGGTCGTCGCGCTGATGAGTCTCGTTCCGGCGTGGATCGACAACCGGCTGTTCGTATTCGCCGGCACAGCCGTGGCGATCTACGGCAATTCGCTGATGCTTGGCTATTCGCCTCAGATGGATTGGCGGCTGGTGATCGTGGCGACGCTGCTGCAGGGCACCGGGCTCGGGATGCTGCTTCCGGCACTCGCCAAGTCGGCGTTCAGCACGCTCGATCCGAGATTCCGTCCCGAGGGCACCGCCTTCTTCAACCTGTCGCGCGCCTCCGGAAGCGCGATCGGCATCGCAGTGGTCCAGGTCTCCTTCTACAACAACACCCAGGCGATGCACCTCGCGCTCGCCAAGGACCTCGCGCCTTACCGCGCCGCCGCGCATGTCGCCGCGTCGATCGCCAAACCGAACCTCGCGATGCTCAATGATTTGGTCACCCAGCAGGCGGCCGTCGTCGCCATCATCGATCAGTTCAAGATCTTGACGCTCGCGATGCTGATCGTGAGCCCGCTCGTTTTTTTCCTCCGCAAGCCACGGCCGGCCAAATCGTAGCTCGGTTTGAACAAGGGACCATCTGCATGACAACACCCGATGCGTTTCGTCACACCCGGATTCATCTCGCCCACGGATCCGGCGAGCTTCCCGCTGCCGGGTTCGGCACGCTGATTCCGGATCCTGTTGCGACCAAACAGGCTACCAGAGCGGCATTGGAGGCGGGATTCCGGCATCTCGACTGCGCCGAACGCTACCGCAATGAAGCCGCGGTCGGCGAGGCGATCGCGGAAGCGTTCGCGGCGGGAGCGCTTGCGCGCAAGGACCTGTTCGTCACCACCAAGCTTTGGAACACCAACCATCGTCCGGAGCGGGTCCAGCCCGCCTTCGACGCCAGCCGCCAGCGGCTGCGGATCGACTATGTCGATTGCTATCTCGCTCATACGCCCTTTGCCTTTCAACCCGGCGATGAGCAGGACCCGCGGGATGAACAGGGTCGGGTGATCTACGATTCGGGCGTCTCGTTGCTGGAGACGTGGCAGGCGATGGAGCACCTCGTCGATGACGGTCACTGCAAGGCAATCGGCCTGTCGGACATTACGCTGGAGAAGCTGCGCGAGATCGTAGCTGTAGCGCGGATCAAGCCCGCCGTCATACAGGTTGAATCGCATCCATATCTTCCCGAATGGGAGCTGCTCAATTTCTGCCGCGAGCATGGCATCGTGATTCAGGCGTTTGCGGCATTGGGACACTCCATGGAACCAAGCGTGCTGAACGATCCGGTGATCACCGCCATCGCGCAGCGTCTGCACAAGACACCGGCTCAGATCGCCTTGGCCTGGGCGATCCAGCGCGGCACCGCTTTCCTGACCACTTCGACCAAACCTCAGCGTATCCAGGAGAGTTTCGACCTCTCGCCGCTGCCTGAAGACGCGATGCAGGAGATTCGCCAGCGCATTACCACCCGCGTCAGGTTCAACACAGTGGTGAAGACGGGCGTGCCCGGATTTATTCCCCGGGCCAGTTGAACGGGATTCGACCGGACGGGCGGCGCGTCGTCACAGATCGATGACGACGTCGCCCTCGGGCCGCGAACAGCAGATCAGCATATTGCCGTCCGCGGGCGCGTCGACCGGGTCGGGACGGTAGCCGACCTTGCCCGCGACCAGCCCGGTTTCACAGGTGTGACAGACCCCGGTTCGACAGGCCCACCGCACCGGCACGTCGCACGCTTCGGCCAGCTCGAGCAGGTTCTGGAACGACGATCCCCAGCGGACATTGAGACCGCTGCGGGCAAACGACACCATCGGTCCCGAGCCGGCAGCACCCGCCGGCAGATGCGGGGCTTGGCGCGGTGCAGCCGCAATGCCCGGCGTATTGGATGCGCCGGCGCCGAACATCTCGGTGTGGATGCGATCCGGCGCGATGCCACTTGCAACAAGATCGGCAGTCAGATCGCTCATGAAGGTGGAGGGTCCGCAAATGTAAAAATCGCCATCGCGCGGCAAGTTTTGTTGCTGAAGCACCCGCGTATCCAAATGTCCGGCGGAATTGAAATCCACGTCAGGCCGGTCCTGCGGATCGGGCGAGCTGTAGCAGATGGTGCTGTGGTGGCGAGGCAGCGTTTCGAGCAGCTCACGTGCCTCCCCGGCAAAGGGATGTTCGCGGCCGTTGCGGGCTCCGTAGAGCCACCGGATGTCCCGCGGCGATGCTTCGGCCGCCAAGGCATGCAGCATCGCCAGCACCGGCGTTACGCCGATCCCGGCACTCAGCAAAACGACAGGCGTGTCGCCCGGCCGCAATGTAAAACTGCCGCGTGCCGCGCTGGCGTGCACGATGTCGCCGACCCCGACGTTGTCGTGGATGTAACTGCTGGCCGCGCCATGGGCTTCCCGCTTGATGCTGACGCGGTAATAGGAGGCGCCGGGTTTTCCGGACAATGAATAGCTCCGCATCAGCGCGGGCGTGGATGCCTCTCCGAGCCGCAGCACGATGAATTGTCCGGGCAGAGCGGTCGCGACCGGTTGTCCATCGATCGGCTCGAGCAGCAGGGAGGTCACGTTGCCGCTCTCCGGCACCTTGCGCGAGACGCGAAGCGGGCGAAATCCCGTCCACGCCGGAGGCGGGCTGGGCGCTTTGTTGAGCCCGGCGTTTCCCGCCGTCCCGTCGCCCTCGCGTTCCTGGTTCAGCAGAGCCTCGAGGGAACGATGCCAGCCGGCGCTTAAGGTCGGGATCCGCAACGCGCGCTCGAGCTGATCGCGCGGGTGACCCGGCTTGTATAGCAGCGCGTCGATGTCGGACACGCTCATCTGCTCGGGCCCGGACGCGACCTGCACGATCTCGTCGCCGGCCTCGACGTTGCCTTCCTGCAGCACACGAAAATAAAAGCCGGGCCTGCCGTGCTTGACCACCAGCGCGGCCATTTCCGGCTCGTTGAGGCGAATGCCGAGCCGGTAACAGGTGACGCGCGGCTGCGTGACCTCGAACAGGGCGCCGCCGATCCGGTAACGGTCTCCGATGCACACTTGCGCATCCGACAGGCCATCGACGGTGAAATTCTCGCCGAACTGTCCGTAGGTGAAGTCGTTTCGCTTCAGATAGTCCTGCCAATACCGATAGGAATCCATCTGATAGACGAATACCGCGCGGCGTTCGCCGCCATGGCCGGCGAGGTCCCCTTGTCCGTCGCCGTCGATGTTCAGCCGGCGCACCACGCGCGGGCCGGTGACCTGCGCCTTCCAGATGCCGGTATGGACCGTCCTGCCTTGCCAGACGATGTCGCGCGGCAGGCCTACATTGACGGAAAGCAAGCGTCCCATATTTCCCAATGATCAACACCGCGGCTTGGGGGTGAACCAAACGCCTCTCGAGCCCGCCGAGCGCGAGCCCAATGGCTTCCCTTGTCAGTGGCTTCGCATATGAGCCACCTTGTGCAGGGTTACTGACGTCAGACTCACGTTTCCATTCGACCTTGGGAAGAAGCGGGTCATATCAATGTATGAGCTATCTTCATCCAGCTTGATCGCTACGCGACAGTAAGCGCTGGCTGGCCGCCGATCGGGAGCGTGAGGTGAAAGTTTGCGCCGCGCGAGGAATTATTGGTCGCCCACAAATGGCCCCCATGCCCCTCAACGATGGAACGGCTTATCGACAGGCCGATCCCGACGCTGCGGGGTTTCGTCGTGACGAACGCGTTGAAGATCTGGTCCATCGGCAGCGGCGGCAACCCGACGCCGGTATCGCTGACGGAAACCGTCACCTCTCCATTTTCCGCTTGCTGCGAAATGATGGTGAGCTCCTGCGTCCCGTTCCCGTCGTCCATGGCTTCGATGCCGTTAATCATCAGGTTCATCAGAACCTGCTTCAACTGCACGCGATCTCCCGCGATCAGGGGAAGATTCTCCTCCAGCTCCGTGCGGATCGACACGTCATATCGCGCGGCTTCGCCGCGCAGCAGAACGATCATCTCGCGAATGACGTCATTGATGTCGACCGGCTCGCGCAGCAGGGCGCCCATGTCGAAGCGGTGCTGCATCCGGGCGACCGTCTCTGAAGCGCGCGCGCCGTCCTTTACAATCATGCCTGCGACCGTGCGGGCTCTCTCGACATCCGGGACCTCGTGGGAAAGCCAGCGCAAGCAGGTATCGGCATTGATCATGATGGCGCCGATCGGGTGATTCACTTCATGCGCCAGCGAGGCCGTCAACTCGCCCATGGCGCTCATCCGGCTGACCCGCGCCAGCTCCGCCTGTGCCTGGCGCAGGCTTTCCTCGGTCTGCTTGCGGTGCGCGATCTCGCTCTGCAACGTTTCGTTGGTCCGCAATAGCTCGGCGGCGCGTTCCTTCAGGCGGCTTGCCGCGGTGGCGAGGCGGCGGTACAGGCGCGAGTTTTCCAGCACCAGCACCGCGAGCACGACGCTCGCCGCCAACACGCCATAGATTCGTCCCGCGTAAAAGCCGAGATCGTAGCGGCCGCCGTTCAAATACGAACTCAGAATCACGTCGCAGAGCCAGTAGCCCATCACGACCATCAGCCACAGGTTCAGCAATCTGCGCCGGGAGCGCGCCAGCAAGACGAACGCCGCCAAAGCCAACACGATGTCGGTCAGGTTGACGATCCGTTGCACGGGCGTAAAGCCGGCCTCGTTCAGCAGCGGCGGCAGCACCCGCGCATTCTCGGTTCCCCAGGTGGCCGCGAGCCAAAATACGAAGACGGCGCCGACGACCGCGGCCAGGGCCGATGCAATCGCGATGCGCGGCGACCACCCGATCTCGCGTCGGTCGTCATGAGACAACGCATAGAGGATGACGACCAGCGGAAAGCTCCCATGCCAGAATATACAGAGCCACAAAGCGGTCTGGGGTTCCGCGCCGAGCAAGCCGCCCACGGCGAACATGCCGGGAAACGTCAGAAGCTGAACGACGCTGATCAGCGAGGCAAACAGATATCCGCTCGCCAGCAGCAACAATGCACGCGAGCGCAGGATGTTGAACTGACCGAAAAGTATGACGGCGGTGGTGAAATCATTGAGGATCGAGACGGCGTTGTAGATCGCGACGAAAGCCGGCGAAGGCGGCAGTTGCACCCGCACATAGGGAACGCAAGCGACAAAGACGAGCGCCGAGATCGCAATCAGCGCAACGCAAAGACGGAACTCGCGGGGTCCGACTTCGGCTCTCGACAGGAAGGCGCCGTCGTCGTCGTTGATGTAGCAATTCGCGATGCTCGTTCTCCTGCCGAAGGGCGATAGGTCGACCTTTATCAGGGAGTCTTTTCACGCCATCGCCATACAACCTTTGGAAGAGGCAACTCATACCAACGTATGAGGCGGAAATATCCGGATCAGGTCTCCACCGTCCGGCACGCAGGTTCTATCGCCGCGGAGATCGGTGGCGAGTAAGCCGGCGAACCCGTTTCTTTCCTGGCGGGATCGGCGTCGCGCAAACGCCGATCCGCGACCAGCGCGCCGACCAAAGCGGTCCACCCGGTCTGGTGCGAGGCGCCGAGGCCTTCTCCGGTATCGCCGTGAAAATACTCATGGAAGAACAGCGACTCGGACCACGCTGCATCGCGCGGGAAGTGGGGATTGGATCCCAGCGTGGGGCGCCGGCCATCGGCGTCGCGCAGGAACAGTTTCATTAGCCGGCGCTCGAGCTCTTCGGCCACTTGCTCCAGATTGGCCTGATTGCCGGATCCGGTCGGCATTTCGATGGTGACGTCTCCGCCAAAGCGGGCATGCAGATGCCGCAGCGACTCGATGGCCAGAAAATTGAGTGGAAGCCAGATCGGACCGCGCCAGTTCGAATTGCCTCCGAACAGCCCGGTGCGGGACTCGCCGGGCTCGTAGTCGAGGCGGGCGGTGTGGCCGTCCAGGTCGATGAGCAGCGGATTCTCCAGGTGATAGCGCGAAAGCGACCGCAGCCCATGCGGCGACAGAAACTCGGTCTCGTCGAGCATACGCCTCAGCAACCGCCGCATGCGCGGCCCGTTGACCAGCGAGACTAGCCAGGGACGCTTGCTGCCGGGCACGAAGTGCAGAAGTTCGGCAACGGGCGCCTTTTCCCTGAGGTGCCAGCGCACGCGCTTGCGGAACATTGGCAGCCGCTCCCAGAGCGACGCGTCGAGCTCCACCGCGGCGAACGCCGGCAACAGTCCCACCATCGAGCGGGCCCGCACCGTCAAAGACGAGCCATCTCGCTTGCGTAAGCGATCATAAAAAAAGCCATCCTGATCGTCCCATAATTTGTCCATCGCGGTAGCGATCAGGGCGAAGTGGTCGATGAACTTGACGGCGACGTCTTCATAGGTCGGGTCGTGATTGGCAAGCCGCAGTGCCATTTCCAGCATGTTGAGGCAGGTCTTCGCCATCCATGCGGTGCCGTCGGACTGCTCCAGCACGTCGCCGCCGGGATGCATCGTGGAGCGGTCGAACGGGCCGATATTGTCGAGCCCGAGAAAGCCACCCTCGAACAGATTGTCGCCGTAGGCATCCTTGCGATTGACCCACCAGGTGAAGTTGATCAGCAGCTTATGGAAGGCTCGCGCCAGGAAATCGAAATCGGTGCCGCCGTCGATCCGGAACACCGCCAGCGCCGCCCACGCCTGCACTGGCGGGTTGACGTCGCTGAAATTCCATTCGTAGGCCGGCAACTGGCCGTTCGGGTGCATGTACCACTCGCGCTCCAGCAGCAGCATCTGATGCTTCGCCGCCGCCGGATCGACATAGGCCAACACCACGCAATGGAAGGCGAGATCCCAGGAAGCATACCAGGGATATTCCCATTTGTCGGGCATCACGATGACGTCGTGATTGCTGAGATGCCGCCACCCCGCGTTGCGGCCTGACAGGCGAGCGGCCGGCGGCGGTACCGTATCGCCGTTGAGCCAGCGTTCGACGTCGTAGTGATAGAACTGCTGGCTCCATATGGTTCCCGCGAACGCCTGCCGCATCACCGCCGCTTCATCGCCACCGGCGCTGGCGGGGACGAGCGTCGCATAATACTCGTCAGCTTCGCGGCTGCGAACGGCAAGGATCCGCTCGAAATCCGCGCCGAGGTCGGCTTCATCTTCCGGCGCGTGGCGTTGGATGCGAAGCCTGAGTTCGACGGTGTCGCCCGGCGCGACCGAGAGGCGATACCAGCACGCCATCTTGGTGCCGTGCCCGGCCGGATTGACCGTCGCAGCCCCATGGACGACGTGGTCGTTGATGCCGTCCTTCGGATACGGCGTCTGTTCCGCCGTGCAGCCAAACAGATACCGGACATTGGTTTCGTTCTCACAAAATAGCAGCTTCGGCGGCTCCCCGTTCGGATCCGGACCGGCGCTCAATCGCAAGCGGCCGAGCGATTCCTCTTCCGCGATCGCGCTGACAGCACTGCTTCCATCCCCAGAGGTCGCGCGGATCGACGGCCGGTCGATGTCAGGCCCCCATGACCAGCGGTTGCGGAACCACAGGGTAGGCAGAACGTGAAGCTCGGCCGGATCAGGGCCTGCGTTCCTCACCCTGATGCGTATGCAGATGTCCTTTGGCGAGGCCTTGGCGTAGTCCGCCGTGATCTGCCAGTAGCGGTCCTGCTCGAAGACGCCGGTATCGACAAGCTCGAATTCGGGCTCTTCCTTGCTGCGCCGTGCGTTCTCCTGCCGAAGCAACGCATAGGGGAATTCGGCCTGCGGGTAGTGGTAGCGCCAGCGCAGCCACGAAGCTGACGGTGTCGCGTCGCTGTACCACCAATACTCTTTGGCATCCTCGCCATGATTTCCCTCCGGCCCGCTGAGGCCGAAGATGCGCTCCTTGAGGAACGGGTCGCGTCCGTTCCAGAACGTCAGCGCGAAACAGAGGCGCTGTGACCGGTCGCTCAAACCGGCGAGGCCGTCCTCATTCCAGCGAAAGGCGCGCGATCGTGCGTGTTCATAGGGAAAATACGCCCACGCCTCACCGTCGGCACTATAGTCTTCGCGCACGGTGCCCCAGGCGCGTTCGCTGACATAGGGCCCTATCTCTTTCCACTCGCCCGGCGCATCGGGAGTCGAATCGGCGAGCCGTGCGTGTTCGGCGGAAAGCGGTGGTCTTCGCTGCGCCAAGTCGCTCGTGCTTAAGCCATGCATGCTATGCGGCTTTCCGGTGCAGCACCGACCTGACGGTCGCCACGACATTCTCGACGGTAAATCCAAATTCCTGTTGCAGGGCTTTCAGCGGCGCCGAGGCTCCGAACGTATGCATGCCGATGACCCGGCCGGTGGTGCCGACGTAGCGTTCCCAGCCGAACGTCGAAGCCTGTTCGATCGCGACGCGGGCCGTGATGTGGAGCGGCAGAACGGAATCGCGGTATTCCTGCGTCTGGTGCTCGAAGATGTCCCAGGACGGCATCGACACGACGCGCGAACGGATACCGTCGGCGACGAGCTTTTCGTGGGCATCGACAGCGAGGCTGAGTTCGCTCCCGGTCGCAATCAAGATGATCTCGGGATCGCCGGCAGGCGGGTCGGCGAGCACGTAAGCGCCGCGCGCGACGCCGGAGGCGGCGGCATATTTGCTTCGATCGAGTATCGGCAGCGCCTGACGTGACAGCACCAGCAATGCCGGCCGGTGGCGAAGCTGCATGACATAGCGATAGGCTTCCACGACCTCATTGGCGTCGCCCGGCCGCAGCAGCGTCAAGCCGGGGATCGCGCGCAGCGACGCCAGATGCTCGATCGGCTGGTGCGTGGGGCCGTCCTCGCCGTCGCCCATCGCATCGTGGGTGAAAGCGTAGATCGTCGGCAATTCCATGATCGCGGCCAGCCGAATCGACGGCCGCGCATAGTCGCTGAAGATCATGAAGGTCGAGCCATACGGCCGCAGTTTTGATAGCGCGAGGCCATTGAGGATCGCGGCCATCGCGTGCTCGCGAACGCCGAAGTGCAGATTCTTGCCTCCGGGCGTCGCAGCCTCAAAATCGCCGGCGCCCGGATACGTCAACAGCGTCCGGGTCGACGGGCCGAGGTCGGCCGAGCCACCGATCAGCCAGGGAATATTCTGCGCCAGCACGTTCAAGGCCTTGCCCGAGGCATCGCGGCCCGCCATGCCTTTTGCATCCGCGGCAAAGACTGGCAGGTTGCGATCCCAACCCGCGGGCAAGTCGCGCCGCTCCATCTGGTCGATCTCGGTTGCCAGCTCGGGATACATTCTATGGTAGGCGGCAAACAAATGCTGCCAGGCGCGACGCGCTTCGCCGCCGCGTCTTCCGACACCCGCGGCGGAGCGCTCGAGAACGCCGTCGGGCACCAGGAAATGCGCGTCCTCCGGCCAGCCATAGGCGCGTTTGGTGAGCTTGACTTCTTCGACGCCGAGCGGCTCGCCATGCGCCTCGGCGTTATCCTGGCGGTGCGGCGAACCGTAACCGATATGACTGTTGACGATCACCAGCGTCGGCCGGCCCCTGGTCTCGCGAAAATTTGTCAGGGCACGTTCGATGGCGACAGTGTCGTTGGCGTCGGTGACATGGAGAACGTTCCAGCCATAGGCAGCGAATCGGGCGGCGACATCCTCGGTGAAGGCGAGCTTGGTGCTGCCCTCGATCGTGATGTGGTTATTGTCGTACATCCAGCACAGATTATCGAGGCCAAGATGGGCGGCGAGCGAGGCCGCCTCGGCGCCGACGCCTTCCATCAGGCAGCCGTCGCCGCAAATCGCGTAGATGTTGTAATCGAAAATCGGAAAGTCCGGCTTGTTGTAGCGCGCCGCCAGCCAGCGCTGCGCCATCGCCATCCCGACACTGTTCGCGATGCCCTGTCCGAGCGGCCCCGTGGTGGTCTCGACGCCGGACACCATATGATATTCTGGATGCCCTGGCGCGTGGCTCCCGAGCTGGCGGAAATGCTTGATGTCGTCGAGGGTGACCGCCGGCTCGCCGAGCCTTTCATAGTCGGCGTTCACGGCACAGGTTTCCGTCAGGAAAAGCATCGACCACTGCAACATCGACGCGTGGCCGTTCGACAAGATGAAGCGGTCGCGGCCGGGCCAGATCGGATCCTTTGGATCGAACCGCATCACCTTGTTCCAGAGCGTATACACCAGCGGCGCCAGCGCCATCGGCGCGCCCGGATGCCCGGAATTCGCCGCCTGCACCGCGTCGATCGACAGCGTGCGGATGGTGTTGATCGCGAGCTGATCCAGTTCGGCGTCGGTCATCACTGGCTTGCTCTCGACTGTGTTCGTTGCGAGGCTCATGTCGACCCTCCTTTGCCGCCGGCGGTCTTTTCCAGATGTCCGCCGAACTCGTAACGCATCGCCGACAGCAGCTTGTTCTGGAAATCGGCTTCGCCGCGCGAACTGAACCGCTCGTAGAGCGCCGTGGTCAGCACCGGGGCAGGGACCGCCTCGTCGATCGCGGCCGCAATGGTCCAGCGTCCTTCGCCGGAATCGGAAACCCGGCCGGCGAATTTGGTGAGTCCGGAATCTTCCTGCAGCGCGGTTGCGGTGAGGTCGAGAAGCCAGGAGGCAATCACGCTGCCGCGCCGCCATACCTCCGTGATATCAGGCAGATTGAGATCATATTGATAATGTTCGGGAACGCGCAGCGGCGTCGTTTCGGCGTCGGCCGCATGCTGCTTTTTCCCGACATTCGCCGAACGCAAAATTCCGAGCCCCTCGGCATAGGCGGCCATCAGCCCGTACTCGATGCCGTTATGGACCATCTTGACGAAATGACCGGCGCCGCTCGGTCCGCAATGCAGATAGCCCAACTCCGAGGTACCTTCGGCGGCCTTCTCTCGGCCCGGCGTGCGCGGGATGTCGCCGATCCCCGGCGCGAGAGTCTTGAAGATCGGATCGAGGCGTTGCACCGCCTGGTCCGGCCCGCCGATCATCATGCAGTAGCCGCGCTCAAGGCCCCAGACGCCGCCGCTGGTGCCGACATCGACGTAGTGAATTCCCTTTGGTGCGATCTCTTTGGCCCGCCTGATGTCATCGATGTAATAGGAATTTCCGCCATCGATCAGGGTGTCGCCGGCTTCCAAAAGCGGCAATAAATCGGCGATCGACTTGTCCACGACCGCCGCCGGCACCATCAGCCAGATCGCCCGCGGCTTTTCCAGCTTCTTGACCATATCGGCCAGCGAGGAGCTGCCGGTCGCCTTGTCCTTGACCAGCTCCGCGACGGCATTCGCGGACATGTCGAACACCACGCATTGGTGGCCCTGTATGACCAGTCGTCGCACCATGTTGGCGCCCATCCTGCCGAGGCCGATCATTCCGAGTTGCATGTTGGCTTCTCCGAGATGTCTGATTGCCAGGAGGCCATCCGCCTCGCGGTATGCCTTTGTCGAAGCGCGTCGGAATCGGCGCTTAGGCCGACTTCTCCCTGAATTTGCGGCAGCGGCGGATCAGCGCGTTGGTCGAACTGTCGTGGCCGAGCGCGGGTTCGCTTTCGCTGGTCAGTTCAGGGATGATGCGTTGCGCTAGCGCCTTGCCGAGCTCGACGCCCCACTGATCGAACGAATCGATGCCCCAGATCGTGCCCTGGGTGAACACGCTGTGCTCGTACAGCGCGACCAGCTTGCCGAGCGCCGCCGGCGTCAATTGCGGCAGCAGAATCGTATTCGAAGGGCGGTTTCCCTCGAACACGCGGTGCGGGACCAGCCAGTCGGGCGACCCTTCCGCCTTGACCTCGTCGGCGGTCTTGCCGAACGCGAGCGCCTCACCCTGCGCCACCACATTGGCCAAC
>Ga0265314_10003869_pt1 | contig 14259 bp, 6 predicted proteins | sample 4126metaG_FD_203106 | JGI IMG/M metagenome (GOLD analysis project Ga0265314, IMG submission 203106) | Rhizosphere microbial communities from Carex aquatilis grown in University of Washington, Seatle, WA, United States - 4-1-26 metaG | ecosystem: Host-associated > Plants > Roots > Rhizosphere >... | reverse complement strand
CTCGCGTCCGCTGACATGCCTGTTTCCAGATCTCATGGCCGACCAATCTCACATCCGCCCGAATCGGTCTTCCCGCCTGATCGGCCTCCCGGTCCCACCAAAGAAGTATTTTCCCCGCACGCGCCATACTGCACCGCACCCTTAAGCAAAAGACTAAAGATCGAAATTGAGAATCATATCCGGGCTAGGCGGAGGTGTTGAACGAGTGATATGAGAGGTGTGGAGAATGTCCTCACGCGCCAGAGGCCCCTGTCGAGGTCGCCGATCGTGTGCCCCTCCAAAGGGGATCGGACCGGAAATCGGACGTTGTGAGAAAGACGGAGTCGTGATGGTCGGAAAACCGGACAAAATGGCCGCCCGGAGCGCCACGCAATTGCACTCTCGCGCCATTACGAATCTCCGGGACCACCCCGAGCTTAGGCTGCAGATCACGCGATCGTGGTGGAGCGCACTCCCAACAGGATTACCGTCACCGCGCGAGTGCCGTTTCGTGGTCAGCCAAGTCCTGCCTTTGTTAAGGGTTGTGGACGACGCACGCTCGGGTGCCTGACCTCCTCTCGGTTGGATTGGTGGAACTACCGGCTTCCGACCTACCCCACTTCTCTTGTGCACAGCGGCTTCTCGCGGAAAGGATGACCACTATCGTGGCGTATTTCCGGGCACAGGTGGTGAATTTCATTTTTTTTTGGTGGTCGGAATACTGGACAGAACGCAAAAGGAAAGAGAAAAGAGAGACGACGCATATTTCTGAAGGTCACGAACGAGCGGTTAACCTCCAGTTTACCCGTGATCCGCACGAAGGAGTCTTGCCGTCCTGCCAAACCCGCGCGGCAATCCGCTCCGGCAGTAGAAGGCAAGCACGTCTCGGCAGTACGACGCGATGAGTCGGTAGCCCACCGAGCATCAGGAGCGTTGCCCCTGAGTTATCTCCAACGCTAGGGTCTGGCGGTTGTTTACATCGGTGTCGCACTCGGGATTTCGCTACTCCTTCAGCATTTCAGTTTTCGCGTCCCTTCCGCGCTTTTGCTGCTGTTTGCGGTGGCCATAAGTTCCTGATATGGAGGACGAGGTCCCGCCAAGCATGACGACCGCAGTTGTTGCGCTTGGCTTTATGGGAAATTACTGGTCGCGCTGCTTACGCAAAAACTGATTCGCATCGGGCGCGATATTTCCCCCTTGGGGCCCATACTCTCGGCGCATGGGACCATGCAGAGCCGCGCGTGAATTTAGTTTTGCGCTTCACCAGATCCAGCAAGCTATCGAACCGGACCTCTCCTTGGAAGCAAACGCGCTGTTCGTGGAATCAGATTGCAGAGGTTCTCGGGGAAAGATCGCGCAACCGATTACTGCAATTGACGCATGGCACGTTTTGTAAGTATCGCCGCAAGATCGACTTATCGGAGCGTATAACCTGTTAGAAGTCTATATGTTGAGTCGTGGCCTCATCCTCGTCTGTTGACTTCAGAGTTGCGGGCGACTCTGTCAGAATCGACCCGTCCAACTTCCCAAAACTCGAATTCCCGAGAGGTGAGCGATCTCTACTTTCCGTCGAGCGCGGCCGATGGCCATCCGTTGTTCCATCTAAGGGTGGACATCTGCAGGAAGGGATGTCCAGTAATCACGTCGTACGCGTGAAAAACAATGATGTCTGCATCCTGCTGCACCAAGATCGACTCCCCACCCGGTCCAAGCCAGCGACTGTTGCCTACTAACAGCGGGCGTCCTCCACCCTCCATCATCGGTTTCCCGTTCTTGTCCAGATAAGGCCCGATCACGCTTGGCGAACGTCCTACCATGGTCTTGTAAGTGCTCTTAGTCCCACGGCAGCACAGGTCGAAGGAAACGAAAAGATAATAGTAGTCGGCATGATGAACGATAAAGGGCGCCTCAATGGCCTGCCAGTCAGGCGGCAAACCCGCGGGCGCAGGAGGAGGGTTGTCGGGGCGTTTCCGACTTGCCAGAGAATACAGACGGGTATCTTCCGTCGACAACTTACCCGTCTTGCGATCAAGTTTCCGCATCTTGATCGCGTTCCAGAAGCTGCCAAAGGCCAGCCATGCTTCGCCGTTTTCGTCCAACACGAGGTTTGGATCAATCGCATTGAAGTCGTCGTCCGCCTTGGATTGCAGCACCAACCCCTGATCCACCCAATGAAACTGCGGATCTTTGGGATCCAGAGTCTTGTTGGTCAGCAGAGCGATGCCTGAGGTGTTTTTGCCGAAGGCGGAGAAGGCGTAATAAAGGTGGTACTGGCCGTCAAAATACGAGATGTCAGGGGCCCAGAGTTCCTTCGTTTCTGGACTCTCCTTTTGAATCCATTGAGGAATGCCCGGCAAGACATAACCGCACCGACTCCAGTGGTGCAGGTCGGAGGAACAACGAACTGGCAATTCGCCGTCACGCTTGGGCTCGGTCGCGGTGCTAAACAGGTACCAACTGCCGCCTTCTTTGGCGATCGAAGGGTCGTGAGTTCCTTCGACATCGCCGGTGACACTGATCACCTGTGGTTGGGAGGAAGGTGCCGCCTGGCCGTAACTAGACGGCGCCGAGAATGTAGTCGCGAGCACCACTGTGAAGATAAGCAAATCCGCTTTACTGGCTCTCATAGTCCGTCCTTCAACAGGGTTCGGTTTTCAACAAATTGCGGATGTGGGAGCCGCGACGACGAAACCGCAGCAGCTGTTTGCCGATCTCCATTAATCTGTCTACGATTTTCAATCAGTCGGAAACCAGTAGCACACGGTGTCCTAACAGTAAATTCATTTTGGATGCAATGGGATAGGTGACCTTCCCCGGGGGACGTGGTGCAGTAATCGATGAGAGAGTCACACAGGTTTTTTGGGGGTGACAATAGCAGGACAAGCATGATAGACCAGATTGTGGGTAAGAGGTGTATTGATGGGGGCGCCGCCCGACTCTGTCGCGACCATGGATTCGCAGACAGGGCATCTGTCTGTGACCGAAGTCGTGGACAAAACCGCAGTTCTCAAGGAACTGGAAAACGTCCTTGCCAGCCCGCCCTTTCGCAACAGCAGCCGCAGTAAGCAGTTTCTCTCCTACGTTGTCCAACATAAGCTCGACGGGCATGACGAATTGCTGAAGGAGCGCAGTATTGGAGCCGATCTATTCCATCGTCCCGCCGATTACGCCACGGGAGACGACCCGGTGGTTCGAGTGCAGGCCGGCGAGGTACGCAGACGGCTCGAGCAGTATTATCACGAGCTTTCCAAGCCCTCCGACGTACGCATCGACCTTCCCGTAGGAACCTATGTTCCCGAATTTCACCACACGCCCGTCGATTTGCCAGGTGAGGCTCCAACCCAGTCCTTCCCGCTCAACCAGCCCACGAATAAGTGGAAGTTGCTTGCTTGGGCGGCGCTTGCCGTCAACCTGGTGCTAGGCGTGGTCTTGGTCAGTCCCGGCCTCTACCACAAACTGGCCCGACCCTCACCCTGGCAGCAGTTTTGGGCCCCCGTCTTTTCCACTTCGCAACCTGTGCTCGTGTGTCTTCCAAAGCCCATTTTCTATCGCCCGTCATTCTCTCTATATGACAAGTACGCGAAGACCCATCCCGGCACTTTCCAGACACAAGTTGAGAGGTTCAACCAACCGCTCCCTCTGGATCCAGAGGAAAAGATCTTATGGAAAGACATGCTCACCTTCCCTGATTTCGGTCTGGTCTCAGGCGACGTTTACGCTGCCTTTCGAATTTCCGAGGCACTAGACCGGATCGGCAAGCCAAGCCAGATCAGGATTGGCAACGAATCGTCATTCGACGAACTTCGCAATTCTCCTGCAGTGCTGATTGGAGCGTTCAGTAATCGGTGGACGATGGAAATGACGTCCGACCTGCGTTTCGTGTTTGAAGAAAGGGACGGCATCCTTTGGATACATGACCGTACCTCTGCGGACAAGAAGTGGTTCTGCCGTCTGGGCCGGCACCAGGAGGTGGTCGAAGACTTTGGAGTCATCACCCGACTATTAGACTCCAAGACCGGCCATTCGGTAGTCAGTGTGGCAGGAATTACGGCACCTGGCACCGACGCAGCGGCGCAGTTCATCTCCGACCCTGACTACATGTCCGGACTGGCGCGGACAGCACCTCCCGGATGGGAGAAGAAGAACATGCAAGTCGTTGTGCAGACATCGGTTATCGATGCAGGAGCCAGCCCCCCTCATGTCGTGGCGGTCCATTATTGGTAGCGTCCTTCCTTCCCTGACTTTGTCGCCGTTTGAATTGTCGATCGCCGTGAATCCCAGAAATACCAAGTGTAGCCCACCGTGGCATACCGTATTAATACCGTGTGCTACTCGGAAACTGGGATCGGGAAGCCTCATATAAACGCAGTACGCGAAAGCAAACGTTTACTCGGAGCCCTGTCGACCCCGACCATTTCATGCTAAACTTCCCCCGCTTTCGGTTTGCCCACGGTCACCGCAGCCCTTCCCTATCCAACCGGGCCAGCAGATGGATGGTTGCACTCCACTGTGCGTTCGTGCTCTGTCTCCTTCAAGACTGCGGCGGAGGTTCTTCCGCTTCTTCTCCAGTTCCGCTGAGCGTCACCACCACATCTCTGACGGGTGGCACGGTCACGGTGCCCTATTCAGCGACCCTGACTGCAACCGGAGGAACCGGAGTCGGGTACACGTGGACGGTAGCCGCTGGCGCGCTGCCGGGAGGGCTAACCTTGGCGAGCAGCGGCACTCTGTCGGGAACGCCAACAGCCGCAGGGACCTCCAATTTCAGTGCCGAGGTTACGGATTCTTCAGGAGCGTCGGCCACCGCGAGTCTAAATCTCGTGATAGCGGCTGCGGGTCCGCTGACAAATTACGAATTTACCGGCGACACCTCTCCGGTTCACGATCCAAGCATTATTCGACAAGGGACGAAGTACTACGTCTTTTCGACCGATGCTTCGTCGAATCAAGGCGGCTTCATTCCCATCCGCTGCTCAACGGACAGGATTGCCTGGTCAGCCTGCGGGTACGTCTTCACTGCGTTGCCGTCGTGGATATCCACGGTCGTGCCCCAGGCAACGGACATATGGGCGCCGGATATTTCGTACTTCAACGGCACCTATCATGTGTACTATGCTGTCTCTTCCTTTGGGTCGAATGTCTCGGCTGTAGGATTAGCGACTAACACCACGCTGGATTCAACGGATCCAAGTTACAACTGGATTGATCAAGGCTTGATTTTGCAGTCTTCAGCTTCCGATGACTTTAACGCCATCGACCCAAACATCTTGATCGACGCAGGTGGATCCGTCTGGCTGACCTACGGCAGTTTTTGGAGCGGAATCTACCAACAGCAGATCGATCCGGCGACCGGGCAAATCCAATCCGGCTCAGCGACCTACCATTTGGCTGAGCGTGCCTCCGATGTTGCCAACGATCCGATCGAAGGCTCTTCGCTGGTTTATGAGAATGGATACTACTATCTCTTCGTTTCGTGGGACTACTGCTGCGAATCGAATCCTGCGCAGAGCGACTACAAGATCGTAGTCGGCCGCGGAACCAGCCCCAACGGTCCATTCACCGACCAGAGCGGTGTCGATATGGCGGCGGGAGGCGGAACGATATTGTTGCAGGGAAACGCGACGTGGGCCGGTCCGGGTGGGCAAACCGCGTACATCGATGCGACCGGCGGCGATCTGATTGTTTTTCATGCGCTGCAGCTGTCGCAGAACGGATTGGACTATTTGTTTGTGAGGTCGCTGACGTGGGTCAACGATTGGCCGGTGATCGGGACCTCGGCGGACACGGGGACGGCAAGAGTCGCGCAACGGAAAAGGAAAAGTCTGGGTTCGCCAGGTTGGCAGTGATGATTTAGCGTTGGACACGAGGCTAGGAAAGTGCGCGTTAGAAAAGCGCTTCGCCCGCAGCGCTCTCGCAAGGGATTGTGTTGGGAACATGAAGGAAAGATAAAGGCGTTTGAAACTGAGAACGCCGCGTCACCAGTAGCTTTTGGAGTGTTGAGCAAACGATTACTTACGAACTTAACTCAGCCCCAGAGAGTATCGGTGCTTTGGGCTTCTTGGAGACCATATGACGCATGAGGTGCAACCGTTCATCCGTAGAAACCTTCCATCGTTCTTCCGCGTGGCGGGCATGGTTTTCTTCGCCATGCTTCTCGCCGTACTGCCCGCGATGGCGCAACTGGATACAGGGTCGATCAGCGGAGTGGTCACCGATCCTACTGGAAGTGCGGTCAAAGATGTCACGATTACCGCGAAGGAAACCGGCACAGGCACAACTTACAAGACGATGAGCTCCGGCACGGGATACTACGTGTTTCCTTCTGTGCGTACCGGGACCTATGAGTTGAGGGCGGAAGCCTCCGCAGGCTTCAAGACTGGGGTTTACTCAGGCGTTGTCGTGACGGTAGCCTCGCACGTTGGCCGGGACATAGCACTGGTGGTGGGTGCTGTGTCGGAGACGATCGATGTGAGAGCCGAAGTTTTGACGCTGGAGACAGAAAGTTCGGAGGTTGACGCCAGTATTACGAAGGACCAGGTTTACGATCTTCCCCTGGCTGTAACGGGCGCCTTGCGTTCGATTTCGACGCTGGAGTTTCTGGTGCCGGGCGCAGTCGGTCCGGGAACATCTGCGGGTGGGGCCGGCGGCTTGCAAATGGCCAAGATCGCCGGCGGTCAGACCGAAGGAACGGACTACCTGGTGGATGGCATTACGACCAACCGGATGCAAAACGGTTCGGGCTCGTTTGACATCGTTTCCCCTTCGGTGGAATCGATTCAGGAATTTCATGTGGATATCTCCGGGATGTCGGCGGAATTCGGCAGAACCACCGGTGGACTGGCGAACTACAAGACGCGCTCCGGAACCAACCAATATCACGGTGCGGTTTTCGATTTTTTCAAGAATGCCGCGCTGGACGGCAACAACTGGTTCAACAACGGCTACGCGGCGCTCAATCCGGCTGAGGCACCCTTGTTGAAGCGCCCGGCTGATACCAAGAACAACTACGGCATTTCTCTGGGCGGTCCACTCCGTATACCGGGTGTCTACGACGGACACGACAAGACTTTCTTCCTTTTCAGCTACGAGCAACTGTTCTACCACACCGGCGGATCCGTCACCTCGAACATTCCAACCCCTGCCGAACTTGGCAGCGACGGACAATCCTTCGATTTCTCGTCTACTCTTGGCGGCCCGATCCTCGACTCGGGCGGGAACCAAGTCTATGGAGGGTGCAGCAACAACTTGGTACCGCTGTACTACGGTGAGATTTTCGACCCCCTATACGAAGCGAACAACTGCAACAGCACTCCGTTCCCGAACAACAAGATCCCGATCGGACGTGAGAGCCAGGTGGCGAAGGCAGTACTCAAGTACATGCCAACCCCGAACCTTACCGGCGGGACTAACAACTATGCCTACCGGACGACCGACAACATAGCGCAGACGGTATTGAGCGTGCGGATCGACCAAAACCTCGGTCAAAAGCACAAGATCTGGGGTTTCTACAGTACGAGAGAAAACAACGACCACGGCCTCAACCCCAATCTGCCTGCACCCCTCACCTCGGCCGGCGGAGGCTGGGTGGATCAGTTTGGCAAGATGTCTCGCGCGGGATGGGACTGGTTCCTGACCCCAACGCTCGTGAATTCATTGACGTTCGGGACCAACCGCTCTAACAACTATAACAAGTCGGCAGCGGCGCGAATGGGAACCGACTGGGATAGCACGCTGGGAATCGCCAACGGATCCGGTCCGGTCTTTCCTGGATTTGTGTTCAACGGCAGCCCCTATCCAAACTTCGGCGAGAACGACTACGCCCAGGATGTGGACAATACGATTGCACTGAACGACATCGTTCACTGGCAGCATGGCGCCCACAGCCTGAGCTTCGGAGGTGAGGCGCAGTATCACCAGTTTTCGTTCGTCAGCAAAATCGGCGGCACCTGCAGTGGCACATCCGGATGCTTTAACTTCTGGGACAACCAGACGGCATCGGACACCACGTACTGGGGACGCGACGGCAACTCCTTCGCCGCATTCCTCGTTGGTCAATCCGGTACCGCGAACGCACTGAAACAACTTCATGCGCCGCGCTGGATTGCTCACACTACCGCGCTTTTCGTGCAGGACGACTGGAAGGTGAAGCGCAACCTCACCCTCAATCTCGGCCTGCGGTGGAGTTTTGACACCCCGCGCCACGAGGCGGAAGGCGACACGACCGACTTCAGCCCGACTACGCCCAATCCGGGGGCGAACGGATACTTGGGTGCCTTGGTTTTCGCCGGAAAAGGGACCGGCCGCAATGGAAATGGTGGCGAGACCTGGGCCGACACCTACTACAAGGATTTCGAGCCTCGCGTCGGATTTGCCTATTCCCCCTCATCTCTGCACGACCAGGTTGTCTTTCGCGGCAGTGCAGGCATCTACTACGGGCCGCTGGTTTATGCCGATTACGGCCAGGGAACGCTGCAAGGGTTCACCGCCAACCAAACCCTTTTCACAGGAGACCCTCTCTCAGGTCCGCAGGTCGATGCCGGGCTTCCGGCGCTGCCGAACACGCCAGACCTCGATCCGTCCCAATCGAATGGCCAGGGCGTGGACTATGTAGCGAAGAGCAACGGGCGTCCGGCGATGGTGGAATCGTGGAACCTGGAGACCCAGATCCAAGTCAAACCGAACCTCTACTTCTCGCTCGGATACATCGGCAACCACGCCACGCGCCTGCACGGATTGCTCCAGTATCCGAACGACATCCCGCTGAGCGATCTGAGTATGGGCACCTGTCTGCTGTGGTGGGCGGTCGCGCCCTGTCCCAACGGCTGGAGCTCGCCTCCGCTTCAGCCATATAGCGGCTTCTCGTGCGCATCCGGCTGCACCTACGGAATCTCCGAAGCGGTAGAGCAAGCACTGCGCCCGTTCCCGCAGGTTGGCTACATCAACATGGACAGCTACCTGCAGAACGTGGGACAGTCCAGTTACGACGCGATGGAAGTCAAGCTGGAACGGCGCTTTCATAACGGTCTGAATGTGCTTGTCTCCTATACCTTCTCCAAGACTGAAACCGATGCCGACAGCATCCAACCGTACTACAGCACTCTGCAAAGCCAGGGTGGAACTCAGAATCCCTACAACCTCAAAGCCGAAAAGGCGGTGAGCAACCAGGACGTTCCCCACAACTTTGTCGCGAGCTATATCTACGAGCTGCCGGTTGGCCGTGGCAAGCGCTTCCTTGCGAGTGCTCCTGCGCCAGTAAACGCGATCATCGGTGGCTGGAGAGTCAGCGGTGTAGTTCGCTATTTGAGCGGCCAACCGATCAGCTTCTTTGGTGCCAATGGCATTCCAGGCCTCGACAATGGCATTCGTCCAAACCGTGTGGCGGGGCAGGCCGCGCGCCGCGAGGGCGCATTCAACCCCTTGTTGTTCAACAACTCGGGGACTACCGGCTACGATCACAGCTCGGGTGCATGCACCACCGGCTACTGGAACTGTAGTGCTTTTGCTGACCCCAACCCGAACCCGGGCATCAACGTGCCCTATGTGTTCGGCAATATGCCGCGCAACTCTCCGGACATACGTTCTTTCCCGTTCTACGACGAGGATTTCAGCATCGCCAAGACCTTCGCCGTCACAGAACGAGTGAAGGCGGAGTTCCGCGGAGAGTTATTTAACGCGTTCAACCGGCATGTGTTCAACAAACCCGATTCCGGTGTTCAGGACACGAACTTCGGCCAGGTTGGCACTACGCTTCTTGGACCCAGAAACGGCCAATTCGTACTCCGATTTACCTTCTAGGTAGATCGGCGTCCGAGAGGCTGTGCCTCTGTACAGGGACACTCGCCCGGCAGACTATACCCGGCCTGCCGGGCGATCACTTAAACAGATCTGCAAGGCCGTTGTAGGTCATGCGCTACAGCTAATTCCTGCCTTCTCTTTCTCGGATCGGCTATGCTTAAGGTTGTGTTCCATCTTCCCTCGCGGTCGCTGACGATTGCGCTGGTCTTGACCCTCTGCTGCCAGCTTGGAATCGCGCAAGATGGCGGCGCGAAATCCCCGTTCGAGCAGGGAAACACCGCCATGCGAAGAGGCGATGCCGCCGAGGCCGTCCGGGACTTTCAACAGTTTCTCCAACTGCAGCCCGGCTCGGCGGAAGGGCACTTTAATCTCGGTCTGGCATTGCAGTCGGCCGGCCAATTGGAAGAGTCGCTCACTGAACTGCGCAAAGCCTCGTCTCTGCAACCAGGCCTGCACGGAGTGCGGATGTTCACCGGCATCGTGAACTACAAGCTGAACCATCTCTCCGCTGCACATGACGAACTCGTGCGCGAGACGCGACTCGAATCCAGAAACGCCGCCGGCTGGATGTGGCTGGGGGTTGTGGAACTGGCGCAGAATCATGCCGAGGCGGCGGCGACCGCGCTGGACAAGGCAGCCGCACTCGATCCCGGCAACCTTGACATTCTCTACCATCGCGGCCGGGCTCACCTGCTGATTTCGAAAGAGAGCTACTCGGCCATGTTCAAGCTTAGTCCCGAATCCTGGCGCGTCCATGAGGTCCTCGGGCAGGCAGATGCCGAGGCATACCGGGAGGACGACGCTATTAGCGAGTTCCGCCTCGCAATCCGCGCCGCGCCGCGCGAGCCGGGGTTGAATGAAGAGCTGGGTGACGCCTGCTGGACGATGGGGAAGTTGCAAGAAGCCGATGATGCCTATGCCGAGGAGATCAAGATCGACGCCGCCAATGCCGTTGCCCTTTACAAACTGGGCAGCCTGCGAGTGACGCGCGACGACGCAGCCGGTGGTGTCCCTCTCCTGGAGCGGGCGCTAGCCCTAGATCCGGCAATCGGCGACGCGCACTATTATCTGGGGAAAGCCGATGCGGCGCTCGGTAAGGATGACCTGGCGATCGAACAGTTCCGGCTGGCAACCAATCCAGAGGGGACCGAGGAACTCAGGATCATGTCCTGGTATCAGCTAGCAACCCTGTATCGCAATCTCCATCGCACGCAGGAAGCGGGCGAGGCACTCGCCGTCTTTCGTCAGATGAAAGCGGCGCGAGACCGGCGCCAAGAGAGCAAGTTTCAGGAACAGGGCCGGCGGCGCGATCAATTGCCCCGGCAAGAGACAATTCCGGATGCCACCAATCTTCCGTAGCTCCCGGAATTCGAATTTCACTTCATGCTATCAAGTGGGTGGATGCGAGGAGTAAGTATGTTACGGGACCGCTTGATCGGCGCGGCCAAGAAAAGGCATTGCGGATCGGAGCGCGTTTCTTCCGCATGCCATGGAGCCGTGCTGCTCCTCAGCCTTCTAGTGGCAACGACGTGGACAGCTCAAATGTCCTCAAACACTGCGCCATTGCCATCTACACGGCAGGAAGGACCGTCCCCAGCGGGGATGGCGGCTGGCCCTCCCCAAAAGGCGGAATTCGATAGCGAGCATCGCCCGATTACGGCCGGTGGCTTTGTCAAGAACGGCCCGGTGATCTTTCTGGACAGCGCGGAAGAAGCGGGCCTCACCACCTGGCGCCACACGGCGGACACTCCAGAAAAACGGTTCATTTTGGAAGCCAAGGGAGCGGGTGTGGCGCTGCTGGATTACGACAACGATGGCTGGCTCGATATTTACCTGGTCAACGGCTCGACCTACGACGCTCTGCAGGGCAAGGCGACTCCGCCCCATGCGGCGCTGTTCCACAACAACCACGATGGAACATTTACCGACGTCGCTGCCAAGGCTGGCGTAACCAACGACCGTTGGGGTTTCGGCGTGGTGGTCGGAGATTATGACAACGACGGTTGGCCCGATCTCTACGTCACGAACTACGGGAAGAACCGTCTCTATCACAATAATCACGACGGTACCTTCACCGACGTAGCGGAGAAAGCGGGCGTTGCGCTCGGCACCTGGTCGACCGGCGCGACCTTTGGGGACTACGATGGCGACGGACGGCTGGACCTCTTCGTCGCGGGTTACCTTCATTACGATGTCAAGCAGCCGCCCGTCGCAGGCTCTAAGAGTGTGAACTACAGCTCTTGCCAATTCCGCGGTGCGCCCGTAATGTGCGGTCCCCATGGACTCCAGGGCGAACTTCACCATCTCTTCCATAACAACGGCGATGGGACTTTCACCGACGTTAGCGAAAAACTCGGGGTGGGCAATCCTGAGCGCTACTACGGTCTTGGCGCTTTGTTTGTGGACCTCAACAACGATGGCAAGCCCGATCTTGTCGTCGCCAATGACTCCACCCCGAACTACCTTTACGTCAACAAAGGCGATGGCACGTTCGACAATCAGAGTTACGCGAGTGGTTATGCCTTGAACGGGGACGGCCGCGAGGTGGCGAACATGGGCATCGCCGCCGGCGACTACGAGAACAACGGGCACATGGACTTGGTAAACACTACCTTCTCCGACGACTACGATGTTGTCTTCCGAAATGATGGGACGGGAAACTTCACCGATGTCAGCTTTAGAATCGGGGTTGGGGTTCCAACTCTTCCTTTCGTGGGATTTGGCGACGGTTTCCTCGACTACGACAACGACGGGTGGAAAGATCTGCTGATTGCAAATGGCCATGTCTACCCGGAAGTGGATTCAAAGGGCTGGGGCACGTCCTACGCGCAGCGACCGCTGCTTTTCCACAATCTGAAGAACGGAAAGTTTGAGTTGATGGCCGCGGTCGAAGGCACCGGGCTGGCGATTGTCACCGTGGCCCGCGGAGCTGCCTTTGGCGACCTATTCAATAACGGCAAGATCGATGTCGTCGTCAACACTGTAGATCACGTTCCCGTGCTGCTTCGCAACGTGAATCCAGATCACCACCACTGGGTAGAACTGAAGCTCAGCGGAGGACCCAAGAGTCCGCGCGACGCAGTCGGCACCACTGTCTACCTGACCAGCGGCGGTATACGCCAGCGTGGAGACGTGCTCAGCGGCGGCAGCTATCTGTCCTCCAACGACTTCCGCGTTCACTTCGGACTGGGTGACGCCACCACTGTCGACAATGTCGAGATCCACTGGCCTAGCGGTGCAGTGGAACAGCTCAAGCTATCCGCGGTAGACCGCATCCTGACGGTGGAAGAAGGCAAAGGAATAACCGGGGATCTCTGCCGGGACTGCGGCGCGGGCCACAGGAACTAGTGCGTGGGACCAATCCCGTCAGTACCCTAGGCACCCCCGTCTTGGTTAGTCGCTGCGCGCCAACGATATTCTTCATCAGTTCGGAAGGTCCCTTTTTCACAGCCGTCGTCGGTACGATCTGCACTTGAATGTTGGAATCGCCATTGGGCAGTGTGACGAGCTGTGGCGTGACAGTGATGTGAACGCCCAAAGTCGCGCTTGCCCCCGTTACGTCAGTCTTAGCAAGGCCGCGGTCAGGTGACTGGTCACATTGAAGTGAATGATGCGACCTGAAAATGCGTGTTGACATTGTTGACAGAGAAAATCCTGGAGGGTCTTTTCAAAGGGCCTTGCAAAACATCGGAGCTTGGCGCCCGAGGTGACCGGCGAAATACGTGCCAGGTGGACTGAGAGAGACCTACTTGGCACATATTCGCCGGTCACCTAACTCTGCTCAGAACAGCAACCGCAGCACGAACTGTAATTGCCGCGATGGGTCGGTGTTGTCGATGCCCGCTTCCTGTGTCAGAAACGAACTCTTTGGGATTCCAGTGTTGCCGTAAACGTTGTTGACGGTGGTGAAATTCTTGCTGTTGAGGACATTCGTCGCATCGATCCTAGCCTCGGCGCTCAGTTTTTCCCGCAGCTTGAAGTTCTTTCCCAGCCCGACATCGACAGTCTTATGTGCTGGAGTGCGGAACGAGTTTCTGCTGAAACCGAACGGACGATCGAGGGTGTAGCCGTCGCCGTTGTTATCGAGACCGGTGATCGGATTTACCGGAAGACCCGAGCCGAAATTGCCGACCAGGGAAAGAGTTGTCTGGTAGGGACCCCGGAGTATGGCATCCATAATGAAGCGGTTCCGCTGGTAGAAGTCGTCGGGGCCACGCTCGAGGCTATTCCAGTTAGGATACCATTCGCTCGGAACTCCGCTGTTGTAGTCGGAGTAGAACATCGCGTAGGTGTAAGAGGCGGCGTACACGTAGTGGCCACTGACTTCTCCCCAGCGCGCAAAACGCCGCCTGATGGAGAGGTCAAACGACTGGTAGACGCTGGACTGCTTCGCCTCTTGCGCCTCGCTCACGTCCATCCCGCCATACTTCGCCTTCCAGGCATAGATCGTGTGTTTCGACACCCCCACCTCCCGCGCCACGTCCT
>Ga0265314_10003868_pt1 | contig 14266 bp, 14 predicted proteins | sample 4126metaG_FD_203106 | JGI IMG/M metagenome (GOLD analysis project Ga0265314, IMG submission 203106) | Rhizosphere microbial communities from Carex aquatilis grown in University of Washington, Seatle, WA, United States - 4-1-26 metaG | ecosystem: Host-associated > Plants > Roots > Rhizosphere >... | reverse complement strand
AGGGGAACAGCGCCCTTGCTATGCAGCCGCCAAAACGTGGCACGTGACACGCTGATGAGGGCGGCGGCTTCGCGGACTTCCAGCAACAGGGGCGAGCTTGTTTCAGCGTTGTGATTAATTGACTCTCGGTGTGCGCCCTGGTCGGCCTGCTGCGCTTTGGGTTGTCCCGTTTGCGCATTCATCGGCGCGCCTCCTTGAATTGAGGGGCCGGTTGGATACAGGCGCTGAACTCGGCAGGTTGGTCTTGTGTTTCGATGCGTGCAAGCTGGCGCTTGGCTTCATTGCGCGCAGATTCGCGCACAGCTTCCGGTTTGCGAGCCTTGTAAAGGTCGATCGCCCAGCGCAGCGGATATTCAACGCGAGTATGTTTGCCTGGATTTATCTTTCGCTCACGACCTTCATTCACCAGTCCCAGGAAGTCCAAGATAGTATCGCGCGGAGTGTCCTTGGCGAAGGCCCGCACCGCGCCCTTGACCCACTGTTTTTCTTCCGGCTTCACGCGCCCAAGCTCATTGAGGCAAAGCTCAAGGTCGATAAGTCGCTGCGTCCATTCGGCGTCGTCCGGCGTCGGGGTCTTTGACGCGTCGTGGTTGGTGCCGTTCGCCGTGCCATTCCTAGAAATTAAAATTCCTGCCGTTCCCCTGCCCTTGCCGTGCTGCCGAGCATTCGCATCCTTGGTTAAAGAAACAACTGCCGGCGCAACGGCAGTAATTCTTAACTCCGTTTCTCTTAAAAGCTTCTTAGGCTCGCTATCAATAACACTCCCCCCGGTGGGAGGGTTTTGCCCTCTGTTGGGAGTAGTTTGCCCAACGTTGGGAGTAGGGGTACTCCCAGCATTGGGAGTGCTTTCATTCAAGCAAAGGACAAAGATTCCAGATTCATAGCCGGTTCCCAGCTCGTTCCGCTGGCCTCGTATCCACTGGATAAGACCCGCCTGCTCAAGTGTGCGCAGCAGCCGGGGAATGTGTCGGCTACGATTTGGAGGCCACCCCATCCCGCGAGTCCAAAACGAAAGTGGCCGCGACAGAGTACGCCCCTTACGTTTAAAGCTCACCGCGTCCTGAACGATCAGCAGGAATAGCCGCATCGCATCCCGCGATACACATGCCAGGACCAGGCGCTTATAAATTCCCAAAGGGAACCGAACGAAGGCCCCGCCCTTAGGCTCGGGTTTGGGCGTAGGGACGATCATTAGAACGCCCCCAGATCGAAGCAGGCCTTCTCAGGTGGGGCAGGCTTTGTTCGCTTTGGCCGTCGGGCAGGGAAAGGTGGCAGGTCAGGCCCAAAACGCACGCTCAAGAAAACGGGGCACGCCCAGGCAAGGCAAAGTATCTTAGGTCCCTTGGTGACGGAAACAGGCACCCACTCCCAGGGGATAAGTCCTGCCCGGCGGCAAGCAGCGCGAACCTTACCCCCCCAACGTCGAACAGAGCCATCTTCGCCAGCCCCCAAAAGCGCTCGGAATTCGCGGAATGAGGCGATACCCCGCGACCGCACATAGGCCGGGAAATGGGCAGGCAATTCGAGAATGGAGCTTGGAGGCGGCTCAAAGCCGGGGAGGTAGCCGTTCATCGGCCACCCCCATCAATCCCGCGATCCACATTCGTCTGGCGTTGTAGCCAATCCTGGACGGCTAAAGGGTCAAATCTGATTGTACGTTGGGAAAGCCGAATACAGGGCAGGCCCCGGCTCTCTACCCACAAAAGAATGGTTGAAGGGGAGACTTGAAACTGCCTTGCAAGGTCTTCTGGCGTTTGGAGCTCTGGCATTTTTGCCTCCAGGACATGTTCTGCCCTAAAGGTAAAAATGCCTCCGCTTACGGTAATTTGGCCCAACTTACTGACAATTTATTCCCATTACCCTCTTGTAGCCCGTATGACTTTTTCAGATTCGGTAAGCTTACCGTAATGAGGTCGGCACCTGGTCGACAAGGGACGGATGAATATTCAAAAGGTAGTATCCCTCCGTGTCGCAAGCAGGTAGTTGGTTCGAATTCCATTGCCAGCAATCCTTGACTGCCCTACGTAGCCTAGAAAAGGCAGCTTGGGTCGCATTGCGGGCTGCGTTCTTTTTTTCCTTTTGGACAGTCGGATCACTTTCCTGCTCCCAATCGCTACCGGGTTGGAGGATCCTATTAAGCTTGCTCCAATGCACTCTCTGTTCTCGTGCCAAAGTGGCCAATATCGTAATGCCTTGGGGCGGGCCTTTATACGGGAGGCTTCCATACTTTGGCGTTTCCGAGTCATCCCAGGTAATTCGCAAGGGCAGATCTGCTAGAGGGGACTGTTTTGAAACAGTCGAGGCTATGGGCTGTGTCCTGCATTCTGCTTCATTCGAAGTCCCCGTCTGCGCAGGCCCTGCGGTCGTTACATGGGGAACTATTTTGAACCAACCGGAATCAGTTTCTGGTGGCTTCAGCGTCCAAGAATCGGCTTCTAAAAAATCAGAATCTGGGTGTGCCTGAATGCCAAGAACAAGGTCTTCAAGTTCTTTCTTGGGGCTGAATCCATGTTTGAGATGAAAAGTTTCTAACATGGGCCAATGGGGTAAATCTTGGCGTCTCTCATCCACTAGCTCGCTGACAATCCGGGGCCAGTCATTGTGCAGTCGTCGATAATTTTCTTCAATTCCCGCGAGGCCAGGTCGATTTCGCAACATTTTTTTCATATGTGTAGAAATTACAATCAGGCCAATTTGTATTAGGCAGCCTTGCCGACTTGTATCCCGAATCTCCCATCTGCGGTCGCCAATTCGGATCGAAAAGGGTCTTTGGGCATTTGTGTCGCGCGTTGTCATCGGCGGTGTCCGTTCCGCTCTGTCCAAGAAGGAAGTGGGCGAAACCGCTTGGACTTTGCGGCTTGTCGGATGGCCGTCCTATCGCCCGTCCGAATTTTATCAGCTTCTCGCCTCGGGGGTTTAATTTTTGAATATATTTTTTAAAAGGACAATGAATGCGAAAATGGCTATCAAACTTCCCAGAATGAATCCGCCCCCACCGTTTTTTACAGTAGGCACATAAAAGGCCCAGCTAATGATAAGCCCGATTACAATTGCGATTAAGCTACATCCAATATTTCCTGCTGTTTCAGTTTTTTGCTTGAGTTCGACTTGGCAATAATGGCAAACTCGATTGGGTTGGGAAAAGTCGGAGGCTGAACGGACCTGGTTACACCGAATACATACAATTTCGTTCATGTTAAGTCCTTTCGGTTTCTTAAGTTGTGGTGTTCGTGGATCCTATTGGATTGAATGGGTAAGGAGTCTAGAACAAGGCATAAATTAAAAGTGAGAGAATAAGTATTAGCACACCCAAGCAGCCAGGGTTCCGTTGCTGCCGAAGACCTGAAGCGGCCTCCTCTGGCGATTTTCCCCGCATCAATTGGTCATGGAACCGCACCATAAGAGTGAATTCATGTGCGCACTGTGCGCAGACTATGATGCCTTCGACATTATGGCTAACGTGGAGGCGGTTGGGGAAAATTCGCTTACAGCGCGGGCACTGAGCCTCAGGCGGAACCGGTTCTGGTTCGGACATATGAATTCCTCGCTCAATTGTGGGGTAACCGTCGATTTGAATTAGGCCTCTCCTGTCGTGCGCTCCGCTTGAAGCCGGTGGAGAGCTCACCTCCCGGCTTACGGATTTGGGTTGTGAGTATTTCGATTTGCTGGGGAAGCGGTTGCTCGAGGACGGATTCCACAATGCATCGCAGGATTTGGGAAGACTGAAGGCCCCCAAATTCTGCGCAGAGCTTCTGGAAGCGTTCGTGAGATTCCGGCGAAAGACGGATAGTTATCGGTTTAGATGGCAAGGTCATGGCGCCTCATTTCTAGGATTGGGCGAGGCTTAACAGGCCCACGAGGTCCAAGTCCACAGTTACATTTGGCCACTTTGTTTCGGTTGTATCTTTTGCAGCGCTTGTAACTCTTGGCTGCTATTCCTTCGGTTCCGGCAAATCACGATACTTACATTTGAATACCTGCGGGTTCTGGCGCACTCGGCGGGGGTCGAGGAGCAAGGTGCTGTCGCGGTGGCGAATAACGAGGCCTTCGCTGAGTGGGTCTTGCATTTGTTGAGCGAAGAAGTCCACCAGCCCGCCGCCGGTCATTTGCGGCACCAGCGCCACCGGGAACCTTGCGCCCAGGGCTTCCCAGGCAATGATGCTGGCGACCACTTGAGCTGACGCCCAAAGGCCTGCTAGGAGTTCCCAGCGCGTCTTAAATGGCACGCTGCGCAGCCAGCGGCCCTTGTCCATGAGTAGGTCGAAGATCAACAGCCGCGGTGTGCGGTCGTGCGCCACGCCACGCGTGCCCATCAATTCGGCATCAAAGACCGTGCCTTCGGGCACCGGCAAGGCCGCGAGCGCCTCAGCCAAGGTGGCCGGCAAGGGCTTGGTGGCGCCCTGCCTGTGCTTGCTGAAGACTTGCCAACCGCCAGACTGCTTGACCAGGATGCGGCGGTGGCCGTCGTACTTCGGCGATGCAATCCAGGTGGCGGGCGGGTCGGCGTCGAGCCTGCGCAGGAAGTCCAAACTGATCGGCGTGGGATCGTCGGGGAATGGGATCTCCACAGTCTATTCTTTCACATACATCGTGGGCTTGTAGCCGGCCGCATCGGCGCGGGCCTGGACCTCCGGGTCGAGCGTCACGTCCTGGTGCAGCTTGTCGGTCGGGACAAGGCAGACTTCCGGCACGATGCCCAACGCGGCCAATGCCTGCACTTGCTCCGCAGTCAGTTCCAAAGGATTGACCTTGTAGGTGTATTCTTCGGCGTAATAGAGCGGGCGCGCCGGGCCAAAAATCTGGTCCAGCTCGGGCTTGCGGTCGATGTGCACCTTCGTCTGCCATGGGCGCTGGGTGATGAACATGACGCCGGAGAACTTGGCGCTACCGCTGGCGCGGTTGAGCTGGCGGCAGAGCGCAATGCGTTCGGCGTTCAGGCCCGGGTAGACCCTCGATTCGATCAAGCCCTGCTCCGCATCCAGGTCTTTCTTGAAACGTTTGAGCTCAAAGATGCGGGCGATGTCGGGGAGGTACTCGTCGGGCAGGACACCTTCGGGCGTGTCGCTGCGGCCCTTCTTGCCGCCGCCGATGCTGGCCGCTTTGGCGGTTTGCGCGAGCAGCGCGGCCTTATCGATGGGCAGAGTGGTAGCTTTCATGGCGGGGCTCCTTGTCAGGTTAGGGGTGTAAGGAAAGCGGAACTGCGAAGATGGCTGGCGATTACCGGCGAGTGAGCCTGGTGAGGCGGTTGTGCTGGAGGCTTTGGCGCTGGAGTTCCTTGGCGTTGGCTTCGATCTGCGCTTTCAGCTTCTCGATTTCGGCGCGCTGGGCAGCGTCCTGGCGTTGGCGTTCCTGGGTGACTTCGTCTTGGAACGGTGGGGCGGCGGCATCGTCCGGTGCGTCCGAAGCGTCCACTGGCACCACTGGTGCAAATTCTTGTTCCTCGGGCTGGCCCACGGACTCGGGCACATTCCAGCGGGACCGGTTCATGGGATCGTCGGGCTGGGCTTGGGGCGCCACTTCCCGTTCTGCTGCATGCACGTAGGCCTCTTCCCGCTCCGCGGCTTTCTGCTTTTCCGAGGGCTTGAACAGCCCTTCGACCTTCTCCCGGTAGCCCAGGTGCTTTTCGTCGCGGTCGAACCCCACCGGCATGAGCACGCCTACAGTCAGCCCTTCGTTGCAGGAGAAGCCGATGGGCCGGGCGACCTGCACCTCTCCGCAGGATCCCGCTTTCGCGTTGTCCTGCACCTCACCGAACGGGATGGTCAAATGCAGGTCCAGGATCAAGCCCGTGTTGCAGATCGCCTTGTTGATGCTCTTGGCCATGTTGATGATGTCCTGAAGGTGCTCCAGGCCCACTTTCAGGTGCACGTTGGTGTCTTTGGGCATGACCTGCTGCCACTTCGGAAAGAGTCCCTCATTGAGCGGGTTCTGAGCACACTTTGTGCCGGCGACGAGCTTGGCGTCGCGCACCAAAACCGACTGGCCGTCGCGCAGCTCTTCGCGCTCAACGAAAGTCACCTCCACCTCTGGCGGCTGGCCCTTGGTGAGTTCGACCGCGGCGCTGATCGTGTCCATCGAGAGGATGCTCTCCCGGTGGCTCGGATCTACGCTCTCTTGCGGAACATCGAGCTTGTGGACCGCTAGCTTCCGGCCATCGGTGGCGACCAGCAGGCCCTCGCTATTCAGCATGACTCCGTTGATTGCGAACCGGCCCTGTTCCCTGGCCGCACACTTCGCCACTCCGGCCAGTACGAACTTATTAATGAGCATGGTGCTCCTTTCCGCCGCGAAGTGCGGCTACATTTTTCGTGCCTTGGACTTAGCCATGAACTATTACCGTGGGTCAACAAGACCGCATGGATGTAGTCGAATACTTGTTGGGCGAACTCTGTAACGAACGCGACGCGAAAAAATCATGGGGCGAATTACGCATGCAACCGAGCCAGCGCCCGAAGCGCCGGAATGCCGAGGCCCGGCTATATTGTTCGCTCTGTCCGTGGTCTTCTGCCGCTGCGCCAATACCATTTCGACCATGCGCCTTTCACTCTGGATGATCGCGGCCTGCTTGGCCTGTGCTACCCATCTCTGCGCCGAAGAGCCGGCGCACGCCTGGCCGCTTTGGGACGGCAAGGAAACCGTGGCCGATTACGCCCAGCGGGTCAACCTGCCGCCGACCAAGACGCTTGACCTGGGCAATAACGTCACGCTGGAACTCGTGCTGATCCCAGCGGGCACGTTCGTCATGGGCACTCCAGAACCGGTGCCTGTAGACGAAGAGCCCTTTCGCAAGCGGGTTGTAATTGGGGAAGCCCTGCTGGCGGCGGGAGCAGGGACGCTTCTGGTCATGCTGGCGGTGGTGGTGATTCGAGCCATTCGGCGAAGGTCTTGGCCGCAAGTGTCGCTGGCATGGCTGATCGTCTTGTCAGCCGTGCTTGGAGTGTGTTCGTTTGGTGGTATTCTCTGGTGGAAAGCCGTGCAAGAGTTGCAGCCATTGCTAACAGAGTTTGAATTAGCAAAAGTTCGCTACGAGAAATCTGGCGTGAATGAGAGACCTGCTCACTTAGTCACGCTGACCACGCCCTTCTACATGGGCAAGTATGAAGTCACTCAGTCGCAGTACTTACAAATTCAGGGCATCAACCCCAGCCGGTTCCAGGGGCCAAATAATCCCGTTGATGGAATTTCCTGGGAAGATGCGGACGCGTACTGCGAGAAAGCAAGCGCCATTATAAATGAGACTTTTCGACTGCCTACAGAAGCCGAATGGGAGTTTGCCTGCCGAGCCGGGACTCGATCTGTTTATTCTTCTGGAGATCAGGAATCCGATCTGGCTCAGGTGGCTTGGTACAGCGATAACAGCAAGAAATCACCACACCCAGTGGGGATGAAGGCGCCGAATGCCTTTGGTCTGTACGACATGCACGGAAACCTGTGGGAATGGTGTTTAGACAGGTATTCAAAATATATATCGAGCCCAATTATTGATCCTAAAGGACCGGCAATTGGCCAACACCGTATACTACGTGGAGGCTCCTATATCGACAATGGTGAGGACATTCCTGTGGCTAACCGCTTTGACCTCTCCCCTTTTATCAGGCACTCTATTCTAGGATTTCGCATTGTCGTAAGCGTACGGATTCCTTAAGTCCATCGGCCTCAATTCATGGCCAAGACTTGGCTTGCGGCGCGGTCGAGGGCCACGCGGTCGCTGGTGTACTCCAGCCGCTGGCTTAGCCGAGTGAGGCCGTTGCTGAAGCCCCAGGCGCTCTTGGGGTCGCTGTGGCCGTGGTCTTCCGGGTGCTCTTCGGCCATCGCATAGGCCTGCTCGAGCGTCTCCTTCGGCGCCAGCTTGATGCGAAAAAGCTTGGTGATCAGGTCGTCCTTGTTTTCCGCCAGGATGCGACGCCGGGCCGATTCGATGACTTGGGCTTCGTGCTCGGTCGCCGCTTCCCCGTACTTGCGCAGCTCGATTTCAAACTGCTGGGCGCTCTTTGCCCGAATCTGGCCGCGGTGAACGATGCGCGCTTCGCTCAGATGCGTGCAGCCCCAGACGATGTGGTTCCCGCACACCGCGTTGAACAGGAATGCGGTCAGGCGGAAGGCGCGGTCGCCGACTTCGGAGTTCTCCACGAAGAAGCCGCGGTAGAGCACCGTGCCGCCCGCTTCGATCGGGCGCTGGTCATCGACCATGAAACAGAACAGGTCCCGGTCGCTGGCGTAGATGCCCGCCGGGGCGATCTGGTCGCCCGCCTTGACGCCTAAGTGGGCGTGGCGGCAGTTCAGCACGTCACGCTCGGTGGCGATGCGCGTGGGGGCGCTGGCGTTCTGCGGCCGGGCCGGGGGCACTTTCCAGCCTTCGGTCTGGAGTTCCAACAGGCGGTCCACGATGCCATCGTTCCAGAGCCGGACGTATTGGTCCGACGTGATGGCGCGAAGGCGCAGGTCCCCATTCTGGTTCAGGAGCAGCTTGAGCGGGCGCTTGCCTTCTTCACTGCGCCCTTCGAGGCCCCTATTCAGGCATTGGGATGCCAGCGGCGCGGGCAGACGGCGCAGGTAATGCGACGGCGCGCCGGCGAGCGCCGAAAGCTGGTCGAAGCTGAAGTTGGAGAGCAGCGCCGTGCGCCCGGAGTGCGGGGAATGCAGGGACAGGTCGCCGTCGTCGGTGGCCCGTACGGCCAGCGTTGGCGGCGCGTTCAGTTCGAGGGCTTCCAGGCGGTGACGCTGGGACTTGGTCTGGAGGTCTTCCAAGGTCCAGAAGCGTTCTTCCGGTGGGCGCGTGGCCCACTGGTGCGCAGCTTTGTGAAGGTTCATACAGTATTTCCTCCAAAACGGTGCCTCATGCACGGCTAGATTTCGAGCTTCTCGACCTGCGCGCCCATGCAGCGTTCTGGACGGATGCAGACCAACCAGTCGGCCGCCGTAGGGATACGACCAAGGTCTTACTTGACGTGCTGATCCACGATGACGCGCACCGGGACTTCCTTCCCGGCGTCTTGGTGCAGAAAAAACAGAATTTACTTGAATGTTCACTTGATCAGTGTTATGATCCTATGGTCAGTTAAATGGTCATGGGGTCATAAATATGAAGCCACTCTTCAAGTCGGTTGAAAAGACGAGGAAGGAAGCTGTTGAGACGGCGCTCATTGCTGCTGCAGAGCGAGTCCTAGACAAGAAGGGCTACGACTCCACCACGATGCGCGACATCGCGAAGGAGGCCGGGTGCTCAAACGGCTCGCTTTACCTTTACTTCAAGACCAAGGAAGAGCTGATCACTTCGCTGGTGAACACGCATATGTGCCATCTGTTGAGCCTGATGACTGAACGGATGAAGTCCGGGAATGACCCTGTCGAAAAACTGCGCCTCGGCTGTGAGACATTGCTGGGGTACTTCAGTCAGCATCAGGGGTTCTTTCGCATATTCTTCTCCGGCCGAAGTGGCCGCGCCGGATTCGACCTCGGCCTGGTTGGCGCCGGACGCGAGGCGCTCGATGATTTCACCAAGTTTCAAGTATCCCTAATGGAGCAGGCGCAGAACGAAGGGCGGGTTCGCTCGGATATTCCAGCCATCGAGCTGACTTTGTTTCTTCAAGATGTCGCCATAGCGGCGATGGCCCGTTGGACACGATCAGGCGAAACCAAAGCAATTAACCAGAACTTCAGTTCGCTCTGGCTGTTCACTTGTCGTGGCTTGGGTTTGTCCAATTAAACAGTCCGAGTCGATGAAGGAGAGCAAAGCCATGAAATGGATATTGATATTCATTTGCCTCAGTTTCGTTGGTCTATCGGGTTGCGGCTCCAAAGCGCCAGAAAAACCAACTAGAACCGTCGTGGGTGTCATGGAAGTCAAACCCGAGCCGCTGCAGACTGCGGCGCGGTTTGGTGCGACGGTCCAACCTCGCCGTTCCATGGAGCTTTCGTTTAAAGTGCCCGGCACGATTGAGTCAGTTTTACAGATCACCGCGAATGGCGAGACCAGGGATGTCCATGAAGGCGATCGTTTGAGCCAGGGGATCATCATTGCACAATTGGAAACGCGTGACTACGAGTTAGTGGTAGCCACGGCGCAAGCCGCGTTGGAGCAATGCAAAGCGAATGTACGTCAGGCCGAAGCGAATTTGCAAACGGCGGAAGCACAACGGAAAGCTCGCGCGGAAGACTTCGCGTTCGCCAAACTTGATTCCGACCGTGTCGCAGACCTAGATCTGATCGCTATTACTCAACGCGCAAAGGACCTCGCAGCCAGCCAGCGCGATGTTGCTGCCGAGAATTCAAAAGCCGCCGCGCAGCAGGTGGCTGCGGTAGAGCAGGCGCTTCGTGCTTCTCAGCAGCAGGAACGTGCGGCACAAGTTAGCCTGGACACGGCCCAAGACCGGCTCCGTGACTGCTACCTGAAGGTGCCCTTCAACGACGCCATCGTCGTCAGCAAGAAAATTGAGCCCGGGGAACGCGTCGCGGCATTTCAGTGTGTGTTCAGGCTCATGGACGTCTCCAAAGTCCATGTGGAATTCCGCGTTCCCGACATCCTCCTGGGTGACGAAGCACGCCGAGCCTTTTCTCCGAAGATATCGGATGGCGACACTCTGGACGTCTATGTCGAAGCGCTGGGCTGGGAGAAGCACACGGGTCTCGTCACCAAGATTGCTCCCGCCGCGGACCCGGCAACGCGTACCTTCTTGATTGAGGTCACGCTGGACAATCCGAGTAACGCTGCGCATCCACTCGGACGGCTGCGTCCAGGCATGATCGTCTCGATCCGTGTCGGAGATGAACGACAAGCCGTGTTGCTGCCTGTGACTGCCCTCCAGACAAACAGCCGTGGCGAACACTGTGTCTACGTGCTTGACGGAGAAGTCGCACGGGACCGCCGCGTCGAATTGGGGGGCGTCTTCAACAATCGCGTTGAAATACTGCCGAAGAGCGAACTCAAAGCCGGAGATCGCGTCATCGTGGCTGGCGCTAACCGCGTCGCCGACAACCGTGCTGTCCGCGTGCTGGAGTAATTCGAACCGCACTGATTGGGCTAAGACCAGGAATTGAGGTGTCAAATGTCCGCAATCAGCAAATATTTCGTCGATCACCGCTCGATCGGATGGGCCGCCGTCCTGCTGGTGCTCGTGTGGGGCGGCTGGTCATACACGCGCATGCCGCAACGGCAGGATCCAGTAGTGCCGGTGCGCACTGCAGTGGCAGCTACGCCGTATCCAGGCGCGCGGCCGGAAAAGGTGGAGCAGGAAGTCACGCGCAAGATCGAGCGAAAGGTGTCCGAAAATCCCGCGGTCGAGCACGTTTACTCCATCAGCCGTCAGGGATTCTCCTTTGTTTTCATCGAGCTCTTTGAAACAACCAAAGACGCAAATGCCGTCTGGATGGATTTACGGCAGAAGCTCGCCCAGATCCCGGACCTGCCGCGCGTCGGCGGACAACCGATGCAGCCTTACCTTGATACCGACTTCGGCGACACCGTTGCCATCATGCTGACGATCTCCAGCCCGCCGGTCGAGGAAACAGAACTTCGATTGCGCGAAAAGAGAATTCGCGAAGCTATCGAGAATCTTCGCGAAAAGGTAGAGCCTGAGCATCGTACCCGTCGCATCACGGGGGTGATGGTCTATCCGACGACTGTTCCGATTGAAGTCATTGATCGTATGAGCCAGCGTCTGGCGCGGTTTCTTGCCGAGCAGGGAATGGGGGCTGATGTAAGGATGGTGCAGACCTCGGGCGCTGCATTGATGGACTTTCAGTTGCTAAAGACGATGCCGGAACTCACGGCCGCGTTAAAGACTTACGAGAATGAAGACCTGCTGCTGCGTGACTGGCATCCTGATGTGTGGCAGGGATTTCTCATGGAGAATTCGGAAGACCTGTATGACCTGCTTCGAAAGCATGCGCGAGACAAGTACACCTATCGTGAACTTCGGAAGTACGCAGATCGTATCCGCGACGCCGTAAAGAAATATCCGACGATCGGGAAGGTCAATGCAGTTGGAGTGCAACCTGAACAGGTCTCTCTCTTCTACAGTGGCCAACGCTTTGAACATTATGGCCTGACACCTGAATTGATCATGCAGCGGCTGCAGGCTCGGAACACGAACCTGCCCGGCGGATCCATTGACCTGCCTAACCAGAAGATTGCAGTTCGGCCGTCTGGTGAGTTCTTAAGCGAAGCGGACATCGGGAATGTTGTTGTATCGGTCAGTTCAGACGGTTTGCCGCTCTATTTCAGGGACGTCGTGGACGTGGTTCGCGGATATGCCGACCCACCGAGCACCATGAACTTTCAGACCGTCAAGAAGGAGGCCGATGGCGTCACCGAATTGCAGACGAACCGTGCCATCACGCTTGCGATACGCCAGGTTAAAGGAACTCAGATCAGCCAGTTCGGCCATGATGTCGATGCCGCGCTGGCGGAGCTTCAGCACGAACTGCCGCCGGACCTTGGTATCAAGCGTACCAGCAATGAGCCCGAAGAGGTGCACGACAAGATTGCAGAGTTCCAACACAGCCTGCTCGAAGCAATTGTGATCGTCGTAGGGTGCGCGCTGCTCTTCATGGAATGGCGTAGCGCCTTGTTGGTTGCGATCGCCATCCCCATCACGGTGGCAATGACGATGGGCGTCGCCCATCTGCTTGGTATAGACATTCAGCAGGTCTCCATTGCCGCGCTCATTATCGCGCTCGGCTTGCTCGTGGACGATCCAGTCGTGACGGCGGACGCAATCAATAGGGAACTGGCCGCGGGCGTACCGCGAGAAAAGGCCGCGTGGCTCGGACCAAGCAAGCTCGCACACGCTCTGGTATTCGCCACAGTTACTCTGTGTGTCGCTTTCCTGCCGCTACTGCTGATTACGGGGCAGACGGGTGACTTCATCTACTCGCTGCCGGTAATCGTGCCGATCTCACTGATCTGCAGCCGCCTGAGTTCGATGACATTCCTTTCATCGGCTACTACATCCTTCGCGGACAGAAGGCTTTTTCTGCCGACTCTGGGACCAAGCTGAAGGGGTTCCCGGCATTTTACTATTGGTTCGCGAACGGCTGTATTCGGCACAAGTTCTTGACGCTCGCGGTGGCGTGTCTGCTTCTCTGCGGTTCGATACCGCTCGTATCAATGATCGGAACGGGATTCTTCCCGAAAGACCTGCATGACGTCTTTGCGGTGAATATCTTCATGCCAGAAGGGACGCCCCTGAATACCACCCGTGACGAAACCCAGCGCGTCATCCAGGTCATCGACAAACTCTCGGGGAAACAGATCGGCTCCTACACGACATACGTCGGGGCCGGCGGGCCACGATTCTGGCTGTCCGTCACGCCTGAGATGCCGGCTGACAACTACGCGCAGATCCTCGTCCATAACACGAATAAGATGGAGACATCCGCGATTGTCGAGAAATTGAAATCGGAATTGCCTCAGCGAATCAGCACCGCACGAATCACGGTGGAGCAATTGGAGACCGGGCCGCCGATCGGTATTCCGGTGCAGGTGCGAATCTATGGTTCCGAAATGCCGACGTTGCGCCGGCTAGCCGCGGACGTCAAGCGTGAACTGCTCTCCATCCCAGGCACGACCAATATTCACGATGATTGGGACTCAGAGGTCATGCAGGTGAGCCTGAATGTTGATACTGATCGCGCTAGCATTACAGGCATCACGAATCAGGACGTTGCCCTGACCATGTACACCGGCCTATCCGGATATGCGCCGACACAACTGCGCGAGGACGATCAGCTCATCGATATCAGTCTCCGCCTACGGCCGGATGAGAGGGCTCAGATGGCCGATCTTTACAACCTGTCTGCGATCAGTTCGCTGACCAACACACGCGTGCCCTTCAGACAGATGACGGAGGGAAGCTATGAAATGATTCCCCCAAAGGTGCGGCGCCGTGATCATTCCAGATGTTTGACGGTTAAGTGCGACGCGGCGTCAGGTACTCTTCCAAGCGTAATCGTCAAAGAGTTGAAGACCCGTTTGCCCTCTCTGGATCTGCCGCCGGGTTATCGCTTTGAGTTCGGAGGCGAAGACTTCGAGCAGAACAAGGGCTTCGCAAGCGTACAGGTGGCGCTCATCGTCTCGCTGCTTGCTATCTACTTTGCTCTGGTCCTGCAGTTCCAAAGTCTTGTAAAGCCTCTCCTCGTATTCGCAGCGGTGCCGTTTGGAATGGTGGCTGGAATGCTTGGCCTGCTGATTTTCGGCGCAAACTTCGGGTTCATGGCGTTCCTGGGGATTGCTTCGCTTGCAGGCGTCATCGTGAGCCATGTAATC
>Ga0265314_10003867_pt1 | contig 14270 bp, 10 predicted proteins | sample 4126metaG_FD_203106 | JGI IMG/M metagenome (GOLD analysis project Ga0265314, IMG submission 203106) | Rhizosphere microbial communities from Carex aquatilis grown in University of Washington, Seatle, WA, United States - 4-1-26 metaG | ecosystem: Host-associated > Plants > Roots > Rhizosphere >... | reverse complement strand
TTCGTTTCGCCGCGTAAATGTCGCGAATGAAATGCATCTGGAAATGGAATTGTATTGCGGCGCGAAATGAATGTCAGCGACGAATTGCCCGCGTCCGCAGCCGCAGTCCATGACGTAGTCAAGAATTTCCGGCGACCCGAAAGTCCGGGGCAATTTTGGACCGCGCCGGCAGAGCGAAGCGGCGACGGCGCTTTCGGGCGGGCGGCGGGCTTGCGGATTTCCACGCGTTTCGAGCGGACGAAAAGCAGTGTCGCGCTGCGCTTGCCACCGCACTCCATGACGCGCCGGTAAAAAACGGGCTTGTCGCCGGGGCGGGCGGAGTTACATTTCCAGCAGCCATGAAAACGCTTTCTGCCAAGGCGAAAATCAGCGGACTCACGCTGGTTGAAGTGCTGGTGGTGATTATTGTGTTGTTTGTTTTGGCTGCCTTGTTGCTTCCTATGTTTGCGCGTTCCGGATCAGGCCGCCCAATCCAGTGTTTGTCGAATCAACGGCAAATCGCCGTCGGCCTTATCGTGTTCGCAGATGACCACGTCGGGAAATTCCCGTGGCAGCTTTCAACTACAAATGGCGGAGCGATGGAATTGGTTGGTGACGGCCATCCATCTTCTCAATTTCGAGCGGCTCTGGATTATATGCGGGATTATAATGTGTGGATTTGTCCGACGGAACAATCTCGTCAAGCGGCAACCAATAGCGCGACATTTGGCGACCTGAACACCAGTGACTTTGTAAATGTGGACGCCGCGCCAACCAATGCCGCTGGCATCTTGACCGGAGAACGCCATTTGGTGGCAAATGGTTGGCCCGTAAAACCGGGGTTGTTCTTTTACAAAAACACCTCGGACATGGGTTGGACACGGGAACTTCATGGCAAAAGCCACGTGCCATGCGGTTCCATGTCATTTGCCGATGGCCACGCAGAACTCGTGGTTAATGCAAGATTGAATACTGTCTTCCAACAGCAAAGCGTGGTGTTCAGCCGCCTCGCTGTTCCATAAATTTCTTTTTTCGCGCGCTTTACATCGCGAAATTTTCTCGCCCGCATTTCCGATTCCCGGTTTAATCTCCGTGCATGAAACAAAAAGCTTACGCCGCCGCCGGCGTGGACATTGATCTGGGCAACAAAGTCAAAGCCACGCTGCCCCAGTTGCTCGCCGCCACGCATCGCCGCGAGGTGCTCGGCAAGGTCGGCGGCTTCGGCGGCCTGTTCGCGCTGGACGTGACAAAATATCGCGAGCCGGTCCTCGTCTCGTCCGTGGACGGCGTCGGCACCAAGCTCAAGCTCGCCTTCGCGCTGGACCGGCACGACACCATCGGCGCGGATCTCGTGAACCATTGCGTGAACGACATCGCCGTGCTGGGCGCGGAGCCGCTGTTCTTCCTCGATTATCTCGGCACCGGCAAGCTGGAGCCGCACGTGTTCACGGACATCATCAAGGGCTTCGCCCGCGCCTGCGCGGAAAACCATTGCGCGCTCATCGGCGGCGAGACGGCGCAGATGCCCGGCTTTTACCAGCCGGGCGAATACGACGTGAGCGGCACGATTGTCGGCGTGGTGGAAAAATCCCGGATGCTCAACGGCCAGAAAACCGTGAAGCGCGGCGATGTGGTCATCGGCATCACCTCGAGCGGCCTGCACACGAACGGCTATTCGCTGGCGCGGAAGATTTTCTTCGAGCAATTGAAATTGAAACCGTCCAGCCGCTTGCCCGGCCTGCAAGGCACGATTGGCGAAGAATTGTTGAAAGAGCACGTCAGCTACGGCCCGCTGGTGCAGAAATTGATCGCGAGATTTAATCCGGTTCACGCATCACGCATCACGCATCACGTCCGCGCCTTCGCGCACATCACCGGCGGCGGTTTCGTGGACAACATCCCGCGCGTGTTGCCAAAGTCGCTCGACGTCGTCATCCGCAAAGGTTCGTGGGACATGCTACCGATTTTCCAGATCATCGCGGAAAAGAGCGGCGTGCCGGACGCGGAATTGTATCAAGTCTTCAACATGGGCATCGGCATGGTGGCCATCGTTGCGGCGGACCAGGCGGACACCGTGCTGCAATTCATCCGCGCGCAGAAGCACAAATCCTGGCTCATCGGCGAAATCGTCAAAGGCAAGGGCGAGGCGCAAGTTCGTTGAAAAGTAGCAGCCGACGTGAGGAGGCTCTGATTGCTTTTGTTTCAGGGAAGAATTTGAGCCTCCTTACCTCGGCTGCTACAATTGCTTGAAATGAAACTCCTCGTCATCGGCTCCGGCGGACGCGAACACGCGCTCGTGTGGAAACTGGCGCGGTCGCCGCACGTCACGCAGATGTGGTGCGCGCCCGGCAACGCCGGCATCGCGCGGGAAATAGTGGGACAGGCTTCCAGCCTGTCCGGCGCAACTCACAGGCAAGATGCCTGTGCCACTAAAAAGGTCGAATGCGTCAACATCGGCGCGGAGGATCTGCCCCGGCTGCTCGCCTTCGCGCAGGAAAAGAAAGCCGATCTCACCGTTGTCGGGCCGGACAATCCGCTGGCGCTGGGCATCGTGGATTTGTTTCAGAAGCACGGGCTGAAGATTTGGGGCGTGAACCAAAAAGCCGCGCAGTTCGAGTCGTCCAAAGTTTTCTCCCAGAAATTCATGGAGAAATACGGCATCCCCACGGCGGCGGCGGGAACGTTCGACAACGCGGCGAACGCGAAGAAATTTTGCGCGTCGCTCGGCGGCAAATGCGTGGTGAAGGCCGACGGGCTTGCGCTGGGCAAAGGCGTTTTGATTTGCGCAAACCAAGCCGAAGCCGAACGCGCCGTGGACGAAATAATGGTGAGCAAGGCGTTCGGCGCGGCGGGCGCGCGTGTCGTCGTCCAGGAATTTCTCGAAGGCGTCGAGGTTTCGCTGCACGCGCTCTGCGACGGCAAGACCGCGAAGATTTTCCCGACGTCGCAGGACCACAAGCGCGCACTCGACGGCGATCTCGGATTGAACACCGGCGGCATGGGAACGTATTCGCCGACGCCGTTTTTGACCGAAGAACAATTGGCTGCCGCCGCCAAAAAAATTCTGGAGCCGTTCATGCGCGGCTGCGCAGAAGAGCAAATTGATTATCGCGGGCTGCTTTATCCCGGCATCATGCTCACCAAATCCGGCCCGAAAGTTCTGGAATTCAACGCGCGCTTCGGCGACCCGGAAACGCAGGTTTATCTCACGCGGCTGGAAAACGACCTGGTCGAACTGCTCGATGCCAGCGTGAGTGGAACGCTGGACAAAATGGAATTGAAATGGAAACCGCAAGCCAGCGTTTGCGTGGTCATGGCCAGCGGCGGCTATCCCGGTAATTATCCGAAAGGCAAGCTGATCCATGGCCTGGCAGAAGCAGCGCAATTGCCGGACACGAAAGTTTTCCACGCCGGAACAGTCCTAAAAGACGGCCAAATCGTCACGAATGGCGGACGCGTCCTCGGTGTGACGGCGCTGGGCAGGGATTTGAAAGCCGCGCAAGCCGCCGCCTACGCCGCCGTGGAAAAAATCCATTTCGACGGCGAGCACTTCCGCCGTGACATCGCAGCGAAGGCGTTTCCAGAATCATTCTGCCAGCCATGATTCTGTCATTCGGGCTGACAGAATAATTGTCGGCAGAACAATGGGGAAAAAGCGATTTCGACGGCGCGCATTTCCGGCGTGACATCGCCGCCAAGGCGTTTTAATACTTTCGCGAACCCGATTCAGTTTATGGAAAATCAAAATGCCGTTTACCAGCTAAAAAAGGTTTGCGACGATCCGCGTTTTGAGGGGTTCGCCCCGGCAGTCCATGGCGATTTGCCGTATTCATTCCCCCGCGACCGCCGTTCGCGGAAACGGCGGGTCTTTCGTTTTGCCAAATGGTGGAAACCGATGAAGGTTGTCGGCCGGGTGCGTCCGTTCAACGACAACCCCGAAGTGATGGGCTATCCCGCCTTCAGCCAGCGGGCGGTGGACGCCTTGCGCGATTTTCTCAAGCCGAATGCCGAAGTTCTGCCGCTGTCATCGCCGATTGGCTCATACTATTTGATCAATGTCACGACCGTCGCCGATGTTCTGAACTGGCGGAAGTCGGACATCAACTGGTTTCCAGGGGAAAAGCCAATTTCGGCGATTCTCATTCATCGTTACGAGTTTTACGCGCAAAAATTGAAAGGCCGGAGCCTTTTCAGAATTTCTGAAGACGCGAATGGCATATACGTCACCGAGGAATTTGTGCGCCGCGTGCGCGAGCATGGGTTGAACGGCTTTGACTTGGCCAAGGTGTGGCCGTTGCCGCCGGGAACGATTTACTGGAAGCTGCACAAGGAAGAAAAGGGCAAGCAACCGCGACTTCCCGGTTTGCCGGCAGGGCAAACCATCAAGGGCAACATGGTCATCATCCATTTGAACCTGGCCGACCCGAAGTCCAAGGGCAGCAAAACCGAACGCGCGCAGATCAAGCGGCTGGAAGACCAGCTTGATGCGCTGTTGGTGGATAATTCACAGGCGCCGCCGGTTGGCAATCTCGAAGGCCACGACTTCAAGGCGGGCAAATGCCGGATGGTTTTGAGCTGCCCGGACGCAAACCCGCTGGAGAAGAAAATCGCGCCGCTCCTCAAGAAACTGGATTGGGCAAACGGTTTCACGCTAAAAAAAACATCGCAACGAATATTACACGTTAAAAGATTGGTGGGATTAGCAACGCGCCCCAAAACCGCGACATCGCGGCTATCACAGATTTTCAGAGCATGCTGATTGGCCCGCCCACGTTGATGTTGTGCTTCAAACAGTAAATGCCGTTGTCCACGTATTTTTGCGCCCACCATTTCAAGCCGGCGCGTTCCTCCTTTGACAATTTGCGGACGACTTTCGCCGGCGCGCCGAGCACGAGCGAGCCGGGCGGGATTTTCGTTCCCTGCGTCACCAGCGCCTTCGCGCCGATGAGCGATTGTTTGCCGATGACCGCGCCGTCCAGAATCACCGCGCCCATTCCGACGAGCACTTCGTCGCCGACGGTGCAGGCGTGGACAATCGCGCTGTGCCCGACGGTGACCCAGTTGCCGACGATGCACCCGAAATCGTCCGCGAGGTGCAGCACCGCGTTGTCCTGCACATTCGAGTGGTGGCCCACGACGATGCGGTTGATGTCGCCGCGCAGCACCGCGCCATACCAGACGCTCGAATGCGCGCCCAGCGTCACGTCGCCAAACACCACGGCGGTTTTGGCGAGATAAACGCCCTTGCCGAGCTTCGGCTGTTTGCGCAGGAACTTGTCGAGTTGTTTGACCGAATTCTTCATGCGGAGAATTTTAACCGCAGATTGCGCGGATGTCGCGGATTTTCAACGGTGGGGCGAGGCTCCTGACGAGCCGGCTCGCGAGGACGCTCGCCCCACCTAAATGGGCGACTGCGATTTCGGCAGCAGCCGCGAAATGATCACCAGCAAGCCGATAACGACGACCGCCAGCATTCCCCAAAAGACGATGCCGCCCTGTCCCGACACTTCATTTTCGCGCCACGAGGATTTCTTGAGCTGCTGCTCGCTGGACAGCGACGCGGTTTTCTTGTCCGCCGCCTGCAATTGATTGGCGACAAGGCTCAAGTCGTATTGCGGCGACGACGCGCGGGGGTTGCCGTAATACAGGAACAATTCGTTGTCCGCCTTCGCCTTGAACAAAATGCGCGTGGCCGGATAAAACGCAGTGAATTTCTCCAGTTCCACCGGCGGGTTGTCGCCGTTCTCGGTTTCTAGAATCAACGTGTCACTACGCGCCACGCTGTCGAGCCGCAGCGAGAATTCCTTGGTCTTGCGGTCCAGCGTTTGCGTCCAAGTCCCGCTGCCCAACTGCCGGTAAAAGGTGTTGCCGCGTTCGTCGGTTTCTTCGGCGGCGAGTGTCATCGAGCGCTGGAACAGCGGCGTGGTCGTCACGCACGTCAGACGCGTCAGCGGCAGGTTGGCCTTGGGCAGTTTGACCAGCCAGCGACTCGACTTGGGATTCTTGGCATCGTTTGCCAGCGTGACCGTTGGCCCAAGCGAACGGCTGATGGACGTGCGCTGAATGATGTAAGGCACCTGGTTGCTGCCGCTCATCAGCCGCAAATCCGCGAAATCCGGCTGTCCATGCGCGAGCATGTCGAGGTCGAGTTCCACCTGCTGCGCGCCGGTGCCGGACATTTTTACCGGTTTGCGGAATTTCCACGCGGAAACATCGAGCGCCGCGCCGGCAACTTCCAGTCCGGCCAGCGCCTCCGGCGCGCGATAATTTGGATTGTCCGCCAGCGGCGAAATTTTCAACGGCGTGACGGCGGCGTTCTTCAAATTCGCGCCGAGCGCCGCCAGATCGTAACTCGGCGCGGCGCAGGATTTGTTGCCGGTGAGCAGGTGCAAGGTTCCCGCCTGCCGCGCCATGAACACGAGATAAACCGACCGCCGCTCGACGCGCACGGCGGTGACGGACAGCGGCGGGCTGTCTTCGTTGCGGATGAACAGCACGAGTTCGCGCGAGCGGATTTGCGTTTCGAGCGGCACTGAAAGACTGGCGGTCGGCGGCTGGCCTTCGATGGCGACGCGGTAAATCACGCCCTGTCCAACGGTCTGTTCGCGGATGGAATCCTCGGCGACCTGCGGCACGGCCAGCGTGACGGCGCGGGTGAACAGCGGTTCGTCGGTTTCAATTTTCACCGAAGCCACGTCGAGATTCGCCACGCCGAGATTCAGCGTGAGCCGGGTTTCGCCGGGATTTTCGTTCCGCTCGGCAATGGTGACGGTTTGCAATTCGATGGGCGTCGCCTCGACATCGGCGGCGTGAACGCGGGCGCCGGTGAACGGAACCGGCTGCGAACGCTGGTCGTCAATCGCGAGCCGCAGCCATCGCCATTCGCCGGCGGGAAACGAGATGTGGAGCTGGCCAGCGCCGGATAGTTGATGGAAAATCGGCTGGCCCTGCGCAAGCCGCTGCCAGTTCTGGCCGTCCGCCGAACCTTCGACGCGCACGGCTTTGATGAAATTTGCCGCCGGCGTTTCCAGCGTCACGCCGTCGAGCGGCTGCGCCAGCCCGGTTTCGAGCGTGATGACGGTCGCGGCGGGATTGAGCGAAACTTGAAATGATTTTGCGCCTTGGACGGCCTTGGGCGACGGCATCGGGCGCGCGACAAGAAACGGCAGTTCGTTTCCCGCATCGTCGCAGAGCCGCAAGTCTTCGAGCGCGGGCCGCGCGGCATCGAGCGTTTCCACCGGCAGGCTGATTTTTATGAGGCCCGGCGCGGGCGCGTCGAATTGCTGCGCGTGCTGCCATTCGGCGGGCAGCGCGGCGGCGATTGAAGGTGTGACAAACGTGATGAATGCGACGCACAGTGCGGCTCGAAGAAAACAGTCGAACTGCCGCAAGGTTTTGGAGTGCGGCAGCCCTCTGCCGCTTTTCACCGGCGATTTGAGCGGTTCAGCCCTGCCAAAGCGCCAGAGGGCTGGCGCAGTCCAGGACGCTGACGCGCCGACGAACACGATCATGTCATTTCGGGATTTCATCTTTGGCCTCCGGTGGTTTTGCGGTTGCGGAAAAGAACTTTTGATACGCGAATGCCGCAAGCCATGCAATGAGCGCCACGCCAATCAGCGCGCCGATGCGATAAAGCTGGTTGAGGCGCACCAGGTCGTGGAAGAACAATTTTGCGAGCGTGACGCAGAGCAGCGCCATCGCGGCATAGCGGGCGGCGGGAATTTTTTTGAGGATGCCGGCGACCAGCAGCACGAGCGCAAACAGCGCCCAGGCGATGGAATAGGTCATGTCGCGCGCAAAATCGCCGCTGAACTGAAACGTCAGCGTCGAGCCGGGCTGGCTGAAGTAATCGGCGATTTCGATGTTCAGCAGCAGAAATGCCAGAACGGTTCCGAGGCCGGCGAGGATCGGCGGCGTGTTGATTTTAAAAATTTTATTTCGCGGCGGCGCGAGGAGCTTTGACCCGGCGAACAATGAAATTGTCACGATGCCGTAGGTGTAGAGATACCAGTTGAAAATCGCGGTTGCGGCGCGCGGATGATATTCGAACACGGCGTGATTGAACGCCAGCCGCACAAACGCGGCGGCGAGCAGGCCGGTGCCGACCATCCGCAGGCCCGGATGCGGCACGCGATGGAACAGCCACAGCAGCGCCGCGCCTTCGAGCGCCCAGCCGATGGTGATCCACTGGTGGCTGAATTGGATCGGGAAAATCAGCGTGATGAAAAACAGCGCCACCCCGCCGAACCACGCGAGCTGCGTCAGGCGCGATTTATTTTCGGCGGGAACCGTTTTCAAAATTGCGACGAGGCTGAACAGCGCGGGAATGGCAAACGCGGCGGGCAAAAGCCCCATCGTCGGATTCGGCCACGCGATTTTCACGAGCCGGTAAATCAGGAGGAATTGCGCCGGACCAGCGAGCGAGGCGGCGGCCCACGGAAATATTTTGTCCGAGAATTGTTTCAGGAACACGAACGGGAACACCGCGAACGCGCCGAAGAAAATCAGATACCACGCCAGCAGCATCGGCGGCGAAATGAGATTGGGATTGGCAATGTCGAATTGTTTGAAATGCCACGCGAATTCGAGCGCGAAGGTGCTGACGAGGCCGACGAGCGGCATCCACTCGAACGAGAAGATTTTCGTCAGGCCGAGCAGCAGCACCACGAGCAGCAGCGCGAGGCCAAACACCTGCGACGGATCGGTCAGCGGCAGCCGCAGCGTGGTCATGATGAGCAGCAGGAATGGCAGCACGGCGGAACTCGCTGGCAGCAGCGCGGCCAGCGTTTCGTTGGCGTTGATGTCGCCGGCGATTTTCAGGCCAGATTTGAAGGCGTCCGGCTTGAATTTCCGCGCGAGCCACACACTGGCGGCGACGAAAAACACCGCAAACGCGCCGAGCAGGAAAAACGAAGTTGGCAGGCCGGTCAGATCGGCGGGGATTTTAAAAATGAGCGCGCCGGTCGCGGCAAGCGTGAGCAGCAGCACCGCCAGCACCGGCAGCAGCGTCGCCGTCATTACCGCGAGCGCGATGGCGAGCAAATCCACGAGCAGCACGAATGGCCAGACGAGAAACGAGAGTTCCTCCAGCTTGAAAATCGGCACTAGCACCAGAAGCAAGGCCAGCGGCGGGAAGAAATGGTTCAATTGCGCCGCCACGCCGGATTTGACAGCGCGCTGGCGCTGCAACCATGCAGGCAGCGCGGAATGGAACACGGCGAAGACGAGGTAGAATGCAAGTGCGGGGTTGAGCAGGTCGTTGGTGAGGTGTTGCGATGTCCAAATGGCGAGCAGGCCGAACACCGCGAGGCCGGCGACGGGCTGGGCGGGAGAAGCTTTTACATCCAGCCACGCGAGCGCGGCGACGGCGAGGTCAATCAGGAAAACAAAACCAAACAGCAGAACCGGCCGCTGCGCGAGGGGCGGGAAGTCGAAGAAGAACAGCGTGAACGCCAGCGCGACGGCGGCGAGGCCGAGGTTGCCGCCGGCGAGCCACCAGTTCGACTGAATGCGGCGTTTGGCGAACCAGTTCGCCGCGAGCCACAGCGCGTTGAAGCCGAGCAGCACGCCGAGCGCGATGAAAATTTTGTCCCCTTCAAAATATTTCTCCCGCTCGAAAAAATCACCGGCCCAGCCGATTTGCATGATGGCCGTGCCGAGCGCGGCGAGCGCGGTGAGAAAATGCCAGCGTTTGTTCAGCGCCACGAAAATCAGTCCGGCGTCGAGGATGGCGATGTAGCCAAAAAGTCCGAGCGGATTGTCCTGATTGGTGTTAATTAAGACGGGCGTCAGAAAGCCGCCTAACATTCCCAGGATGGCCACGACGAGAGCATTGAGGCGAACGGCCAGAAAGAACCCTGTTGCAGTCACTAGCACCATCAGGCCAAAAGCCGGCAGTGCATCCCACCAAGTGTCTGGCCAGGAGAGAAAATGATAAATCGAGCGGCACGCGAACGTGACGGCGTAAAGAATCACGACACCGGTGGCGCACAGCGTTTGCGAGAGCGCGGCAAAATTTTTGCGCGACATCACCACGCCGCCGACGAGCAGGCCGAGGCCGGTAAGAAAACCAATGGCCACACGGAGTTCGGGCGGGACGAGGTTGTTGTCGAACGAGTATTTGACGAAGAACGCGACACCAAGGAACAGCGCAAGTCCGCCGACCCATGCAAAGCCTTTCACACCCATGAATTGTTCCCAGTTGATTTTCGGCGTGGGCCGTGGTGCCGGCGCGAAAACGGGCGCCCGTTTCGGCAGCGCAGTCGTCGTCGGAATTACCGGCGGCGTGGCGACCGGCGGAAGTTGCGGAGAAACGACGGTTTGCGGCGCGACGATTGGTTGCGGCGCGGCGACCGGTGGTGGCGCGATGATTTTTGGCTGCGGCGCGGGCGTGGGCGCCGGTTTGACGGGCTGCGCCGGTTCCTTTTCCCGTTTCAGCCGTAGAATTTCGGATTCGATGGCAATGAGCCGGTCGGAAAGCTCACCGATGCGGTTCTTTGCGCTGACGGCGCGCACAATCAGCCATACGGCTACTGCGGTCGGAATTGCGAGAACGAAAACAACGACCAAGACAACGATTGCTTCCCAGTCCATAAATTTTTTCTTTCAACGGACGATACGACCTGGCTGCGCGCAGTGTGCGCCCCGCCGCCGGCGCATGGCAAGCGGCAAAAGCACCGCGCATTTGAATGCAAGTCTGGTTGTGTTCATCTTCCGACAGGATAACCGCCAGCGCGGCGGGTGGTTAATTGAAAAAACATGGCCGAACAGTCAAAAAATTGATGTCGCATTTTCCATTTCACTCCGGATGCTTTGGGGGTAAAATTCTGCCATCGCATGACGAAGCCGGTTCCACAACGTCCCGTCCCGCCGCGCCGGCGGTTGCCGCGCTCGTTCAAGGACTTGACGCCGTCGCGGCATTTCAACCCGCGCACATTTTTCCAGGAACTCATCTGGAAGGCCTGGCTGACGCCGCGCACCGGCCAGCCCCGCCGCCCGATTTTTCCGAAGCTCAAGCGCCGGCAGGTGGCCATCACGTGGATCGGCCACGCGTCGTTTCTGATCCAGTTCACCGACTTGAACGTGCTGATTGACCCGAATTTTGCCAACTGGCTGTTTTTGCTGAAACGCATCAAGCGCGCCGGCCTGAAAATCCGCGACCTGCCTCCGATTGATCTCGTGCTGCTGACGCACGCGCACTTCGATCATTTCCACAAGCCGACGCTGCGCAAACTGCCGGCGCCCAAGATAGGCGTGATGCCGTGGGGCGTCGGCGACCTCGCGCAAAATCTTGGCTTCTCGCGCGTGATCGAACTGGACTGGTGGGAAAGTTTTTCGCAGGGCGACTGGAAGGTGACGTTCACGCCGAGCAAACACTGGGGCGCACGGACGTTGCGCGACAGTCACCGGGGTTACGGCGGATTTGTGCTGGAGCATCAAGGCCGGAAAATTTATCACGCGGGTGATAGCGCCTATTTCCCCGGGTTCAAGGAAATCGGCGAAAAATTGGCGCCGGAAATTGTGTTGTTGCCCATCGGAGCATATCACCCGGAATCGTTCCGGCTCGTCCACATGGGGCCGGACGAGGCGGTGAAGGCTTTCCGGGATTTGCGGGCGCGATGGCTGGTGCCGATGCATTATGGCACGTTCCGCCTGTCGTTCGAGGCGATGGACGAGCCGCTGCGTTGGCTGCGTGAAATTGCCGGCAGGGAAAATCTCACCAAAAAACTGCGCGTGCTGGACGAAGGCATGCCGGTGGTGTTTTGAACCGCCAATCCTCCTCGTCCCTCACCCTAGTAATCGGAAAAATCGAGGACGAGGACGAGGACGAAAATCGGACATTGACACGCCGGGCTAAATCCGCTTTTTGTCGCGGTCAATGACGGACGGCAAGCGCCAATTTGATTTATCCCTGCTCGAACCTTTTCGCCGCTACGTGCCGCTGGCGGTGTGGGCGGTTGTTGTTCTGCTGCTCCTCTACATCCCGTTGAAGGTCATTGGCTACGGCTATTTGCCGGCGGACGACGCCTTGCGGCACGCGGCCAAGGCGGTGAGCGGAAAAACGTGGCCGGAAATTCTCGTGCTCGGGCCGGCGTTCCATTTCGATCCCAACTGGGGCTGGCACTGGCTGCTGGGGAAAATTCATTCTTGGGCAAGTTGGGACGCTGAAGCGCTGGTGGTGTTTTCGGTTGTGGCGCTATTTCTCATCGGCAACGCGGCAGTGGTGGCTTGCCTGAAACGGCCCGAAGCGTGGCTGGCGGCGTTTATCCTCTTGTCGCAATATCAGGTGTCCGACTTCGTTCTCCGCTGGTTGATTGGTCGCCCGTTTTTGTTGACGATGACGGCTACGCTGGTGACGCTTCTGGTCTGGCAGCGGAACGGCGCGGCGCCGCCCAAGTGGTCGGCGGTTCTTTGGATGACGCCGCTGATTGCCGCGGCCGTTTTTCTGCATGGCGTCTGGTATCTGTGGGCGCTGCCAGTCGCGGCGTTTTTGCTCGCGCAACAATTCCGCTGGTGTTTCCTGCTGGCGGCAAGCTGGATTTTGGGAACGCTTCTGGGCTCGGCGCTCACCGGCCATCCGGCGGAAAGCATCATGCAGGCGTTGCAACTGGCGCTGCGCTCCGTGGGAATGCACCAGACGCAAAGCACGCTTGTCTCGGAATTGAAGCCGTCCGGCGGCGAAATATTTCCCATCCTGCTGCTCGGCGGCGTGATTGTCCTGCGGCAACTGGCGAAGCTGAACGCGCCGCCGCTGATCCGCCATCCGGCGTTCTGGCTCGCCGTGATGGGCTGGGTGCTCGGATGCCAGACCTTCCGGTTTTGGGAGGACTGGGGATTGCCGGCGCTGGCGGTTTTGATCGCGGGCGACTTGCAGTTGTTTTTTGAATCGCGTTTCGCGGCCGATTCGTTCCAGCGGCTCGCCCTGGTGTGCGGGCTGGCACTGACGATGTTTATCGTGACCACCAACGATTTCAACAGCCGCTGGACCAACCACCTCGCGTGGCGATACATCGAGCCGGATCCGAAACATCCAGAGTTCAATGACTGGCTCCCAGAAAAGGGCGGCACGCTTTACTCCGCCGACATGACGGTTTTTTACCAGACATTTTTCAGAAATCCGACCGCCGGCTGGCGTTACGCCCTCGGCTTTGAATCCACGCTCATGCCCGACGGGGATTTCAAGGTCTATCACAATATCCTGTGGAATTTCGGCGACGCCAAGGCCTACAAGCCGTGGGTGGACAAAATGCGGTCGGAAGACCGGCTCGTCATCCGCGGCGGCAGCGCCAGCATGCCGCCCATCCCGCAATTGGAATGGAACCACGACGTGGGCAACATTTGGATTGGCCGGCTGCCGCGGACCAACGCCCCGCCGCCCGCTCCGGTTGTTTCGGAAAGCTCCACCAATACGGTCAATTCAGCGAAGTGACAACTGGTCGAACTGTCGCGCCAGGTCGAAATCCTTCTGCGTCAAGCCGCCGGCGTCGTGAGTCGTGAGCGCGAGCGTCACCTTGTTCCAGCGGATGTCAATGTCGGGATGATGCCATGCCTGCTCGGCGAGTGCGGCCACGGCGTTCACGAATTTCATCGCGGCGGGAAAATCCTTGAATTGAAATGTCCGCGAAATAAGGGCGTCTTCCTTTTTCCAATCTGGAATTTCGGCGAGCGCGGATTTAATCTGGGTGGCGGTGGATTTCTTCATGGCTCAACATCGTTCGTTGCCGGAAAAAATCAAAAACCATTCCGCCTTTCCGCAGAGTTCACGAAAGTTTTGGCGGTTTGCCTGATGAATCTCCAAGTCGCGGCGGAATCCTCTGCGGGTTTCTTCGCTCCGCAGCCTTTGCCCGCAGCACCAAACTCACGCAGGTGATCAATGCCCAGAGCCAGCTCAAACCAAAGCACACGACGCCCCATTTCAGCAGCCAGCCGGATGGATTTTGGGGAATCGGTTCATCATTTTGCGCCTGATAAATCCGGTAAGACCATTCGACGACCCACGCGAAAATTAAAAAACAACTCGCGATCGCGAGCGTCAACTGGCAGATGCCGGAGAAAATCCGCCGTGCCTTGAGCGAACCGATTCCGGGCGTGGCAAGATTCTGCAGGACACACGCCCACGCACAATCGGAGCTCAATGAACGTTCAGGCGGAACAGGCATCGGTGTTCAACTAAAATGGGATTTTACATCCGGTCTTCTCAAAACCACCAATGCCCAGATGCCAAATGCCAGGCCAAGAAAAAAGCCGCTGCACGGCGTCAAACACGGCACTGTTGAGAGGCCGGCGGCGGC